>Ga0302313_10002416_pt1 | contig 13037 bp, 8 predicted proteins | sample III_Palsa_N2_2_FD_200454 | JGI IMG/M metagenome (GOLD analysis project Ga0302313, IMG submission 200454) | Peat permafrost microbial communities from Stordalen Mire near Abisko, Sweden - III_Palsa_N2_2 | ecosystem: Environmental > Terrestrial > Soil > Palsa > Peat permafrost | place: Sweden...
CGCGGAGCTCATCGCCCGGTGCATCAGCCACCTGCCGATATCCGCTGTGATTTCGATGATCATCGCCGCGGTCTGCGCCGCAGCGATCGAGATCACCAATATCGTGTCCAAGGGACGCCTCCCGCTATCAGCGGTCTCAATCGGCTTAGGAGTGATACTGCCGCCCGAATACACGCTGCCGATGTGGGTTGGCGCCATGGTGTTCTGGTGGGGAGGTCGGCGCTATTCGAGCCCCGGCACCCGCGGTCATGCCTACTGGAAGGAGGGCAGCGAATCGATCTGCGCCGGCCTCATTTCCGGTTCAGCGCTGATCGGGATCGGCAACGCGATCGTCAACGCCGCGTTCTTTTGAAAGGTCGGATAAGACATAAGATCGCGGCCAACGCAATTCGTTGCATTATGTTTCGAAAGTCAAGCGGCGACGTTTTAATGCTGAAAAATCCCACGTTGGCGCGCCGGAATATGGCGAGTATGCTGCCAAGACATAAGGATCCGTTAGATCCAGAAAGTGAAGGGGCGACCGAATGAAGAAGATCAGCACTGGGCTCGTGATGCTTGGGTTGTTGACCGCGGCTCTGGCCGCCCACGCCGATACCTTTGCCTACGCGACGATAGACTACGGTGAATTCGGTACGCTGGATCTCTCCTCCGGGGCGTACACCAACTCGTTTTCACTTCCCAACACGCTCGCAGGGCTCGGCGTCGAGAACGGCCAGCTGTACGGCGCCTTGCTCAATGGCGACTCGCTTTATGCAATCAACCCGACCACTAAAACGTATACGACCACCGCCATTGCCGGAATAGACTTCTACGATTTCGGGTCGACGCTCAGCTCGCTCTACGCAATCAATGGAAGCGGCGAGTTGTACTCCGTCAACCCGCAAAACGACACAGTCAAAGCCATCGGTAATGTGGGGTTGAGCGGCTTCGGAAGCGATTACAACAATCTCTCCGTTAATTCCTCGACGCTCTATTTGGTCAATCAAAATGGCTCAACGAACGTAAGTACCCTTTACAGCGTCAACCTGACCACTGCCGCATTGACGACAATCGGCACCCTGACGAACCAACAATACACATCGCTGCTGACCACAGGCGGAACGTTCTATGCCGTTTCGCAAAACATCAACACTTATAACCTCGGGACTCATACGGAAACCGCGGGACAGTCGATTACCAACACTTCGGGAGACGGCGCGTACGGCTTGGCGCCGGACCCCATCCCGGCGGTGCCATTGCCCCCGAGCGTTGTGTTGCTCCTGAGTGCCGTGCCGTTGTTGATCTTTGCAGTCCGTCGCCGGCCTCGCGGGGACATGGGCGTGCAGGCCGTCTGATTGCCCCGACATTGTCGATCTGACGACACGTACATGGGCGGGGTGTTGCAACCCCCTGTTTTTGCTTCGGTGTGGATAAATAGACTGCGCCGCCTTTAACCCCGCCTTCCCACGCAACAGACCACCCTACACAGCGCCCGATGCTGGGGAGATTCCAGTGCGCGGACGAAGCTGTCAGTGAAGTCAGGAAAGTCTCGAAGGTCGTGGTGAAAGCGACGAAGTAGGCAGCGGTGAAGCTGCACCAGATCCCATCGAAGCGGGTGGGTAGCGTGAGTTCGCTCAAGTCCCGCTGCTCGAAGTGCACATCAGGGGCGCGCGTCCGAGCGGCCGCCAGGAGCTCGGGGTCATGGTCGATGCCCGTCACCGCCACTCTGCGGACGGCGAGTTCTGCAGAGAGGTCGCCAGGGCCGCAGCCGAGAAAGTCAAAGTACTCGGTTAGTCCTCGTCGCAGCTGCGCTCCGGAAGGCCGATCAATCTCCGTGTCCGAAAAACCGGAACCACCTCTGACGACGTGTCGATTTCCGATGTCGCCGTTCGTCGAGGTGGTGGGTCAGTTTCACCAAGAGAGGCATCATGAGACTACTTCTCTCGCTTGGCATCGCGGTTCATCAGCGGTCGAGAAGCCAACTGCCCCATGTGCGAACTGGGTTGGAAGTCACTGGGGGTGCTGGAACTCACCGCGCTGCCGAGCCTGGATAAGGCGCTTTGGGTTCCCGTGCTCGAGGAGACAGACGTCCTGCTGGTTGGAGGCGGCGATCCCCTGTATTTGTGCTACTGGATGCGGCAGTCCGGACTGGCAGACCTCTTGCCGTCGCTGCGGCGTGAGACGGTCTACGTGGGATTGAGCGCCGGGAGCATGATAATGGCCCCCAACATCGGGGAGGACTTTGTCCGTTGGCAGCCCCCGTCCGGCCGCGATAGAACGTTGGGAATCGTCGATTTCGCGATGTTCCCGCACCTGGATCACGAGCGACTCCCCGAGAACACTCTGGCAGATGCGGAAAAATGGGCCGCCCGCATGCCGGTGCCGGGTTACGCGATCGACGATCAGACCGCCCTCAAAGTGACCGACGGTACGGTCGAAGTGATCTCAGAGGGACACTGGAAGCTGTTTACTCCCTGACACCCAGGCGCGTGCGGCAGACGACATAGAAAATGGGCGCAAAGACGAGGCCGAACAACGTCACGCCGATCATCCCGAAGAATACCGCGGTGCCCAGGGCCCGGCGCATCTCGGCGCCGGCTCCGGTCCCGAAAGCCAATGGCGCGACGCCCGCGATGAACGCGAACGAAGTCATGAGTATGGGCCGCAGTCGAGTCTGGGCAGCATAGGCGGCTGCTGCGGCCGGCGACATCTTCAAACGTGCCTCCGCTTGCCGCGCAAATTCGACAATCAGGATTGAGTTCTTGGCGGCAAGCCCGATCAGCACCACCATGCCGATCTGGGTGAGAACGTTGTTGTCGGTGCCGCGCAGATTCACACCGAGTATCGCCGCCAGCAGACACATGGGCACGATGAGGATGATCGCCAGTGGCAGGGTTACGCTTTCATACAGCGCCGCCAGGAAGATGAACACGAAGACGACTGCGAGCGTAAAGCTCACGCCGGAACTGTTGCCGGCAAGTCGCTGCTGGAAGGCGAGGTCCGTCCATTCATAGGCGAAGCCCGGCGGCAGCCGGCTGCGCGCGATGCGCTCCATCGCATCCATCGCATCCCCGGTGGACGCGCCAGGGGCTGCTTCGCCTTGAATGTCGGTGGCCGGATAGAGGTTATAGCGCTGCACCTTGTACGGCCCCGTCGCCGGCGAGAAATTCACGAGCGCACTCAACGGCACCATCGCGCCGGAACTCGATCGGGTCTGCAACAGACCCACCGCGGTATCATCCCGGCGGAAGCTCGAGTCCGCCATCGCGATGACCTGGAACGTATGGCCCAGCAGATTGATGTTGTTGATGTAGGTACCTGCGAGATAGGTCTGCAGGGTCGCGAACACACTGGTGGCCGGCACGCCCAGAATTTCAGACTTGTCGCGATCGACCTCGGCGTTCAACCGCGGGCTGTGGGTATTGAGGCTGACGTAGGTGTTGGTGATCGCGGGGTCCTTGGCGGCCCACGCGGCGAGGTCCCGGGCCTGGGCCTCCAGCGCGGCATAGCCGACGCCTCCTCGATCCTCGATCATCATCCGAAAACCGCCGGCGGATCCCAGGCCGAGCACCGGCGCCGGCTGCGTAATGCGGATGTCGGCGGCAGTCAGTGCGCCCAGCCGCTGCCGCAGATCGGCGGCAATGCGAGCGGCCGTGCGACCACTTTTCAGTCGCGCCGCGAACGGCTCGAACACCGCCCACATCTGCCCCGAACTGGATTGGTTGTTGAAGCCGTTGCCGTCGATACCGGCGTAGACCGAGGCCGAGGAGACGCCGGGTGTATCCAGGACGATTGCGATGGCCTGCTGGACCACTGCATCGGTGCGCGCCAGGGTCGCACCCGGCGGCAGCTGAATGGAGATGGACAGATCCCCCTGATCCTGCTGCGGAATGAATCCCCGCGGAGTCTCGACCAGTCGCCAGGCGGTGAGTGCGATGAGCACCACGTACAGCGCCAACAGGGGCTTGGTCAGGCTTATCGCGCGCAGCGTCGCCGCACCGTAGGCGTTGCTCAGGCGCTCGAAGCCGCGAGTCAACGCCGTACGGGCGCGCAAGAAAACGTTGGGGGCCCCCTCCCGCGGGGCTCCCTCGGTATGGGGCTTGAGGATCAGGGCCGCCAGCGCCGGCGACAAGGTGAGGGAGACCACGAGCGAGATCAGCGTCGCCGTCGCAATGGTCAGCGCGAATTGCTTGTAGAACTGGCCGGTAATTCCGCCCATGAACGCGGTGGGAACGAACACGGCCGCGAGCACCAGGGCGATGCCGAGGAGGGCCGCACCCACCTCGTCCATGGTGACATGGGCCGCCTCCCGCGGGCTCATCCCCGCGGCAATATGCCGCTCGATATTCTCGACCACGACGATGGCATCGTCGACAACGATTCCGATCGAGAGCACCAGCCCGAACATCGACAGATTGTTGAGTGAAAATCCGAAGACGGAGAGCACGGCACCGGTGCCGATCAACGCTATCGGGATCGCGAGGACCGGGATCAGGGTCGTACGCCATCGTTGCAGGAACAGCAGCACCACGACCACGACCAGGATCGTGGCGCCGATCAGCGTGCGCCACACCTCGTCTACGGAGGCCTGAATGTACGTGCTGGGGTTGTAGATGATCTCGTAGGTGAGGCCCGCTGGAAAATCCCGCTTCAGCTCGCGCATGGTCGCCTGCACCGCCTCGGCGACCTCCAGCGCGTTGCTGCCCGGAGCCTGGGTGACACTGAGCGCCACCGCCCGCTCGCGGCTCTTGTACGCATTGACGCCGTAGTTCTGCGCCCCGAGCTCGACCCGACCGAGGTCGCGGATGCGCGTTATCCGGCCCTGACTGTCGCGTTTGACGATGATCTGGGCAAATTCATCGCTGGTCGCGAGCTTGCCTTGGGTCTGAACGCTCAGTTGCTGGGCTGCGGGACTGTCGGTGAACGGCGGGGCCCCGAGCGCGCCGGCGGCCACCTGCAGGTTGTTGTTGCGCAGGGCGTCCACGATTTCCGCGACCGTGAGGTCGCGCGCCGCGGCCTTGTCAGGATCAATCCAGATCCGGATGGAGTAGTCCCGGGCGCCGTTGACGGCCACATCGCCGACGCCGGCAACCCGCAACAGTCGGTCACGCACCTGCAGGCTCGCGTAGTTGGCCAGGAACTTGCGGTCCATCGCCGGATCAGTGGCATACATGTGCACGATCAGCAGCGTGTCGCCATTGCCCTTGCGCACCGCAACGCCCAGATCCTGGACTTCCTGGGGCAGCTGCGGAAGCGCGGTCTGCACCCGGTTCTGCACTTTGACCTGGGCGATATCGACATCGGTACCGAGCTTGAAAGTCACCGTAATGCTGGTGCGCCCCTCCCCGATGGATTGCGAGGACATGTAGAGCATGTCATCGACGCCATTGATCTGCTGCTCCAGGGGCGCGGCGACTTCGTTGGCCATCACCTCTGCCGAAGCGCCCGGATAGGTCGCCGAGACGGTGACCGTGGGGGGAGCGATTCGTGGGTACTGGTCGATGGCGAGCTTCGGAAAGGCGATGGCGCCGAGCAGCGTGATGATCAGTGAGATCGCGGCGGCGAACACCGGCCGATCGATGAAGAAGTGGACGATCTTCACGACGTTGTTCTTATGGCGCGGCCCGATCCGGCAGGTGCAGCTGTCCGTTCTCGCCGAGGGAGATGCCGGAGGGAAAGGCGCTCATCGGGGCCGCTCTGGCATCGACCTTCCTCCCGGGGTGCGCGCGTTGCACCCCTTCAATGATGACCCGCTCCGTGGGAGCAAGGCCGGCGCGTATTTCCCGCATGCCGTTGATCAGCTGGCCCACTTCCAGCGTGCGTTGCCCGACCGTGCCATCGGCGGCGACGACATAGGCGATCTGCCGGGTCTGGTCGTTCACGACGGCCTGATCCGGAATCAACATGGCCTCGGTGGCGTGCTCGGCGAAGAGTCGCATGTGCCCGAACATGCCGGGAGTCAGAAAGCCGGCCGGATTCTCGACCAGGGCGCGACCGCGGATGGTGCCCGAGCCATTGTCCAGCGCGTTGTCCAGAAACTCGATGTGCCCCTGCCAGCGGTACTCGGTCTCGTCCTGGAGCCGGATGTCGATGCGATTGCCGGAGAGTGAGTGGCTCGAGTCGCGTTTGTAGCGCAGCAGCGCCGCCTCGGGAGCATCGAACACGAATCGGATCGGGTTCAGCGTCACGATCGTGGTGAGCACCGTGGTCTCGGCGGTCACCAGGTTCCCGGGGGCGAGCCGGCGATACGAGATCTGGCCGGCCAGCGGGGCTACGACCCGGGTGAACCCCAGGTTGAGCGCGTTGGCGTCGACGTTCGCCTGGGCGGCCGCGACATCGGCGCCGGCTTGCTGCTGTCCGGCGGAGAGCGTCTCGAAGTCGGCCTCGCTGATCGTGTGGCTGGCGATCAGCGAACGACCGCGCCTGAGTTGCGACTCCGCGTTGACCAGTGTCGCGCGGGCGCGCGCCAGCTGTGCCCGGGACTGCTCCAGCTGCGCGGCGATTGGCCGGGGATCGATGACGAACAGCAGCTGATCCTTGGTGACCATTTGGCCGTCATGAAAGTGGACGGAGTCGAGCAAACCGGACACTCTCGGGCGCACGTCGACGGAGTCCACGGCCTCGAACCGACCGACGTATTCGTCCCAGTCCGTCACCTGCTGCCGCAGCGGTACGGACACCAGGACGATCGGGGCCGCCTCCGAGGGAGGCGCAGTCCGAGTGCAGCCGCCCATCTGGGCCAGCACGACACACAGGCCGAGACACGCGGCTTTTCCAGGCGCGGCTGCTGCGATCATCCGTGGGAGACCTTTTTTCTTGTGGACGCGTGGCCTGGCGCTATTCTGTGGGAGGGTCCCCAAGTTAGCCAGTGTCAACGATAGGTTGTGACGATGCGCAGCGGGTGTTGCAGCGCGGCAAGCCTGGCTATGCGATCGGAGAAGGTTGCCCGTGTCGATACAAAATTTTGAGACAGTGCGGGAACTGGGCCTTGCCATGCCCGGTGTCGTCAACGACACCGCATTCGGCGCTTCCGCGCTAAAGCTGAACGGCAAGCTGGTCGCCTGCGTTCCAACCAATAAGTCAGCCGAAGCCAACAGCCTCGTCGTGCAGATCGACCTTGAACATCGCGCAGAGCTACTGCGGCAGCAGCCTGACGTCTACTACATCACCGATCATTACGCGCCGCACCCCACGGTACTGGTCCGACTACCGAAGATCACGCGGACAGATCTGAAGGAACTCTTGCACGATGCGTGTCGCTTCGTGGCCTCCTCAGCTTCCAGCGCCTCTCGTCCGGCGAAGCGTCCGAAGCGGGTAGGTCGCGGACCGGCGGCCCGCAGGAAACCATGAATCGACCGGTCGGGGCATCATGCCGGTGTTGATCGTTGACCAGGAGATGCTGATGCAAAATCTTGACGCCAGGACCGTGTTTTTCGTCAAAGACGCCGAGCGCGCGCTGCGCTTCTACACGCTGCGCTTCTACACAGAGACCCTGGGCTTCAAGCAGGACTGGATCTACCAGGAGGACGGACGGCCATTCGTGGTCCAGGTCAGCCTCTTCGGCTTCTCCATTATCCTGAATCAGGAGGAAGACTGGACAGCAGGCAGGGCCGGCCACGGCCGTGTGTTCTTCGCGATTTATAAAGATCAGCTTGAGTCATTCCAGCGGTATTTGAGTGAAAATCGCATACAGACCACAGTCATCTACTGGGGTGCGCCGACTCTCGTGATTCGAGACCTCGATGGGAATGAACTGTTTACCTGGCTGCCCGAGAGCGAACGGGCGAGCCTGGAAACGGAACTCGCAAGCGCTCATAGCCCGGCCTGATGTGCGAGATCGGGATAGTTGGGTATCAACGCATTCGCGCGTTTGAGCCACCAAAAAGGAAAACGCCCCTGAAGTCTTTCGACCTCAGGGGCGTTTTGTTTGAGAGCCTGGCAGTGACCTACTCTAGCATGGCAACAGGCCACACGACCATCGGCGCAGAGCGTTTTCACTTCCGAGTTCGGAATGGTATCGGGTGGTTCCCGCTCGCTATTGCCGCCAGGCAAACCGTTTGAGTCCGATGTGCCGGTCCGTATTACGGGACCGGCTCACCGTTCTCGAATCCATAGAGTTTTTTGTACCGACGCTGTCGCGTTCGAAATGGAACGAATCCACTCCATACATTTGCATCGATCGATAACCATCAGCAGGTGTGGTCGACTCTTTGGGAGTCAACCAAACCCCTTGAGGTTATATGGTCAAGTCTCACGGGCAATTAGTACTGGTTAGCTGAGGCCATCACTGGCCGTACACACCCAGCCTATCAACCACGTAGTCTTCGTGGGCCCTTTAGGAGAGTCAAGCTCTCAGGGAGATCTAATCTTGGGGGGGGCTTCCCGCTTAGATGCTTTCAGCGGTTATCCCGTCCGTACATAGCTACCCGGCAGTGCTACTAGCGTAACAACCGGAACACCAGAGGTACGTCCATCCCGGTCCTCTCGTACTAAGGACAGCTCACCCTCAAATCTCCAACGGCTACGGAAGATAGGGACCAAACTGTCTCACGACGTTTTGAACCCAGCTCGCGTACCACTTTAATCGGCGAACAGCCGAACCCTTGGGACCTGCTACAGCCCCAGGATGTGATGAGCCGACATCGAGGTGCCAAACTCCTCCGTCGATGTGGACTCTTGGGAGGAATAAGCCTGTTATCCCCGGAGTACCTTTTATCCGTTGAGCGATGGCCCTTCCATACAGAACCACCGGATCACTATGACCTGCTTTCGCACCTGCTCGACTTGTCAGTCTCGCAGTCAAACACCCTTATGCCATTGCACTCTGTGCGCGATGACCGACCGCGCTGAGGGTATCATTGCACTCCTCCGTTACTCTTTGGGAGGAGACCGCCCCAGTCAAACTACCCACCATACATTGTTCCCAGCCCAGATTATGGGCCGAGGTTAGAACTCCGATATTGTCAGGGTGGTATTTCAACGTTGCCTCCACAAGAGCTAGCGCCCCTGCTTCAAAGGCTCCCACCTATCCTACACAAACAAGGTCAAAGTTCAGTGTAAAGCTGTAGTAAAGGTTCACGGGGTCTTTCCGTCTTTCCGCAGCTACGCCGCATCTTCACAGCGATTTCAACTTCACTGAGTCTCCGGTCGAGACAGTGGGGCCAGCGTTACGCCATTCGTGCAGGTCGGAACTTCATGACAATCCACGATTACTCGCGGCATAGACTATACGTTCATCTGATCGTAACGAGCTGAGCAACTCGCTACCGAAGTACTTTCGTTTGCCCGATGGATTCATCTCCATCGCTAACCGAACGATCTGTTCAAAACCTTCAATTTCGGGATGCCGTCCGCTGCTCATGACCAGGCAGATTCCTGCGAATCTTTCGAAGTCAGTTTGCTTGGAGGACATCAGTGGATAGTCGCGGAAGTGAGGTATCACTTTTGATACCAGATCCGTGATGTTTCGCACTTCGAACTTGATCGTCTTGTCCGATCGATCCGGTCGTATGAACCCACATCCCCACTTCTCCTGGATGACGTAAAGCAGCTGAGCTCTATCAGCGTTTTGACTGACCGAGAAACTCGGTCGGACTTCCCACCCCAGGCAATGTCGATTGCTTGGTTGGAACGAAACGCAGAAACAGCCTTCGCCGTCCACGAAACCAGAGATGTAGGAATTCAGATCCATAGACAATTATCAGAGCCGGCGTGTTATGGCTTGCAGCCATCCAGGGATCTCAACCCCTGAGTCGTTACGGGGAAACCAGTTGCCTGGAATCTTACCCTCGGTATTGCCCACGATGCACTTGCACAGACATCGTTAGGGTTCCACCGATTTGAGCCGGTTGTCTGGAACGGTGTCGCCACCGCCCCGGGCAATGTTACTTACCCGACAAGGAATTTCGCTTGAGCCTTACAAATCAATCACTTACGATCGATCTGCGAACCTGGTAGATCACCTGGTTCCTGCATGTCGCCATGCAGTCGGGACTATATCTTCACCAGCGGGAGAGCCGGTGTCTGGCGTGTAGTCTCTGAGGATTCCGATCTTGAAGATCGGCCTTTCCTGCTGATTGACTGCACCGGATGGGTTTTCACTGCACGTCGTTGCGACGTACGAGTACCACCGGATACTCAGTTATTCCAGCATATAGCCAAATTTTACTAAGGCAGCGTTACCTACCTTAGGACCGTTATAGTTACGGCCGCCGTTTACCGGGGCTTCGATCAGTAGCTTCGCCTTACGGCTGACCACATCAATTAACCTTCCGGCACCGGGCAGGCGTCAGACCCTATACATCCACTTACGTGTTAGCAGAGTCCTGTGTTTTTGATAAACAGTCGCAGCCCCCTATTACCTGTGACCTCTATGAGCTTGTGGAGCAAGTCCACGCACCCAAGGAGGCATACCTTCTCCCGAAGTTACGGTATCAATTTGCAGAGTTCCTTAACCGGAGTTCTCTCAAGCGCCTTAGCAGATTATCTGCTCACCCACCAGTGTCGGTTTACGGTACGGTCGTGACAACCTGAAGCTTAGAGGCTTTTCCCGGAAGCGTGGCATCAATCAGTTCGGAAACCGAAGTCTCCTCCCACTCAGTTCTCGGTGATAACTACCTTCCGGATTTTCCAGGAAGATACACCTACGGCCTTGGACGGCACTGCTGCCGCTGATCTAGCCTTCTCCGTCACCCCATCGCAGTTGTCATCGGTACTGGAATGTTAACCAGTTTTCCATCGACTACGCCTTTCGGCCTCGCCTTAGGAACCGACTCACCCTCAGCCGATTAACGTGGCTCAGGAAACCTTGGGTTTTCGGCGAGCGGGTTTTTCACCCGCTTTAACGTTACTCATGTCAGCATTCGCACTTCTCATACCTCCAGCGTGCCTCACAGCACACCTTCGCAGGCTTAGAGAACGCTCCCCTACCGCGTGTATTGCTACACACCCATAGCTTCGGTGCTCGGCTTAGCCCCGTTAAATCTTCCGCGCGAGCCGACTAGACCAGTGAGCTATTACGCTTTCTTTAAAGGATGGCTGCTTCTAAGCCAACCTCCTGGCTGTCTATGCCTTCTCACATCGTTTACCACTTAGCCGAAACTTGGGGACCTTAGCTGATGGTCTGGGTTTTTTCCCTTTTCACAACGGACGTTAGCACCCGCTGTGTGTCTCCCGAGTTGTACTTCAGGGTATTCGGAGTTTGCATGGAGTCGGTAGGCCGAGATGGCCCCCTTCTCCAAACAGTGCTCTACCCCCCTGAGTAATCACTCGAGGCACTACCTAAATAGTTTTCGGGGAGAACCAGCTATCGCCAGCCTTGATTAGCCTTTCACTCCTATCCACAGCTCATCGACGCACTATTGCAACAGTGGTTCGTTCGGACCTCCAATCAGTGTTACCTGATCTTCATCCTGGCCATGGATAGATCGACTGGCTTCGGGTCTATTCCCAGCGACTGTGGCGCCCATTTAAGACTCGGTTTCCCTACGGCTCCCCTATACGGTTAGCCTTGCCACTGAAAATAACTCGCTGACCCATTATACAAAAGGTACGCAGTCACTCCCTTGCGGAAGCTCCTACTGCTTGTACGCACACGGTTTCAGGTTCTATTTCACTCCCCTCTCCGGGGTTCTTTTCGCCTTTCCCTCACGGTACTGGTTCACTATCGGTCGGTAGAGAGTATTTAGCCTTAGAGGATGGTCCCCCTATGTTCAGACAAGATTGCACGTGTCTCGTCCTACTCTTCGTCAGTCCTCGGTTTGTGTTTTCGTGTACGGGGCTATCACCCGCTATGGCCAGACTTTCCAGACTGTTCCACTAACACTCGCCGATTTACCCTGACTGGGCTTTTCCCCGTTCGCTCGCCACTACTTAGGGAATCTCGGTTGATTTCTATTCCTCCGGTTACTGAGATGTTTCAATTCACCGGGTTCGCTCTATATGCCTATTTATTCAGCATAAAGTACCTCTTGCGAGGTGGGTTTCCCCATTCAGACATCACCGGATCAAAGCTTGTTTGCCAGCTCCCCGATGCTTATCGCAGGCTACCACGTCTTTCATCGCCTTCTACCGCCAAGGCATCCACCATGTGCGCTTATTCACTTGACCATATAACCCCAAGGAGTTTGGGGATATGGAGCTGATTCATTCACATTATGCGAACGCGACATTTTCAAATCGAAGTAATAAAGGTCTATTTCGTTTTGAAGATTGCGTCTAATACAAAAAACTTTCTGGATTGTTAAAGAGCGCACGATGTTCTTTGACATCGCGCGATCACCCGAACTCACGCTTCAATGAAGAGGCATGAACTCGAGTCATCGCGCCAATCCCACTGGGGGATCATCGTGATACGTGGAACGGCAAGTAACTGGTGGAGCCAATCGGGATCGAACCGATGACCTTCGCGTTGCAAACGCGACGCTCTCCCAGCTGAGCTATGGCCCCTCCCTGAAGAATTTGCATCTGAAATGCAACCTGGTGGGTCTGGGAGGAGTTGCACCCCCGACCTCACCCTTATCAGGGGTGCGCTCTAACTAACTGAGCTACAGACCCAAACTTCTGCAGCGGCTAGTCGTAATTCCGACGGGCTGCCGCCCACGTTTTCTCGAGCAAGTAACTTGTGCTGGGAACTCGCGCCTCCGACTCTTGGAAGTGCGTTCTGCTTTTTAAAGGAGGTGATCCAGCCGCACGTTCCCGTACGGCTACCTTGTTACGACTTCACCCCAGTCATTGACCACACCGTGGTAGGCGCCCCCCTTGCGGTCAGGCTACCTGCTTCTGGTGCAATCAACTCCCATGGTGTGACGGGCGGTGTGTACAAGACCCGGGAACGTATTCACCGTAGCAATGCTGATCTACGATTACTAGCGATTCCGACTTCACGGAGTCGAGTTGCAGACTCCGATCCGGACTACGATAGGTTTTCTGGGATTGGCTCCCGCTCGCGCGTTGGCTTCCCTCTGTACCTACCATTGTAGCACGTGTGTAGCCCTGGTCATAAAGGCCATGATGACTTGACGTCATCCCCACCTTCCTCCGGTTTGTCACCGGCGGTC
>Ga0302313_10002423_pt1 | contig 13012 bp, 16 predicted proteins | sample III_Palsa_N2_2_FD_200454 | JGI IMG/M metagenome (GOLD analysis project Ga0302313, IMG submission 200454) | Peat permafrost microbial communities from Stordalen Mire near Abisko, Sweden - III_Palsa_N2_2 | ecosystem: Environmental > Terrestrial > Soil > Palsa > Peat permafrost | place: Sweden...
TTCGTCCAGGTGAACCGCAACGGCAAGATCGCCATGAAGCTGGACGAGGGCGATTCCATCATTGGCGTCGGCCTCTGCACCTCCGACAGCGACGTCCTGCTCAGCACCTCGATCGGCCGCTGCATCCGCTTCCCGGCGGACGAGGTGCGGGTGTTCGCCAGCCGCGAATCCACCGGCGTGCGCGGCATCCGCCTGGCTGAGGACGACAAGGTCATCTCCATGGCCATCCTGCGCGGGGTCAATGCGACGCCAGCCGAGCGCGGCGCCTATCTCAAACACGCCAACGCCCTGCGCGCGGCGACCGGCGAGGCGGACGACACCCCTGCGCCGGCCGATGACGAGGACGAGGCCAGCGACGCCGTGACCCTGTCGCCGGAACGGCTGTTCGAACTCGGCGCCGCCGAGGAATTCGTGCTGACCGTCTCCACCGAAGGCTTCGGCAAGCGGACGTCCGCCTACGACTATCGCCGCACCGGCCGGGGCGGGCAGGGCCTAATCGCCCACGACCTGTCCAAGAAGGGCGGCCGGCTGGTCGCTTCCTTCCCGGTGGAGAATACCGACGAGATCCTGCTGGTCACCGACGCCGGCCAGCTGATCCGGTGTCCGACGGCGGAAATCCGCATCGCCGGCCGCAACACCTCCGGCGTGACCATCTTCCGCACCGCCGAGGATGAGCATGTGGTGTCGGTCGAGCGGCTGGAAGGCGATGGCGAAGGCGGCGACGACGACGCCGCCGACGAGGGCCTCGATGCGACGCCGGACGAGGGCGGCGACCAAGGCGATTGACAAGGCGGCGAATTCCCCGCCTTAAGCCAGCGTTCCGGCGCTGCTGGACGCCGTGTTTGAGCGGAGGCCCAAGCGGGGGCCCAAGCCGGGGGATTGTGCATGTATCGTGTCGGGCTCTATCCGGGCACCTTCGATCCGATCCATAACGGGCATCTGGATATCCTCGCCCGCGCCGTCAAACTGGTGGACAAGCTGGTGATCGGCGTCGCCATCAATATCGGTAAGGGGCCGATGTTCTCGCTCGATGAGCGGGTGGATATGGTCAAGCGCGAAACCAACCATCTGACCAACATCGCCGAGATCGAGGTCCGGCCGTTCCAGACCCTGCTGATGCACTTCGCCCGCGACGTGGGCACGAACGTGATCGTCCGCGGCCTGCGCGCCTTTTCCGACTTCGAGTACGAATTCCAGATGACGGCGATGAACCAGCAGCTGGATCGCAATATCGAGACGGTCTTCCTGATGGCCGACCCGCATCATCAGGCGGTGTCTTCCAAGCTGGTCAAGGAGATCGCTATGCTCGGCGGCGATATCTCCGCCTTTGTTTCGCCCGGAGTCGCCGCTCAACTCACGGCTAAGTTTAACGCCTGAAGGACATGTTCGGTTTGAAAGCCAAAGCCCTGTTTATTGGCGCAGCGCTCGCTGCGTTCGCCGCCGCTTCGGCCATCGCCGCGACGCCGGGCCAGCCCGCGCCCGCCGCCGCGGACTGGCGCACGCCAGATCCCGCCCACACCATGGTCATCGACACCAACAAGGGTCGGATCGTGGTGGAGCTCTATCCGGCCATCGCTCCGGTCTCTGTCGCCAGGCTGGAGACGCTCACGCGTAACCACACCTACGACGGCCTGACCTTCTTCCGCGTGGTCGAAGACTTCATGGATCAGACCGGTGACCCGAAGAACACCGGCGAGGGCGGCTCCAGCCTGCCCGACATCAAGGCGGAGTTCAATTTCAAGGCGACGCCGGGGTTCCCGGTGGTGTCTCATCCGGACAACGGCGGCGACGCTGGTTTCGTCGGCGTCATGCCGGTGGTGAGCCAGCCGGCCGCCCTCGGCGCCCTGACCGCCGATGGCCGCGTCAACGCCTCGACGCTGTTCTGCCCTGGCGTGGTCGGCATCGCGCGGGCTGCATCCCCGGACTCCGGCAACAGCCAGTTCTTCCTCATGCGCGGCATGAAGCTCGAGCTGGACGAGAAATATACCGCCGCCGGCCGGGTCATCGCCGGCCAGGACGTGGTGAACGCCATCAAGGTCGGCGAGCCGGTGCCGGCGCCCAGCGACCGCATGGTCAAGGTGCAGATGCTGTCCGACATGCCGGTTGGGCAGCGCCCGACGATCAAGGTCCTCGACACCAGAACCGCCTATTTCGCCGCCCTGGTCCGCAAGGAAAAGGCCGCCAAGGGCGATGAATTCACCCCTTGCGATGTGATCGTGCCGTCGCTGATTAAATAGGGCAAAGCCGCTGCGCTCATCCCCGCCTGCGCGGGGATGAGCGCCTAATTACCAGCAACCAGCTCCGCCGCATCCACGACCTTGGCGCCCGTGGCGCGGAACAGGCCGTTGTAGCGGGCGATGATCTGCTCGGCGGTCTCGCCGTCCCAATCCCAGGTCGAATGGGTGTCGCCGACAACGGTGATGTCCAGCCCGCGCGCGGCGGCCCCGTGGAAGGTGGCGTTGACGCATTGGTCGGTCTGGGCGCCCAGCAGGATCACCTGACGCGTCCCCAACGCCTCCAGCCGCGCGGCCAGATCGGTCTCGGCGAAGGCGTCACCGACAGTCTTGTTCAGCACCGGCTCGCCAGCGATCGGTGCGATGTCCGGATGAATGGCCCAGCCCGGCTTTCCCGGCGCCAGGGCGTCGTCCGCCTCGCCATTATGCTGGATGAAGATCACCGGCAGGCCTTTGTCCCGGGCCCAGGCGAGCAGGCTCCGAGTGCGCGCGATCATGCCCTTGTGGTCGTGGAAGGGCGGCATCGCCACCCCATCCATCATGCCAAGCTGAAGATCGACGACGACGACGGCGGGTCCGGCCATGGCGTGCGCTCCTGCGATTATTCCAGGATGCTAGCGCGCAAGATAGAACAAATAAAGAACAATTTCGTGGGGGTTCAAACGAAGACCGGGGCGCCCTTACGAGCGCCCCGGATCACTGTTCGGCCTAGGTGGCTGCTAGAACTTGGCTTCCAAGGTCACCTCGAGCTCGCGGCCGGCTTGGAATTCGTAGTAGCTGAGGTCCGGCTTTCCATCGTTGCCATTGACCTCGAAGAGACGAACCGCGTTGTTCGGCTGGGTGACCTGGGCGTAGCTGGTGACGGCGCGATTGTCGGCCAGGTTGAAGGCCTGCAACTTTACGCGGAAGCGTCCGAAGTCATAGGCCACCGAGGCGTCCAGGGTGCTGTAGCCCGGCAGGGTGAGCGCCTTTCCGTTATTGGTGGCGCCGGTGGCGTCCACATAGCCGCCGACATAGGCGCCGGACTGCTTGTAGATCAGGCTCGCCTGGAGCGGGCCGTGGCTGTAGATGGCGCCGAACGCGTCGGTCCACCGTGGCGAGTTCGGCAATTCCGCGTTCGGGTTGTTCACGCCCGTGCCTTGGCCATAGCCAGCGGTCTGTTTGGCGGTGTTCGAGCTGCCGTTGCCGAACAGGGTGACGCCGAAATCGAACGCGTAGGCCGCCTCGCCTTCGACGCCATTGTATTCCGCCGATCCGACGTCGCATTCGGCCGTGTTTACGCCGGATCCGCACTGTTGCAGCAGGTTGGTCGCGTCCACGCGGTAGACGTCCGCGTCAGCCGTGAAATTGCCCCGGCTGTAGACCATGCCGGTCTGATAGGTCTTGGTCTGCTGCGGCTGGATCGACTGCAGTCCGGCGCCCGCGCCAGCGAAATAGAGCGACGAAATGTTCGGGAACAGGAAGCTGGTCGCGAACTGACCATAGACTGACCAATAGGGGGTGATCTTGTAGTTGACGGTCAGGAAGTAGAGCGGCGAGGAGTCGGTCGCCGAGTCGTACAGGGGCTGGTTCTTCGAGCCGCCGGCGGTGTTCTCGTCCGCGGCGCTAACGTCCAGATGTTCCGACACGAACTTGAACCCCGGGGTGATGGTCAAGCCGTTGATCGGGCGCCAGTAGAAGTCGGCGAACAGCTGATAGTCCTGCCAGTCCGAGTTTTCTTGCAGCTTGGCGTTGGTGTTCGCCGTCAGCAGCGGGTACTTGGCCGGGGTGAACTTGTCGTCGGGCGTCCAGCCGTCGGTGATGTCCTCCAGCAGATTGTGCCGGTCGGTGGTCGACCATTCATAGAGGCCGCCCACCTTCAGGGTGCCGAACGACCAGTCCTTGTTGAAGCGCACGACGTCGCCGGAGACCCGGTACTGGTTCAGCTTGTCGTAGCCGCCCAGGTCCGTGGTGGCTTCGCCGGGCAGCAGCGCCTTGCCCGATGCGCTGATCAGTGAGGAGGCATTGGAGCCGACCAGGTCAGCGTTGCTGTCGGCCGAAATGGTCTTGTTGGCATAGAAGTACGAGTAGAGCTGGTCCTCCACTGTAACGCCGGACCCTAGGTCTCCCTTGAGGTCGGCGTATTCGAAGTCAGTCTGCTTGGACTGCTGATTGTACTTATAATAGTGCTCGTCGCCGGGGATGTCGGTGAGAGCGAAATTCTTGCCGTACGCCTCAACCTGGCCCCAGGTCTCACCCGCGCCGGTGCCGTCGTTCTGATAGAAGCGGGTATAGTTGTGCGAGCCGAACAAGGTGAGGTTCCAGTGGGAGTCGAGCGGAACCTCGATCTTGGCGAGCTGGTTCTGGGCTTGGCCCCAGGAATTGGTCAGCTCGCCGTCCGATTGCCGCTCATCGAAGCTGAACAGCATCTTGGCGCCGCCGAACTGCGGCAGCGCGCCAGTGTTCAGTGTGGTGACCGCCGAGTAGGTGTTGAACGAGCCGTAGGTCAGCTTCTGCGAGGCGCCAAAGGCGTCGGTGGGGGTCGCCGAAAACAGGTGAACGGCGCCGCCGAAGTTGGCTGGGCCCAGGTCGCCGGCGGCGCCAGGACCGCGATCGATCACCACCGCGCCGATCGTCGATGACGGCCAGTAGGAGGCTTCATGGTGAGTCGGGCCATTGGTGTCGCCAAAGGCGATGCCATCATAGGTGACGTTGAACTGGCCATCCTGGAAACCGCGCATGGTCAGCTTGGCGGTTTCGCCAACGCCGCCGCCATTGGCGGTTACGCCGGACATGCTGGGCGCGATGGTCGCCGAGGAGATCCAGCCGCCGTCTTCCGGCGTGGCCAACTCGATGAACTTGCGAGAGATGATGGCTTCCGGCTGCACCTCGTCCACGGAGGCCTTTGTGGGGGCCGTCGCCGCCGCCTTGCTGCGCTCGGCGGTGATGATGACGCCAGTGACTTCGACGCCTTCGCCGCCCGTGTTGGTGGCGTTGGTGGTGTCCTGGGCGAATGCGGCGCTGGCGCCGGCCAGTGTGCCGGCGGCCGCGATCAGGGCCGCAATCGAACACGACGCCAGACGGCCGATACGCGGATTGGTCTTGTGCATAGCTTATCCCCTCACTCGGCCGTTGCGGCCATGCATAGAGGGCGTTCTTCTGCAACATCAGAGATCACGCGCAGCATTGTCTGCGTGTGACGCAATAACGTCATGTAGAAGCTGGCGCCCCAGTCGCGCGAATATCTGCTTCCGCGCGTCAGGGTCGGTTCATCGTATATGTCGACTTATCCATCCAGTGAAGGTTTGGCGCCGTTTTATTGGCAGATTTTTGACAATTGATCAGTGTTCTGCGTTGGTTGTTCAACCTATCCACCTGATTTGGCGAGGCTTCCCAAATCCAGATCACGGGCGAACGACGCAACAAGCCGCCGTAGATGGTCTCTGATGTCGGTGGGCCAGGTGGCGATCAGTCGGTCCAGGGTGACGAAATCCTGGGCATAGAGCGCCCGATAAGCCTCCTCGAACTGGGGCAGGTCGCCGCCCATCCGGTAGATGAATCGGTCTACCGCCCGCTGCGAGCGCCGCACGCGGTCGGCGCCGACGCTGTCACGCCGGGCCTGGTCCACCAGTTTGCGCAAGGCCGCCGAGGCGCCGCCGGGCTGGCTCGACAGCCAATCCCAGTGACGGGGCAGCAGGGTCACCTCCCGCGCGACCACGCCAAGCTTGGGCCGGCCGACCCGCTTGTCGGCCGGCGCCGCCTCCGGTGAAAGGCGGGCGATGATGTCAGCGTCGGCGAGACGCCAGTCCGGCTCGATCTGATCGCCATTGTCGTCGGCGAAGATCATCAGCGGAGTCTCGCTTGCCGTTCTCGCCGCCGGCAGCACCGCCGCCAAGGGTCCGGAAGCGATCAGCCGCTCACCGGCAAAGGCGGTGAACTGGCGAGGGGCGTCTTCATAAGAAGCGTCGGTCATGGTGTCGCTATGATCCCGTCGGAACGAAGCTGTCAATTACACCCGGATAAAACATCGGGACATTTGCCGCTTCAATTGATCGGCGCCCTCGCCTGGGCTAGTGGCTACGCCCCACCCCAACGACCTGAGGTCCCATGCAATACGGTCTGAACGCCACCCGCGCGGCCAACTTCGCCGACTGGTACCAAGCCGTCGTCCGCGAGGCGGACATGGCCGAGGTCAGCCCGGTGCGTGGCTGTATGGTGATCAAGCCGTGGGGCTACGGCGTGTGGGAGCTGATCCAGGCCGAGCTGGACCGCCGCATCAAGGCCACCGGCCATGAGAACTGCTACTTCCCGCTGTTCATCCCCTTGAGCTTTATCGCCAAGGAAGCCGACCACGTCGAGGGCTTCGCCAAGGAGATGGCGGTGGTCACCCACCACCGGCTGAAGAAGATCGATGGCAAACTTATGCCGGATCCCGACGCCGAGCTGGAGGAGCCGCTGATCGTGCGGCCCACCTCCGAGACCATCATCGGCGACGCCTTCAATCGCTGGGTCCGCAGCTATCGCGACCTGCCGCTCTTGATCAACCAGTGGGCCAATGTGGTGCGCTGGGAGATGCGCACGCGCCTGTTCCTACGCACGACCGAATTCCTCTGGCAGGAAGGCCACACCGCCCACGCCACCGCCGAGGAGGGCCGGGAAGAAACGCTGAAGATGCTGGAGGTCTATCGCGACTTTGCCGAGACCACCCTGGCCATGCCCGTCATCGCCGGGATCAAGCCGGAGAACGAACGTTTTCCCGGCGCCGATGAGACCTATTCCATCGAAGCGATGATGCAGGACGGCAAGGCGCTGCAAGCCGGCACCTCGCACGATCTCGGCACCCATTTCGCCGAGGCGCAGAACATCCGCTACCAGGACGAGCAGGGCGGTTTGAGCCTCGCCCACACCACCAGCTGGGGCGTTTCGACCCGGATGATCGGCGGGGTGATCATGACCCATGGCGACGACGATGGCCTGCGCCTGCCGCCCGCCATCGCCCCGCGCCAGATCGTCATCGTGCCCATGCTGCGCGACAAGCCGGAAGACGCCGAGGTGCTGGCCTATTGCGAGGCCCTGCAGGCCGAACTCAGCGCCGGCGTGGCCCTGCGCGCGCCGATCCGCGCCTTCGTCGACCTGAAGAAGGCCAAGTCCGCCGACAAGCGTTGGAACTGGGTCCGCCGCGGCGCGCCGATCATCGTCGAGATTGGTCCCCGCGACGCCGCCGGCGGCCAGGTCACCTTCATGCGCCGTGACCGTCTGCGCGACGAGAACGAGAAGATGATCTCCACCGGCATGGATCGCGCGGCCTTCATCGCCGGCGCCGGCGCCATGCTGGAGGATATCCAGGCCGGTCTGTTCGCCGAGGCCAAGGCGCGCCTGGACGCCAACATCCGCACCGACATCACGACCTTCGATGAACTCGCCGCCTACTTCGGCCCGGCCGCCGAAGATGACGATGCGACCGCCGCCTTCAAGGGCTGGGTCCGCGCGCCCTGGAGCCGTCCGACGGGCGAGGCGCTGGAGGCGGTCGGCGCCCGCCTGAAGACTTTGAAGCTCACCCTGCGCAATGCGCCGATGGACCAGAAGGGCCCGTACGGCGCCTGCCTGTTCACCGGCGAGCCGGGGGTGGAGGAGATCCTGATCGGTCGGGCCTACTAGGGGACTGGGGGACCGTCAGTTCGGCCAGCCGCCAGCTGGCCAATCACGGGCCGTGTGGATAATGCGGACGATGACCACGGTCTGGAGATAGCCGGGCGGATCGACGGCGTAGGCGATGATATAGGGTGTGCCGCTTACGCTCTTCTCGTAGAGTCCAGGCACGCGGCCGGGGCGGCCGGTCAGCGCTGCGCCGAGCCTTTCGCCCGCTTGCTCCAGCCGATCCGCGACGACTTCGGCTGCTTTGCCGTCGCCCGCGGCGATATAGGCGATCTGCTGGTCGAGCTCATCGAGCGCGTCGCTCGACCAGATGACCGTTCTCACTTTTTGGACGCGCGCTCGATGGTGGAGCGGATCCGGCGCATGGCCTCGTCATGCGGCACGAGCCTGCCAGCCTTGATGTCTTCCATGCCGCGCTCGATCCCCTCGAGAATCTCGAGTTGTTGCCTGACGTAGGCCTCGATAGCCTCGCCGGCGAGAAACGACTTGGTGCGTTTGGTTCCCTCCGCAAGCCGGCCAAGCTGCTCCTTCACGTCATTAGATAGGCGAACGGTAAGGGTGGTGGATTGGGTCATGAGATCGAATCTTGTTCACTTGTGTACATTTTAGCACAGGCGACCGCACACGACAATCTTCACCCCAACCGTCGCCCAAACAGCGCGAACAGCCGCTCCCAATGGCGTTCGGCGGCGTCCTTGTTGAAGGCCGCGCGGGCGGGGAAGGCGAATCCGTGTTCGACCTTGGGATAGAACTCCACCTCGGCGTTGACGCCGCTGCTCTTGAGCGCCTGGGTCAGGGGCTCGATCATCTCGACCGGCGCCCAATGATCGATCTCGGCGCAGGCGATGTAGATCTCGGCCTTGCCCTTCGCCGCCGCCAGATGCGGACTGTCCGGCCGGTCGGTCATCAGCTGCACGCCATAGATGGATGCCGCCGCGGCGACGCGGTCGGGATAGCGCGCCGCCGCGTTGATCGCATACTGGCCGCTCATGCAGTAGCCGACGCAGCCGATGGGGCCGGGGCTCGCCGCCGGCTGGCCCTTGGCGAACGCCAGGAGAGCGTCAGTATCATCCATGATCAGAGGAATGGTGAGCGAGCCCATCAGTTCGCGCATCTTCGGCCACAGGGCGTCGCCGGCCAGGGGCGGCTTGATGTCGGCCAGCTCCATGACGCCGGAGCGGTAATAGAGGTTGGGCAGCATCACATAGTAGCCGACGGTGGCGAGCCGGCGCGCCATGTCGCGCAGTTCCTCGCGGATGGCCGGCGCGTCCATGTAGAACAGGATGATCGGGTGCGGCCCGTCACGCTCTGGATGGCAGATGAAGGTGGTGGTGGCGCCGTCCTTGGTCGCGATATCGACCGTCTGCTCGATCATGCCGTCCTCCGCTGGTCTTGGCGGAAGCCTTGCACGTCTTGGGTAGGCGATGAAGTGCTTAGAGCGGGCGGCGAGAGCCTAGAGCGGCGCCGCGAGCACGACGCCGGTGCAGATCGCCGCGAAATGCACGCTCGCGGCCGCCACCACGAACCCATGCCAGATCGCGCGGCGGTAGGGCAGCTGGCTGTGAAACACCAGGGCGCCGGTGGTGTAGATCAGGCCGCCGACAATCAGCAGCACCAGGGCGGCCATCGGCACGCCCTGCACCAGCGGCTTGATCGCCACCACCACCAGCCAGCCGAAGGCGATGTAGATGCCGGTCCAGACCTTGTCGGGAATGCGGTTCGTCAGAAGCTTCCCGGCGACCCCGGCCAGCGCCACGCTCCAGACCAGGGCGGTCATGCTGATGGCCCACTGGCCATCGAACCGCTGGGTGGTGAAGGGGGTGTAGGAGCCGGCGATCATCAGGAAGATGCCCGCCTCGTCCAGCCTGCGCAGAAACGGCCGCGCGCGGCTGGGGTGGGTCAGGTTGTAGATGGCCGAAAAGGCCAGCATGGCGATCAGGCAAAGGGTGTAGAGCAGGGTGGCGGCCGCCAGGCCCGCGCCGCCGTGGTGCAGCAGCGACAGGGTCATCAGCACCGACCCGCCCGAGATCGCCGCCACGATGCCGACGCCATGCACGATCCCATCCGCCCACTTCTCGGAGAGGCTGGGATAGTGCTCGATCAGATATTCGGCGGGCAGGCTCACGGCGCGGGTCCGATGCTTTGCGTTGGCGCGAACGCGCCATCGCATATCATAACTCGGCGTGCTTAAGGACGGATGCATGGCAATGTTGTGGCCATGCTCAAGGAGGGACGCGGAATGTCCGAAGCTTTGACCCAGCTTGCCGAAATGATGGGCGCGCGACTGAAGGCGCGAGGCGAGACTGTCGCGGTGGCGGAGTCCTCGTCCGGCGGCCTGATCTCGGCGGCCTTGCTAGAGGTTCCCGGCGCCTCGGCCTACTATCTGGGCGGCGCGGTGGTCTACACCGGCAAGGCGCGGATGCGGCTCTTAGGGATCACGCGCGAGGATGTGGCCGGCATGCGCTCGGCCAGCGAGCCCTATGCCATGCTGTTGGCCCGCACCGTGCGCGAGAATTTCGGCGCCACCTGGGGGCTCTCGGAGACGGGCGCGGCGGGGCCGACCGGCAATGGCTATGGCGACGCCGCTGGCCACACCGTCGTGGCCGTGTCCGGCCCGGTGGAACTGGTGCTGACGGTCGAGACCGGCCACGGCGATCGCGCCGCCAACATGCGGGCCTTCGCCATCGCCGCCCTCGATCTGCTCCAGGCGGCCACCACCGAGGTCTCCAGTTGAAGGAGGTCCTGGCGACCAATGACGCCGTGCGCCTGTCCTTCCTGTGCTCGGTTCTTAAGGACGCGGGGATAGAGACTATCGTCCTCGATAATGGCGTCGCCTCGGTGCTGAGCTCGCTATTCGAATCCCGGCTGATGGTGGACGACGCCGACCTGGCTCAGGCCAAGCGCGTCATCGCCAATGCGGAACGCTCGCTGGAGCAGGGCTAGGGCAGGATGTCTAGTTTCAGGTCATCACGATCTGGCGCGAAGCATTTCCATCCCGCCAAGGACTAAAGTCAGATGTTATAACGCTGGCCGCCGTCTTGGCCTCGCCACAACCGCCGCCATGACTGCGGCGGACTTCGTGACGAACCGCCGTCAAACGGTCTTTCGTTCGTAACACTGGCGCGCGGGATGCAATACAGGCGCAACAGCATCATGGGCATTCTGCCGCCAGTTCAACACTGGGAAGCTCCCAACATGACTGCTACTCCCCGCGCCATCGTCGGCATCATCGCCGCCGCGGCCCTCGCTTCGGTTTCCACCCTCGCCCTGGCGCAACCGGCGCCGGCCGGCGGCCCGCCCACCGCCGAACAGCGCGCGGCCTGGAAGGCCAAGGCCGAGCAACACATGCACGAGCACGCGGAAATGCACGCCAAGCATCTCCACGACCTGCTGCAGCTGCGTCCTGACCAGGACGCCGCCTTACACATCTTGCTGGCGGCCTTGGAGCCGCATCGCGATCACATGGGCGACGGTGAAAGAGGCGACCATCACATGGGTCCTGACGGCGCTGGCCCGGACGGTCATGACGCGTTCGCCAAGCTGACCACGCCGGAGCGCCTGGACAAGATGTCGGCCATGATGTCCGAACACATCGCCAAGCGCCAGGCCGAGTTCCAGAAACGCGCCGACGCTATCAAGGCCTTCTATGCGGTGCTCAGCCCCGAACAGAAGCGCGCCTTCGACGCCCTCCCGATGGAAATGCTCGGCGGCATGCACGGGCGTGGCGGTCACGGCGAAGAAGGCCATGACGAGGGTGGCCACGGCGGCTGGGGCCATCACATGGGTCCCGGCGGTCCGGGTGGACCTGAAGCGCCGCCGCCGCCACAATAGGCGGCCGGCCCTGCGCGCGGCCAATCAGGAAGGAAACGCAACAATGAAATCGCAATTGATCGCCCTCGCCGCGGCGGCCCTGCTCGCCTCGGTTTCCGGCGCGAGCCTGGCGCAGGACGCTCCCGCGTCGACCACCCCGCCGGCCGGCGGCGGCGCCAGCGGCGTCCGCGACGCCTGCATGTCCGACGTCATGAAGGCCTGCCCGGACGTTCACGACCGGGACAGCTTCCGCCAATGCCTCATGGACCATTCCTCGGAAATGTCCGACGGCTGCAAAGCAGCGGTCTCGGCCATGCGGTCCTCGATGCAGTCCAGCGGCGCCGGACACTAGTCCCGTCTCTCTCCACGCGGTCGGTCGCATCGGCCGCCGCGTGGCTTCGCCTGTCCGGCGAGGGACGGTCCTGCTTATTTTGGAGCCGCTCAAAGGATGGGATCGATGTCCAAGAATGATCCGGACGAACGGCCGGGCCTCGGTCGCGGCGAGGTGGCGTTTATTGTCGTCAGCGCCGCCATATTCTTGGCCATAGCCGGGTGCGTGGTCTATTTCGTTGGCAGGATCATCATCTGACCCTTCGGAGCACTCCATGAAGAGCACGCTGGCGGCTTGCAGCCTTGCTGTCCTCCTGGCCGCTTGCGCGACGCCGGATGGTCCTTCCGGCGGGCCCGGCGACCATAGGGCGCCGCCACCCCAAGCCAGCCTGTTCATCAGCCCCATGGGCCAGCCGTTCCATGCGGCGCCGGGCGAGCCCTATCCGGTGGCGAAATGGTTCGCCCAGGCCAACAAGGCCGGCGACGGCAAGCTGACCCGCGCCGAATTCCGCGCCGACGCCGAGGTCTTCTTCCATGTCCTCGACGAGAACCACGACGGCGTCATCGACGGCTTTGAGGTCAACGATTACGAGCAGAATGTCGTGCCCGAGATCATGGGCGCCTACGCCGGCGGCGGCTCATCCTCGAGCAGCAGCCGGGGTGGACGCGGCGGCGGGATGGGCGGTTCCGGACATCGCGGACCCCCAGAGGCCGCCAAGGGTCCGTCAGCCGGCGCCAATGCGGTGCTGCAAGGCGCGGCGGTCTATGGCCTGTTGAACGAGCCCGAGCCGCTGACGGCCACGGACCTCAATCTCGACGGCCACATCACCCTGGCGGAATTTCTGACCTCGGCCGACCGCCGCTTTGACAAGCTGGACACCAAACAACTCGGCTACCTGACCCTCGACGCCCTCCCGAAGACCCCGTCGCAGCTGATCGCCTCCGGCCAGTACAAACAGGGCCACAGCGACGACCAGCAGCGTAAGGCGCAGCAGCCGTTCTAG
>Ga0302313_10002427_pt1 | contig 12991 bp, 10 predicted proteins | sample III_Palsa_N2_2_FD_200454 | JGI IMG/M metagenome (GOLD analysis project Ga0302313, IMG submission 200454) | Peat permafrost microbial communities from Stordalen Mire near Abisko, Sweden - III_Palsa_N2_2 | ecosystem: Environmental > Terrestrial > Soil > Palsa > Peat permafrost | place: Sweden...
GGCTGTTGCCGGGCGTATGGCTTGCGACTGGTTAGGTAGGGACGGCGCGGGCGGTGGCACCCCTTCTGGATGGACCGGGTGTACAGCTCCAGTAGCAAAGACGTAATACATACCATGGTCGATGGCAATCGACGGATCGTGTGTTCCTGCGATCTCTCCTGAGAGCTTTGTCGCCTGTGGCGCCGTTTGCTGGGCGGTCCCGCTGCTAAGAGCAGCGGCGGTCAACACTGAAATGCATATGGCATTGAATCGTGTAGGCATATTCACTCCTTCGCAATACATCGGTAGGTGAGAGAAAGCCATTTTTGCATTTTATTGCTGTGTTGAAAGCTGTAACAAGATCGAAGCATGAGCATCGAGAGTCAGTGTTAGCCCTCTCGGCGTACCTTCATTCTTGTGCTGCCAGAGATCACGTACGCGATACTTGCCATCCGCTAAACCGAGATCTGCCCAGGTGAACCGGAACTGTTGCGGCTCATCCTTCAAATTGAAGATGGCCACATACCAGTTACGGGCCGATTCATCCTGTGCTGTCCATACCGATTCTTTATCATTCTGAATGATGGCTCGGCCGTTTCGCGAGTGTTGGTCCACGGCCAGCACTTCCGGGTTGGTAAGTAGAGAAAGCGTCCATGCATCGGTTGAGGGAAGGTCCCCTCCCATCATCAATGGCGAACGAAAAATAGCCCACAGATTAAATAGTGTGCGCTGCTCATCATGCGTCAGACGCGTGTCTCTAGGCTTACCCCATCCTGGTGCAGGCCCGAGGTGTCCGAGCGGGAGCATATCGGCATCCGGCCAGTGGCCCGTGAGCTGTGTTGCTTTCCACTTCGCGACCCGTTGAAACTGGTCGCCGAGCCCTTGTGGATAGCTGCTCGCGCTGTGCCATATGTCCCAGATGTCGTTTGAGATGCGCCACTGTTGCGCGTAGTGCTGCATCACGTCCGCTTTCTCGAACGGTGGCTCCCCCGGCGACAAGCTGAGCACAATCGGCCTGCCAGTCTTGTCGAGCGCCTCACGCATCATGCGGATTTCATCTTCCTTGAATGGGTCGGCGGCAATGCAGTCGACTTTGACGAGATCGACGCCCCATTCCGCATAAAGCCTGGCAATCGAGTCATAATATGCCTGCCCCGCTAGTGTTGGTTTTAAATCGTAGTTGTCTTGATTCCAACGACAGGTGCCGGTCGTGTTTGCAGCATCGGCGACATGAAGTTCGGAGTTGTAAATAGGGAGATTTTTCTCCGCTGCTTCACGCGGAATGCCCTGCAAAATATGGATTCCGAATTTCAATCCCAGCGAGTGAACATAAGTCGCAAGTGGAGCGAAGCCCTGATCGCCGGCAGCGGAAGGAAAGCGATTTAGTGCAGGCGTATAGCGCCCAAACGCATCCATGACGCGCTGCTCATCTTTGGCACTGCCTTCTGCGGTGGGGTTTGTAACAAACCACTCCATATCAACGACGGCATACTGCCAGCCGAACTGTTTTAGATGAAGGGCCATCCAGTCGGCATTTTGCTTGAACTGTTCTTCCGTAATGGTTGTGCCATACGAGTCCCAGCTGTTCCATCCCATTGGAGGTAAGTCTGCAAGCGCTGCTTTCTTCGGTGCATCCTGCGCCTGAAGCTGCGCGAATGGCATCGCGCAAAGAAGTGCGGCAGTGAGAGCGAGGACACTATGTGAGTTTTTCATCGTGGCAGACACGGCAGTTTAGGAAGCTTTCAAATGTTCGTCGTTAGGAGGCCTGACTCTCCGGCCGTACGGGAATCTCTTTTAGCAGGCGTTCAAGACGTACCGTCAGGTCTTGTTGAATGGCTGCATGTTCGGGATGGCCGTATAAGTTTTTGGTTTCGCCAGGGTCACTAACCAGGTCATAAAGTTCAAATGTCCCCGGAGTGGTGTACCAGTCGATCAGCTTGTGCGTTGCAGTGCGCACACCTCGATGCGGCATCACATTCTCAAAGCCAGGATATTCGTAGTAGTCGTAAAGCCACTCCTGCCGCCACTCAGGTTTCGCCGGCCCGGCAAGCTGCATCATGCTTTTCCCTTGCATCGCACTCGGCGTCTTTACTCCTGCAATATCGAGAATGGTCGGCGCAATATCGACATCCAGCACCATCTCATCTCGCACAACGCCGGAAGGAATGCGCTGCGGATACCGGATCATCATCGGTACGCGAATCGATGGCTCATGCATCAGGCGCTTGTCGAACAGACGCCATTCTCCCAGAAAATATCCATGGTCCGAGCTGTGAACGACAGCCGTATCGTCCATCTGTCCGGTCGATTCAAGGTGTTTGAAGACGCGGCCAATGTCCTCGTCGATCGCAACCAGCCCAGCGTAGTAGTCCTTGCAGAGTTCCTCAAGTGAACGGACAGCATCCACCGTATCGATTGTGCCGATTTTATTGTCTGCGTCGACGAATGGTTTTGGCTTCCCCGGATAGCCTTTGAGATCGTCGTCAAAAGTGGCTGGCTTGGGGATGGACACGCCGTTGTATAGATCCAATAAACGCCGTGGACGAAAGAAAGGAGCATGAGGAGTCTGATACCAGAGAAGCAGGCAGAACGGTTTGTCGCCGCGATCTTCTTTGAGCCACTCGATAGCATGGTCGGTGACCAGATCATCAGCATAACCACTGTAGGTTTTCTCTGGACCAACAACTCCTTTGCGTCCCTCGGAAAAGCGCGGCTTGTAGTAGTTCGTAGACGGTGCATTAAAGCCGAGATAGTAGTCCCAGTAGCGGTCTTTCACGCCATTTCGAACGTGCGCTTTGCCAAGCATCGCCGTCTCATATCCTGCTTCGTGGAGCAGGTCTGTGAAGATGGGAATATCGCTGGGCAGCGGCACCTTCGCGTACTTGTTGTCGAGCGCGCCGGAGCTTCGCGACCACAGTCCTGTCAAAGCAGTCGCGCGTGCGGGTGCACATAGCGCATTCGTGCAGAAAGCATTGCGAAAATGAACACCTTCGCGGCCAATGCGATCCTGGTTCGGCGTTTTAAGGATGGGATGGCCGGCTAGGCTCAATGCGTCTGCGCGTTGGCCTTCCGTGTAGATGAAAAGCAGGTTCGGCCGCTTGGTCTTTGCCGGCTCAGATGCCAGTGCTCGTGCCGACGAGGTCGCCATCGTGCCTGCCACCGCCAGGCTGCCTTGCAGGAATTCACGGCGGCTTGGGTTAGTCGCGTTGGAGTCGCTCATGCTGTATTCCTTTAATTCAAAGTATGGAGATTCTATTTGTCTCCATGGCTTGAAAGCGCTCCCATCTTTAGACATTGATGGTACTCATGTCAATCATTCGTAATCGATTGACTTCCTCTCTCCTGATGCCTATATTGAGTTTGTCGAAGATTTTGGTAACGATATAGATGGGGAAGAGGTTTGGGATGTCGAACAAATTGAGTGCTGGGAAGTTAGCTGGTTTGAAGGCGATGTCTGATGCTCGCGGGATCATTGGAGCGGCTGCGTTGGATCAGCGCGGCCTGCTGAAGAAGATGATCGCCAAGGAGATGCAGGGTGGCGAAGTGACCCAGGAGATGATGGTAGAGTTCAAGTGCCACGTCACCGATGCGCTTACGCGCCACGCTTCTGCAATGCTACTGGACGTTGAGTACGGTCTACCCGCCACGAAGATGACCAATGGCAAAGGCCTGTTGCTGGCGTATGAGAAATCCGGCTACGACGTGACCGGGCCGGAGAAGATTCCGTCGCTGACCGAAGGCTGGTCGGTGACGCGCCTGAAGGATGCGGGTGCGACCGGGGTCAAAATCCTGCTCTTCTACAACCCGGACGAACAGCCGGGGTACAACGAGCAGAAGAAAGCATGGGTGGAGCGCATCGGCGCCGAGTGCCGTGCGCTGGATATCCCGCTCTTCCTCGAACTGCTGGCCTATGACGTGCATGGCGAAGATGAATCCGGCCTGGAGTACGCCAAACGTAAGCCGCAGATCGTTCGCGACTCCATCATCGAGTTCACGCAGGACAAGTATGGCGCCGATGTGCTGAAGCTCGAAGCGCCCGTTGTGATGTCGATGGTTGCGGGCACAAAGGCTTTCAAGGGCCAACAGGCCTACACGCGTGAAGAGGCGATGGAGCTGTTCCGCTCCACGGCTGCTTGCACCGACAAGCCGATCGTCTATCTTTCAGCGGGTACGAGCAGCGAAGTCTTCATCGAGATGCTGGAGCTTGCGCTCGAAAGCGGCGTGAAATTCCACGGTGTTCTGTGCGGACGCGCAACCTGGCAGGATGGCGTGCCGGTCTATGTCAAAGAGGGCGCAGCCGCGCTCGATCAGTGGTTGAACACAGCTGGGGCGCAGAACATACAGAACGTGAACAAGGTGCTGGAGTCCGCGCATCCTTGGTACGAAGCGCGCAGTATGCAGGGCTAAAGTAGCCTGCTTTTGCGATACTTGTGACGCAGGTTTGACGCGCTTCTCCCGTCGTGGCGACAGGCTCGAATAACTGTACTGGAGGCTGTTTGCCGGAAGCTGCCGATCGAAGCAAGGTCGAGACCGTCGAGCCTGAGAGTTCGCCGGCGAGCAACCGCCGCTGGATTATCCTCGCCCTGATCTTCACGATCACGGTGATCAACTTTATCGATCGCCAGACGCTGTCGGTGCTGGCGCCGGAGTTGATGAAGGCGCTGCATCTATCGAACACGCAGTATGGCAGGATCGTCGCAGCCCTACAGTTTGGTATGACGTCGGGCGAGTTTCCGATGGGCGCCTTGATGGATCGCTGGGGCGCTCGCCTGGGCATGTCGCTTGCGGTGGGCTGGTGGTCTGCCGCGACCGGTATGCAGGTGTTTGCGCGCACGGGAACTCAATTTGGCCTGACGCGCTTTTGGATGGGCACGGGCGAGTGCGGCAACTACTCCGGCGGCATGAAGACCGTGACGCGCCTCTTCCGCAAGAGAGAGCGCACGCTGGCGATCGGCATCTTCAATAGCGGAAGCATGATCGGCTCCACGATAGCGCTTCCGTTGATCGTCTTTCTGATGCAGCACTATGGCTTTCGCACGGCGTTTCTTGTACCTGCGCTCGCCGGTTTCCTGTGGGTTCCGCTGTGGTGGTACTTCTATGGCCGCGAGCCGAAGATCCCCGCAGATATCGCACCCAAGATCAGCTCGCGGGAGATGCTGAAGCTTCCGGAGAGCTGGGCGGTGATGGCGTGCCGCTTTTTCATCGGGCCGGTCATGCAGTTCTACTGGTACTGGATGCCGAGCTATCTCGTTAATGTGCGCCACATGTCGATGACCCAACTGGGATTCCTTGGTTTGATTCCGTTCCTCCTGGGCGACATCGGCGGTGTGGCCGGCGGCTGGGCAGCCGGGTTCTTGCAGCGTCGCGGTTTCTCAATCCTTAACGTCCGTCGCATTACCATGTATGGCAGCGCGCTGCTATGTGTCACAAGCCTGCTGGTTCCACACATGTCCACCGTCATCGCGGCGCTGCTGATGATTGGCGTAGCCGTCTTCGCGGATAACTTTCTCTCGGCGAACATGTTTGGCGCAGTGACGGATCTGTTCACGGACCGCCAGGTAGGTCGCGCTACTGGTCTCACTGGTGTTGCCGGCGGCATCAGCGGCCTACTCTTTCCGCTGCTTACCGGCATACTGGTCGACCATTTCTCTTACACGCCTGTCTTCCTCCTCCTGGCCTTTATGCCGCTCATAGGTACTATCAGCCTCTTCGTGCTCGCAAAAAGACAGTACCGGGAGATGGACAGGGCAGTGGAGGTTTAGAATCCAGTTTCGTCAGGCGAGATAGGCCATGCTGTAACGGGTGCGGGCTTGTAATCGCGATACTTTGAGAAGCAGTATGGAGGTAGTTTGATCGTGAAAGCTGAGACAGACAAGATGGACATAAATGCGCAGGACCGCACAGCAGAGCTCGCAGAAAAACAGAAGCGGCTTCAGCAACTCATGTCTGAAAATGGCTTGGATGCGATCATCATTTCGCGCCACGAAAACATTGCCTGGGTTACCGCCGGCCTTGTCGATATACGTGTTGGCGTGCTGCGTGAAACCGGCGTCGCCAGCTTGCTCTTTACGAAGCAGGGAAGCGCTTACTACCTGACCACGAACAACGAAGCGGCACGGCTGGCTGACGAAGAGTTTTCGCGGCTCGGGTATGAGTCCCTGGTGCAGCCGTGGTACGCCAACGATGTTCAGGCTTCGATCGCAAAGGTTGTTGGCTCTGGCAAAATCGCCGCGGATGCACCCTTTGGTACGGCTCCGATAGTTTCCCTTCAACCGCTGCGTCTCCGGTTGACGGTGAGTGAGATGGACCGCTACCGCTGGCTCGGACGCCACACAGCGGATGCAGTTACCGAAGTCCTGCGCGGCTTGCGCCCAGGGATGAGCGAGATTGAAATGCAAGCCATCCTGGCCCAGCAGCTAATCATCCGCGACATCATGCCCAGCGTTTATCTCACGGCAGTGGACGACCGCATCAGGAAATATCGCCACGCCGTGCCGCGCGCAGGTGTTCTCAAGCACTTCGGCATGGTCAATTTTTGTTCACGTCGCTGGGGGCTTGCCATTTCCATGACCCGGTTTATTCATTTCGGACCCATGCCGGCTGAACTCGCCGAAAAGTTTAGCGCTGTTGCCATAGTTAATGCGCAGTTGCTCGATGCGACGCGTGAGGGACAGAGCAGCGACGATTTATTTACAGTTGCCCGTGATGCGTATGCTGCAGCCGGTTATGCGGGCGAGGAGACCATGCATCACCAGGGCGGAGCTACAGGCTATGCCGAACGCGAGTGGGTTGCGCTGCCCGGCGGCTCTGAGCGTGTGCTCAACCACGAGGCCTTTGCCTGGAACCCCAGTCTCCAAGGCGCAAAGGTAGAAGACACGGTGATTTTGCTTGACGGAAAGATCGAAATCATCACAGAAACGCCCGATTTGCCGCTTGTAACGACCGAAATCAACGGAAATATCTATCGTTCTGCGGGTGTATTTGCGGGTTAAACCTTATTGGTATAGAGGGAGTTGACAATCAATCACAATCGATTGTAGGCTGCACCTGCGTTGCTCTCCCGAACAAACCATGCGCTGTACAGACAGCGCCAACAACGAAGGAATACTGCATGAATGCTGAGAACTTGATGATCGTGCAAGGCGGAGGCCCAACAGCGGTCTTTAATGCAAGCCTCGCGAGCATCATTGCGGAGGGCATACAACAGCCCCGTATCGGAAAAATATTTGGCGCCAGATCAGGGACAAAGGGTTTAGCGGAAGCCGATGCCGTCGAGCTGAGCCACATGTCACCCGCGGACATTCTCGCGCTGCGCAATAGTCCCGGTGCCGCTCTTGGATCGTCACGTTTCAAGCCGACGGATGAAGATCTTGGGCGCATCGTCGCCAATCTGAAGCGTATGGATATTCGTCACCTGATTTTCATGGGCGGAAATGGCTCCATGCGCGGTGCCGAGTTGGTCAGCGCTTTCTGCCGCAGTCAGGACTTCGATGTACAGGTAATGGGTGTTCCCAAAACAATTGATAACGATATCTCTGCAACAGACCGCTGCCCGGGTTTTGGCAGTGCGGCGCGATACGTTGCACAGTCGACACGTGATCTCGGGATGGACATCCGCTCGCTTCCACAGCCGGTTTCAATTTTTGAGACTTTGGGAAGGGATGTGGGTTGGTTGGCGGCTGCTTCCACTCTCGCCAAAGCTGATCCACAAGACGCCCCGCATCTTGTGTACGTGCCGGAAATTCCGTTCTCCCAGGAGCGCTTTCTGGGAGATGTCGATACAGTAATGCGCCGTCAAGGATGGGCAGTGGTCGTCGTTTCGGAAGGCATACGCTATGCCGATGGCAAACCCGTTTTTGAGCAGAAAGGCGCATCTCAAAAAGACCCATTGAGTCGTCCGTTGATCGGCGGCGTCGCTCAGTTTCTGTCCGGCGTCGTTGCTGAGAACTTAGGGATTCGTTGTCGCAGTGAAAAACCTGGGTTAATCGGCCGGGCATCCATGGCGCTCGTCTCCAGGCAGGATCAAAAAGATGCCGATTTAGTTGGCCGTGAAGGCGTTCGAGCGCTGCTGGCCGGAGAAACAGACCAGATGGTGTCGCTTCGTCCGCTCGGCGAAGGTGGCGCTGCGATCGAACTGGTTTCACTGAGCGACGCAGGTGGTCCTCACCGGGCCATCCCTGCGAAATGGCTCACGGACGGCCCACTGGCCGTTACAGATTCTTTTCGAAATTACGTTCGTCCCCTGGTGGGTGAACTCTATCAATATCCTCCGGCGCTCACTGCCGGACTTCAACGCATGGGAGCCCTGTAATCATGTCCGTTAGCTATGAGAGTGGTGCAACAAAAAATCTTGGAGTCCTGATCTTCGGTCGCAAGCGGCCCGGCTTTGATCAGGAATGGAACAAGATTACGCGCGAGCGCAGTCTGGCCACGTTGACGAGTCTCGGGTTCAACTGCATCGGCGCTGACAGCCCAATCCTCGACGATGAAATGATCCACGCCTCCATGGATCAGATCCTGGCCGCCAAATGCGAAGCTATCGTTATCATTCAGCCCTCCATCAGCGACGGCCAATTCGCCTTCACGATCAACCAGCGCTGGCCGCATCCGTTGGTGCTGTGGGCCACGCCTGAGCGTCCCGGAGACGGCAAAGTCAGCTCCTGTTCCCTCGTAGGCCAGCATCTGTGGGCATCTATCTGCCGCCAGGCGCACTTTCCCTTTGAGTTTGTTTACGGAGCCGGCGAAGCCGTTCATGACGATCTGCTTGCCGCCATCGCGCTTGCCAGCACTGTTTATCGTTTGCGGCGGTCGAAGATCGGTGTCGTCGGTATCCACGCGCCGGGATTCATCGACCTCGCGGCCGATCCGTTCCTCATCTCACAGACCTTCGGTTTGCAGATGCATTCCCTCAGCTTGCCGCAATTCATCGACCGTGTCGGCGAAGTAGCAGAGCCGGCAGTCGTCGCGGACATGGCCAAGGTCGATAAGCTCGGCCTGCGCGGTAGCGACAAAGAAAAGCCGGCCGAAAAGGCGCTGGCTATCAACTCCCGCTTCTACCTCTCGATGACCGATCTGATGAAAGAAGCCAATCTCAGCGGCCTAGCCATTCAGTGCTGGCCCGACCTTCCCAACAAGATCGGCCAATGGCCCTACTTCGCGGTCTCAAGGTTGCTCGCCGAAGGGCAGGCGCTCTCGATTGAAGGCGATGTTGATGGAGCCATTGGCAGCATGATCAGCAACTTCCTCGGCTTTGGTCCGGGTTTCCTGACCGACTGGCTGGAGCATGACGACAAGACCATCTTCTTCTGGCACCCCGGCATGGCGCCACTTGATATGTGCTACGCGGTTGGTACGGAATGCGAGCCGACGCTCGGCGATCACTTCAATGGCATGGCGCCGTTTGTCGTGGACGGCCCTCTGCAAATCGGTCAGCCCGTCACCGTATCCCGCCTCTGGAAGTGCGACAACAAATATCACATGACTGCGTTTGAAGGCCGCGCCATTGAGCCTACCAAGAAGGTTTCCGGCAACAGCGTCCTGGTTGAGGTAAATGGTGGTTCAGTGCACGACCGCTTTGACGAATTGATCCACGCTGCTATGCCTCATCACGTCATTCTGCATTACGGAAATTACGCCAAATCGTTCAAGCGGTTGGCGAGGTTGTTGTCCATCGAGTGGCACGGTTGAAAACGGCTCACAAAGTAAAAGCGATAGTTTATAATCGATTGAAGTTGGACTTCCCGGGTAACGGCTTGCAGTAGTTAGTGATTGTGGAACACTTTCTGCATGAGGTATTTATGAAAGCTCGCGTCGCACGACATGAAGTACGGGACGAAATACAACGCCGCATCCTTACCGGGGAAAGCAAGCCTGGCCAGAGGCTGAGCCAGCAGAGCCTGGCTCGCGAACTTGGTGTGGCGCAGGGAACTGTCAGGGAATCGCTACTGGAACTTCACTGGCTTGGGCTGGTTGAGTCTGTCGACCATCTCGGCGTATTCGTCGATACACTGGACGCCGAAAAAATCTGCGAAGCCTATAGGGTCCGCGAGGTCATGGAAGGTCTTGCAGCGCAGTTGGCGTGTGGTCATGCCGGCCGCGCCGATATCGTGGAACTTCGCAGCATGGCCGACGATATTTACAAGCTCGCACAAGAGAAAGACGGCAATACCGCATCGCTCGACCGTCAATTTCATCTTCACATCACGGAGCTCTCGCGCAACAGCACGCTGATACGGCTGTCGCAGACGTATCGCGTCCTCGGCATGACGGTTCGCGCATTTCGCGAGCCGGCCATCATCCACGCCGAGCATCTGCGGATCATAGAGGCTGTCGAGCATAACTTTGGCGATGAAGCCGATCGGCAAGCCCGCGCCCATGTGAAGGCAGCGAGAGAAATGATCGAAAGCCAGGTAAAACAGGGAACATTTGTTCCCAAGTGGGTCGGCTAATTACGGCCCATCATCAAGAATTCTTTTGAAGTCGCAAGTAGTTTGGGGAAGCTTTGGAAAACAGTACAACGAATTCGTTCCGGTCTTATCTCGGTGGTAAGTGGATCAAGACTGAAGAGGAAGTTAAGGTTGTCAATCCGGCGACCGCCCAGCCGTTTGCCTCTGTTTCAAAGGTCGATCACGCTCAACTGAAAGCTGCATTGACCACAGCGGAAGCAGCGCTGCCCGCATGGCGCAACACGACGGCCAAGGATCGCGGCATCCTGCTGCATAAGGTTGCGGATGAACTCATCAGACGCAAAGCTGAAATTGCCCGAATCATCACGCTGGAAAACGGCAAGCCGCTGGCGCAGAGCGAAGGCGAAGTCGCGATGTCGGAAGACCATCTGCGCTGGTTCGCCGAAGAAGGCCGCCGCACCTATGGCCGCGTCATACCGCAGCAGATCGGCAGCAAGAGAAACATGGTGGTCAAAACGCCGATCGGTGTTGTCGGCGCGATCGCACCCTGGAACTTTCCTCTGGTGCTGTCGGTCCGCAAGGTCGCACCAGCGATGGCCGCCGGTTGCCCTGTGATTCTCAAACCGGCTTCGCAGACTCCACTCTCGTCGGTCCTTCTGGCAGAGTGCATGGAAGCTGCCGGCGTTCCCGCAGGCGTCTTCCAGATGGCTATTTGCGATCCGGTGATGTTCTCGACGGAACTGCTTTCGAATCCCATCTGTCGCAAGATCAGCTTTACCGGATCGACGCGCGTAGGTCAGGCGCTGATTCGCGCCGCGGCTGAAAGCGTGAAGCCGCTTTGCCTCGAACTCGGTGGTCTTGCACCGGTGCTTGTCTTCGAAGATTGCGACCTCGACAAAGCCGTACAGGAAACGATTATTGCCAAGTTCCGCAACACGGGACAGTCGTGCATTGCGGCGAATCGGATCTATGTTCAGAAGCCGATCTATAAGGAATTCGTCGAACGCTTCGTCGCCGCAACAGCGAAACTCAAGATCGGTTCAGGTCTGGAACCTGGAATGGATGTCGGTCCAGTGGTCAATCAAAGCGGCTTGGATGCGGCGCTTGAGCAGATCAAAGATGCCACCAGCAGAGGAGGCCGCATCGTTGCAGGCGGTCACCGTTTAGAAAATTCACCCGGTTACTTCCTCACCCCAACGGTGATTGAGGGCGTGCACGACAGCTCTCTTTGTATGTGCGAAGAGACGTTCGCTCCTATCGCTCCAATCAGCAGCTTCGATACTGAAGAAGAGGCAATCCGCCGCGCCAACAACACGCCGTATGGTTTGAGCGCTTATGCGATGACCCGCGATATCGGTCGTGTCTTCCGTCTTAGCGAACAGCTTGAAGCGGGCACTCTGGGCATTAACGATGGCGCGCCGACAACCAGCAATGCTCCCTTCGGCGGCGTCAAGCAGAGCGGTTGGGGCCGCGAGCTTGGCATTGAAGGTCTGGAAGCATTTTTAGAAACCAAACATGTTTCGATCGGCGGAGTTTGAAGCTTCAGTCGACTCAAAGTAAGGAGAGCAATAGATGATTCATTTTCTAACCCATGACACAGAGGACAATGTCGGCGTAGCAGTCGTCGATATCGAGCCCGGAGCGGACTGCACCGGCAGAAATCTGAGCGATAACAAATCGCTCAAAGCGCATGCGGAGGAAGCGATTCCCCTGGGCCACAAGATTGCCTTGAAAGACTTCAAGGTGGGCGACGACGTAACCAAGTACGGCTGTGTGATCGGCAGAATTGTCGCGGACGTAAAGGCCGGATACCACGTTCACACCCAGAACCTCAAGACGAAAAGGTGGGCATAGATGGCAAAGCGAAAGATTTTTGGTTATAGACGTGAAAACGGAACTGTTGGCGTTCGCAATCACGTCATCATTCTTCCGGTAGACGATATCTCGAACGCCGCATGCGAAGCGGTCGCGAACAACATCAAAGGAACGCTCGCGCTGCCCCACGCCTACGGCCGGCTGCAATTCGGTGAAGACCTTGAACTGCACTTCCGCACCATGATCGGCACCGGCAGCAACCCGAACGTTGCGGCAGTGGTCGTCATCGGTATCGAACCCGGCTGGACCAAGCGCATTGTCGATGGCATCGCCAAGACCGGCAAGCGCGTGACTGGCTTCTCCATCGAAGGCAAGGGCGACATTCGCACCATCGCTGACGCTTCTTACGTTGCCAAAGAGTATGTCCATTGGGCAACCGAGTTGCAGCGCGAAGAGTGCGACCTCAGCGAGCTCTACATCAGCGTAAAGTGCGGAGAGTCCGACACGACCACGGGTCTTTCAAGCTGCCCCACGGTTGGTAACGTTATCGACAAGCACTGCGCCGATGGCGGCATCGCATCCTTCGGTGAAACCAGCGAACTTACCGGCGCCGAGCATATTGTCGCCGCGAAAGCTGCGAATGAAGAAGTCCGCAAGGAGTTCTTCGCCGCGTTCGAGGACTACACCAAGCTGGTTTTCAACCAGAAGACCAACGACCTCTCCGAGTCGCAGCCGACCAAGGGTAATATCGCTGGCGGTCTCACTACGATCGAGGAAAAGGCTCTCGGCAA
>Ga0302313_10002431_pt1 | contig 12977 bp, 10 predicted proteins | sample III_Palsa_N2_2_FD_200454 | JGI IMG/M metagenome (GOLD analysis project Ga0302313, IMG submission 200454) | Peat permafrost microbial communities from Stordalen Mire near Abisko, Sweden - III_Palsa_N2_2 | ecosystem: Environmental > Terrestrial > Soil > Palsa > Peat permafrost | place: Sweden...
AACCCCAACTACTCCGCACCCGAAGTACACGTAGATGCAGCTCCATCCGATCAGTACTCAACGCTGGCCTCACCCTTTGAAACCGCAGAAGACAGCATCCCCGGCATACCGCACATCGGCGCCCCACCAGCGCTTGAAGAAACACCAGCCTTCTCCGCCGCAGCGTTCTTCTCCGCCTTACTCAAACAGCTCTACCTCGATCAGGCCTACGTCCCCAAACACATCTACGTACCCGTCGACTTCCCCGACCGCGCCCTACTCGCCGAAGCTCTACGCGAACGCATCGGCCACAAAATCGAAATCGCCGCCCCACAACGCGGTGACAAGCGCTCTCTCGTTGACCTCGTCTGCCAGAACGCCAAGCAGTCCTACGACCAGCGCTTCCGCGTCCTCGCCCCGAGCATCAAGAACATGCAGGAAGCCCTGCAAGACGCGCTTACGCTCGCCGAGCCGCCCGAACGCATCGAGTGCTTCGACATCTCGCACATCCAGGGCGCCGAAACAGTCGCCTCCATGGTCGTCTGGGAAAAGGGCGCGATGAAGAAGTCCGACTACCGCAAGTTCCAGGTCAAGACCGTAAGCGGCGTAGACGACTTCGCCTCCATGCGCGAGATCATCCATCGCCGCTACAAAAAACTGCAGGACGACAAGAAGCCGTTCCCTTCGCTCATTCTCATCGACGGCGGCCTCGGCCAGCTCCACGCCGCAGCTGACGCCCTCGAAGAGATCGGACTCACCACGCAGCCGCTCGCCTCCATCGCAAAACGCGAAGAGATCATCTACGTCCACGGCCAGGAAGACGACCCCGTCATCCTCGACCGCCGCTCGCCCGTACTGCACGTCATCCAGAGAATCCGCGACGAGTCCCACCGCTTCGCCGTCACCTACCACCGCAAGCGTCGCCAGATGCGCGACCGCGAAAGCGAACTCGACGACATCCCCGGCGTTGGCGCTATCACTCGCCAGCGTCTGCTGGAGCACTTCGGCAGCGTACGCGCCCTCAAGCAAGCCGCTGAAAGAAACCCCGACTCCCTCACCGCCGTAGTGAACAAAGCAGCCGCTGAAAAAATCAGGATCTACTTTACCGAGAGCGAAACTTCGTCATCCCTCGATGACTTGTTACCCATCCTCAAGTAATCCATAGTCACGTCAATTTTTATTCCCTTGCGTTCTACGCAGTAGCGCGATAGCTTTGGCAAGCCTTCCATTTCCTTTGTCACGCTGAGGTTCTAATGACTGCCTTCGATGGTCTCTTCGCGCAGAACTACGTCTATCCACTCGCCGTTCAGGCCTATCAGCCTACGTTCACGCTCGCCTACTCCAACCCCGGCGAGATCCTCGTAGACACCACCTCCGTAAGCTACCTCGCCGCGACCGCCGCTGCTCCCTCCGCTGGCTCCATCGAGATGCTCGGCTCCATGTTGCGTCCGGTCGGCGCAGGCAACGTGCCCACCACCGCTGCGGTAGCCGCCGCCGAAGGCCTCGGCACAGCCGCCGCCGATCCTGATGCCCCTTTGCCTCCCATCTCCATCGCCGGCGCTGCCACAGTCGCTCCTCCGCTGCCGGTAGACAAACGCTTCGGCTGGGTCTGCGTCGATGGCTCCCGCCTCATCGTCTCCTTCCGAGGCACGCAAACAGCCGGCGACTGGCTCAACAACATCGACTTCGTCCACGAACCCTATCGCCCAGACCCCGCAGCAGGCAACGTTCATCAGGGTTTCCAGCACGTCTATTACGCCATCCGCGACAGCCTGATCGGCCTCGTCACCGCCCGCCTCACTGGCATCACCGAAATCCTCGTCACCGGCCACAGCCTCGGCGGCGCACTCACCGCGCTCGCTATGCCTGACCTGCTAAGCGTGATCGCAGTCGCACAACCAGCCGCACCAGCCCTTGCGCCGACGCTCTACAACCTGGAAAGCCCACGCGTCGGTAACCGCGCCTTCCAAACCTACTTCAACAGCAAGACAGGCTGCTGGCGCATCGTCAACATCTGGGACGTCGTCCCCCACGTCCCACCCGCACTCGCCGACTACGTCCACGTAGGCGAGCAGCTCACCATCGACAGCGGTTTCAGCCTCGACGTCGCCAAAAATCACGTCCTCGCAACAGGCTGCCTACCCGGCCTGATCACCTGGAACCAAAAGCACGCCCCAACCGACGTCGCCTCCGTGGGAACAGTAGTTCCCGGCCGCCGCGACGTTCCCCCAGGAGTATCCGACTAACACAACCACTCACCGTTGCGTTCCGCCATACGTATTGCAACTCGCAGGCTCACCGCTCGCCAGCCCCGCGTTGAACCAATGCTCCCGCTGCGCGCTCGACCCATGCGTCCACGTCTCCGGACTCACCGCCCGCCCACTCATCTTCTCCAGATGATCGTCCCCCACAGCCGCAGCCGCACTCAACGCCGCAGCCACATCGCCCGTTTGCACAATCCCGCGCTCCTGCGCCGAGTGCGCCCACACGCCCGCGTAGCAGTCCGCTTGCAACTCCGTATCCACCGACAGATGCAGCCGCTGCCCCGGCTCCTGCTGAGACAGTCGTTGCACCTTCGCTTCTGTCCCCAGCAGCTTCTGCACATGGTGCCCAAGCTCGTGCGCAATCACATACGCCTGCGCAAACTCCGCCGTGCTTCCGCCAAAACGTTTCAACTCATTCCAGAAGCCGAGGTCGATATAAACCTTCTCATCAACCGGACAATAAAACGGCCCCGTAGCAGCCTGCGCTGTTCCACATCCCGAGTACGTCGATCCACGAAACAACACCAGCTTCGCATGATGGTACTGCTTGCCTTCCTTCGCAAAAATACCCGTCCAAGTCTTCTGCACATCGTCGAGCACAAACGAAATCAACTGTGCATCACGATCTTCCGACGCACGCGTCTGCGGCGTCACTGACCGCTTCTGCTGTACCTGCTGCGTCACAGGAGCAGTCGTACCGCCATGCAGAAATCCGCCAATAAAGTTCCGCCCGGTCACCAGGCTGATCACCAGCAGCACCAGGAACCCGATGATTCCTATCCCTCCCCCGCCACCAAACCCAAAGCCACCACCACCGCCCCCGGAGTCGTCCCGCCGATCTTCAACATCGCTGCTCATCCCTCCAGGCTGCCAATCCATCGCGCTCCCCTTTCATCACTGCCAGTACTTCCGTCTCCTCTAGGATGCCTCACAAAGGCCTTGCGATTTTCCGGAACCACCACCCCATTCCTGCCGTACCCTCTCTACAAGCCATGACGACCACAACCGTAGTCCGCCCTGCCGACCCCACGCTGCGCCCCGCGCTCCAACTGGCCTTCGTCTTCGGAGCCATCAAGCTGCTGCTGCACTTCGCACTCACGCTGTACACCCAGCATCTCGGCTACGGTTACTTCCGCGACGAGTTCTACTACATCGCCTGCGGCCGCCATCTCGCCTGGGGATACGTCGATCACGGTCCCATCGTCGCCGTGCAGGCACGCCTCGGCGAAGTCCTCTTCGGCGACTCCCTCTTCGCCATCCGCATCTTCTCCGCACTCGCCGGAGCCATCATGGTCTTCCTCGGCGGCCTCGTCGCCTGGTCGCTCGGCGGCAAGCGGCCCGCTCAGGCCCTCACCATGATCGGCCTCCTCGTCGCTCCACAGTACATCGGTGCCGACGGCTTCCTCTCCATGAACTCCTGCGAAGCCATGTTCTGGACAACCTGCCTGCTCGCCATCATCATGCTGGACCGCGACGCATCCGCTCCACGTTGGTGGACCATCTTCGGCATCTCCGCCGGCATCGGCCTGCTCAACAAGCCCTCGATGCTCTTCTTCCTCGTAGCGCTTGGCATCGGCCTACTGCTCACAAAGCAGCGTCGCCTGCTCTTCACCCGCTGGGCCGCCCTCGGCATCGCGCTCCTCATCCTCATCGCGCTTCCTTTCGTCTTCTGGCAAATCCACAACCACTGGCCCACCCTTGAGTTCCTGCATAACGGTAAAGTCGGCCACAAGAACACCATCCTCAATCCACTACAGTTCTTCCTCGCGCAGTTCGCGAACATGCATCCCCTTAACGCCCTGCTCTGGATCACGGGCATCGTCGCCCTGCTGCGCGCAAAGTCCATCCGTTCCTCGCAATGGCTCGGGCTCACCTACCTCTTCTTCTTCGCGGCCATGCTGGCTATGCACGCCAAGGACTACTACCTCGAAGGCATCTACCCTGCGCTCTTCGCAGCGGGAGCCATCTCCTGGGAACATCGCTTCGCCGCCTCACGCGCCGTCAAACAAGGTCGCATCTTCGCCTTCCCCATCTATGAGTCGCTCCTCATCCTCACCGGTCTCATCATCCTCCCGTTGGCCTCCCCCGTCCTGCGTCCCGCAACCTGGGTGAGCTACACCAAAGCGCTCCACCTGCAGCCCGGCAAGACTGAAACCGACGCCATCGGCCCACTCCCGCAGTTCTACGCCGACCGCTTCGGCTGGCAGCAGGAAGCCGACATCGTCGTCAAAACCTTCCGCTCGCTCTCCCCGGAAGATCAAAAACAAGTCTGCCTCTTCGGCAGCAACTACGGCGAAGCCGGCGCCATCGACTTCCTCGCCCACCGCGAAGAGCCCCGCCTGCCTCCCGCCATCAGCGGCCACAACACCTACTGGATATGGGGCCCGCACGGTTGCACCGGCCACATCCTGATCTCCGTCGTTGGGGGCAGCCCTGCGGAGCTGCAGCAGATCTACAACGGCGTCCAGACCGTCGGCACAATGGACGACCCCTACGCCATGCCCTTCGAGCACCGGAACATCTACCTCCTGCACGACCGCAAAGAAAACCTCCAAAAGGAATGGCCCGACTTCAAAAACTACTTCTAGCGCCTTAGGTATCCCCTGCACAAGTTCCCGTTTTGAAAGGGCTGCACAAGCTCTCGCTTTGAAAGGGCGGGACTTCAGTCCCGCCGTAAATGCCACCACGGCATCGCGGCTTTAGCCGCTGAGGGAATGTCGAGCACCCCAGGCAGATCTTCCTGAGCTCGGCTTCCTGAGCAAAACGCGACACCCTAAAACCTGCCCCTCCCGTGCTACTCTCCAGCCATCCATGGAGAAAGCAGCACAGACCCGCGACGAACTCCCCCGCGTACTCACCGCCACGCACGCCACCGCCATCGTGGTCGGCATCATCATCGGGTCAGGAATCTTCCTCGTCCCCCGTGAGATGATGGCCGCCGTCGGCAGCTCGCGCATGGTCTACGCCGTCTGGATCGCCGGTGGCCTGCTCTCGCTCTTCGGTGCCATGACTTACGCGGAACTCGCCGCCACGCGTCCGCGCGTCGGCGGCGAGTACGCCTTCCTCTACGACGGCTACGGCCCACTCCCGGCCTTCCTCTACACCTGGACCTGGACCATTATCGCCAAGCCAGCCTCCATCGCAACCATCGCCGCCGGCCTCATCCGTGTCCTCGGAACCTTCCACATCTTCGCCTTCCTCACCCAACCAGCCTTCGCTCACCTGCTCTGGGGACAGCTCTTCGCCATCACCGCAACCTGGCTCATCACGCTGCTCAACATCGTCAGCACACGCGACTCCGCCAACGTGCAGACCGCGCTCACCTGGCTCAAGGTCCTGATGATCCTCACCATCGCAGGCTTCTGCTTCGCCAGCATGGAGCATGGTTCGTGGCACAACTTCGCCACCAGCTTCCCCGGAGCCCGCGGAGGCTTCGCCGGCTTCATGATCGCGCTCACCGCCGCGCTATGGGCGTACGACGGCTGGTCTGACGTCTCGCAGATGGCCGGCGAAGTCCAGCAGCCGCAGCGATCCATGCCCCTCGCCCTCATCGGCGGCGTCACCATCGTCGGCGTGCTCTACATGCTCACCAACGCAGCCATCCAGTACGTTCTTCCCGCCGCAGCCATCGCCACCTCCGACCGCCCCGCCGTCGACGCACTCCAACTCGTCGCCGGACACGCCGGGGCCGCACTCGTCTCTCTCGGCATGGCCGTCAGCATCTGCGCCACCTTCGTAGGCAGTTCGCTCTCCGGCGCACGCGTCCCGTTCGCTGCTGCCCGCGATGGCCTCTTCCCCAGCCCACTCGCCGCCATCCACCCGCGCTTTCACACCCCCGCCGCAAGCCTCATCCTGCAAGCCGTGCTCAGCTCCCTACTGCTACTCGCCATCGGCAAGTTCCAGGCCCTCTTTTCGCTGGCCATCTTTTCCGAGTGGCTTTTCTACGCCCTCACCGCGTCCACCATCTTCATCTTCCGCCGCCGCGAACCCAACGCCAACCGCCCCTACCGCGTAACCGGCTACCCCATAGTCCCCGCACTCTTCATCCTCGCCGCGCTCGTGCTGCTCGTCTTCAGCGTTGCCGACGAACCACGCAACTCCACCATCGGCGCCGCCGTCATCCTCTGCGGCATCCCCATCTACCTCTTCACGCAACGCCACAAACGCTGGTCCGCCTAAGCGTCTTCTCTATCCTCTCCCCCTCTATCCTCTACACTCTGAACTGTGTCCAAGAAACCCAAGCTCGGCCAGAACTTCCTCATCGACGAAGACGCCTGCCGTCGCATCGCTCTTTCGCTGGGCGACACCACCACCCGCACCGTCGTAGAAATCGGCCCCGGCCACGGCGCCATCACCGACCTACTCGCCCCCCGCTGCGCCCGCCTGCACTGCATCGAGTTCGACCCCGCCCTCGCTCGCGAACTAGCCTTCCGCTACCGCAACGATCCCCACGTCACCGTCCACAACGCCGACATCCTCCAAACCGACCTCATTCCACTAACAACTAACAACCAACAACTAACAACTTCTTCCCTCGACATCATCGGCAACCTGCCCTACTACATCACCTCCGACATCCTGCTGCACCTCTTCACCGCCGCCCGCGCCGGTGCCATCGGACGAGCCGTCCTGATGATGCAGCGCGAAGTCGCCGACCGCATCGCCGCCGCGCCCGGCTCAAGCGACTATGGTGCACTCTCCGCCTTCACCCAGCTCCACGCCCACGTCGCCAACCTCTTCACCCTGCCGCCCGGAGCCTTCAGCCCACCACCCGACGTCTACTCCACCGTCCTCCGTCTCGACTTCGCCCCACGCTTCGTCGAACTAGGCGTCGAGCCCAACGGCTTCAACGCCTTCCTGCGCTCCACCTTCGCGCAAAAACGCAAGACCCTGGCCAACAACCTCCGCGTAGCTGGCTTCAGCTCTACGCAGCTCACAGCCGCCTGGCCCGCAAGCATCCCTCCGCTCGCCCGCTCGGAGGCCGTCCCTCTGGAAGCAATGGCCGAACTCTACCGTGTGCTAGTGACCGCCTGAAAAGGTAATGTCGTTTTTGTTGTTGCTCTTGCTTTTCTTTCTGTCATTCCCGTAGGGAATCTGCTGTTGTTCTTGCCTTTGCCGTTGCTGTTGCCGTTGCCGTTGCCTTTCTTGTTGTCATTCCCGCAGGGAATCTGCGTCTTCTTGCTACGCCACGATCACATCCACCGTTACCATTGCGTCCAGCGGCCTTCCCTACAGAAAACCTGATGGACAAGAGTCGCCTGCTCTTTTAGGTAGTAGTTTTGCGAACGCCTGAGGAAATTAGTTGAGCATCTGCTGGTAGCTTCGCTGAGCGCCAAAGGCGCGGCCACATCACAGCCCAGCCCGAAGGGCTGGATAAGAACCCCCACGAAACCAAAGGGCTGAAGGCCCGCTCTAAAATGCGTGTCTGTCCACGAAAGGTCGGTGTGCGGCAACCACAACCTACCGCCGCAACGCCTCAGCCGTCTGCGCATGATGAATGTGGCAGATCGCAATCGCCAGCGCATCCGCCGCATCCGCAGGCTTCGGAGCCTCATCCAGCTCCAGCAGCCGAGCCACCATAAACTGCACCTGCTCCTTCGCCGCCAGCCCGTATCCCGTAACCGCGCTCTTGATCGAAAGCGGAGCATACTCCGCCACCAGCAACCCGCAGTTCGCCGCAGCCAGCATGGCAACGCCGCGCACCTGGCCCAGCTTCAACGCACTCTTCGCGTTGGCCGAGAAGAAAACCTCTTCAATCGCCACCATCTCCGGTTGCCACAACGCCATCAGGGCGCTCAGCTCGGCATACACCTGTGCCAGCCGCATCGACGTGCTGTCCTTCTTGTTCAGCTTCACCGCGCCCGCGCACAGGTAACGCAGCTTCGGCGTCCGCGCCGCATGGTCCACCTCGACCACGCCATAGCCCGTAAACTCCGTCCCACAATCGACGCCGAACACCCGCATGACCCGAGTCTAACTCCCCCCACACCTCCCTTCAGCTTTTCCGCGCATCAAACCCGTTACAATCAGACCGACCGCAAGATGCTCCACGAGGCCAGCTCCCTCCTTTGACATTCGCAAGCCCATCCTTCGCCAAACCTCGCTTTCGCACGCCAAGCGCTGCCCGGCCTCGCCTGCACGTGCCGCTCGCCGCTTGCCTGCTCGCCATGGCGACCGCCCCCGGCCTCGCCCAGACCGCAACACCCCCCGCAACCCCACCAGTCCGCAGCACCCAAGCCACCCGGCCCCTCATCGTCCTGCACGACGCCAAGCCCGTAGCCGACTTCGCCAAACCTGCCGCCAAACCCGCGCAGGCCGCCACGGGGACCAAGTCCGCCGCAACTCCAGCCACAAAGCCCGTCGCAGCACCCGCGACCAAGCCTGCGACAACTCCAGCAGCGAAGCCCGCAACCCGTCCAGCAGTCCCACTCACGACCGCGCTCCCCGTAACACCCGCAGCAACCCCAGCGCAGCTTCCACCAATCCCCTTCAACCGCGCCGTAGTCCTGCTCGACCCCGGCCACGGTGGCGTGGATAGCGGCTCCCACATCAGCGATTCCATCCCCGAAAAAGACGTCACCCTCACCCTCGCGTTCAAACTTCGCTCTCTGCTAACCGCCCGTGGCCTGAGCGTCACTATGACCCGCGACAGCGACGCCGCCACCGAGCCCAACTCTCCCAACGCCCTCACGCTGGACGACCGCGCCGGCATCGCCAACCACGCGCATCCCGTCGCCTGCCTGCTGCTCCACGCCACCGCCGCCGGCAACGGAGTCCACCTCTACAGCTCGGAGCTCGATCCCACCACCGGCGAGCCGCTCGCCAACCCCTGGCTCACCGCGCAAGCGCCTTGGGTCACGCAAAGCCAGCGCTTGCAGAAGCAGCTCGCCCTCGCGCTCACCCGCGCCAACGTTCCACTTGTCCTCAGCCGCGCCTCCGTCCGGCCAGTCGACTCCCTCACCTGCCCCGCGCTCGTCGTCGAGCTCGCACCCGAGGGCACCGACCTCTCCAGCCTCACCGACGCCGACTACCAGCAGCGCGTCGCCGAAGCCATCGCCACCGCACTCGTCTTCTGGAAAAACCAGGCGCAACCGCCCGATCGCCTCTCCGCTACACCCGCAGCTACTTCCCCCACCCCGGCGGTGCAGCCATGATCTCTCGTCATCAGCGCATTCTCTTCTGGTGCCTCATTCTCTGCGTTGTCGGTATGGGTCTCATCCTCTTCATCGAGCGCAAACACGCGCGTGACCGTGTCATCGCCCTCGGCGACGCCACACCCATCGACGCGCCCTACACCGACACCCAATCCATCACGCTCGATCTCGCCAACGACGCCGACGGCACCATCACCGCCGCCACCCGTCCCATCGCCCTACCCGACGAAGTCACCGCCCGCGCCCGTGCCTTGCTCGAACACCTGCTAGCCGAGTACGCCATGCCCGGCTCCACGCATCCTCTCCAGTCCGGCGCCGCCGTAGACGATGTCTTCCTTCTACCCCTGCCCGTCGTCGGCCACACCATCGACACCTCCGCCCACACCACCGCTTCCGGCGGCAACTCCACCATTCCCGTAGCCGCCGATCCCAGTTCTCCGCAGCCGCAAAGCCCCGGCGGCGAGCTCGCTGTCATCAATCTGCGCTCCAGCTTCGTCAACGCGCATCCCTCCGGCGTTGAAGTCGAGTCGCTGACCCTGCTCTCCATCATCGGCACACTCCACGCCAACATTCCGCAGATCGAGCAGGTCCGCTTCCTCGTAGACGGCCAGCCCCGCGAAACCCTCGCCGGCCACGCCGACCTGTTGCGCACCTACCCCTCACGCGACACCACCGTCCAGGCCGCGCTGCCCGACGTCACGCCCTAACCCAGAGACCTCATGCCACAACCCATCATCGGTGTATTCGACTCCGGCTTCGGCGGCCTCACCGTCCTGCGCGCCCTTCTGCCCCTCATCCCCGGTGCGCAATACGTCTACCTCGGCGACACCGCACGCCTGCCCTACGGCGCCAAGTCACAAGCCACCATCGCTCGCTATGCCGTCGAAAGCGCCCGCTTCCTTGAGCAGCAAGGCGCAGACCTCCTCGTCATCGCCTGCAACACCGCAACCGCGCTCGCACTGCCCGAAATCACAGCCGCCGTCCGCATCCCGGTCGTCGGCGTGATTGAACCCGGAGCCCGCGCAGCCCACGCCGTCGCAAACTCCGGCGACGTGCTCGTCCTCGCCACCTCCGCCACCGTGCAATCCCACGCCTACCGAGAAACCTGCGCCAGGCTAGGCGTTCAAGCCACCGAAATGGCCTGCCCGCTACTCGTTCCGCTGGTCGAAGAGGGTTGGACCGACCACCCCGTCACCCGCGACGTCCTGCGCATCTACCTCAGCGAAGCCCTCGCCAAATGCTCGCCGCAAGCCGTGCTCCTCGGCTGCACCCACTACCCGCTGATAGCTCAACCCATAGAGTCCATGCTCCGCGAACTAGGCTCGCAAGCCCGCGTCGTAGACTCCGCACAAGCCACAGCTCAAGCAACCGCCGATACCATCGCAACCAAGCTAGGCAAACTCCCCACCACATCCACGCCCGCCACCTTCAAGTGCTACGCCACAGACTCCGTGGACAAGTTCCAACACCTCGGCAGCCTCTTCCTCCAACACCCCATAGAAGACATCCAACTCCTCGACATAGGCGGCTAGACACCCCCACAACTCCACCTACTGTTCGCTGTTAACTATTTGCTGTTAACTTATCCCTATGCCCTACCTGCTCAAATCCGAACCCGACAAGTACTCCTACGACGATCTCCTCCGCGATGGCGAAACCATCTGGGACGGCATCAAGAACCCCCAGGCCCTCATCACGCTGCGCAACATGAAGCGCGGCGAAGACTGCATCATCTACCACTCGAACGTAGGCAAAGCAGCCGTAGGCACCGCCAAGGTCGTCTCCGTCACCACAGACCCCACCGATCCCAAAACACCCATCGTCCGCCTCAAGGCCGGCAAACGCCTCAAGCGCGAAAAACCGCTGGCCGAAATCCGCGAAGCCGGAGTCTTTCAGGGCTCCATCATGTTCCGCCAGTTCCGCCTCTCCGTCGTCCCCCTCAGCGACGAGCAGTACGATTGGCTCCTGCACGGCTAATCAACCTTACGTATTGGCAGCATCGACCTACGGACCCTGTGAGCGACGGAACCACCGCAAACCTGTCATCCTGAGCGAAGCGTCTTACGGCTTTTTGCAAGACGCGCAGTCGAAGGACCTGCCATACCGCCCGCCCCAGCAATACAGCTCCGGGCTTTCGGCCACGACACTCACCCCACGACCATCACCAAATGTCGATGCACGACTAATCAGCCTCACTTATCAGCTTATTCGCGCCCCAGAGCACTTCATGGACATGCCACCAGAAGTCTCTATAATCGTCCTTTCCATCAAAGCTCATTGGATCGGATTCTTGGATGCCCCGTTTACGTTTGGCCCTTGCTTCTTTGTCTGTTTCTCTTTTGATTGCCGGCTGTGGTAGCGGCGGCTCAACTTCCAACTCCACGACCAATCCGAATGAGCCTGTTCTCTCGGTGTCGCCCTCCTCAACCACGCTTACCTTTGCCAGCACCACCGTTGGCCAAACCAGCGCTGCACAAACCTTCACCTTCACAAACACCGGCAGTGCAACGCTGACGCTCGGCAACTACACCACTTCAGGCGCTACGACCTCTTTCGGGGAAACCACCACCTGCGGCGCCTCGCTCGCGGCCAACGCAAGCTGCACCTTGAGCTTTACCTTCACCCCGATAGCAGCCGGCGCAGTCACCGAAACCATCGTCGTCAACGACAACGCCACAACCTCCTCAACCACCCTCACACTCACCGGCACCGGAGTAGCTGTCACAGTACCCAGCGCGGCTCTCGCCCCCGGCCTCGCCTTCCCCACCACCGCCGCCGGCGTCACCTCTTCCTCACAGGACGTCGCACTCACCAACAGCGGCAACGCTGCCCTCACCATCGCCAGCGCAGTCATCGGTGGCACCAACCCGTCTGAATTCGTCATCAGCGTCACCTCCTGCGGCTCCACCCTGGCTGCCGGAGCAACCTGCACCTACTCCATCACTTTCACCCCTGCGCTTGCCTCCACCAACTACGCCGCAACCCTCACCGTCACGGACAACAGCGGCAACGTCACCGGCTCCACGCAGTCAGTCACCCTCACCGGTGCAGGAGCAGCCCCGGTCAGCGCAGCACAGGCCGTCCTCACGCCCACCTCGCTCACCTTCGCTCCCACCAATCTCAATACCGCCGCCGGTGCCCAGATCATCACCCTCTCCAATCCCGGCACCGCAGCCCTCACCGGCATCGCCCCGAGCATCACCGGTGGCACCACCTCTTCGGCCTTCACCATCAGCACAATGACCTGCGGCACAACGCTCGCTTTCAATGGAACGTGTACCATCTCTGTGAACTTCACGCCTACCGCTGTCGGCACCTACCTCGCTTATCTCGACGTAGCCGACAGCGCCACCGGCTCTCCTCAGATCGCCGTCCTCAACGGCACCGGCCAGACTGCGCCCGCTCCTATCGCCACGTTTAGTCCTACCAACATCAGCTTCCCCGACACCCTTGTCGGTGCAACCACCTCTTCCTACAGCACGACACTCACCAATACCGGCACAGCGACGCTCAACATCACCAGCATCGTTCTCGGCGGCACCAACTCTGCCCAGTTCAAGGAAACCAACACCTGCGGCTC
>Ga0302313_10002441_pt1 | contig 12952 bp, 12 predicted proteins | sample III_Palsa_N2_2_FD_200454 | JGI IMG/M metagenome (GOLD analysis project Ga0302313, IMG submission 200454) | Peat permafrost microbial communities from Stordalen Mire near Abisko, Sweden - III_Palsa_N2_2 | ecosystem: Environmental > Terrestrial > Soil > Palsa > Peat permafrost | place: Sweden...
CTACCTGGCCTTCGTCCACGTCACATCAAGCCGACCAGATCTGCGTTTCAGCGACAACTATTTCGACATGGCCGCTGGCGAAACGAGATCGATCACGGTCTCTGGCGTCGGCGGTCTGGAGCCTTCGGAGATTGCCGTGAGCTGCTGGAACGCCCGCTGACTAAAGCGGGTTGAAATCAGGCGCCATCGACCGCCGGCGCTAGCCCCCACCGTCACGTCGCTTCGTTTCACTACGCGCCGCGCCACCTCCCCCTCTCGCTACGCGTGGGGTGAGGAGGCCCCCCCTCCTTTATCCTCCCCCGCGAGCGAAGCGAAGACAGGGGGAGACCATCCGCGAAGCGACGGTGGGGGCCAGCGCCGGCGGAACGATTCAGCGCGACCTCATCGAACTCTAGCAACGATGGTTTGGGACCCTCAGGCCGCCTGCTCGCGCCCCATCCGCCGCAGTTCGCGGAAGGAGATCAGCCGTTGGCTGGTTTCGTCCCACAGGGTCAATCCGGCGCAGCCCAGACTCTGCAACAGCGTCAGCCGGCTCATGTCGCGCAGTTGCGGTTCGTCTCGCAGCACCTGCTGCAGCCGGTAATAGGGAATACGGCTGTTGAGGTGGTGCACGTGGTGGACGCCGATATTGGCGGTGAACCAGCGCAGGATGGGCGGCAGGGCGTAGTGGGAAGAGCCTTTGAGCGCCGCCTCCTGGAAGTCCCAGTCCTCGCCGCGCGCCCAATAGGTGGACTCGAACTGGTGTTGGACGAAGAACAGCCACACACCGATGGACGAGGCGATCAGCACAATCGGCAGATAGACCAAGAAGAACGGCAGCCAGCCGAACATCCAGATCATGCCCGCCGCGACAGCGACGATGCCCAGGTTGGTCGCTTGAACCGAAACCCACGGCCGCCAGCCGTCGCGCATCATCCCCACCGGCAAACGGTGCTGCAGCAGAAAAACGTAGGCCGGTCCCAGGCCGAACATCACCAGGGGATGGCGGTAAAGCCAGTAGCCCGCCTGCTTCAGACGAGGCAGCGCGCGATACTCCTCGACGGTCAGGGTCTCGACCGCGCCCAGGCTGCGCCGGTCAAGCGCGCCGGAGGTGGCGTGATGCACCACGTGGGTATGTCGCCAATAGTCATATGGCGTGAGCGTGAACACCCCGATCACCCGCCCGATCCAGTCGTTCAGGCTCTTATCGCGGAAGAAGGAGCCATGACCGCAGTCGTGCTGGATCATGAACAACCGCAGCAGAAAGGCCGCGGCGGGCGCCACCAACAGCAGCCCCCACCAGATGCGGTGCTGAAGCGCGATCCACGCAAGCGCGCCAATCACCGCGAGCGGCGCCAGGGTGATGGCGATCTCAAACAGGCTGCGCGAGCGGCTAGGGACACGATAACGCGCCAGCCGCTTCGCGATGGACCGTATGTCGGCCGGATCGCCGGCCGTCGGCTCAATCGCCATGTAAGAAAGCACCCTGCGGAACGAACCTGTCCCGGCGGCAAGTCCCGACAGAGGACTCGGCGATGATATAGCGATTTCCGGGACCGGCCGTTAGCGACAAACGCGTGACAAATCAGCTTGGCGGCGACAAGCGACTAAGCCCGGCCGATCAGCCGGCCAGCCCCGCCAGGGTCTGTTTGACGGCCAGCAGCGATTGGCCCGCGACCATGCCCTTCCAGTCGTCCGCATCGCCGTAGAAGGCGTCGCGGATCTGCGCCTTGATGGCGCGTCCCTGCTCGCTCATGGGGTCGCCGTACGCGTGCAACCAGGCGTCGGCGCGCAAGGCGCCCAGCACCGTCATGGTCTCCTGAGTGCCGACCTCCAGCGCCATGCCGGTCACCTCGGCGTGGGCCAGCAGGAGCGGCGCGGCGGCCAGACCGTCGCCGACGATGTCGGCCGAGGTCGAGGTGCCGCTGGACGGCGACGTCACCACCGCGCCGTACCAGCGGCGGGCGCGGTCGAAGCCGGGACTGCCCACAAGGTCGGTGATGATCTGCTCGCCATAGCCCCAGGGACCGAGGCCGGTGTGATAGTCGATGATCCCGACCCGGGCCGCGCCCTTCAGATAGTGGTCGAAGATCGCCGTCTGGGTCGTGCGCGACCAGGTCGGCCCGGCGCCGCCGAAGAAGACGCCTTTCGGATGGCTGTATTGACCGCCGCTGATCGCCTGCTGCATGGCCATCATGCCGTTCTTGGCGATGAAGCCGCCCAGCACCTGGAAGCTGGCCGCCTGAGCCTCCGGCGTCCACTCCGCCGGACAGATGGCGTCGGCGAGGGCGGCGTAGCCCGGATTGGTGGGCAGGGGCTGGGCGAAGTCGATCCAGTTGCGGTTCAGGTCGACGTTCTCGTGCGTCACCCGCCGCAGCCAGGCGAAGCCGTAAGGATTGACGGCGTGGATCATCAGCACCGCGACGCCCGCCGGCAGGCTGGCCGCGCCACCGCGACGCAGCCGGTCGATCTGGGCGCCGGAGCCGCAGAACCCCTCGACCCCGTGAGTGCCCGAGATCATCACCAGCACCGCCGGCGCGTCCTTGGGGCCGAACCAGGCGATGTCGGTGGCGAGTTCACCGCCGTCCGGGCCACGCTCAGGGTGGACAACCGCTTCCAATGCGCCGCCGGCGTCGGCCGCGGCCTTGAGAAATTTGGCCCGCGCCTCGGGATAGTCGGCGCTGAAGCTCTCGGCGCTGTTCATCGGGCGGCTCCTTGGGTGCGTGTCGACGCGATAGGCTGACGGTTCTAGGCGGGTTCTAAGTTCCCCGATACCGGCTCGGCGGGATTCCCAAAAGACGCTTGAACATGGTCGAGAAGGCCGCCGGGCTGTCGTAGCCGAGGTCCAGGGCCACGGCCGTCACCGGCTCGCCGGCGGCCAGTCTGGGCAGGGCCGCCAGGAGGCAGGCCTGCTGGCGCCAGGCGGCGAAACTCATGCCGGTCTCGCGGCGAAAGGCGCGGGTGAAGGCGCGGCGACCGAGGTTCAGCGCCGCGCTCCAGCCGTCGATGGTGGCCTGGGCGTCAGGGTTGGCCAGAAAGGCGTGGCACAGCCGGGCCAACTCCGCGCCGTGCGGGAACGGCACCGCCAGCGGGATCACCGGCGCGCGCGCCACCTCTGCCGCAAGCAGGGCCATCACCAGGCCGTCGCGGCCCTCCAGGTCATACTCAAGCGACAAGTCGGGCGCCGCCAAAAGCAGGCTGCGCAACAGCGGCGAGACGGCCAGAACTTCGCAGCGCTTGCTGGGATTGGGCCGAATGTCGCGGTCGATCAGCACGCTGCGCGTGGAGACCGCGCCGACCATCTTCACCGCATGCCAGACGCCGGCGGGGATCCACACCGCCCGCTCCGGCGGCGCGACCCAGGCGCCCTGGTCGGTATCGACGGTGACCACGCCCTCGGCCGCATAGAGCAGTTGGGCCCGGCGATGCTGATGGCGCGCCAGCTCGAAGGCCGGCGGATACTCGTTGCCGATGGCGACCACCTCGCGCGGTGTGTCTTCGTGGTCATCCGGATCAGCGTTACGCATGAGAGTCCCACTCGCGAAAACGAACGGCCCATACAGGAATGCGGGCGCACCCGCCATGGCCTATCCCTCCACCCCCTGAAGAGGAGCTTGACCATGGACGGCGCCACCGCACCCGACCCCATCAACGCTGCACGCGTGGCGCAGAACACCACCGTGTTCGGGGTCATCCTGGCGATCAGCTTCTGCCACCTGCTCAACGACATGATGCAGTCGTTGCTTCCGGCCATCTACCCGAACCTGAAGGCTCAGTTCGGTCTCAGCTTCGGCCAGATCGGGCTGGTGACCCTTGCCTATCAGATCACCGCCTCGCTGCTACAGCCGTTGGTCGGCCTCTATGCTGACCGGCGGCCGACGCCGCTGGCGTTGCCGGGTGGGACGCTATTCTCGCTAGCGGGCCTGACCGTGCTGTCGGTGGCTCACGCCTATCCGGTGCTGCTGGCGGGCGCCTGCCTGCTGGGCGTGGGCTCATCCGTGTTCCACCCGGAATCCTCGCGTGTCGCGCGGATGGCGTCTGGCGGTCGGCATGGGCTGGCCCAGTCGCTGTTCCAGGTGGGCGGCAATCTCGGCCAGGCGCTGGGGCCCCTGGCCGCCGCCCTGGTGGTGGTGCGCTGGGGCCAGTCGAGCCTGGGCGCCTTCGCCCTGCTGGCCCTGCTGTCCGGCGCGGTGCTGTGGAACGTGGGCCGCTGGTACAAGCACCATGGCCTGGCGCGCCTGACCGCGTCGCCTGGGCACAAGGCCGGCCAGGCGCCGTTGCCGACCAAGACCGCCCTGGGCGGCGTCGCTGTCCTGCTCGCGCTGATCTTCTCCAAATACGTCTACCTGGCGAGTATCACGAGCTATTTCACCTTCTACCTGATCCATCGCTTCCACGTGTCGGTGCAGACGGCGCAGCTGCATCTGTTCGTCTTTCTGGCGGCCGTGGCGGCGGGGACGGTGCTGGGCGGGCCGCTGGGCGACAGAATAGGCCGCAAGGCGGTGATCTGGGCCTCGATCCTGGGCGCCCTGCCCTTCGCCCTGGTGCTGCCCTACGCCAGTCTGTTCTGGACCGGGCCGCTGACGGTGGCGATCGGCCTGATCCTGGCCTCGGCCTTCCCAGCCATCGTGGTGTTCGCCCAGGAGCTGGTGCCGGGCAAGGTGGGCATGATCTCGGGCCTGTTCTTCGGCTTCTCCTTCGGCATGGGCGGCCTGGGCGCCGCGGCCCTGGGCTGGATGGCTGACACCACCGGCATCGAGGCGGTCTACTGCGTCTGCGCCTTCCTGCCGGCCATCGGCCTGCTGGCGGCCCTGCTGCCCAATATCGAGCGACCGAAGCGGTAAGCCCTTGGCATTTTGCCCTGGGTCGCGTGAGATGGCGCAATGTCCAGATTGCTGCTTCTCACCGCCGCCGCCCTTCTGCTGACCGCACCGTCGGCCGCCGGGGCCGCGACCACCGCGCTTCAGCTACAAGGCAAGGGCGTGCAGATCTACACCTGTTTGAGCCTGCGCGCCGGCTTCGGCTGGTCGCTCACAGGTCCCGACGCGATCCTGACGGATAAATCGGGCGTCCAGGTGGGCCGCCACTTCGCCGGCCCGAGCTGGCAGGCCAGTGACGGCAGCGCCATCGTCGGCGAGCCGCTGGTCGCCAGCCCATCACCGACGGCCGGGTCTGTGGCCTGGCTGGTGCTGCACGTAAAATCCAGCAGCGGCGCGGGCCTATTCGCCAACATCGCCTATGTCGCCCGCACCGCGACCTCGGGCGGCGCCGCGCCAGCCAGCGGTTGCGATGCCGCCCATGTCGGGACCGAGAGCCGCAGCCCCTATACCGCGACCTATAGTTTCTTCCCGCAGGCGGCCCCGCCGCACTGACGTTCCACGCCGTTCTCAGGGGTTCTGCATGACCGCCGAAGTCGCCGCGTTTCGCTGGGTTCCGCCGTTTGCTCAGGGCTTTGTGCGCGACCTTCGCGTGCGCTGGGCGCTGGAGGAAGCCGGCCTGCCCTATAGCGCCACCCTCATCGACCTGAGCTCGCGGGAAGGATACCGGGCGTGGCAGCCGTTCGGGCAGGTGCCGGCCTATCGCGACGACGAGGTCGAGATGTTCGAATCCGGCGCCATCGTCCTGCATATCGCCGCCAAGTCGGAGGCGCTGGCGCCCCGGGACCCCGCGGGCCAGGCGCGGATGATGACCTGGGTCGTCGCCGCGCTGAACTCGGTCGAACCGCAGGCGCAGAACTTCATCCAGCTCGACGATCGCGCCGAGGAAGAGTGGGCCAAGGCGCGCCGTGCAGAGGTCGAGGCCGATCTGGTCTCCCGTCTCACCAGCCTCAGCGCCTGGCTGGGCGATAAGGACTATCTGGAAGGCCGGTTCACCGCCGGCGACCTCTTGATGACCTGCGTGCTGCGCGAGCTGGTGGACTCCGGGATGCTGGCCCGTTTCCCCAACCTCGACGCCTATCGCGCCCGCTGCGAAGCCCGGCCGGCGTTCGGCGTGGCGCTGGAGGCGCAGTTGCAGGTGTTCAGGGACAACACGCCCGCCTGATGGCGGCAAATCTAGCGCCGCCACGCACTTTTCGGACCCAGGCCCTATATCCACCGGAACGGCGGACCGCCCGAGGGGAGCATTGATGTGGATCGGCTAGCGGCCATGGAAACCTTTGTCAGGGTCGTCGAGGCCGGCTCATTTTCCGCCGCCGCACGCGATCTGAACGTGGGTCAACCCGCGGTGTCTAAGACGATCGCACAGCTTGAGGCCAGGCTGGGCGTGCGTCTGCTGCTGCGTTCGGCTCGCGGCCTTGCGCCAACCGACGCCGGCAGCGCCTTCTATTCCAGGGCCAAACGCGCCATCGCGGAAGCAGACGACGCCGACAATGTGGCGCGAGGAGAAGGAGCAGGGTTGACCGGGCGCCTGCGGGTCAGCGCGGCGGTCACCTTTGCGCGCATCCATGTCGTGCCCAGGCTTCCGCAATTCCTCGCGCAACACCCTGGGCTGGATATCGATCTGGTGCTCGACGATCGTGACATCGATCTGATCGAGGAAGGCATCGATCTATCGCTGCGCATGGGCGATCTGCCCGATTCGACCCTCACCGCGCGTCGAATTGGCCATTCGCCGCGCATGATCATGGCGACGCCGGCCTACCTCGCAAAGGCCGGGGCGCCAGCAACGCCAGAAGACATCGTCCATCACCAGACAATCATCTACAGCCGGCGCGGCGGCGGGGATGTCTGGTCGTTCAGGCAAGGAAAAGTGCTGAAGCCGATCTCGGTCCGCGGCCGCATTCGATCCAGCGCCGCCGAGGGGGTGCGCGCCGCCGTCCTGGCCGACGCCGGCCTGGCGCTCGCGTCGAGTTGGATGTTTACGCCAGAGTTGGCCAGCGGCGCGGTGCGGCCGGTTCTGACGGACTGGGACCTGCCTGGCGTCGACTTATGGGCGGTGTTCCCCACTGGCCGTTTGGCCAGCCTCAAGGCGAGGACGTTCGCGGCCTATATCGAAGCGGCGCTCAACGAGGCTGCCGCCTGAGCCCAGGCCGCCATTCCGACCAGGAATAGTTTCTATCGCCTTGAGCCGCCTGCCGGAATGGGCAGCGCCCGTCCATTTCCCCTTCATCGCCGCATGTCAGCGGCTGACGATGGAGCAACGGATATGGGCAGACTCGACGGCAAGGTTGCGGTGGTGACCGGTGGCAGCAGCGGCATCGGCCTGGCGGTCGCCAAACGTTTCGCCGACGAAGGCGCGCGGGTGGTTGTTTTCGGCCGCCGTCAGGCCGAACTGGAAAAGGCCGTAGCGACTATCGGCGCGGCCGCTTCGTTCGTGCGCGGCGACGTTTCGAATCCCGATGACGTCGCGCGCCTGTACGAGGCCGCATCCAAGCTCGGCCCGATCGACGTGGTGTTCGCCAACGCCGGCATTGTCGAGATCACGGCCTTGCCGGACCTGACGGTCGACCTCTATCGCAGCCATTACGACATCAATGTCCTGGGCACGATCCTGACGGTGCAGAAGGCCCTGCCGCATCTGAAGGACGGCGCCTCCATCATCCTCACCGGCTCGATCCTGGCGAGCAAGGCCGGCGACGGCTATTCCCTCTATTCCGGCACCAAGGCGGCGATCCGCGCCTTTGCGCGAAGCTGGGCCTCCGAACTCAAGGGCCGCGGCATCCGGGTCAATGTGCTCGCCCCCGGACCGGTCGACACGCCGATCATGGACAGCCAGGCCGCGAAGCTCGGCATCGGCGCGGACGATCTTCGCGGCGCCTTTTCGGCGATGGTTCCGCTGGGCCGGTTGGGACGGGTCGAAGAGCTGGCCGCGGCCGCCCTCTTCCTCGCCTCCGACGACAGCAGCTTCGTCACCGGCATCAGCCTGGAGGTCGACGGCGGCATGGCCCAGGTCTGACGCGCCCAATTCAGATCCACGACGGCGCCGGCCCCCGGCGCCGCTTGATCACCTCACCTCATCCCGAAAGAAACCCGATGAAGCTCCCAGAGAAACTTGCCGAATTCCGCCGCAACTTCGAAGCCGGCGGACCGCCGTTCAACGCGCCGGCGCATATCCATGAACCGATGCACCGCGCCACAGCCGAGCTGATTGCCTCCGGCGCCGCCGACAAGGCGCTCAAGGTGGGCGACAAGGCGCCGGCCTTTACGTTGAAGGACGCCGATGGCGTCGACGTATCTTCCACCGACCTGCTGGCGCGGGGTCCACTGGTCGTGACCTTCTACCGCGGCGTCTGGTGCCCTTATTGCAATATGGACCTGCAGGCCATCGAGGCGGCGCTCCCGAGCCTGAAGGCCCTCGGCGCCCAGCTTGTCGCCATCTCGCCCCAGACCGCGCCGAACAGTCGCCGGTCTCAGCGTGAGAACAAGCTCAGCTTCCCGATCCTCGCCGATCCCGGGAACGCGATCGCCGACGCCTTCCGTCTGCGGTTCGAACTGCCCGACTATCTCAAGGATCTTTATAAGTCGGCATTCAAGAACGACCTCAAGGTGGTCAACGGCGACCCAAGCTGGACCTTGCCGATGCCGGCGCGTTACGTCATCGGCCAGGACGGGATCATCCTCTATGCCGAGGTGAACCCCGACTACACCATCCGCCCGGATCCGGAGGACCTGCTGCCGGTCCTGAACAGCGCGGGCCGCGTCACGGCTTGAGCCGGCGCCCGATCATAGTCCGAACGGCCTTGACCGCTGGCGTTCGCGCCAGCGGTCATTGGCTCTATAGACGGCGGCGCGTGATGCGCTTTCGACGTCCTAACCACTCCGACGGACCGCTATGAACCCACCGATGCCGCCCGAAGGTTGGCCGCAGCCAACGCGCCACCTGGTGTTCAATCGCGCCGAATGGGCGGCCCTGCGCGCCAACACGCCACTGTCGCTTTCGGAGGCGGAGCTTGTCCAGCTGCGCGGCTTCAACGAGCCCGTTTCGCTGGACGAGGTCGCCGACGTATTTCTCCCCCTGTCGCGGCTGATCAATATCCACATCATGGCCGCGCGCAGCCTGAGCAGCGCGGTGGAAACCGGCTTCCTCGGCCGCCCGCGAACAGCCGCCCCCTACATCATCGGCATCGCCGGCAGCGTCGCGGTTGGTAAGAGCACGTTTGCGCGGCTGCTCCAGGCCGTGCTCTCCCGCTGGGCCGATCATCCACATGTGGAACTGGTCACCACCGACGGGTTTCTGCTGCCGACGCGCGTTCTCGAGGAGCGCGGGCTGATGCAGCGCAAAGGCTTCCCCGAAAGCTATGACATGCGGCAGCTGATCGCCTTTCTGGCGGCGGCGAAGAGCGGCGCCGATACCTTGAGCGCGCCGACCTATTCTCACGAGCTTTACGATGTCGTCCCAGGCCAGGAACAGCGGCTCGACCGATCCGATGTCCTGATCTTTGAGGGCCTGAACGTGCTGCAGACGGTCTCCAACGCCTCGGTGGTGGCTTCCGACTTCTTTGACTTCTCCATCTACATCGACGCCGAGACCGACGTCATCGAAGCCTGGTATGTCGACCGGTTCCTGCTGCTCCAGCAGACCGCATTTCAGAAGCCGACCTCATATTTCCACCACTACAAAGACCTGGATCGAGCACAGGCGGAGGAGGTCGCGCGCGATATCTGGCGCAACATCAACCTGCGCAATCTGAACGAAAACATCCTGCCCACGCGGGAACGTGCGGACCTGGTGATCCGCAAAGGACCATCGCACCTGACGGAGGAGCTCTGGCTGCGGCGATCTTGAGACCTAGCGTTTCGTCGCCAGCCAGATCACATGCCGCGAGCCCCCGCCTCGGCCATTGGCGTGGACGCGAAGCTCTTCAACATCATAGCCTGAAGTCTTAAGCAGCCGCGTAAAGACCGGATGCGGGTCGACCGACCAGACGCCGAGGACGCCGCCGGGGCGCAGGGCCGCGTGGGCTTCGGCGAGGCCATAGGCGTCGTAAAGATCGTCATTGGCTTTGCGCATCAGCCCCTCGGGACCATTGTCGACGTCCAGAAGGATGGCGTCGTAGCGCGCCTTCTGTCCCTTGATCAGCTCGGCCACGTCGCCTTCAAAGATGGTGACGCGCGGATCGGTCAGGCTGTCGCCATGGATATGCGCCAGCGGACCCTTGGCCCAGGCGACCACCGCGGGGACAAGTTCGGCGATGGTGATGTTGGCGTCGGCTCCGAATTCGGCCAGAGCCGTGCGCAGGGTGAACCCCATGCCGAGGCCGCCAATCAAGACCTGGGGCTTGGCCCGGCCCTTCAGCCGCTCGCGGGTCAGCGAGGCCAGGGCCTGCTCCGAGCCTGAGAGCCGGCTGTTCATCAGCTCGATGGCGCCGGCCATGATGGAGAATTCGCTCCCCCGCTGCATCAGCCGGAGCACGCCGCCATCTCCCGGCACGCTGGCCACGCCCAGCTCAACCCAACGGATCATCTTGCTCGCCCAAACCCCGGAAAAACCCCGACGATGCGCGTCCCGGATCGCGCCCCAAGTCGCGCTGGCGTGTAGATCAGACCCGCCGTCCGCCGTCGCGCTGAAAATCGCCCCCGCCAGGTCGGTGGGAACGCCGACGCCAAATTCATCGCGGCTCGGCGCCCGATCGGTGCTAGCCTCCCCTGCCCTTGCCCCGACTCCGCCGCTACCGCGCAGAAACGGCAGTCCGGCCCGGTCGGCCGAGGCGATGCAACGCCCGCCCATCGACCTGTCCTGGCGGACCCATCCAAAAAGGAGCCCGCCGTGGCCAAAGGTCAAAAGAAGAGCAATCGCGAAGTCCGCAAACCGAAAGCGGAAAAACCCAAAGTCGTCGCCGCCGCGCCGTCCTTCCTGAGCCCGGCTCAAAAGAAGAAGTAGGCGTGCTTCCCACCTCCTCATCCTGAGGTGCTCGCCGCGAAGCGACGAGCCTCGAAGGACGCACACCGCCGCCGCTGCATCCTTCGAGGCCCGCTGCGCGGACGCCTCAGGATGAGGACTTGGGATGCGAGCGGATGTTCTCGACGTCGGAACGGCGGCCGTTGACCCCGGAACGATCGACAGCCATCCATCGTGTCCTTAATTCGCACTGACGCCAGGGGGGCCATTGGACGCCAGTTCCACTAACGCGGCCGCGTCGAGACTGAAGCCTGACGTCATCGGGCCCCTGGGCCTGGCCGCCCTGGTGATCGGCGTCACCTCGCCGGCCATTGGTCTCTACGCCATGTGGGGGCCGATGGAGGCCGCCGCCGGGCCCGTGGCGCCCCTGGTCTTCCTGGCGGCGCTGGCGATCAACCTGCCGACGGTCTTATCCTATGCCAGCCTGAACCGGCATGCGCCATCGGCGGGCGCGGCGGCGGCGTGGCTGTGGAACACGATCAACCCGACCACCGGCCTCGCCGCCGGCCTGGTGATGACGACCTATTTCATCATGGGCGCCATTACGGTGCCGCTGATGTTCGGCCTGTTCTTCCGCGATCTGCTGGACTGGGCCCACATTCCCGTTCCTGCGATGGCCGCCCTGGTGGCCGGGCTGCTCATCCACTCGGCCATCACCGCCTGGATCTGCCTGCGCGGCGCCGAGGCGTCAGTGAAGACCACCATCCGCCTGATGCTGATTGAGGCCGTGGTCGTGTTCGCCCTCTCGGCGACCATCCTGTGGGTCAAGGCGGGGCAGCCGGGCGGGATCAATCTCGGACCCTTCAACCCCCTGCACGCCAGCCAGGGCGTCGCCGGATTCTGGGCGGCGGTGCTGCTGGGCATGCTGGCCTTTTCCGGCTTCGACGTGGTCGCCACCGCCGCCGAAGAGTCGCTGGCGCCTCGTGAGCATTTGCCGCGCGTGGTGATCGCCGGCGTCGTCGCCGTCGCCCTGTTCTGGGCCTTCAATTCCTGGGTGCTGACCCTGTCGACGCCGCCGGACAAGGTGATCGCCTATAACAGCGAGGGCCTCTCGGCGATCACGCCGGTCGCCCGCGCCTACTGGGGCTGGGGCGAGTTGATCGTCATCGCCACCGCCTTCACCGGCCTGACCGCCATCTATATCGGCACCATCCAGGGCGCCTCGCGCCTGATCTTCGCCCTGGCCCGCCACAAGCTGCTGCCAGCCCCCTTCGCGACGCTGCGAGGCGAAAAGCGGGTGCCTAGGGCGGCGGTGCTGGCGGCGATCGGCATCTGCGTGGTCATTGGCCTGGCGAGCCTGGCGCTGCTCAGCAACGGGGTGGACGCCTTCGTCTGGTGGTCCAACGCCACGGTCTTCTTCGCGGCCCTGACCTACACGGGGGTCAATGTCGCCAACCTGCTCTACTTCCGCCGCGTGCTGCCGCAGCATTTCGGCGTCGTGCGCAACCTGGTCGTTCCCGTGATCGGCGTCGGCCTGAACCTCTACCTGATCTACGCCGCCTTCTTCTCGTCCCTATGGTCCGCGCCGTTTCGCACCGGGCGCAGCGTGGTGATGGTCTGCGTGGCGCTGTTTGCACTGCAGGTGATCGCGGCGATCTCAGTGCGCCTGTTGCGGCCGCACCTTCTGAAGGGCACGGCGCCCATCGGGGTAGACCTTGAAACACCTCTCCCGAAGGGAGAGGGAGGGGCCCGCCGCGCAGCGGTGGGAGGGTGAGGGGTTAGGGACGGCGCAGGAGGAAACTCGAACGCCGGCGCTTTCTTCGGAACCGGCGTAATCTCTCACCCTCCCATGCTTCGCATGGCCCCTCCCTCTCCCTTCGGGAGAGGTGTTCCGCGCTAAGCCTTCTGCCTATAGGTTCGTCCTCAAAAGGAGCACCCCATGACCATCGAAGGCGGCTGCCGATGCGGGCGGGTGCGGTATCGCGCGGCGCCGGACAAGCTGCCAAACGCCTATGCCTGCCATTGCCTGGACTGCCAGACCTGGTCTGGCAGCGCCTTCAGTGTCCAGGTCTTCCTTGCCGAGGACCAACTCGAGCTGACCGGCGAGCCGGCCCTGTTCGAGCTGACCTCAGCGGACGGGATGCGCGTCTCGCGCCAGCGCGCCTGCCCGGTCTGTTTCACCCGCGTCTACAAC
>Ga0302313_10002446_pt1 | contig 12941 bp, 15 predicted proteins | sample III_Palsa_N2_2_FD_200454 | JGI IMG/M metagenome (GOLD analysis project Ga0302313, IMG submission 200454) | Peat permafrost microbial communities from Stordalen Mire near Abisko, Sweden - III_Palsa_N2_2 | ecosystem: Environmental > Terrestrial > Soil > Palsa > Peat permafrost | place: Sweden...
AAGGGTGGTGGTGAAGATGTCGGCGGTGAGCCAGGTGATGGTGGCGGGGGCGATGTGCTCGTGGCGGTCGCGCTCGCGGGCGAGGCGGGCGGCGTAGGGGTTGATGTCTATGCCGGTGAGGCGGAGGGGGATGCTGCGTTTGGCGGCCCAGCGGGAGATGTGGCGGAGGGTGTCGCCGTGGCCGCAGGCGGCGTCTACGATGTGGAGGGGTTCGTGGGTGACGCCGGTGTGTTGGAGGACGCGGGTGAGGAAGTCGAGGGTGGGTTTGTAGCCGCGGGTCCAGCGGTTGAGGCGGGCGAGGCTGAGGGCGGCGGCGCGGTAGGTGGCGTAGGTGCAGGGTTCGTCCATGAGCTCGCGGAGGGCGAAGTCGCGGCGGGAGAAGTCGGGTGTGGTTGATGGCGGTGGTGAGAAGTCGTGCGGCCAGGGTGGAGCTGGGGCTTGGGTTTCTGTGTCGATTTCGGCGTCTAACTCGGTGTTCATGGCATCTCAATGGTATGGGCTTGCGTACTCCTTATGAGTGCCGCTCTTGGAGAACGCAAACCCGCATGAAGCAAGCCCGCAACCGAATCATTGTCGCACTTACGGTTCTACTCATCCCAGCAGGTGGTCTGCTGGCGGAGAATCCGTGTAAGGCGCTGCGGCAGTTTGAGATCGCGGCGGCGGGGATTGGGTTGCCGACTACGGGGGCGGTGGTTACGGGTGCTTCGCATCATCGTGAGGGCGATGCGGGGTTCTGCACGGTGATGGGGCGGATACATCCGGTGGATGCGACGGCTGACGATATACGGTTTCAACTGAATCTGCCGGACGATTGGAATGGTAAGGCGCTGCAGTATGGCGGTGGGACGTTCGATGGGTACCTGGCGGTGGCGAATGGGCGAGGGCGGACTGCGGTTGGTGTGAAGGATGCGCCTACTCCGCTGGCGCGTGGGTATGCGACGTTCGGGTCCGATAGTGGACACCATACGAGTTACTTTCCGCTGCCGGATGCGATCAATGCGGTGAGCCCGGGGTTTGCGCGGAACAAAGAGATGGCGCAGAACTTTGCGGGCGATGCGTTGAAGAAGGTTCATGATGTTGCGGTGGCGTTGATGGTAAGGCGGTATGGGGATGCGCCAAGGCGGATGTATTTTATTGGGGGATCGACGGGTGGGCGCGAGGCGTTGAAGGTGGCGCAGCGATATCCGATGGACTATGACGGCGTGATGGCCGCTTATGCGGCGTGGGATCAGATTGAGTTGGATCTGCAGTTCATACGGACGGCGCAGGCGCTCTATGCGAAGGGTGGGTATCTGGGGTACGCGCAGACGCGGCTGATTCAGAAGGCGGTGATGAAGGCTTGCGACGCGCAGGATGGGCTGCGCGATGGAATTGTGTCGGACCCGGAGGCTTGCCATGTGTCGCCGGCTTCGCTGCGGTGCGCGGATGGAGCGAGCCACCATGGGTGCCTGTCGGATGCGCAGGTGCATACGCTGGTGACGTTTGCTACGCCGCAGCGGACTACGACGCCGGTGTCGGATGGGGTGGATTCGATACCGGGATATAACGTGCTGGCCGGGGCTAGTCTTTCGTCGGCTACGGGGATACTGCCGTTTGCGTTGCATAATCCTGTGTTTCTGTTTAACTCTTTTGGGTATGTGATTGGCGATGATGTGCTGCGGAATTTTCTTACGGTTGGGGCTCACTATGACGCGAGAAATTTTGATACGAGTACGAGTCAGCCGCGGTCGGCGGATAGCTCGCTGGCACCGGGTGGCGCGGGTGTTTGGCATGCGGAGGTGATGCAGCAGGCGCTGGAGGTGGATGCGACGAATGCGAATCTTGGGCCGTTCGTGGCGCATGGAGGCAAGCTGATTTTGATTCATGGCACGGAGGACAATATTGTTCCTACGGGGTCGAGCATTGATTACTACCATCGGCTGCAGACGAAGATGGGTGTGGATGTGACGGCGAGGTTTGCGCGGTTGTATATCATTCCGGGGCTGGGGCATGGGTTTGGGAGGTTCAATGCGGGGTTCGATACGATTGGGGTGCTGGATGCGTGGGTGGATAAGGGTGTCGCACCGGAGGGGTTGACGATTACGGATAATCACTCGGGGAGGACGCGGCCGCTGTGTGAGTATCCGATGTATGCGCGGTATGAGGCGGGGGACAAGAATGTGGCGGGGAGCTTCCGGTGTGTTGATTCGCGGCTGGCGAATCTGACGGCGCAGACGGAGCAACACAGCGCGGAAAAATAGTTGCGCGAAACACCCTGCTGGAAGCTGCGTTTATCTATATGCGCGGCAAGTAGTAAGGCCAAGCAGGAGGCAACATTATGAAGCTGACAAATGTATCCGCGAAGCTTGCAACCATGAAGTCCCACGCAGTGAAGGCACTCGCCGTTGCAGCATTGGCTGGTGCAGCGCTGGCAGCCGTACCTGCTGCCCAGGCTCAACGCTTTGTGGTTGGTGTGCGCGTTGGTGGGCCTCGGTACTTTGTTCCGGCGCCTCCGGTTGTGGTGTATGGGCCGGCGTTCTATGGCGGCTATGGATACAGGCACGATGACTGGCGTTTTCGGCATGACCATCGCGACTGGCGCCGGTAATCGGTAGCTGTGGCAAGACGTTCCCAGGGCCGCTCTCAACGAGCGGCCCTGATGTTTGGAGTTGCTTTTCTGGTGGGGGTCGCATCCAATGTTGCGTATGGCAGATAGTGAGTTCGCCGCAACAGAGTGGTGGCAGACCGGTGTGATCTACCAGGTCTACCCGCGCAGCTTTCAAGACACGAACGGTGATGGGATCGGCGATCTGCCGGGGATTACGGCGCGGCTGGATTATCTGGTTGGGCTGGGTGTGGATGCGATCTGGATCTCGCCGTTCTATCCGTCGCCGATGGCGGACTTTGGGTATGACGTGTCGGACTATACGGGCGTCGATCCGATGTTTGGGACGCTGGAGGATTTCGATGCGCTGCTGAAGGCGGCGCATGGCAAGGGGTTGCGGGTGATTCTGGACTTTGTGCCGAACCATACTTCGGATCAGCATCCGTGGTTTCTGGAGTCGAAGAGTTCGCGGACCAGCGAGAAGCGGGGTTGGTATCTGTGGCATGAGGCGGCACAGCCTGGCGACGATTGGGAGCCGGCGAGGCAGCGGTATCCGAACAACTGGATGTCGCAGTTTGGGGGACATGCGTGGCAGTGGGACCAGCCGACGGAGCAGTTTTATCTGCACAGTTTTCTGGCGCAGCAGCCGGATTTGAACTGGCGGAATCCGGAGGTGCGGGAGGCGATGTATGAGGCGATGCGGTTCTGGCTGGACCGCGGGGTCGATGGGTTTCGGATGGATGTGTTGTGGCTGCTGATCAAGGATGAGTTCTTTCGGAATAATCCTCCGGACCCGAATGACCTGGCGAGTACGCTGCCGGTGTTTACGGCGGACCAGCCGGAGACGCATGAGATTGTGGCGGAGATGCGGGAGGTGCTCGATGGATATGGGGCGACGCTGGGCTCTGGTGGGCGGGTGTTGATTGGGGAGATCTATCTGCCGCTGCCGAAGCTGGTTCGCTACTATGGCGAGCCGGATGCGAAGACGCCGCAGCTTCGTGGGGCGAATCTGCCGTTTAATTTTCACCTGATTCAGTCGCCGTGGCATGCGGAGGATATTGCGAACATTATTCGCACGTATGAGTCGCTGCTGCCGGCCGGGGCGTGGCCGAATTATGTGCTGGGGAATCACGATCAGTCGCGGCTGGCTACGCGGATTGGGGCGCAGCAGGCGCGGGCGGCGGCGATGCTGCTGCTGACGCTGCGTGGGACTCCGACGCTTTACTATGGCGACGAGCTGGGGATGCAAGATGTGCCGATTGCTGCGGACCAGGTGAAGGACCCGGCGCAGAAGGGGCGCGATCCGGAGAGGAGCCCGATGCTTTGGCTGGAGACGGCGAATGCTGGGTTTACTGCTCCAGAGGCTGCGCCGTGGCTGCCGCTACAGCATGACTGGCAGACGGAGAATGTTGCGGCGCAGATGCAACGGCCGCAGTCGATGCTGATGCTTTATCGGAAGCTGCTGGCGTTGCGGCGGGGGAATGCGGCGTTGCATTCGGGAGCTATCTCGGATGTGGTGGCGGAGGGGAATATTTTGCGGTATGTGCGGAGTGATCCGGCGGGGAAGCGGTTTCAGTTGTTGTTTAATTTGGGTGGCGATCATGCCGATACGCAGTGTGCGGCGGGGACGGTGGTGTTGACGACGCTGCTGGATGGCGAAGGGGCGAGGGTGGATGGGGTGGTTACTGTTGAGGGTGGGGAGGGGTTGTTGGTTGCGTTGGACTGAGAGATTGGGTTGGGATTTTATGTCGGGCTTACAGCCCTCTGGATTCGTGGCGGTCCTGACCCAGGGCTTCGCCCTGGGCTGGGATATGGCCGCGCCTTTGGCGCTAAGCGGGTGCGGAGGCGGAAATAGATTGCCTTGGCAGAGTTGCCAGGCAGAGTGGGCTACCGTGTGGAGGGGTGCCACTCCGGGCAGAATACAGAGATTCTTCGCTGCGCTCAGAATGACGGCTTCATAAGGTGGTTGGCGAGTTAGGAAGCGGCTTCAGTTGTCAGATTGACGGCTACTTGCGGGTGTAGAGCAGGTCTTTGATTGCGGCGCGGCGGGCGGCGTCGGCTTCGCGTTGGCTGGCGCGTTCTTCTGCGGTCATCTTGCCTGAGGTGGTGGTGCCCGCTGCTTCTGGCATGCTGCAGGTTGGGCAGCGGTTGGCGAAGCCGGGCTTGTCGGGCTTCAGTTCGAACTCTTCTTCGCAGACGACGCAAACTTTGATGGGGAATGCCATAACTGTTCCCATGATACGCCGCAGGGCTGAGGCTTTGAAGGCTGAATGGCTGTGCGATAGTGCGACGGCTTTGGAGCTCGTCGCACTATCGCCTTTAGGGAGCGCGCCTTTGGGAAGGAAGCGTTAGCCGGTGATGCCCTTGTTGACGACGATGGTTACGACTACGCGGCGGTTCTGGGCCTGGGCGGTCCGGGTGTGTTCGGTTGCGACCTGGTTGGTGGTTCCCATGGCGGCAGGCGCGAGGATTCTTGTCATTGGAACGACGCCTGTCTGTTGAATGATGGCCAGGACTGCGTCAGCGCGTTCGCTGCTCAGTCTTTGATTCAAGGTTGCCGGGCCGGTTGCGGAGGCGTAGCCCTGTACCTCGATCATGTATCCCGGAGTATCTGCAGCCGACTTCACGAAGTCAGTTAGTTGCGCCTCATCTTTCTTGTTGACGGTTGCTTTTCCATTGGCGAAGTTGACGGTGATGCTGTCCTTGGTTTCAAACTGATCCAAGGTGCCGATGCGCTGGTTGGTGGTGCCGATGGCTTGCGTGTTGCCTGTTGTAGCTTCGTTCGTGGTTGCAAGTCCCTGCTTGGTGGTGTCGATGTCCTGCGAGTTCTTTGCGGTGTCCTGCTGGGTTTGTTCGATGTCTCTACGATCACTCTTGAGTTGATCCTTCGCACCCGCAACTTCCGCGTTTACGGGATAGAGCCCGGCGTCAATCTGCTTTGCCGTAGTGAGGGATGTTCGTGAGAATGTAACTTTCTTTGCCATCAACTGGTGATCGGGGTTGTAGTCGCCCTCAACCTTTACAGACAGGCCGGGAACCAAGGCAGCGATACCGAGATCTTTCCTGCCAAGACCAAGGAAGCCTCCTTTTTCTGTTGCCTTTGTGCTGTCCGAAAGAATCACGGTTTGCCTTGGGCTGTCTGCTGTTTTCACGGCCATCTGTTCGCCGCTTCTTCCGATGACCAGGCCTTCGACGGTGGCTTGCTGAGCATGGGCCGAAAGACCGATTGACGAGAGTACCGCCAAGGACATTGCCAAACCACAGGTAGTTCTGAGTTGCTTGATGTGCATGCATTACTCCTTTGTTTGAGTACCGGTCATCCGCTTCGAATTCGAAGTCCGTTGTATCGCGACCGTTACACTCCCACTGCGCGACCCAACGTCTGAGCCGCCGCACGAGTTCTAGTCTTTGACGCTCAAACGTTGGAAAGAGAGATGAGCGAAGGCTTATTCGGTTCTATATGTCACAAAACAAAGGAGCGAAAAATTAAGGAAATAATTCCGCATCCGATATTCGCTCACGACCTGTCAGACTGCTATTCTTCTCTGCTATGCAGCGTCGTGATGTTCTAAAACTCTCGCCCCTCGTCCTCGCCTCCACGATCGGTTATGTTGCCTCTGCCGAGCAACCCCATATCGGACATGGGAGCTTGAAAGAGCCGACGAAGCAAGGTGTCTTTAATGTGCTGGCTTATGGTGCTATGGGCGATGGCAAGACTGTCGATACGCCGGCGATCAACAAGGCTATCCAGGTGGTCTATGACAACGGTGGTGGGACGCTGTTGTTTCCGGCGGGGACGTATCTTTGTTTCACGATTCATCTGCTGTCGAATGTCGATATTTATCTTTCGCAGGGTTGCACGATTTTGGCGGCGGCTTCGCCGTTGCCTAATGAGACCACCGGCTATAACGGCGGCACGTACGATGCGGCTGAGCCGAATGATCCGTGGATTCCTTACCAGGACTATGGGCATAACCACTGGAAGAACTCGCTGTTCTATGGCGAGAATATTCATAACTTTTCTATTACCGGGCCGGGGCTTATATGGGGCAAGGGGCTATCGCATGGGTCGGGGCATGTGGGCGAGATTCGTGGGGACTATCCGTACTACAAGGCTGAGCAGCCGGGCGTGGGCAATAAAGCCATTGCGTTGAAGAACTGCCACAATGTGCTGCTGCGGGATTTTTCGGTGTTGAAGGGTGGACACTTTGCGCTGCTGGCTACGGGTGTCGATAACCTGACGCTGGATAACTTGTTGATCGATACGGACCGCGATGGGTTCGATATCGATTGCTGTAGGAATGTTCGGGTGAGTAATTGCACGGTGAACTCGCCGTGGGACGATGCGATCTGTCCGAAGTCGAGCTATGCGCTGGGGTATGCGCGGTCTACCGATAACGTGACGATTGCGAACTGCTTTGTGACTGGCACGTATGTGCTTGGCAGCGTTGTGGATGGCACTTGGAAGAAGTGGCCGGATGGGCCGCATGCTCGCAATGGGCGCATCAAGTGCGGGACGGAGTCTAATGGCGGGTTCCGCAACATTACGATCACTAACTGCGTGATTGAGGGCTGCAAGGGGATCTCGCTTGAGACGTCTGATGGGGCGCTGTTGGAGGATATTGCGATCTCGAATATCACGATGCGCGACATTATCGATGCGCCGTTGTTTCTGCGGCTGAACCGGCGGAATCGCAACCCGAAGGAGACGCTGCGGCCGGGGACGTTGCGGAGGGTGGCGATCTCGAACGTGACTTCGAATAATTCGCTGGCGTCTACTTCGAGCATCATGTCCGGTATCCCGGAGAATTTGATTGAAGATGTGAAGATGTCGAATTGCTACTTCGGACATAAGGGGTTGCCGACGGATGCACTGACGGGTTGGGGCGATACCTCGAAGCCGATGCCTGACTGGAAGACGCTGCAGGTGCCGGAGATTGAGGATGCTTATCCGGAGCTGTTGCGCTTTGGGCCTACGCCTTGCAATGGGTTCTTTGTGCGGCATCTGAAGAACCTGGAGATGTCGCATGTGGAGATCGCGCCTTCGAATGCTGACCCGCGGCCGGCGTTCTGGCTGGAGGATGTGCGGCGGGCTGATTTCTTTGCGATTACGGCGCCGGTGCAGCCGAATTTTTCGCTACACAATGTGAGCGATCTGCGGATACTCTGGAGTCGCGCGGCGAAGGATACGAACCTTGCGCAGAGCGCGAACGAGACTATCTAACGAGCGAGCCGATGACGATGATGGAATTCGATATTGCGACGCTGGAAGTGGCTGTTGCGCAATCGTGAGGACACATCCCAACCGGAACGCGGTAGTCTGCATCTGATGGCTTTAACAGAAGAAAATTTCAGCGTCAGGTAAGAGCATGACCTATCGCACCGCACGGAACGGCCAGATCTACGGTCCCTACTCGCTGATGGAGTTGCAGCGGTATCTTGCCTCGGGACAAATACTGCCGACCGACCTTGTGCAGAGCGAGGCGATGCAGGAGTGGCTGCCGGTGGACCAGGTGTTTCCGACGGCCCCGATTGCTGTAGCGCCGCAGCCGGGTGGGTTGCCGAAGCTGTTTCCCGATCCGCCGAACGTTCCGTGGTGGGTGGCGCTGCTGATCGGGATCTTTACGCTGGGGTTCTTCTTTCAGATATGGGACATCGTGGAGTCGGCGTGGATGCGGCGCGTGGATCGCAGCAGCATTGCGCTGTATCTTTACCTGGTTGAAGGCATCGTGTATCTGCTGAAGTTGCCGCTGACGTTTGAAAATATTGCGTACAACCTGGGCTATGGGCCTGCGGTTGATGCTGGGCACTCGTGGATTCTTACGTTGCTTGGAGTGGTTCTGTTTTTTGCTACGCGCCTGGTCTTGCGGCATGAGTTGCTGCGGCACTTCAATGGGCCGGAGCCGATTGGGTTGCGATTGAACTGGTTTTTGACGCTGCTGTTTGGGGGGCTTTATTTTCAGTATCACTTCAACCGCATCAACGAGATGAAAAGGGCGCTGAGGATTAGTGTGCCGAGCGTTTAGCGAATCGGTTTGCTCCATGAAACAGAAGTGCCGCCGTATAAGAAGGCATACCCCAGGGGCTAAAGCCCGCCGTACATTGGTGCCTGAATGCCAGGGCTAAAGCCCTGGCTTACCTAGAAGCGAAAACTCCGATTCGTCAGACACTACCTACTACCTACTACCTACTACCTACTACCTACCGGAGACGACAAAGCCCCGGACGAATCCGGGGCTTTGCTTTGGTGCAGATGTTGGTGGGTTAGGCTTCGGTTGTTGCTGCCGGAGCGGGCTCGCCGGCCTTGGGTGCTGCGCCGGGCTTGGTGATGTCGATGCCGCCCTTGAAGAAGGCGCCGTCTTCGATGGAGATTCTTGCTGCGACGACGTCGCCGGTCAGCGAGCCTTCGCTGCGGATGTCGACGCGATCCGAGGCCTGGATGTTGCCGCGCACCTTGCCGAGCACCACAACTTCGCGGGCGGAGATGTTGGCGGCTACCTGGCCGTTACGACCGACGGTGACGCGGTTGCCGGGCAGGTTGATGGCGCCCTCTACCTTGCCGTCGATGTACAGGGACTCTGAGCCCGAGAGCTCGCCCTTGACTACGAGGCTTTTGCCGATCGTCGCCTGGTCGCCGCTGGGGACGCCTGTGACGCCGGCTGACGCCGGACGTGCTGCTTCAAAGCTTGCTCCGCCGCCTGCTGGCGACGCTGGCCGCACTGGTTCCGGGGTTGAAGGCGTGCTGCCAGGCTGATTCGGTTTCCACATATCTTTTTGTTTCCTTTCCTCTTCCGGAGGGGGGTGTCGCAGGTGGTGTGCGCTACGCCGTTTGATGCAATTTTGCGTACCACAGAGCGCTTGCCGTGCTTCGTCCACGATACTACTTTGTCAACAGTGCGACCCTGTGGAGTTCTCCTGCATTTCTTGCAAAGAGGGGCCTAGTCAGTTACCCCCGTGGGGCAAGTTTTGTGGTTGGCATTAGGAGGAGGAGAGGGTTCAGGGCTTAGGGCTCAGGGCCCAGCGGACTTGTTTGTTATTCCTCGCCTGCTTCGCCTTCTTCTACTAGTGAGCTGAGGCCGACTACGTCGAAGGTCATGGGTTGTGCGCCTGTTGGCTGGATGGTTGCGCGCATGGGGGTGCGTTGCCACTTGGCAGTTGCGCAGACGGGATGGGGTGCGCTGGGTTGGGGCCATTGGCCGATTACTTTTTGGACTACGGCTTTGTGCGCGCCGAGCTCGGCTACGACGGCGACGAGGCCTCCGTTTCTTGCCGTGGTGGCGATGCCGCAGTAGGCGGCGTAGTCGCGGAACCAGACGACCTCGGAGACGGCGGGGTCGAATGCGGGGAGGTGGAGGGCGGTGATGTGGCCGGTGGAGCGGTCGACCATGAGCCAGGGGCCGGGCTGCCAGGTCCAGCGTGGGGGCTCGGCGGGGAGGGAGTCGTCGATGCGGAGGGCACGGCGGATGACGAAGGTGCGGTCGGTGACGTCGTGGATCTCGCCTATGGTCCACTCTTTCTGGACGCCGTCGACTACCAGCGGGCGGACGCGGAGGGTCGTATCTTCTTCATTCTTATTGGCTGTGGTGGCTTCTGGAGGCGTGTACGGGACGTGCCGGGAGGGGCCCAGCGTTACGGTATGGACTTTGGGAGCGGCCAGCGCGGGTAGCGGGCAGGAGAGGACGAGGAGCAGGGGCACAAGCGCCGAGCGGAAGGGCTGCATGGTTTGCAGCGTATCAAAGATTCATGGGAACGCCGAATTTAGCTGGCGCAATCCTTCCCAAATCAACGGTTTTCGGATAAACTCGAACATGGTGCGTGTCCCTTCCGCCGTCTCCGTCTGGCCCCTCGGGCTGGCAGAGGCTACCAGAAGCCCACGAAACAGCAAGCAGGGAAGCCGCAGAGTCGTGTATCTGTGGCATTGAGATCGGGCTTTCAAAGCCCAATCGAAGGAGAGCGTTTGTCGAAGGAAGATGCAATTGAAGTAATGGCGGTGGTGGTAGAAACCCTGCCCAATGCGTTATTCAAGGTCGAGCTGGAGAACAAGCATCAGGTTCTCGCCCACGTCTCTGGCCGTATGCGCAAGAACTTCATCCGCATCCTCCCCGGTGATCGCGTAGCCATCGAGCTCAGTCCCTACGATCTGAACCGCGGGCGCATCGTCTACCGCTACAAGTAAGGACCCAAAGTTTAGGGTTCCGAAAACCAAGGCAGTTTGAAATTGAGGTTTTTCCAATGAAGGTCCGTGCATCAGTAAAGCCGATCTGCGACAAGTGCAAGGTTATCCATCGCAAGGGTGTCGTTCGCGTCATCTGCGAGAACGCCAAGCACAAGCAGCGCCAGGGCTAAGAAGCAGGGAGTAGGCAATAGGGAATAGGGAGTAGCAAGCCCTTGACCTGAAAAGTCTTCTACTCCCTATTCCTATTCCCTGTTTTTTACGGCCCCACCGGGCTAGTTCGCCGATGTTAAGGCGTGCGTTGAACCCGGAGGAGACAAGAGCCATCAGCAAGATTTGATAGCCCAGGTCAGCCGTATAACCATAACCCCGCTAGCCAGCCAGTCTGGAAGCCAAACCGAAAGGCACTCAAATGGCCCGTATCGCCGGCGTCGACCTGCCAGGAAACAAACAGGTTCGCATCGCCCTTACCTACATTTACGGCATCGGTGACCCCCGCGCTCTGAAGATTCTTACAGAGGCAGGCATCGACCCGTTCGTCAAGATGGGAACCCTGGACGAGGATCAGCTTAACGCTATCCGCCAGGTCATCGAAAAGCAGGGCGGCATTGAAGGCGACCTCCGCAAGGAGATCTCGCTGAACATCAAGCGCCTCATTGAAATTCAGTCCTACCGTGGTCTTCGCCACCGCCGTTCGCTTCCTGTCCGCGGCCAGCGCACTCACACCAACGCTCGTACCCGCAAAGGCCCCCGTAAGGGAACCGTCGCCGGTAAGAAGAAAGCGACGAAGTAACCCATGGCAAAGTCACAGAATAAGGGTACCGGCGCGAAGGTCGGCAAGAACAAGAAGTTCAAGAAACGCGAGCGGAAGAACGTTCCGTACGGTCTGGTCTTCATCCAGGCTTCGTTCAACAACACCATCGTTACGATCACCGACCAGACCGGCAACACGCTGTCCTGGAAGAGCTCCGGCTCGCTCGGCTTCCGCGGCTCCCGCAAGGGCACCCCGTTTGCCGCGCAGCAGGCTGCGACGGGTGCTGCTTCGGCAGCTCGCGATCACGGCGTCCGCTCGGTCGACGTCCGCGTCGCCGGCCCGGGTTCGGGTCGTGAGAGCGCGATTCGTGCTCTCGCTGCCGCCGGCATCGATGTGCGCAGCATTCGCGACGTTACGCCGATGCCGCATAACGGTTGCCGTCCGCCCAAGCGTCGCCGCGTTTGAGAATGGAGATGCGAGATACGAGATGCGATTGAGTTTGTCGCCTCTCGTATCTCGCGCCTCGTAACTGTAACTGGATCGCGATGAAGCGCAGCCTGCGTGTAAAGCGATCGACACTAGAAGTATTAGGAGAATAGAAATGGCACGTTACACAGGACCCGTCTGCCGCCTTTGCCGCCGCGACGGAACAAAGCTCTTCCTCAAGGGACCGAAGTGTTTTTCGGACAAGTGCCCCATCGAAAAGCGCAACTTCCCCCCAGGCCAGCATGGCCAGTCCAAGAAGATCAAGAAGGTAGTTGGCTACGGTCTGCAGCTTCGTGAGAAGCAGAAGGCCAAGCGCATCTACTTCACGCTCGAGACGCAGTTCCGCGCGTACTACGAGAAGGCTGCCAACAAGACCGGCGTTACCGGCGAACTGCTCTTGCAGCAGCTCGAGACGCGTCTCGACAACGTGGCTTACCGCCTTGGTTTTGCGCTTTCGCGCCGCCAGGCTCGCCAGGTTGTTCGTCACGGACACGTTCAGGTCAACGGCCGCAAGGTGAACATCCCGTCTTTCCAGTGCAAGGTTGGGGACGAGATCGCCATCCGCGAGGGCTCGAAGAAGCTTGTTCTGCTTGAGGCGTCGCAGGACTTCCTCAACGGCCAGAGCCGCGTGCAGTGGATTGATGCGAACCGCGAGAATCTGTCGGGCAAGATCATCGCCCTGCCGAAGCGCGAGGACGTCAACCTGCCGGTCAACGAGCAGCTCATCGTCGAACTTTACAGCAAGTAAGAATCGAGGGATTAGGGAACAGGGATTAGGGATTAGGCCTCGCGCCGTCCTGATCCCTGGTCTCTAACCCCTAACCCTTGTCTCACCAACCGCACTACCATCAGCCCCGCAAAATGCTTCGCGGGCGCGATGAAGAAAGGAACACCCATGCTTTGGAGAGGTTTTCAAAAGCCCAAGCGTCTCGCCGTCGACCAGG
>Ga0302313_10002451_pt1 | contig 12920 bp, 7 predicted proteins | sample III_Palsa_N2_2_FD_200454 | JGI IMG/M metagenome (GOLD analysis project Ga0302313, IMG submission 200454) | Peat permafrost microbial communities from Stordalen Mire near Abisko, Sweden - III_Palsa_N2_2 | ecosystem: Environmental > Terrestrial > Soil > Palsa > Peat permafrost | place: Sweden...
ATCACAGCCCGCTCACGGTCTAAAGACGCACCGTGCATGATCGCTTGGTCAGACTAATTGCTCGGTCCGATGAAGGATCTCATCGGCACATCAAAAACGGAGAAAGACGACTATGACATCTTCCACGAACGCAAATAGCACGACGGATTCCGAGAGCGCGAAACCCAAGTTGAAAGGACGCCATATTGCGATTCTCGCAACCGACGGATTTGAGCAATCGGAGCTACTTGAGCCTAAGCGCCTGCTTGAAGAGGCGGGTGCACAGGTTAGTGTGATCGCGCCGGGTGGGGCGAAGCAGATAAAAGGCTGGGACAAAAAAGATTGGGGCAACTCGGTCGACGTCGATGTGGCGTTATCCGAGGCAGATGCATCTCACTACGACGCACTGGTGCTTCCGGGCGGCGTAATGAACCCTGACAAGCTGCGGCTCGAAGCGTCGGCGATAGAACTAATTAAGAAATTCGGCAAATCTGGCAGGCCGATCGCAGCGATCTGCCATGGACCGTGGACGTTGATCGAAGCGGAACTGGTAAAGGGTTTCAAGATGACGTCGTGGCCCTCGCTGCGGAAAGATTTAGAAAATGCTGGTGCTGATTGGGAGGATAGTGAAGTCGTCGCCGACGGACAGTTGATTACCAGCCGTAAGCCCGACGACATTCCCGCTTTTGCAAACGCGCTTATCGAACAGCTGGCTGATAAAGGTTGACCGCCGCACTGGCGATGGTGCTCAGGAATTTGGGGCGCTAGAAAGACTGATTTCAACTTTGCCGGACGCGCTCTGAGAATTCCGCCACGCAAGATCCAGCAGGCCCATGTCATTTGTTAGTGATTTTAAGTATTACGTAAAGAGAATTAGATGAGTCCAAGCGAGTATCAAAATCGCGGCGACGAAAAGAAAAAACGTCCTGTCGACAAATCTTCAATCCCGCCCAGGCAGGAAGATACCGACCCATTGGAGACGCGTTTAATGGCATGGGTGAAGACAATGATCATAAGAAGTAGTTACGTCACACTAGCGGCACTCCCTCGATTCGAAACACTGTTCATCTATAGCGACATGGTCTGACATGAACTGGACCGATCAGCCTTTTATGGACAACTCGGGTCCGAAATTCCTGATGATTGAGGAGGTTAATAGGGGTGGAGCGCGGTAGACGGATCAGTTGAAGATCGAAGCAATCGAGCAAGTGATGGAACATAGGCGATCTGTCGCGGATTTTGTCCGGCAGTTGGGCATCACCACCGCTTGTATGCAAGGCGGCCCAAGTTCGCAAGCCAGAATTGGTGCAACGCGCAGATCAGCAATAGAGTGCCGAATTGCGGCGCATTCAGACCGAGCTAAAGCGCATGAACGAGGAGCGCGACATCCAAAAAAGCGCCGCTTACATTACCAAGGGCTAGCGAAGTGCTCGTCTATCCAGGGTCGTGTCTGTGAGTTCGTCTCCAGCCAACAAAGCCGTTAATTGTGAGAAAACGCCATGGCCATTTCGCGTTCGACTCTAGGGCACCGCATCGCTCAACTGGAAGGAAAATTGGCACATTTATTGATGAGTAACCAATCGCCGGATCACTTCCGCGAGGCACTTCATCGAAGTGTCACGATTTTACTGTTCGACGCTGACACCGATGACCGGAGCTGGGCTATTGAACAAATCAATGCGGCGCTCTGTTCGTATCGGCTGCTGCCTCTCGACGAGGAGGCCTTGAATCGTCCCATTGCGTCACCTGATGCTCACTGATCCCGCAGCATCGTTGCGCATCACGGGGAGCAACCAGATGGCTGAAGAGCAAACCGACCGGACTAAATCCGACTCATTTCGTTGGCTCAGAGCTTTAAGCAGTGGCTTGATTACAGGCGCGGCCGACGATGACCCGAGTGGCGTGGCTACTTATTCACAGGTCGGCGCGAAGTTTGGCTACGCGACACTTTGGACCATGTTTCTTGCGCTGCCACTGATGATTTCCATTCAAATTGTCAGTGCGCGTATCGGGCGAGTGACCGGCAAATCACTGGCCGACAACATGCGCACCCAGTTTCCGGGCTGGACCGTCACGTCATTGGTGGGTGCGCTGGTCGTCGCAAACGTGATCAATCTTGGTGCCGACGTGGGTGCGATGGGGTCCGCTCTGCAACTTCTCATAGGTGGACCGGCCGTGGCCTATGCCCTGGGTTTCGGGTTGCTGTCCACGCTGCTTCAAGTCTTCATTCCTTTTTCAAAATACTCACCAATTCTCAAAATTCTGACGATCAGTCTTTTCGCATATGTAGCAACGATCTTTGTTGTCAAAGTGCCGTGGAGCCAAGCGATTCATGGAACATTCGTTCCCTCGTTCCAATGGACGGCCGATTACGCTACCGCCATCGTCGCCATCTTGGGCACGACGATCAGTCCCTTTCTGTTTTTTTGGCAAGCCGCCAGCGAAGTGGAAGAGCTTAAAAGCGATGGGCCGAGAAGGGCGTTGGCGGAAAAACCTTCTCAGGGAAAAGACGCAATCGAACGCATCAACGTCGATACCGTGATTGGGATGGTTTTTTCAAATGTGGTGGCGTTCTTCATCATTCTCACGGCTGCGGCGGTCTTGCATGCGCACGGCAAGACCGACATACATTCATCGGCCGAAGCCGCCTCCGCCCTCAAACCGATTGCCGGACCATTTGCTTTTTGGCTTTTTGCGGGCGGCATCATCGGCACGGGCATGCTGGCCGTTCCGGTGCTCGCCGGTGCCACCGCCTACGCCTGGGCGGGAGCAACGGGGAAAGTTTACGGACTGGAACACAAGCCACAAAAGGCTAAATTCTTTTACATCATCCTGATCGGCGCCATGGCTATGGGTACCGGTCTTAACCTCACGCCCATCGACCCGTTCAAAGCGTTGTATTGGAGCGCAGTGATCAACGGGGTGGCGGCGTTGCCGATCATGGTGGCGGTCATGCTGTTGGCACAGAAAACAGCATTGATGAAAAACTTCGCCATCAACGCATGGGTCAAATGGATTGCCTGGTTGGCCACGGCCGTTATGGGAGCCGCAGCTGTCGTCATGTTCTGCACCTTGGGGAGTGGATGACCAATCTTTCCAGCCCGTATTTTTTCTCTGCAGTCGTGGCTTGGCGTAGCCAACGTGCCGAATGGGGTCACGCGGCAAGGACGCCTTCGGCGAAATACTTAGGCTAACGTCCAGTGGAGCGCGCAATGAGCAAGAAAATCCTGCCCGGTGAAAACGGAAAAGATCACCCGCCAAAGGGTGATGGCCTTCCGGATGGAGTGGTTAAACCCATTGAGCCGGCCGGTGCGAACAGGCCAGATTCAAAACCCAAAAATAAAGATGGAAATGTCGAGAAAGACGTGCGTGGTCGACTCAGTCGTGACGAACGATGACCGGCATCAACGACCTGTAAGTAGTTTGATCACTGAAGCGAGGTTTTGCTTCACGTCGTCGGTTCCATCCCATGGATCCTTTTTCTGGCGCTCCAAGAGATCAACTGCTGTCTCGATGTTGAATTGGCTCCAGCTTTTCAATTTAGCTACGTCGGATCAGAAAACGGGAACGTAAGAATAGGCATGGCAGTTACCGAACCATCTCAAAACGACTCGTCCATTAGATCATTGGATTGTCGCACGGGCTGAGATCTTGTTTGCATCGTCGGACGTGGACACCATGCCAGTGGAGGAATGATCGAATGTGCCTTGCGAAGACGGGCATCGGCGTGGATGTGATGACTTCCTGGGCGCTTTGCTGAGCGACATGGAGATCGTTCATAGGGCCGGTGCCGTGCCCGCAAGCGCAATGAAAGGCATGGGGCGGGCTGCCAATATTCCCTACGCTGTGGCATGGGCTGCGAATGGCTGAGCCTTTAGCTAATAAACTCTTTAAATGACTTTTAGTCACCAAGGATGCGCCAGGGAAACGACGATGGACCTCATTCACGCCTTGGGCCACGCGTTGTGGCTCTCGTTTTCGATGTTCTGGCAGATCTTCTGGGGTCTGAGCTTGGGCTTCGCGTTATCCGCAATCATCGAGGTGATCGTGCGCAAGGACAGCATGACTCGATTGCTCCCCGACGGCAGCGCGCGTTCCATCGCCACCGCCGGCCTGTTTGGCGCGGCCACTTCGTCCTGTTCCTACGCGGCGACGGCCATGGCACGCTCGATCGTGCGCAAGGGTGGCAACTTCACCTCAGCGATGGCGTTTCAGTTCGCCGCCACCAACCTGGTGCTGGAACTGGGCGTGTTGTTGTGTGTGCTGATGGCTTGGCAGTTCGCCGCCGCCGAATTCGTCGGCGGCACCGTCATGCTGGCACTGATCGGTGTCGGCTACCGCTTGCTGCTGCCAAAGAAGCTCGCGGCAGAGGCCGTCGAGCACGCCAAAAGCGACGCCAGCAGCTCGATGGAAGGCCATGCCGCGATGGCCATGGGCGAACGCAGCGGCAGTTGGTTCCAGCGACTGACCTCACGCAAGGGCTGGGTCGCCATCAGCCACTGCTACGTGATGAACTGGAGCATGGTGTGGAAAGACATCCTGATCGGACTGCTGATCGCCGGCGCACTCGGCGCGTGGGTGCCGGACAGCTTCTGGCAGGGCTTCTTCCTGCACGGGTACGGCGCGTGGACCGTGGCCATTTGGGGCGCACTGATCGGTCCGCTGATCGCCATGGCCGCGTTCACCTGCTCGGTCGGCAACGTGCCTCTGGCGGCAGTGCTGTGGAATGGCGGCATCAGCTTCGGCGGACTCGTGGCTTTCATCTTCGGTGACTTGATCATCCCGCCCCTGCTGAACATTTACCGCAAGTATTATGGTGGCCGGATGACCGTGTTCTTGGGGCTCACCTTCTACGTGGTGATGGTGCTGGCGGCGCTGGCAGTGGAGGGTATCTTCGCGCTGCTGCACTGGGTGCCGACCGCGCGCAGCGCCAGCGTCGCCATGGCCCACATTAGCCTTGATTATACTAGCCTTCTGGACATGATCTTCGCCGTCCTGGCCGTGCCGCTGAGCGTGATGTTCCTGCGCACCGGTGGCCCGAAGATGATGCGCATGATGGCCAGCGGTGGACATGGGAAACTCCATCATCACGCCAGCCGCAACGACGCTCAGCATATCGAAGGGGGTTAAGGATTTTAAGTAGCCCCACAGACTCGCCTCGGAGCTTCCACTCAGTGGAAGTTCGCCAAATCCAGCGACGATGCGTGGACGCACACACCTAATGCACTTCGCTGCACCGATCGCGGTGATCACTTTTTCGGTCAGTGCGCTAAGCGGCATTTCGACATCAACTGGCATGCGTTCCCCTTTTACCGGAGAACCGCCGCTTTGCGGCGCGCAATTGACGTGGTCGACTGGCCGATATCGGGCGTCTGGAGTCAAATGGACAGCACAAGCGCCGTGTCCGGCCCTAATCGGCCACCTATTCAGTTTGTGCCAGCACTCGCTGCATCTATGGGCCGGCGTGCAGATCATCGATGAGTGCGGGTGCTGCGCCCACAAAAGGTTCGAACGGATGATCGTGGCAATATTTGTCAACGTACAGCGCGAGCGCATCCAGGTTTGGAAAATGAGCGCCGCAGAGTTGGTGCTTGGGCTGATGAGCGTTATAGCCGGAAACGTAACCTCTGATCCAGAAGAGATACGCCGCACGCAGGTATATGTCCGTTGCCGAAGCCTTTCAAGCACTACATAGCTGTCTTCGAAGGCGAGCACATGGGTTTGTGCGTCCTGCGCGTACGCAGCGCCTCAGGCGCAAAGCAGTAGGACCGTCCCAAGATTTTTAATCACCACCATCATCTACGCGCGCGCAAGAAGTAAGCACTCCCTATCAAAGTACCTGCTCCAATCGTCCTCTATTTGGCTCGAGCTTCGTAAGCAACAGCAGCGAGGTAGCTTTGCAGCAGGGTGATAAGTCGCGTCCGTTACGGACGAAATTTGTGCCTCTAGGCGTTGTGATGACGTAGTACGTCCTAATTTTTTGCCTTGGTAACCAAACACCTATTGCTAAGGACTTATCGCATATAGGGTTCTGAGCGTTTCCTCAAAGCGCTTACGAATATGGCATGTTCGTTGCTGCAGCTTTCGGTGAACGAGTTATCAGGGGACATCATTGCGGCCAGTTCACTTCATTTCGGGTCTCCCGAGGTCCGGATCGACCCTGCTTGCGGGTCTTTTGCGTCAGAACCCGGCGTTCCATGCCGGCATGAGCGGCCCCGTCGGGGGGCTGTTCAATACTTTGCAGGGTGAAATGAGCGGCCGCAATGAGTACTCGGTGTTCATCACCGATACCCAGCGTCGGCGCCTGCTGGAGGGATTGTTCAAGGATTACTACGGCGACGAATTCACTGCAGACGTGATCTTCGATACCAATCGCATCTGGTGCAGCAAGTTGCGGCTGCTCAAAGAGCTGTTCCCGACCGCCGAGATTATTGCCTGCGTGCGGCACATGCCTTGGATCATCGACAGCATCGAGCAACTGGTGCGCAAGAACGCGTTCCAGCCCTCATCCATCTTCAACTACCAGCCTGGCGGCACGGTGTACTCGCGCGCCGAAGGCCTCGCCAACGGCGAAGGCATGGTGGGCTTCGCCTATAACGCGCTGAAAGAGGCGTACTACAGCGAAGACACCGCCAACCTGGTGCTGCTGCAGTACGAAACGCTGGTGAACAAGCCGGCCAGGGCTATCGAGGCCATCTACGACTTTATCGGCGAGCCGGCGTTCCAGCACGATTTTGACAACGTCAGTTATGACGCCAACGAGTTCGACCTCCGTGCGGGCACGCCGGGTCTGCATACCGTGCGGAAAAAGATCGAAGCGCGTGAGCGCATTAGTGTGCTGCCGCCAGACGTGTTCCGTCGTTTTGAGAATGACGCCTTCTGGCGCGATGCCAGCCTCAACCTGCGCGGGGTGAAGGTGGTCTGAGCATGACTATTGCTGGCGCATCCGCACGCCAAAAAATTTATTCGTACCTATTCGATCCGGGCAGTGCGATGCGCTGCTCGGATCGCATTCATAACTAGAAAGCCATTTCTTTTAGCGACCATAACTAGAAAGCCATTTCATTTAGCGACATCACAGGGGGCTCCACCATGAATCGCATCTACCGCATTGTCTTCAATCGCACGCTCGGCGTGCCGCAAGTAGTATCCGAGCTGGCCAGCGCGCCGGGAGGTGCGGTCGTTGGTGCCGTGGACACGCAGCCGAAAATGGGCTTGAAGTCGCGCATGCTAACAGTAGCAGTGGGTATGGCTTTGGCCTCGGTCGCGATGCCGATCTGGGCACAGACGTGCGTACCCAATGCCACCATGATTTGCGGCATCGATGGAGCAGCCGGTGGAGCGGGCAACACTTCGAGTGGAGGAGGCGCCGGTGGTGCTGGCTCGATCTCTTCAGGAACGTATGCGAACTCGGGCGGTGCGGGAGCCAATAACGGCACCGGTAGTGATGGCCAAGGTTCCAACGGCAGCGGTGGTAACGGCGGTGCTGCCAGTACGAGTGGGGGGCCAGGTGCCGGTGGCGGTGTCTCCACTCAAGGTGCCGGCGGCGGCGGCGGCGGCGGCGCAAGCTTCAACGGTTATGGCGGCGGCGGCGGCGGCGGCGGCGGCGGCGTGGGTCAATCCGTGGCCGCCAACGCGGTATTCACCACCCCGGGCGCCATTTCGGGTGGTAACGGCGGCAATGGTGGCAACGGCGGATTTGTCTTCTCCTCGGCCTACGGCGGCGGCGGCGGCGGTGCCGGTGCTGGTGTGTACGGCGCCGGCGGTAGCTCGATCACCAGCAACGCTGGTACTGCGATTACAGGTGGAGCCGGGGGTAATGGCGGCGGCGGCTATCACGCGGCCAATGGCGGCGGCGGCGGCGCAGGCGTGGCGGGCAACGGTTTTTCAATGAGTAGTGCAGGCACCATCACGGGTGGCATGGGTGGCAGTGGTGGTGGCGGTGTCAGCGATGGTGGTACAGGTGGCACGGGCGGCATTGGCGGCGCTGGCGTTGTAGGAACGTCTCTCACAATCTCCAACAGTGGACAGATTACCGGCGGAGCGGGCGGTTACGGCATTAACGACACGACCGGCGGCAACGGTGGCGTCGGTGGTGCTGGCGCTTCGCTATCGCAATCAAGCCTTATCAACGCCGGATCGATTACGGGGGGGAAGGGCGGAAGTGCAACCACTTACTACGGTGGCAGCGGAGTCGGTGGTGCTGGTGGAGCGGGCGTCAGTATTTCCGGCAATGGCGGCAGCATCACCAATACCGGCATGATTTCGGGTGGCCAAGGCGGGGCCGGTCCGAGTTTAGGCGCGGGTGGCGCCGGCGTTCTTATTTCCGGCAATGCCAACACGTTGATCACCAGCGGTAGCATCAGCGGCGGCCTTGATGGGAATGGCGCCAATCCGAATTTTGCCTTAGACATCACCGGCAGCAACAACACAGTTGAACTCGATAACGGTTACAGCTTCACCGGCAACGTGGTTTCCACACTCGGCAACGGCAACGTGCTCGCGCTTGGTGGCACCCTTAACGACGGCTTCGACATCACCAATATCGGCAGTGAGTTCACGGGTTTCGACAGCTACGCCAAAAACGGCACAAGCACCTGGACTTTGACCGGCCAAGGCATGCTCAACGGGGCATGGGCGATCAACGGCGGCGGCCTGAATCTGGATGGCAACGGCAGTATTTTCACCGGCGGCTTCACAATGGCTAGCGGCACCACCGTGCAGGTGGGCGATACAGGCGCCGGCGCCAGTGTTGCCGTCAATGGAAGCGCAGGCCAATACGGTGGAACAGCCGCCACCGGCGCCGGTGGCAGCGCGGTGAGGGGTACCGGTTTTGTGCTGGACAATCACAGTCAGGTGACGGGCGGCAGCGGCGGTAACTTCCAGGGCGAAGGCACGGGCCAATACGGAGGCACGGGCGGCGCGGGCGTCGTTGGCACCGGATTCACGGTAACCAATACGGGCACCATCAGCGGTGGTCAAGGTGGTACATACAGCGACGAGGGCCGTGTCCTTCTCAGCGTATCCAAGCTGGATGATGTGCCCACCACGGGCTACAACGGCGGTAATGGCGGCAACGGCGGCGCGGGTGTGACAGGCTCGGGCTTCACGGTGGCGAATGCGACCAATGCCACCATTTCTGGCGGCGCGGGAGGCCGCGGAAGCAATGGCGGTTACGGGGGTTACGGTACCGGCTTAGCGGGTGGCGTAGGCGGTAATTCGGGCGCGGGCGGTGCCGGCGTCAGCGGCGCAGGCTTCAACGTGATCAATGCTGGTGCCATTGTTGGTGGCCATGGCGGTGGTCGCGGCGGTTATGGTGGTTACGGCGGTCGAGGCGCCTACAACGCCAGTCAGGAAGGCGGCGCGGGCGGTGTCGGCGGCAACGGTGGGGCTGGCGGTGCGGGTGTGAGCGGCACGCAGTTCGGCCTGGATAATAGCGGCAGCGTGCAGGGCGGCGACGGCGGCGCTGCCGGCTTCGGCGGCGGCGGCGGCAGGGGAAGCGACACCGACGGCAGTGTAGCCGTCGGTACGGGTGGCGCCGGAGGCATGGCGGGGCTCGGCGGCGCGGGTGGCGCCGGCGTGGCAGGCACGTACTTTAGTGTCACGAATGAAGCAACCGGCACGATTGCGGGTGGTGCCGGCGGCGGCGGCGGTTACAGCCGCCGAGGTGGTATCGGCGGATATAACAATGCGACCGCCACCACCGGAAGCTACGGCGCACCGGGTGCGGCGAGCGCGCCAGGCATCGGTGGCTCGGGTGTGAGCGGCGCGCATTTCATGGTCACCAATAGTGGTGCTATCACCGGCGGCAATGGCGGCTTCGGCGGCGAGCCCGGCGATAACTACACGCTAGCCACGGTGGCTTCCGGCAGCCCGGGTGGGACTGGTGGCGCTGGCATCAATGGCAGCTACGCCACGATTACTAACAATGCGAAAAGTGTTGTCACCGGCGGTCAGGGCGGCACGGGCGGTTACGGCAGCTACAGCGACGCCAGGGGCGTGCCATCGGGTGGGGGCGGTGCTGGTGGCATCGGCGGTGCCGGTATCAGCGGTACACAGATGCTGATCACCAATGCAGGCGTCATAAGTGGCGGCAGCGGTGGGATGGGCCTTTACGGTGCGAGCGATGGTGCTGATCGTCTCTTGCTGTCGGCCGGCGGCGCGGCAGGCGCGGGTGGCATCGGCGGCGCGGGTGTGACAGGCGCTAATTTCACCTTGACCAACACCGGCGCGGTAACCGGTGGCGCAGGTGGTGTAGGCGGCACAGGCAAGAACGGCGCCTCATACAATGGCGCCGTTGGTAACGGCGGCAATGGCGGCGCGGGTAGTGTCGGCGGTGCGGGTGTCAGCGGCGCTTCCTTCACCGTGATCAACAGCGGCAGCATCAATGGCGGTGTCGGCGGCGCCGGTGGTCCTGGCGGCAACGCGGGCATCGTGACTCTCCCTGCTGTGGTGGCTGCGATCATCCCCGAAGCTTCGGCCGCTACCGCCGCATCCGGCGTGGCCGGTGCAGGTGGCGCGGGCGGCGTAGGCGTGGTATCGACCGGTAACTCGATCGTGGTCAACAGCGGCACGATCGCCGGTGGACTGGGTGCAGACGGTACACAGGCCGACGCGGTCGAATTCAGTGGCGGCAACAACACGTTAGAGATCGATGCGGGTTACGTTCTGACCGGTAGCGTCGTCAGCACCAGCGGAACAACGCCGGTTGGCGACACGCTCGCTTTGGGCGGCACCACCAACGATAGTTTCAATGTCTCCCAGATCGGTGCGGTCGGGGGCGGTACGCAGTACCAAGGCTTTGCCAGCTTTGCCAAGACCGGTAGCAGCACCTGGACTTTGACGGGTACCGGTAATGCCAGCGAAGCGTGGACTATCGCTGACGGCGCCTTGGCGGGCAACACCACCAGCCTGGTGGGTAACGTGGCTTTTACTCCGGTCGCAGGCAATACCGCGGCGGTCGACTTTGATCAGACGCAGAGCGGTGTCTACGCTGGTATCGTATCCGGCGACGGCGTATTGGAAAAATCGGGCGGCGCTACCTTAACTCTGACTGGCACTAGCTCCTACACCGGCGGCACTGCACTCAACGCCGGTACGCTGGTGCTGGGCAATGCATCATCGATCGGCAGCGGTACCTTGGCGATGGCCGAAGGCACGACGCTGGACTTCGCCAGCAGCTTCACGCTGGCCAACGCGATCACCTTGTCGGGCGATCCAACGTTCAATGTGAGCACCGGCCTGAGCACCACGCTCAGCGGCGGTATCAGCGACGGCACGCAGGCGGGCGATCTGGTCAAGACCGGCGGCGGTACGCTGGTCCTGACCGGCGCAGACACCTACAGCGGCCGCACCGAAGCGGCCGCCGGTACGCTGGATGTGGAAGGCAGCCTGACCAGCGCGGTCAGCGTCGATAACGGCGCGACCGTGGTCGGTACAGGTAGCACCGGTGGCCTGGTAGTGGCCGCCGGCGGCACGGTGTCGCCGGGCGGCGCGGCCGTCGGCACCTTGACGGTGAACGGCAACGTCAGCCTCGCCGCCGGTTCGGCGTATCAGCTCAATGCCACCGATACCGGCAGCAGCGATCTGATCCGCGCAACGGGTGCCGCTGCGTTGGGCGGTGGTTCGGTGATCTCGACGGAGGCGGGCAGCAACTGGAGCGCGGCCAAGAGGTACACGATCCTGAGCGCCGGGGGCGGCGTCAACGGCACGTTCGGATCGGTCAGCAGCAACTTCGCGTTCCTGACCCCGACGCTGAGTTACGACGCCAACGATGCGTACCTGACGCTGGTGCGCAACGCCGTGGCCTTCCCGACGGTCGGCGTGACGCCGAACGAGATCCACACGGGTGCGGCAATCGAAGCGCTCGGTGCCGGCAGCGCGGTGTACACCGCTGTGCTGCCACTGGCGGCCGGCCCGGCGCGCGCGGCCTTTGCCGAACTGGCTGGCGACAGCCTGGCCAGCACGCGTACGGCGATCATCGACGACAGCCACTACGTGCGCGATGCGATCAGTAACCACCTGCAGGGTGTGCAGGGGACTGGCGAAACGACGCAGGCCAGTGATCAGGGCAGCGTCTGGGCCAGCGTCTGGGGCCATGGCGGCAACCACGATAGCGACGGCAATGCGGCCCGCATGGGCAGCAACGGCAGCGGGCTGCTGGTGGGTACCGATCACGACCTGGGCCTGTGGCGTGTTGGTGCGGTGGCCGGCTCCGGCGAGTTGTCCAACAACACGACCTATGGCGCGGCGGACGCGCACAGCACCGACACCACATTGGGCCTGTATACAGCAGTCGATCTGGGCGCCTGGCAGTTGCAGGGCGGAGCGGCGCACAGCTGGTACGACACGCGCAGCCATCGTCAGATCGACGTGCCGGGGATTGAAGATCGTGCCACGGCGGATTACCACACGGGCGTGACCCAGGCCTATGTGGATGGCGGCTACCAGTTCACGTTCGGCCAGAGCAGCCTTACGCCATATGTGGATCTGGCCCGCGTGTGGGCGCACCAGAACGCGATCAACGAAGGGGCCGAAGCCCCGGCGGCGCTGGATGTACAGGCCAACGGCACGGCGGTGAACTACGGTACGGCCGGTCTGCGCGGCGTGTTCTCGCCGTCGGCGGGTCTGCAGTTCCACGCCACGCTCGGCTATCAGCACGCGTGGGGCGATCTGGCCTCGATTGATCAGCAGACCTTCGCCAACGGTGGCAACGACAGCTTCACTGTCGCCGGCCTGCCGGTGTCGAAGAACGCGGGGATCTTCGATCTGGGCATGCGCTTTGCGATCAGCAAGGACGTGAGCGTGGACTGGAGCTACCACGGTCAGTTCGCGAAGAACGCCACCGACCAGAGCGCACGCATGTCACTCAACGTGGCGTTCTAAGGAAAGAAGGCCGCCCCGATGCGCTTCGGGGCGGCCACTGTTGCCGGTCCTTCATG
>Ga0302313_10002456_pt1 | contig 12910 bp, 4 predicted proteins | sample III_Palsa_N2_2_FD_200454 | JGI IMG/M metagenome (GOLD analysis project Ga0302313, IMG submission 200454) | Peat permafrost microbial communities from Stordalen Mire near Abisko, Sweden - III_Palsa_N2_2 | ecosystem: Environmental > Terrestrial > Soil > Palsa > Peat permafrost | place: Sweden...
CACCGGCCTCACGCTCCGCGACCTCTTCGGGGAACCCACCTTCGCTCTACTGTCTCCCACCATCGTCTTCGCCGCCGGTCAACCCTTCATCTTCGCCAACGGCTCCGACGGCAATATCTACGAAGTAGATGGAGGCACGCAATCGTGGGGAGTATTTTGGGCGCCCGCAACAGGAAGCTTCGCCGGTGGAGTTGCCGTCACAGCAACCGGCCCCACGGCAGTCGAACTCTTCTTCATCGGAACCAATGGCTGTCTCTATCAGACCGCCAGCTCCACGGGTATCTTTAGCTGGTCAACCCTGCGAGCGTTGGGTGGAGCGCTCACCGGCACGCCCACCGTTGTCACCGGAGCGCCAAATCAGATCGATGTCTTCGCAACGGGCAGAAACGGACATCTTTTTCACTTCTACTACGTCGGGAACGAATGGCACGGACCGGAAGACCGGGGACCAACCGGAATAGCCTTGGCCGGCTCGCCTTCTGCGGTGGGAAATGGCCCAAGCACAACGGAGATCTTCTCCATTGCCACCGACGGAAATCTTTACCACGCCATCTGGAACAGCTCTCCCGGCTGGACTGACCCGGAGATCATCACCCAGATCACTGTTCCAGTTCCCCTGACAGGCTCCCCTTCCGCCGGCGTCAATGGCTGGAACCTGCTGGACGTCTTCGCCATTGGACAGGACGGCAATCTCTATCACGCCTGGTTCAACGGTGTCTGGGAGGGACTGGAAAACCTCGGCGGCAATATCCTCGCTGGCTCGCCCTGCCTGGTCCTCGGAGGCCCGAATAATCTTGAGATCTTCGCCATCGGCACCGACGGCAACCTCTATGACAAGAATTTTACCGCCGCGGGCTGGTCCGGGTGGACCAACCTGGGTGGCGGCAACCTGGTCGGTTCGCCCTCCGGCATGGCTACCAGCTCAAGCAACCTGGACGTCGCGACCACCGGCTCCGATGGAAACATCTATCACTTCTATTACGCTAACGGCAGTTGGAACCCCCCGGAGACCCTCCACTCCATGGGCTACTCCTCCGCCGCCCCTACACGCAAGAGCAAGGCGCACATCCAGAGTACCCAGCAGTCTCTCGCCGAAATCCCCGTGACCGATAGCGTCGACGCCGGCACCACGTACCTCATGCTCAATGGTCTAGTCACCGGCCTCACGCCAGGCCAGGCCGTCGCAGTCACGGGCGGGCGGTCCGATGCCCCGACCGTCACCGTCAACGAGGTCGTCCTAATCTTCGGCATCCAGCACATCGGCGGCTACACACAGCTTCAACTCGAAGCGCCCGGACTCCAGTACAGCTACACCCGCGCCAGCATGACGCTCAATGCCAACACCGTTGCAGCGACCAATGGCGCCACCATCGCCGTCTCCGAAGTGCTCGGCAGCGGCAACGCCTCCCAGATCAACCAGACATTCTCGCCATCGCGCTCGCCCATCACCTACGTCCCCGCCGCCACCGCGACCGGCGCACAGAGCACACTGCAGGTTCAGGTCAACAACCTGATCTGGCAGCAGGTGCCTTCGCTCTTTGGACTAGGACCCACCGACCGCAGCTACATCGCACGTCAGAACGACGACGGCACCACCACCCTTACCTTCGGCGACGGCGTCAACGGTGGCCTCCTGCCCACAGGCCAGAACAACGTCACCGCCGTCTATCGAGTCGGCCTCGGTACCGCTGGCAACCTCCCTGCGGGCAGCATCTCCGTCCTTCAGTCACGGCCGCCCGGCCTGCGCGCTGTCAGCAATCCCGTCGTCGCCAGCGGTGGAGCCGATCCCGAAACCCTCGCGGGCGCTCGCGGCAACGCACCCCGCACCGTCCTCACCATCGACCGCATCGTCTCCATCTCCGACTATGAAGACTTCGCCGCAACCTTCGCCGGCATCGGCAAGGCGCAGGCCATCTCGCTCGTGCTCGGACAATCAGTCTTCATACAGATCACCGTCGCCGGCGTGGAGGGCGCGGCAATCGATCCCACCTCGCAGCTCCTGCTCAGCCTCGGCAAGGCCATCGATGCAGCGCGCGACCCCTTGCCGCAGGTCTACATCTCAAGCTATCAACCCATCCTCTTCAACATCACCGCGACCATCATCATCGATGAGACCGACTATGTCGAAGCCACCGTGCACGCCCAGGTAGTCAGCGTCATCACCGCTTACTTCGCCTTCGATCAACGCAGCTTCTCCCAGCCTGTCACCGCCGCCGAGGTCATCGCCACCATGCAGGCCGTGCCCGGAGTCGTCGCCGTCGATCTCACCCAGCTCTATCGCAACGATGACTCTGACGGCCCCACTCAGACCACCCCAAAGCCCTACCTGCCCGCAGCCTACGCGCAGGTCAGCAATAACACGATCGTTGCCGCTGAGATGCTCTTGCTCAACCCCATCGGACTCTCTCTTACGGACAAACCGCAACCATGAGCTCACCCGTCAATCTCTACGATCTGCTGCCGGCCATCTACCGCATCCGCGATGCGAATCAAGGCGGCGCGCTGCAAAATCTGTTCGCCATCCTGCAGGACTCGCACGATGCCCTCGATCAGGACATCACGAACCTCTACCAGAACTGGTTCATCGAAACCTGTGCCGAGTGGGTCGTCCCCTACATCGGCGATCTGCTCGGCGTCCCGCCGCTCAACACCGCCGACATCCCCGGCGTCACGGCTCGCGCCTACGTGGCGCACACGCTCTCCTATCGCCGGCGAAAAGGGACCCCCATCGTCCTGCAGCAGTTGGCCCAGGACGTCACCAACTGGCCCGCGTGTGCAGTCGAGTTCTTCCAGCTGATCGCAACCACCCAGTACATGAACCATCTCCGCCCGCAAAATCTGGCTACGCCCGACCTCCGCAACGTCGATCCACTCCAGTTGATCGACGGCCCATTCGATCCCCTCAGTCATACGCTGGATGTTCGCGGCATCGTCGGCCCGCCCATCGACCCGGCACTCGCGCAGGGCTGGAACCCAGATACGCTGCTGGTTCGCGGCAAGTACAACCTCGCGAACATCGGGCTCTTTCTCTGGCGGTTGAAGAGCTATGCAATCGAGGGCATCGTGCCCCGCGTGGTTCAGGATGGCACCAACACCCGCTACCGTTTCAATCCACTTGGTCTTGACCAGCCGCTCTTCAATCAACCGCCGCCCCCCGCCGCCGCCTTCACTCCTGTCTCAGGTGAGGCAGGAGTACCCGGCACACTGCGCCTGCGAGCGCTCTATGAAGAGCTCGAGGCCCGCCGTCAGGCGATGGTCGATCAAGCGATGGTCTGGACCCCGAACACTAATTTTGCGCTCGGCTTCGAGATCGTGGACACCAACGGCAACACCCAGCGCGTTATCGCCGATGGCATATCGGCCGCGACCGCTCCCGTCTGGTCTGCCACACTCGAAGACGACACAGGCGATGGCAGCGTCACCTGGCAGTTAGTAACGATCGGATCATCGTTGCCTGCAACCTACTTTGGCGAACAGCCTGTGTTAAAGATCTTTCCCTCTGCATCCGGCCCCGCCATTCCGGCGGAGCAGATCATGATCTGCGACCTCAGCGATCTCCACCCCCCGGCGCCTGCGAACACCTGGCGCGTACCGGCGGCCAGCAAAACCTATACCAGTACCACTGTCGCCAACGCCACACCGGTCGAGCTTCCGCTTCAGGTTGCCGTCGACCCGCAACTCGGCAGGCTCGTCTTCGTCCAGGCGCCCGCAGATGGAGCCTCCGAGGTCCGCGTCGACTACTCCTATGGCTTCAGCGGCGATATGGGCGGAGGCCCCTACAACCGGTCAAGCTCGGTTCAGGCATTGCTCTCCGGCATCGATCAGCAGGCCTCGTCCTATTGGCAGGTGGCCGTCAGCCACACCCTCCCTCCGGTCTCCGGCAAGGTCTACTCCCACCTCGCCGACGCGGTGAAAGCATGGAACGCCCTGCCCGCGGCAAGCCAGCGTTTTGGGGTCATCGTTCTGCTGGACAACGCGACGTACACCCAGGACCTCACCGGCACAAACACCATCCTCATCCCCGATGCAAGCAGCCTGCTGATCGTCAGCTCGGACTGGCCTTCGCTGACCGTCCCCGGCAGTCCCACCTCGTTCCAGCTCGTGCCGTCCTACCAGCGCACTCATCTCATCGGAGACATTACTGTACAAGGCATCGCACCCTCTTCGAGCGACAACCCCGGCTCACTCCTCTTGAGCGGTTTGCTGATCGAGGGTTCGGTTCTCGTGAGTGAAGGCAATCTGGGCACGCTCTCCATCATCGACTCGACCCTCGTGCCACCATCTGGCAAACTTACCGTCTCGCCGCCCGCATCCGGTTCGACAGGAGAGAACACGAGTCTCACCATCCAACTCCAGCGGGCTATCTGCGGCCCCATCGAGTTGCCCGCCACGCAGTTTTCCGGCCTTACCCTCACAATCTCAGACTCCATCATCGACGCCGGCGACAACGGCTCAGGCGTCGCCATCAACGCCCCCACCGCGGACGCAACCATTCAGAACTCCACCGTATTCGGCCAGGTCGGAGTCAAGAAATCCAACGGCCTCCGGTCCCTGCAGGCCAGCAACAGTATCTTCACCGCAACGGTTACCGTCGAGCGAACGCAAGGCGGCTGCGTCCGCTACTGCTCGCTCCCAACCGATACCTCCAGGGTCCCCCAGCGCTTCCGCTGCCAACCCGATCTCGCCCTGACCACCGTCACCAAACCGCAAGCCGCGGATGTCCGCAAGCGAATGACGCCATCATTCTCCAGCACGGTGTATGGCGACGCAGACTACGCTCAGTTGAGCAGCAGTTGCGCAACAGAAATTCGCGCCGGAGCCGACGACGGCTCGGAGATGGGCGCCTTCGACTTTCTCAAACAACCGCAGCGCGACTCCAATCTGCGCTCGGTTCTACCCGATTACCTGCGCTTCGGCATGCAGGCCGGAATCTTTTACGTGACCTAAGGAGAGCATCATGGCCGGAGACATCTCGCGTTCGTCATTCAATCCACTCAAGCACAACAGTGGCGTTCGCATGCAGCAGGGGCGCGTCCAGTTGGACTCCGACTGGAATGAGCAGGTCGATATCGCCACCTACTATCCTCGAACCGCCGCCATGGACCTGATCGGTCCCTCCGGCGCACCGGCCGCAGACGCAGGCTTCGCCATCTCCGTGCAGGGTGGCAACCTGGTCGTCGGCACGGGCCGCATGTACGTCAACGGCATCCTGTGCGAAAACGCCCAGCAGGTGCTCGTCACCGGAGTCGAACCAACTCCCACGAGTTCGAGCTCCTCCTCTGGCTCCAGCTCGAGTGGATCCTCTGGCTCAAGCGGGACTCCAGGCCCCACTGTGCCGTTAGATCCCGGCATGGACATCGTGACGGTTGCGCCTACGCCGATGATCGCCTTTGCTCCCGAAAACACCTTGCCCGGCCAACCCGATCTTCCCGGATACACTCCCTCCACCGAACCCGGTATCTACAACGTCTATCTCGATGTATGGGAGCGCGACATCACCGCCCTCCAGGACCCCTCCATTCTGGAGACCGCTCTCGGCGGCGTCGATACCACCACCCGCACCCGCATCGTCTGGCAGGTAAAAACTCTCCAGGCCTTCGGCACCGGTTGCGTCGCGGCGTCGGACATCGCCGCGTGGTTTCCCCAAAGCACCGGCTCCATGCAGGCGCAGACACAACCCAACTCGGGCGCATCCACCCCCTGCGCCGTTCCCGCCCAGGCCGGCTACACCAGCCTCGAAAATCAGCTCTATCGCATCGAAGTTCACACGCCCGGAAATGCGGGCACAGCCACCTTCAAGTGGTCTCGCGACAACGGCTCCGTCGTCGCTGCGTGGCAATCGCAGTCCGACAACGCCGATCTGATCGTCAGCACGCTGGGCAGGGATGCGGTGCTCGGTTTCGCCCCTGGCCAATGGGTCGAGCTCACCGACGACACGCACGTCCTCAACGGCCTTCCCGGCGTGCTCGTCCAGCTCAACAATGCGGAGATGTCAGGCCAATCCCCCACACTCACAATCGTGGTGCCGTCCGACCCTCCCCTTCTCGACCAGTTCCCCCTGAACCCCATCGTCAGGCGCTGGGACATGCCCACCGGCGCGGTTACCATCACGGAAGGGAGCTGGATCGACCTCGAAAACGGCGTCCAGGTGCAGTTCACCGCGGGCGGCTACTACAACACCGGCGACTACTGGCTGGTACCCGCTCGCACTGCGACCGTCATGAGTAGTCCAACGGTCATCTGGCCCACCGATAGCAGCAACAACCCGCTCGCGCAGCCGCCACTCGGAATCACTCACTCCTACGCCCCGCTCGCAACCGTTAGCTACGACTCCACGCACGGCTGGACCGTAAACTGCGACTGCCGTTCCATCTTTGCGCCCGCCGCCCAGCCCAGCGCACTCCACGTCATCGACGTCTCGCTGATTCAGCCGTCGATCGAACTGTTCAACGACACCCTGGTCCAGCTCCCCAACTTCCTCGGCGGATTCAAGATCACTTGCGACGGCTCCATCGATCCAGCCTCGGTCATGTTGCCCACGTTCTTCACCACTATCGACATCCCCGTCATCGGCACAGACACCGCCTCCTCCGGCCTCTATCCCGCCGCCGTCCCAACCAAGCTCATGGCCTCCGTCGCCGTAGGCGACGACGAAAACGTATCCGCCTTCTGGATACCCACCGCGCAGGCCTGTTCCTACGTCCTCAACCAGATGGCTATCCTCGCCGCCGAGACCCTCAACAACGGTGAGGCCCTCGTCAGCATCACTTTAAAAGGCAACTTCATCTGGAGCCAGGCCTGCTCCTCCAGGCTCCTGAACGGCACCACATTCGGCATAGCCGACATTGGCCTCACCCTACTCAATCTACCCAGCGGCAACGGCCAGCGCGGCGGCGACTTCGAGTGCTGGTTCAAGGTCCCCGGCTACACCGACCCAAACTTCCCGCCGAACTACGTCCCCTTCACAAGCCAGTACTCAATCGTCGGCCCTGATTCCACCGGAGACTACGTCTTCATCGGCGAGATGAGCTATCCCAGCTTGTCGCAGATGGACGGCCTCCCGCTCCCCGACGTCGCCGCTCACAAGCTTTACTCCAGCCCCATCGAGATCACGCCCGGCGTCCAGGTCTGGGCCTACGTCCCCACCTCCGCCGAGCGTACCGGCGACTTCTCAGACTTTGGCCTTCCCCTCATCAACCCGTCAACCAACGCCGCCTTCCCCGGCAACATCATCCCCGCCTCAAGCCAGCCAAGCAGCGGAATCCACGCCCTTGAGGCGCACGTTGACGAGGACATCGAGAAAGACATAGTCATCCAGCCAGGAGCAGGTGGCGGCATCATCTTCCACCCGCAGAGCGAAGCGGGCACCTTCGCCTGGCGGATTCGCGCTCTCTACAACCCACCCAGCGGCTACGGCTACTACGGCGGCTACGCCGGCACCGGCTCCGGCGTCGGCGCGGAGTTGGTCTAATGCGCGCCGTCTGGTCCCTGTGGACCCTGCCCTACCGCACCCAAAGCGGCTTCTCCTGGGAGCACGAACGCTTCCACTGCCTCTCCTGGATACTGTCCGTCAACCTCGCCCGCCAGCACTTCGAAACCACCGCCCTCCACACCGACGACGCCGGAGCCGCCCTCCTCCTCGACGGCCTCGGCCTCGCCTTCGACCACGTCGATACCTCCCTCAACGAGCTCAACGACGCCGACCCCGACTGGTGGATGCAGGGCAAGCTCCACACCTACGCCCAGCAACACGAGCCCTTCGTCCATCTCGACTCCGACGTCTATCTCTTCAAACCCTTGCCCCCGCGCATCCTGCAAGCAGCCGTACTCGCGCAAAACCCTGAGTCCGTAGACTCCTCCTCGCATTGGTACGACGTCCCCGCCTGCGAGCTCGCCATCCGCACCCGCGGCGACGGCTACATCCCACCCGAGTGGACCTGGTACCGCACCTTCGTCGCCACCCAGGAGGCCGCCTGCTGCGGCATCTTCGGCGGCCATCAACTCGACTTCATCCGCGACTACGCCTCCACCGTTCTACGCCTCCTCCGCAACCCCGGCAACCGTCACGCCTTCGACCGCATGCCCTCCAAGCGGCATCAAAACCCCTTCTTCGAGCAATACCTCCTCGCCGCCTGCGCCGGCTACCACAAGGTCAAAATCGAGTACCTCTTTCCCTCCTTCAGCGACGCCTACTCCACCGCCGCCAACATAGGCTTCACCCATCTCATGGCCGACGCCAAACGAAACGCCAACGTATCCGCCAGGCTAGAGCAGCGCGTCGCCCGCGACTACCCCAAGGCCTACGAACGCTGCGAAGCCCTCTTCAAAAACGAACTAAAGTACGCCTAAGCATCGAAAGGAGGGCCACATGCCGCCGCAACGAGTGCAGGAAAAACGTCCCTCCGCTCAGCCCACTCCGGAATCCCGCTCCACCGCGCTCACTCAACCCTCATCTGCCAGCAAAACACCCACCACTCCCTCACCGATTCCTGCCGCGCCCGCCCGCCCTTGGAACTTCGGCAACATCCCGATCCACTCCCCCAACCGAACCGCCCCACCCACATCTCAGCCAGACACTCTCCCTCCCGCAGTCGCAGGGGCTCTCCGCACCTCCGGCCAGCCTCTCGACCCAACCACCCGCCGGCTCATGGAGCGAAGAGTCGGCCACGACTTCAGCGCAGTCCGCATCCACACCAACGCCCAGGCCTCCGCCGCCGCGCGCTCGCTTGATGCCGCCGCCATCGCCTCCGGCCAACACATCCTCTTCGGCGCCGGAGCCTACCGCCCACAGGACCCGCGCGGCCAGGGCCTGCTCGCGCATGAGCTCGTACACGTCGCGCAGCACCGCAAACACACCGCAGCAGCCAATCGCCGCCTCCTCAGCGATCGCAACGACGCAGCCGAGCGCCAGGCCGATGCGATGGCCAACGCGACCGCACCCGCCTCGTCTTGGTCACCCGCAGCACCCTCTTCGCTCCTCAGCCTCGCACCCGGCACATGGTATCGAGGCTTCGCCGTCGGCGTTCCTCCTGCGGCCGATGGCGGAGTCGTCCACGACCTCGGCGGAGGCGTCTACTTCACCGACTCCTCCGCAACTGCAAAGGTATACGCCTCACTCAGGTCCGGCGGCGTTCAGGCCAACGAGCGGGTCATTACCGGAACAGTCGATCCCCACTCTCTCGGCGCAGTCATAGACTTCAGAGAAGATGCCCAGTTCATGGACCTCTACAACTACCTGCTCACAACCGGGCCGGTCAGCGGAGAACGCTACCGCGGCCTGGTCGACGGCAGACTCGCACAGATGGGCAAAAGCATAGAAGACTTCGCCGTCCTCATCGGCCCCGAAGGCGTCCGGGGCGGCACGCAAATGTGCATCCGCGTCCCTGAAGACGCCGCCAGTGTGGTCAGCGCGATGGTGCCCTTAAAATCCGGAGGCAACACGCCCTCTGGCGCACCTCCCGCTGCCAGCGCCTCCGAAGAACCACCACCTGCCGAGGCCTCATCGCCAGTCGGCCCAAAGACCGCCGCAACGGCAAACGCCGCGCCCACGCCCAGGGTAGCTGCCGTCACTTCTACTGCCGTCACAAACGCCGGCCGAATCATCAGCGAACGCCACGCCCCGGATGGCCTCCTCATTGACATCGAGGTTGGCAGTGCAGTCAGCCGGCTCGGCCTGGAAGACTCCTTGCCCAGGGCCGTCGAGGTGAGTCTGGCGGGGTGGCAGCGAGCGCATCAGGTCGGTCCCGGTCTCGGCGCCGAAAGTGGCGAAGGAATCCGCTACGCTCCTCCTGAAGTCAATCTCAGCTATCAGAACTGCGGCATAGAAGCATTCATCCGCGAGTTCAACGAGGAGAGAGCGCCAGGCGTCAAGCTCTACCTCAGAACGGTGGCAACCTCGCACTGGGGCACCCGCCGTCTGGCAACGATCACCTATCAACTCTCAGCCGCACACGGCGAAGAAAAGCCGGTGCCGCTCTTCGAAACCAGCATTGAAATTGCAAACACAACCGTCAATCCGCGCATAACGCTCGGCAAGCCGGAGATTCGTGGCGACCACCATGAGTTCCTCGCCCCTCGGCAAAGCACCCCTCGTTCAAGGCCCGGCAGCGGCTCCTCATCTTCGGTCGAAGAAGAGCCGCTAGAGTCCTCCGCGTCCGAACCCAACCAGTCCATCGCGCCTCCGCAATCAAGTGCCAGGCCAACCCAATCGGTCCAGCCCGAACCAGCCGCAGCCGAACCGCAAGTGTCGATCGCTCCGCAACAATCGGTCGCCGAAGCCGAACCCAATCAGTCGATTGCTCCCACAGAAGCCGAAGCCCCCGCCGAGCAGCAGAGCACCGCCCCACCCGCTCCAAAGTCAGCTCCGGCATCTGCTCCCGAAAGCCTCCCGGAGGAGACACCCGAAGCGCTGCCGCATCCGCCCGTCACCGCACCCAGAGGCGCCGCACCCGCTCCGATTGAAGGCCCACCCGAAGCGAGCGAAATCACAGCCCCGCCAAAGCTTTCAGGCCCATCGCCCGGTTCTCTGTCAGCTCCTCACGCAGAGTCCGAAATCATCGAGGAAATTCCCCCAGGCTCGATCCCTCGCGGCGGCCTCTCCACTGCCCCTGGAGGAGCTCCGGGAGGGGAGTTCGACACCGGCGCAATGGCGACCGAAGTGGGAGTTCAAGCCATCATTGCGATCGCGGATATCTTCATCCAGCAATGGAAGCTCAAGTACTTCGCCAAGGAGGTCGAAGAATCCAACGAGCAACAAATCCGCCTCGCAATCGAAGCCGGAGAGGCCCGCTTCCAGCAACTCATCAAGGACCACGCCTACTACATTCACAGGTCACAGGCAGAGGGCAAAACGGTATCACTGGCCGTCTCGCTCTTGATCACCTACCAGGCGACGGACATTGGAACCGTCATCATATCCAACGGCGTCACCATACAGGACGTACAAATCTCCGTCTCCGGATCGCCGGAACCGGTCCTCAAGAAACACGAACCCTCTATGGTCGGCGATATGGTTCGCGGCATGCTAGGGTCGAGTCTGGTCGACTACGAAGCAAAGCTGCCCCTGAAGGCGCCAAAGCAACCCGATCCGCAACCCGCCCTGATAGGGCCACCCGCTCCAGCCGAGCAGTCCACCCCAGCGTCCGAGCCACCATCCAACGCAAAGCAAAGCGCCTCTCCCAAATCAAAGCCAACTCCATCTACCGCCACGACAAACGCCGCCGGCCCCGCCTACACCCGCGACGAGCTCTTCAGCCGCACCCAGAACGCCATAGCTGTAGCCCAGGACCTGCGCATATCCAGTGCCACAGACGCCGAGCGCACCGCCTCCAGGCAGGAACTACAGAAGCTGATCCTGAGCGTCGAATACTACCAGCAGCATGGCGTTCGCAACGCCGAGAACGATCTAACCCTCCGCGACATGAATTACAAGCTTTCCCAGGAACTTAACGCCGACACCGACGCCCGCGCCCGCGGCGCATACTAAGATCCCAATCATCTCCCCCCCGCCCACCTGATGCGCCACGAAGCACACACCACCCCGCGGCTCTACCTCTTCATTCCCAGCGTCCTGCCGTTCTTGCAGACGTTCGCCCCGCCTCTACCCTCGTCATCCTGAGCGAAGCGAATGGACCACTGTATTTGCTTTTGCCGTTGCTTTTGCTTTCGACGCAGGTAGAGGAGGCAACGGCCATCAGACCCCTGAACGAATCTCTACCCAGGCGGGCTTTAGCCCCGGGCCCTCGCTTCCTGCCGCACAAGCGCCTTTCAACACTCTCATCAACCCACAGGCTCTGCTCTCCTCCACCCACCAACTCTGTCATCTCGACCGAAGCGCGGCGAAGTGGAGAGACCCCTGTATTGGTCGTTGCTGTTACTTCTGCGTCTGCCGTCGCTTAGCGCCAACGGCGCGGCCATATCCCAGCCCAGAGCAACGCCCTGGGTCAGGACCGCCCCAAATCCAGAGGGCCGAAGGCCCGACATAAATTCTCCACCCCACCCCAACTCCGTCATCCTGAGCGAAGGGCAAGCCCGCAGCCGAAGGACCCGCCACACCGCCAACCCCGGCACATCGCCCGAAACTTTCAACGGACAACCTCGCTCCGGTCGTTGTTCGTTCTTCTCACCCCACAAACTCCGTCATCTCGACCGGACTCTGAGCGAAGCCGAAGGGGCAGTGGAGAGATCCCCGTATTGGCTGCTGCAATTGGGTAGTGTGCCAGTTTGAATTCGTAGTTTCCAGATGGCCAACATTTCGGACCTAAAGTAGCGACAAATGCGTTTCTAAGGACTTACCCAGCTTTCAAGTTGCGATGGCGCTGCTACATGGCCGTAGTCGCCTTGTAGGAACGGTAGTCCCTTCGTATAGTTAGGCTGTACGACTAGATCGTAAATTGCAGGGGTTTCCCGAATGCAACGAGTTGCCGTCATTGGGGCAGGACCAGGTGGGATCGTCGCAGCGCGTTATCTAAAGTCTGAAGGCCTTGAACCGGTCATTTTTGAGCAAGGCGCACGCCTTGGCGGACAGTGGAGCGGCGATCCGGGCCATAGCGGCGTGTGGCCTTCGATGCGCACGAACACCAGCCGCATCATGACGTCCTTCAGCGACTTGCCGCATGATGACTCCACACCCACCTACCCAACCAACACCGCAATGGGCGAGTACCTTGAGCGCTACGCGCGTCAGTTCGATCTCATTCCATTGATCCGCTTTAAAACCCCCGTGCGCGAGCTGTCACAGGATAGCGACGGCAAATGGCTTGTTCGCACGGACGCCGGTACGGAGACATTCGATCAGGTCATTGTCGCCACCGGACGTTACAACAAACCTGCGTATCCGAAAGTGTCCGGTCTCCAATCCTTTTCTGGCTCAGGCGGTGTAAACCATGCCTTTTCCTACAAGCGTCCCGAG
>Ga0302313_10002459_pt1 | contig 12903 bp, 8 predicted proteins | sample III_Palsa_N2_2_FD_200454 | JGI IMG/M metagenome (GOLD analysis project Ga0302313, IMG submission 200454) | Peat permafrost microbial communities from Stordalen Mire near Abisko, Sweden - III_Palsa_N2_2 | ecosystem: Environmental > Terrestrial > Soil > Palsa > Peat permafrost | place: Sweden...
CTTCGAATTCAGCGGAGAATGAAACGTAACAATCTCCCCACGCTGCACCCCGGCATAAGGCATGATCCGCTTCCAAATCCCTCCCGGCGCCAGAGTCGAACGGTTCATCAGCAAAAAGTCGCCCACCAGCAGCGTGTGCTCCATGCTTTCAGAAGGAATCACCATGGGCTGAGCAATAAAAGTCAGGACAAACAGGGCAACAATGACCGTCCTGAAGAGAGAGGAAACAGCCTCCGGCACGCCATGCCGCACATCGTGGACGATCGCCTGTCCCAGACCCATTGCCGGCTCATGTCGAGTCACTGAGTCCGAGTTTGGCACGGCAACAGCCTCAGCCACGGGTGACTGGCTCACTGGACTCATCTCTGCCGGTAAAGTGGACAATCGATTCATACCTCGGCCGGCTCCCCAGCTGGCTCCGAAATCGTCGCCTGCTCGGCCAGCAGAACCAGCGCACGCCGCGCCGCCTCCTGCTCCGCCTTCTTCTTGGTGCTGCCCGTGCCGCTCGCCAACGCATCTCCCATGCGGCCATCTGTTGACCTCAGATGGACTTCCACATGAAATCGCTTGCGATGATCCGGCCCGCTCTCGCTTTCGACAAGATACACCGGAACGCCGGCATGAGTCGCCTGCAAATGCTCCTGCAGCGCGGACTTATGATCGCCCAGCGCCGCGCCCGAAAGCAGCTCCCGCGCCAGGTCATCCGCCGCCGGCCCCAGAATATGCCTGCGGGCAAACCGCCGCACCGGTTCCAGCGCGCCCTCTGGGCCAGCGTCCAGATACATCGCAGCAATCACCGCTTCCATGGCATTTGCCAGAATTGCAGCCTTTTTCCGGCCACCCGAACGCTCTTCGCCCTTGCCCAGCCGCAGATGCTCACCCAGCCCGATCGCCTGCGCAACCACGGCCATATGCCGCCGGCTGACCAATTGTGCCCGAATCCGCGTCAACTCGCCCTCTTGCCAGTCAGGATGGCTCTGAAATAGGGCCTCGGCAACCACTACGCCCAGCACCGCATCCCCTAGGAACTCCAGCCGCTCATTGTCTCCGGGCGCAGCCTCTTCCGGCTTGCCGCTCGTCTCCATCGCCAGCTCATAGGCCTGCGAACGGTGCGTCAGGGCATGAACGAGTAGCTGGGGACGCGCAAAAGTATGCCCCAGAGCAAACTCCAGCTCCGACAAATCCGCGAATTGGGAAGGAAGCGTCGACTGCATCTCTAATTATGGTAGACGCAAATCCGCCCGGAGGTGAGCCTCCAAGCCGAATCAACTGCCTTTAATCTGGTGCAGAATCCGGGAATCCATCCAATATCCGAGCCCGATACCTCATCTCCTACTTCGGCGCCGCAGGCGAAGAAGCAGCAGGCTTAGCAGTATTGAACGGCGAATCGGGGCTGGGCGGCTTGGTTGCGGCGCCACCCGAAGCTCCAGCGCCGTCGCCCGAACCATCCGCGGGGCCATCCTGAGCATCCGCATCGCAGCTATGCCCCTTTACCGGCGCGTAAGCCATCCTGAGTCCGCGTTCGGCAGCGATGCGTGTATCCTGCTGCCCATCGCGTACCGCCAGCGCCTCCTTGTACTGGGCGACCGCGTCTTCCCGCTTGCACTGCAAATCCATCATCCGGCCCAAGTAAATATGCGACCAGGCGAGGATGCGCGTCTCCTTGGCGGTAGCAGCAGCTTTCTCAAAGCCATCCATCGCCTCTTGGGGATGCCCGGTCAAAATCTCCGCCCGCGCGAGGATGAATTGGGCCCGGCCCGGATCGCCGGCTTCACCACCGGCAGCCTGTCCACTACCCGCTGCAGCAATCGTCTGCTGCGCCATCGCCGCCGCTGTGGCAACATCCCCGGCGGCAAGCTTCGCCTCGGCAAGATCCAGTCCTGTCAGCTTTCGCGGAGCGGACCGCCGCAACACATCATCATCTGCCTGCTGATCAAAGGTCACCTCCCGGGCGCGATGCACCTCATGATCCACATCCATGCTGTACACCAGCTCGCCGATCGTGTCCTTCAAGCTCGCCGGATCTTTCTCAAACTGCACCAGTTGCTCGTAGAAGTACGCGGTCAGCACATACCCCTGGGCCATGTCGTGACGCACTCGCGCAATCCTTACCTGCTCCATCTTCTGGTTCACCGCGTTGCGCTCGGTCTCGATGCGCTCAAAGTCCGACCGTTTCTCATCCTTGGGAGCGACATATGGCTTGATGCCGGTATCCATCGTCCGCGCTTCGACCGCCTTGATCAGGCACTCGATGGTCAGATCCACAATGTCCGAGCGCAGCCGCGTATCCAGGGGCGCTTCCCTGACCTCTTTCAAAATCGGTAAGAACCGGTCCATCGCCGATGACCGCGAATACAGCAGTGGCTCAATCAGATAGTGCAGATACGTATGCCGGATATCGGCCATGCGGATCTCGCCATTCACCGGTGACACCACATCCACAAAATCCGCCCCATAGATGCGCGCGTTGATGGTGTGCGGATTCAGCTGGGGCTCCACCACCACCAGGAACCTGCGACCGTCGTACGTGGAGGCCGGCATCTTCAGGTAGTAGTTGGTGGAGAGGATCATCTGCGTCAGCGAGTCGTGCAGGTGATTGACAACGTCGTCGTAGTAGCGCCGATGCGTCAGCCAGATCCCGTTCAGGTCCACCGACTTCGCAAAATCCCGCAGAAGAGGCAAAATCTCGACGACCTGGGTCGAGTCGGGAGGCATCTGCGGCAGCTCCACCGACGTCTCCAGCTCCGCCGGCGGCGGCGTCAGATACAGTGCCAGCGAGATGAACTGAGAAACATCCTTGATTGTTCCCGTCATGCGATGCTGCGCAATGTACAGGCAAACGGCATCCCGCTTTTGGCGCGCATCTTCGCTCGCCGCCAGGGCCTGGTTTACCTCATCGCGCAATTTCTGCCGAACCGGATCGCTCTCCGCCAGCCCATCGTCGTAGCCGCAGGCATTCAATGTGGCTGCCATGAAAAACAGCGGCTCGGAGCTCAACAGCTCAATCGCCGCCCCCGCCGGGTCGACCAGAGAAGGCGCTTTTTCCTCCGCAAACGCCGGCCCAGTGGATGAACTTTGCGCTGGTTTTGCGGCGCTGGCGGACGACGAGGAAGACTGCGCCAGCAACGCCGGGCCGCATAACAGCGCCGCGCAGAGAAGCAGAATGGTCAAAGGACGGGCAGTAAGCCGGCGGATATCAGGATCGATTCGAGAATCTTTCAAGTTCAACATCATCCTGAAGTCTAGTCCATTTCTGCGGCTCCTGTGGAGCGCCGCACCCTGAGGTAAGACCCGGAACCAACGCCAAAGGTGAGCCCGCCCCACCGAGATCTCCCGGGCGTGGGGCGCATACCCGCGATTTCGCCTGAAACCACGCGGCTGAGGAAAAGGCGCCTGATTAAAAAAGAGCGGTTCAAGACGCCGTCGCAATATACTACGTATCGACTCCTGAAAGCATGATTCGCTGGCAGTCTGAAAAGAATCAGACAAAGCCGTAGCGAAGAGGAAATGGTCCGTGACCACTAGTACCAGCCCAGGCTCCGTGACCCCAGGCAAAACTTCGATGGACAGGCGCTGCTTCGTCCGCAACGCAGGTTTCTTTGCCGCCGGTTCGGCGCTGGGCAGTTCCCTGCTGAGCTGCGGATCCAGCGAACTGTACATCCCTTGTCTTGGCCCTGCTGCCGCACCCACGCCGGTTCCGGGAATGACGTACATCCGCGCATCGCAGATCGGTTGCGCTCTGGATTGCAACCTGGAAAACGGCCGCAACAAACTGACCGGCGGCGCAGCCACCGACGACGGACCACGTATCAATGCAGCGATGGCCGCCGCATCGGCAAGCAATCCGATCACTCTGATCATCGACGGAAGCGCGCTGGTCTCAGGCCTCTTCCTCCCTGCCGGCGGCCATTGGGCCATCGCGGGGCTCGGCTGCGGCACGGGCTTCTTCATCAAGTCAGGCACCAACAACGACGGCATCCACAACGGTGGCCCAAATGCCGCCATCCCCTCCGACCCAGGGCCGCCAGCACCCCCACGAGGTAGCAGCGTCTCGCTGAGCAATTTCACCCTCAACGGCAACCAGGGGAACGGCCATAAAGGAGACTCGACGACAGGAATGCCGCAAGGAAGCACCACCGGGTGGTACTTCGGCATCAATCTCATGAATCTCAACAACATCACAATTGACAACGTCGTGGTCGTGAACACCCCGGCCTACCACATTCGGCTTTCCAATGTCGGCAACGTCAACATTTCCGGGTGCGTATTGAGAAGCACTGGAGTCAACACCGACGGATTGCATTTCGACGGTCCGGCGAACGACATCCAAATCTCAAACTGCAACTTCAACATGGGCGACGACGCGATCGCACTGAACTGCCCTGAGGGATACAGCGGCAATATCTCGCGTGTCACCGTCACGAACTGCCAATTCAACAGCCTCTCACTATTGCGCATGGAATCGGTTTCCTGGGACGGTGGACCACTGTTCAACATTGACACAGTGAACGTGAGCAATTGCAGTGGCACCTTTCAGTACACCGGCTTCCTGATCGGAACAAACCCTGTCAGCAATCCGAACTCGGTTACAGGCGTGACTATCTCAGACTGTAATCTGACCGCCCCAGCCGCACTCGATGTCTCGGCGAATTTCGGAGATGTCGCATTCAACAATGTCACGCTGGTTCCGCTTAACTCCCGCCAACCGCCAGGCTTCGCCTTTGTGCGAACCTCCGCGCTTTACAACGGTATGACATACGTCGGATCGAATCTCTCCCTCAACAACTGCACTATTGCCAATAAAGACGATCTTCCCGTAGCTGCCCTCATTCTCGACAATGGCTCCAGCATCGCCAACCTCGCGTTCAATGGCTTTGCCGTGCAGAGCGGTTCTGGTACATCCTTCCCTACCGCGCCCGCGCTGCTCAACATCGTGTCTGGATCAATCAACGAGCTCGTCCTCAACACGCTCGACTGCCAATGCATCGGAACGCCAGTGTCAGGCTCCGGATTCTCCAGTATCGGCTCGGTAAGCGGCTCAGGTGTGCTGGCAACCGCCTGGGAGTTTCCCGACGCCGTAATGGCCAACAACGTGCCTTACCTATCCGCAAACACCGGCTTGCCCTCCATCAAGGTCAACGGGGTCGTCGAGCCTTACAGCCAACCCTGATATTGCATGAGTCGAAATACATCGAGCCTCCGCGGTCATCGCTTCGCTGAGCGTACACCATATGGTGAGGGACGGGAGGTCCGCCCCCTACCGAACCGCTCTTTCGAGCATTCAAGAAAGCGAAGTTGGCTTTGAACTCCGGGATGCGACACAGAAGCTGCCACCAGCACAAGCTCAACGCTGAATGTTCTTCAAAGCCTCCCGGCAGCTCAACGCACTCATACGGGTGCGATTACGCTCCACATATCGCCGAATCTCAGCGCTATCCGTCCACGCATACTGGCGCAGTGCCCAACCGATTGCCTTTTGCAAGAAAAACTCTCGCGACTCCAGCGAAGGCTCAATGCACGTATAGAGCAAATCCAGATCTGTCTCCGCCTTGAATCCTAGCTGGCACAGGATAGCTGTTCGTCGCTTCCACATATCCTTCGAACGGCTCCACACCAACATCTTGCGCCTCATTGGACCTGGATATTCACTCAAAATCGGTCCGATGCGCTGCGTGGCAATGTTGTCGACGTAATCCCACCACGCGCCGGTAACAATCAGCTCCTCATACATCGGCAACGCAGAGAGTGTCTGGAAGTCCCTGGCGCGCTTGTGCCCGGCCAGATACAAGGCCGCATAGCGCTCTTCGCGAAAGCGCGCCCCGCGCCAAAGTTCCAGGACCAGCCCTTGCCAATCCGAAGCCGCAGCAAACTCGACCTCAGCAAATGTCTCCTTCAGTACTTTGCGCAGCAACGGAGTCTGCACCCCGTGGTACGGCATGGCAGACTTCATGTAAGCCTGCATCCCCGCTGCTTTAACAGGATCAGCTGCCTGTCGCAATGACTCGCGCAAAGTGAGCAACCTCAGCAATCTTTCCTCCAGAAGTAAAGCCTGGAAAGTTCCTAGGAAGCCCGACATAACACCGTTGTCATATCGGAAAATTCCACTCGGAACTGAGGCAGGAAACCTCGAATTTCCCTGCAAACCTAGTCATCGCAAAGGAGACAACATACAAAAAGCCTCCCTTGACTTCAGTCGCAACGAGAATTGAGCCAAAAGTGTTCCAAACCCAAATCCAGCCGTTAGCCCCTGGCGAACGGCTCCTCGAGCGAGTGACTTTGCGGAGTGAAAAGGACCGCCCCGTCTGCAGTGATGTGCATGTCATCCTCCAGGCGGACGCCAAACTCCCCGCGCAAATAGATTCCCGGTTCATCGGAAAAAGTCATGCCGGCCTCGAGCAGCTGCGAATTTCCCTTCACCAAGTAGGGCCACTCATGCCCGTCCATGCCGATGCCATGGCCCACGCGATGGGTAAAATGCGCGTACTCCGGCCCAAACCCTGCCTCGTCGATTACCTTGCGCGCCGCCGCATCCACTGATCCGCAAGCCGCGCCGGGCCGCGCGGCGGCCAGTGCCGCAGCCTGCGCCTGGTGCACCACGTCGAAGACATGCTTCATTTTGTCGGTAGCTTTGCCCAGGGTAAAGCTGCGGCTGATGTCGGATTGATAGCCCTCGACAGTGCATCCATCGTCGATCAGGATCAAGCTGCCGTCATGCAAAACCTGCGGCTGGATCGAACCATGCGGCAGCGCGGAGTAAGTATCTACCTGACAGCTGGCGTCGCCCGGGAAACCTACACGGTCGTACCCGGCGCCAATCCATTCACTCACCCGCCGATTGGTAGTCCCTGCGCCAGCCGCGAGAATCGACTTCCACGACGCCTCGTAAACCGAGAGCGTGACGTCGTTAGCCAGTTGCATCAGCTTCAATTCTGCTGGACTCTTAACGGCGCGGCAGCCAGCGGTAACCGGCGTTGCACTCACTGTCTCAAACCCGGGATTGGCTTTGCGAATGCCGTCGGAGAAGACGAAGGTGACCCGCTCTTCAATACCCAGTTTGCCGCCCGTGAGGCCGAGATCCTTAAGCCCCTGCGCCACCAGCACATAGGGATTTTCATCCTCCTGCCAGGCGTAGACCTTGGAGTCTTTGCCGCCTGGAGCCTCGCGCATCTGCTCCCGTGCACGCTCCTCTTCAAAGCTCGGGCACACGTAAAACGGAGCACCTTTCTGCGGGATGACGCAGACAAAGAGCCGCTCGCTGTTCCACCAGCGAACGCCGGTGAAGTAGATCAACGATGTGCCGCCGATGAGGGCAACGGCGCTGATCTGGCTGGCGCGCATCAAGGCCTGGGCTCGCTCGAAGCGTTTCTCCCGCTCTTCGACGGAGATCGGCTGGGCCTCCGCGCGGCGGTTCTTGAGCGCGGCCAGCGCCGGCGGCAAATTAGTGGCCTTGGGCGCTTCCTCGGCGGCGGCTTTGGTGACGGCAAATGCGGGCAGTGCAGCGGCGGCTGCGGAGACTGAGAGGAAATGGCGGCGGCTTAGCATATGTTTTCCAATGTATCGTGTCCGCATCGTGGCTGGGCTTCCGTATACTGCGGACACGATGAAGCTGCTCTGTCGATTGCTACTTTCTCTCATCTTTCCAGCGGTTGCAACCGCGGCCCATGCTCGAGTCGTCAGCATACAAGTGCTTTCGCACACACCTGTTCCCACGACACCTGGTGTGCCTGGGTACGAGAAGATCGAGGCACGCGTGCACTTTGCGGTGAACCCGGCAAATGAGCATAACCAGGCCATTGTGGATCTCATGAAGGCCGCTCGCAATGCCCAGGGTGAGGTTGAGTTCTCGGCGGATCTGTTCCTGTTGAAGCCGCTTACGCAGGGAAATGGCGCGATGCTACTGGAGATTCCCAACCGCGGCGGCAAAGGGATTCTATCGCTAGTGGATGGAGGGAAAGCCGATCCTGCCGCTGATTCTGATTTGGGCGATGCATGGCTGCTGCACAAGGGTTTCACGTTTGCGTCGCTGGGATGGCAGTGGGATGTGGTCGATCGTCCGGGCAGTTTGCGGCTCTACGCTCCGATCGCGCATGACAAAGGCGGTGCGCACATTTCGGGATTGCTTCGCGATGACTTCACCTTGTCGGAAGCGGCGACTGAAGTGCCGCTCGGCCACGTCATGGGCAATCATCTTGGAGGCACGGAGTATCCGGCCTCCGCTCCGGTCGATGCGCGCAATGTGCTCACGATTCGCGACCACCCGCATGGTCCGCGCAGCGTGATTCCCCGCACGCAATGGAGCTTTGCGCATACGGTCGATGGCAAGATCACAGCGAGCGACCGTTTCCTGCGGTTGAGCTCGGGGTTTGTGCCGGGGAAGATTTATGAGCTGGTGTATGTAGTGCAAGACCCTGTTGTCGCCGGGCTGGGATTCGCGGCGGTGCGCGATTTCGTTGCCTGGGAGAAGCATGCGCCGGATGCTGTGGCGCCGGTCAAGTTCGCTTACGCGGCAGGTATCTCGCAGTGCGGGCGCTTTTTGCGCGACTTTATTTATCAGGGATTCAATGCGGATGAGTCGGGCCACGTGGCACTGGACGGGGTGCTGGCGCATGTGGGCGGCGCGGGCCGCGGCAGCTTTAATTACCGGTTCGCGCAGCCGTCACGTGATGGGCAGCCGATGTCTTCGATTGACTGGCCTACCGATATTTTTCCCTTCACCGATTTGCCTGAGACTGACCCGGCCATTCCGCAGAATGGCAAGCTTGGACTGCTGGACGCGGCGACCGAAGAGCATGTTGTACCGAAGATATTCTTCTCGCACACTTCGTATGAGTACTGGGGACGGGCTGCTGCGCTGATTCATACAACGGCGGATGGGAAGGCCGATATGCCGATCAGTCCCAATGTTCGGATCTACTTCTATTCGGGGCTCCAGCATTTCTCTGTGGCCTTTCCGCCAACGATGGGAACGGGCGTCTGGGCCAGCCAGCAGTTGCCCAGTCCTCTGCCCATCCGATGGTTCTGGAGAGCGATGATTGCCAACATGGATGCGTGGGTTCGCAGCGGAACAGAGCCTCCGCCAAGCCGCTATCCAAAGATCGAGGATGGCACGTTGGTGCCGCTGGGTAAGTTGGACTTTCCAGCGATACCTGACCTCAAGCCGCCAACTAGTGATGCGCAGGGTTGGGATCTTGATTTCGGCGCCAACTGGCGCGCCGGGTTTCTAACTCAGCAGCCGCCGACGGTTGGCTATGACTATCCCGCGCTGGTACCGCAGGTGGACAAGGACGGCAATGATCTGGGTGGGATCCGTCTGCCGGAGATTGCTGCTCCTTTGGCTACGTATACAGGATGGAATCTGCGCACCGCGGCCATGGGCGCGCCCGGAGAACGGCTGGCATTTCTGGGCTCGTTTGTGCCGTTCCATCGAACTGCGGCGGATGCTACTTCGTCGCACGATCCACGCATTGCTATCGAAGATCGATACAAGAGCTATGCGGATTATCGCGGGCAGTTCCAGCGGGCTCTGAATGTCCTGATTCAAGAACGCTACGTCCTGGCTGAGGATGGCGCGCAGTTGATGGACCGATCTCAGCAAGAGTGGGATTGGATTACTCAGGCGCATTAGAAGTTCTCGGCAACCTGGGAACCGGTTTAGGACTCGGTGTTGATTTTTCCTGGCAAAGGAGAAGGAACCTATGACCACAGCGACTTCAATTCTGGCGCAGTTGAAAAGCAAAGGCAGTGAAAAGACGCGCACGATCTATGCCCGACACGGGATGCCGGCCGATCGCGTCTATGGCGTGAGTGTGGCAGATCTCAAGGTCATTGCGAAGACCATCAAAGGGCAGCAGGCGCTTGCTTGTGAGCTCTACGCCAGCGGCATCATGGATGCGATGTACCTGGCCGGGATGGTGGCCCATGGATCAAAGATGTCGAATCAGCAGTTGCAGGAGTGGGCCGATGGCGCGGCGGAGATGCAGATGATCGCCGAATACACAGTGCCCTGGGTGACTGTGGAGAGTGCAGATGCGAGCGGGCTGGCAGTCAAATGGATGCGTTCGAAGGTGGAACGCCTTGCGGCTGCGGGCTGGGCGACTTACGCCGGCCTGGTGGCGACGCGGGCTGATACGGAGCTCGATCTGAAGGAAATCGAAAAGCTGCTTGGCACTTTAGTGAAAGAGATCGATGCGGCGCCGAACCGGGTTCGCTACACGATGAATGGATTTGTGATTGCGGTTGGGTCGTATGTGAAGCCGCTTTTGGCCCAAGCAAAGAAGGCGGCGCATCAACTCGGCGCAGTCAAGGTAAACATGGGTGACACTGCGTGCAAGGTGCCGCTGGCTACCGAGTGCATCGAAAAGGTTGAGGCATTGGGACGCGTGGGACATAAGCGTAAAACGATTCGCTGTTAACCCGGATGGGCGTCCGTGGTTGTCGTTTCTCGCGGATCCAGGACAAGGAGGAACAGCAGATCCTTGCCTTCGCTCGCGGATCGCTTCCGCTTTGCCGACATTTCGTTACTTATCTGTCGTCGACGAGTGAATTGACAATTTGGCATTCCTTGGGAGAACTGGTCTCATTTCCCGAGGTCTGGCTGGCTCAATGCCTTTGCGAGTCGAAGGAGTCCTTGCCGTATCGCCGGCTCGTCGAAGCCGCCAAAGCCGAGGAGCAACGCTTTTGGATCGGGACGTTTCAGAGTACATCGATCGACGGCGAGAACCTCAATATTCTGCGCCGCCGCCAGCTCTTCAGCTCGTCGTGAGACCATTCCATTCTTGAGGTACCCGATCGTGTAGAGGCCTGCCCTGACGTTGGAGATCTCAAGCAACCCACCGAGATGTTGCTTGGCTCCTTCCAGGAGTGTTGCGTGGCGCGCCGCATACAGATTCCGCATCCTCCGCAGATGACGTGCAAAATGCCCCTCTACGATGAAGTCGCAAAGCACCGCCTGGTCAAAGGATGAATTCCAGAAATCGGTCCGGTAGCGTAAACCCAGGAAGGCATCTATTAACGGCGCAGGTAATACAACATAGCCCACGCGTAAGGCTGGGAACAGCGTCTTGCTGAAGGATCCGATGAAGAGAACGCTTGAGTGATTATCGAGGCTTTGCAGGGCAGGCACAGGCGGTCCCTCAAACCTGTATTCGCTGTCATAGTCATCTTCGATAACAAAAGCGCCGGCGCGTGAGGCCCAGCTAAGAAGGGCCATCCGCCGCTCCAGCGACATCGTTACCCCCAGCGGGAATTGGTGAGCCGGCGTTACGTAGGCTCCCTTCGCATCCGGACAGATCTTAATTCCGGCGGAAACAGATAGCCCTTCTTCATTGACCGGCACAGCAATCATCGTGGCTCCGGCATTTTCAAACGCGATTCTCGCGCCGAAATATCCAGGATCCTCCATCCATATCGGATCGCCCTTTTTCAAGAGCAGCCTTGCCAGCAGGTCGAGCGCTTGTTGTATTCCCGAAACGAGGACGATTCGTTCCGCAGTGCATCGCACCCCACGGGACGTGCGCAAATACTCGGCGATTGCATCGCGCAAGGGCCGAAACCCACGCCGATCAGCCTCTTTCTTTAACCATGACCTGAAATTACGCGCCCGGTCTGCGGCAATCCGTCCCCAAACTTCGGATGGGAATTCGTTGATAGCTGGAACGCCAATCCGAAAGGGGCGGATCCCCTCGACAAAAGCAAGGTCAATCCAAGGTTGCGGCCGCTTATATGTCGAAAGGACGCGACGAATGTATGCCGGCATCGTGGTTGCCGGGTGGGCAGGCCTGGGGGCCTCCACGCGATTGACCCAGGTACCAAATCCGACTCGGGAAGTGACATACCCCTCGGCTTGTAAACGCTCCAGAACGCTGACGACTGTGCCCCGGGAGAGTTCATACTGGCTGGCGAAATCTCTGGATGCCGGCAGCCTGGCCCCTGGCGCGAGCCGGCCGTCAAGAATGGCGGAGCGCAGTTCGCCGTACAGCCAGTTCGTCAGGGTCTGATGGCGCGACCGGCTTTTGAGAGTGAGTTCGAACGAACTAACGGCTTTTGGCATCTCAAATGGTTCGACAAACTTCGCGAAAATGGCTCTGTTCGATGAACCAATGGTGCCATAGTATCAGTTCTGAAATCGAGAAGCGCATGGTTCGTCCTCGCGTTTCTGAAGTTGAGAAACGCATGGGTCGTCATCGCATTCTTGCTTCTCGCTAAGCGTTTCACAGGAGATCGACGGATGAAAGTTGGCGTTTGGTTCTATGGCTTGGGCACCGTTCTCACCGGCATTCTGAATATCGCCTGGGGTGATTTCGACGCCTCTCATCAGCCCATCCAATCTCTGGGCATGAATCTTCCTACTCAACACAAATTGGCCTACGTCGCGGGCGTCTGGCTGATCGCAGCTGGTCTTGCAATCTTGTGGCGGCGCACCGCAAGGATTGGAGCCGCGGCATCCGCCATCTCCTACTTGGTTTTTGCGGCACTTTGGCTCCCTCGATACGATGCCGGGATTCATGCCTATGGCTTGCGAATCGCCGTCCTGCTGGGCGTTACGTTCGGGCTCGTTCAACAGTTAATGTTGGTCGCTCCCGCAACAATCGATTACGTCTCCAGCGCATCACCGGATTCCCGGTGGCAACGGACAGCAGTTATCGCCGCACGTTGGATGCTGGGATTGCCTCCGATCGTCTTCGGCTTATTCCACTTCGCAGCCATTCCTGTTTTCGCGGGCATTGTTCCGAAGTGGATGGGGTTTGGGTATTTTTGGGCGGTACTGACCGGGATCGCCTTCTTCCTGGCAGGATGTGCAATTTGCTCAGGGATTATGGATGTTCAGGCCGCCAGGCTGCTTGCGGTGATGCTGTTGCTGTTTGAAGGTCTTGTAGAAATACCTCCTATCCTTATCCGGCTGCA
>Ga0302313_10002463_pt1 | contig 12893 bp, 5 predicted proteins | sample III_Palsa_N2_2_FD_200454 | JGI IMG/M metagenome (GOLD analysis project Ga0302313, IMG submission 200454) | Peat permafrost microbial communities from Stordalen Mire near Abisko, Sweden - III_Palsa_N2_2 | ecosystem: Environmental > Terrestrial > Soil > Palsa > Peat permafrost | place: Sweden...
CCATGATCAAGGTCGGTGCGGTGACGTTGTGTGCATAGGCGATCGGCGACTGCTCGCGCCAGATGTCCTTGTACTTCGCCATCCACGGCGAGCCACCGAAGAGATAGGTATCGCCGGTCTGGTAGTACGACACGGTGTAATCCATCACCCAGTCAGTCAGCGCTGCGCCGGATACGGCGGCCCTCCACACCGGGTAATGGCCGGTGAGCCAGGTCGTCATGTAGCCGCCGTACGACCAGCCGCTGACGCCGATGCGCTGCGCATCGACGATGCCGAGCTTCTGCACCGCGGCCAGGCCGGCCATCACGTCGTTGCCGGGGCCTACGCCGGTGTCGCGGAAGATCGCGTGCTGGTAGGCATCGCCGAGGTTGGTGCTGCCGCGGTAGTTCGGCTGGAATACCACGAAGCCCTGCGCGGCCAATAATTGCGGCAGTGACGAGAATTCCACAGTGGAAGCCGCTTCCGGACCGCCGTGGATCACCAGCACCAGCGGATAGGACTGCCCGCGCTGGTAGCCCACCGGATAAGTCAGTACACCATCCTCGTGGAAACTGTCCGGTCCCTGCCAGTCGACCGATTCGGTGCGGCCCAGCGAGAGGTTGTCGACGAACGCATTGAGGTTGGTGAGCCGGCGCGGCTTCGCGCTCACCGAATTCATCACGTACAGCTCGCCGGGATGCGTCGTGGTGCTGCCGATGAAGGCCAGTGTGCCGGTTTTCGAAACACTCACGCTGTTACCGGCTTCCACGTCGCCGAGGTCGAGCTTCTTCGCGGCACCTGACAGCGGCTGCTCCCACAGCACCGAGTGGGTGCCATCTTCGGCGGCCAGCAGCAGCGACTTGCCGTGCGGCAGCCAGGCGTAGCTCTTGAGGTTGCGCGCCATTGCCTGGGTGATGTCGCGAGTGTTGCCGCCCGTCCTCACGTAGACGGCATTGCCGTTGTTCTGGTCACTGTTGCGCGGGCGCACGAAGGCGACTGTGTCGCTGTCGGGCGCATAGATGACATCGGCTGACCCTTCATCCGGTACCAGCGTGCGCGGTTCGCCGCCGCCGGCATCCACGCTGGCGATCACTGAGTGGAACGACGGTCCCCAGTACGGCCCAGGAAAACGGACGAACGCGATGCTGCGGCCATCGCGGCTCCATGCCGGCTCCGACGCACCGCCCTGTTGATCGGTCTGCAGGCTGTAGCTGCCCTGGGTGATTCGCTTCGCCGTGCCGCCTGTGCTGGGTACTACCCACAGATGCCACGGAGTGAGTGCCTCACGGGTGAGAAAATGGTTGTCGGTGACCTGGAACGCGTCGTCGTGTTCCTTGATGGCTTTCGCATTGGCCGGTTCGTCTTCGCTGACGAACGCGATCTGCTTGCCGTCCGGGCTCCAACTGAACGAGTCCACGCCGCGCTTGATCTCGGTGATCCGCTGCGCGTCGCCGCCGTCCATCGGCATCACATAAAGCTGCCCCTGCTTGGTCTCCGCGTCGTCGGCGATGAAGGCCAGCTGCGTGCCGTCCGGTGACCAGCGCGGCGACGAGACGCCCTCGCGCTTCCAGGTCAGCACGCGCCGCGCACCGCTGGTGGTGTCCACCAGATCGATTTCCTGCTTGCTCTTGTCGGCCTTCCAGTCCGGCGTCGACACGATGACGGCGACGCGCTTGCCGTCTGGCGAAACCTGCGGCTCGCCCAGGTTCACGATCTTCTGCAGGTCACTCAACTGGAACGCTGGCGCGGCCGTGGCGGCATGCGCCGACAGCGACAGGGCAAGCACGCAGCTGGCGGCAAACGCAAAGTATCCGGTGGACTTCATGAAAACGCTCCTATCCCAAGCATGCGACTGGCACGACGGCGCACTACTCATGCCATCGCGCAGTAAAAAGATGAATCCCGGAAGGCAGATTCCCCGGCGCAGAGATTGGCACGTTCGCCGGCTCCGGGAGAAGTGCGCGTGGACACATGCCCCTGAATCCGCCGACCCGGGCTGGAGTACGATCCCGCCATCCGGGCCGAAACCGCCGAGGTTGCCTTGAACGCATCGACACTACTCTGGGGCATGCTGTTCGGGTCGATCGGACTCGGTTTCTTCGTGTACGGCAAGAAACAGCGCGCGATCGTCCCGCTGGCATGCGGACTGGCGCTGATGGTGTTTCCGTATTTCGTCTCGGGCACGCTGCTGCTGATTGCCATTGGCGTTGCACTGATGGCGATACCTTATTTCGTCAGGGTGTAGGGAGCAAAAAGGAATGGCACTTACTTAAGCGCCGTCATTCCCGCTTTCGCGGGAATGACGAAAAGTGAGGTTTTGCGCTTAAGTAAGTGCCATTCGGAGCAAAAAGGTATTTCGAGACTTCTTCTACTGGCCGAGGCACGACACGAGATCAGTGCAGGGAATCCGTGGTGCGGATGTCCCTCGAACTCATGTATATATTCCAGTGAAATAGCTGCTTCGCGTCGCGTCGATTTCTAAAGTAACCCTATAGTTACCCCCTGACGCAGCATGGTGGCTCGCGGCACTTCACTAGACGGCGCAGTTGCAGATTTCCGACTTTAGCTGCTGCTGACAGGTACATGCTGACGTGGATCACCTGTAGGACCAGAGCGGTCAATACGGTGGAAACTTCCTTCCAGACCAGAGGGCGGACCCACTGGAGCAATCAGCCATGCGAGCGCGGTAGGTTACGTGCTCAGCCATGCAGAAAACCGATAGCTAAGAGTTGGTCGCCTTTGCCTGCTTGAATTGCAAATGATCCATTCAGGAAAGTCTCAAATACGTAGGAGATGCGATGAACATGCTACGTGCCGAAGTCAGTGCCCCGAGAATGTTGGCGGCACTTGGTATAGACGAGATGGAAGAGCGCGCTTATTGCACTCTTTTATCGCGAGGGTTGGCGACTACGGAAGACGTCGCACACCTGCTTGCCCTGTCGCCGCGCAAGGCACAGCAGCTACTGGACAGCATCGAATCCAAAGGATTGGCCTCACACTCACCAGAACGGCCGCGGCGATACATTGCCGCGTCACCGGAGCTCGCTATCGAAGCGCTGGCCAGTCAGCGCGTAGCAGATATCGAACGCGCGCGCGCGGCGATACCTGTGCTGAAAAAGCAGGTCATAAGCACCGCAAATACGCAAGAAAGCGAACAGCTGGTTGAGCTCATCACCAGTCGTGCCGCCCTGGGCCAGATTGTGGTGCAGATGTTACAAACAGTTCAGAGCGAAATTGTTGGCTTCCAGCGTGCACCTACGTTGCAAATCCAGGGATTTCCATATGAGATGCCGCCGGATCTGCGCATACGAACTATCTCCGATGCGGGATATCTTGCGTTGCCAGGTGCATTGAATTCGCTGCGGCTTGACATTGAAAAGGGTGAAGAGGCGCGCGTCTCCCCGACTTTGCCGGTCAAGATGCTGATCGTGGATCGACGTATTGGCCTTGTCCCTTTGAATGTCGAAGATCAGGGTGGCCCGGTCATGTTGGTCCGCTCCTCCTCATTGCTCGACTCGCTTTATGCGCTCTTCGAACTCACCTGGGAGCGATCGACACCCATCGTCTTCACACGAAGCGGCAAATTGAAAGCGGGGGAGCCCGACTCACTGTTGTCGGACGCGGCAGAGCAAGTGATTCCTCTGTTGGCAGCAGGGCTCAATGACAAGGCGATTGCCTATGAGGCCGGGATGTCCACCACGACGCTCAATCGCCGCATCGGCGAACTCATGAAAAGCTTCAACACGCGTACGCGATTCCAGTTGGGTTGGCGTGCAGCCATGGATACGTTTCCGCAGCAACCCGCTGCCAGCGCGCGAAGTAAAAAGAAGCCCCGGGGCAGCTAAAACGTCCACGTCGCGTGGTTTTGACGATACCTCCTCTGCACCAACCAACCGAATGAATGATTGGTTGATTTCTCCCAAGAGAGAGATCAACCAGCGTTTTCTATTGATACGTCTCCCGCTCGAGCCGATACTCGATCGCAATAGGGAACGTAGCTGATCGATGTCGATTGCATGAAGATTGGATGACGAAATCAGCGCTGTAGCGATTCACCGCCAGGTTGGACCCGTATCTGTCACTGTGTAAAACGCACCTGCAACAAGTAGACCATGCTGCTGCCACACGTGTGGCGCAGTTTTAACTGCTACATGATGTACGTCCGGCTGACTACCGCCGATGCCCGGACGCTTGATTGCAAGGTTCGTTGCCGCTGGACATCGTCAGTGTCTTTGTTTGACGTAGCCGCGGCCACTCTCTGCAGCAATCTTGGTAGCTTCGCGACCCATCGCTGTTCCAGAGGGTTTGTTGCAATTAGCGCTACTCAGTAAATCCTGCCGCTTGCTGTGATGACAGCGCCCGACGCGCAAGATCGTTTCTCCTCATATCGACATGGCACCCGACGCATTGCGACGTCGGGGCTTGGCCGTGCGCGCTTGTCGCGGCATGGGGCACGGATGCCAAGGTTCGGCGATTCAACAATTCCATCCTCGCCCTTGGGCATCACTAACCCTGTGTGGATCAAATGAAACTCACGACGCTTCGCAACTCTTCCGTTCCCGCGCTGGCGATGACCATATCGCTTGCACTCGCCGCCGCCGCGGTCATGTCTGCCCGCGCGAGCGACCTCCCCAACAGCCTGGGCACCGCGGTGGCCAGTAGTACCACGCTTCACCCCGGTGACGCTTTTACCGGCGTGCTGGCGCACACGCAGCCCATGCACATCGTGGTCGCGCTGAAGCTGCGCAACGGCGCCCAGCTCGACAGCCTGGTAGCCGCGCACCAGACGCTGACACCGGCCCAGTTTACGTCCCAACATCGGCCGACGGCGATCCAGGCCCAGGCCGTCGCCACCTACCTGAAACAGACGGGCTTCACGAACATCGTGATCGCGCCCAATAACTTGCTGGTATCGGCGGACGGCACAGCCGGTACCGCACAAGCGGCGTTCCAGACCTCCTTCGCCCGGGTGCAGACCCAGGATGGCCGTACCGCCTTCGCCAACAACAGCGATGCGCACATCCCCGCGAGCTTGCAGGACAGTGTGCTGTCGGTGATCGGGCTGCAGAATGTTTATCAGGCGCATACGTTCGCGCAACGCGCCCAGGTGAAAACCCTTGCCGGCTCGGCCACCGTCGCCCCGCACGACCCGACGAATTTCTCGTCGATCTACGGCGGCACCGGGGTGCAGACCGCGGCAGGCGTCACCGTCGGCATCATCACCGAAGGCGATATGACCCAGTCGGTCACCGACCTGAATACCTTCACTGCCGCCAACAGCTTGGCGACGGTCAACACGCAGGTGATCTATACCGGCGCGGACAGTGGTGATAACAGTGGCAACGCCGAATGGAGCATCGATAGCCAGGACATCGTTGGCGCCAGTGGCGGCCAGGTCGGGCAGATCATCTTCTACGCCACACCGAGCCTGACCGACGCCAACTTGCTTGCCGACTTCAATACGGCAGTGACGACCAACGCCGCGAAGATCATCAATGTCTCGATCGGCGGATGCGAAACCGACGCCAAGAACGACGGTACGGCAGCGGCCTCGGATCAGATCTTCGAGCTCGGTGTCGCGCAGGGCCAGACATTTTCGATTGCGACCGGCGACAAAGGCGCCGACGAATGTTCAAACGGCGGCACCACGCCGAGCTGGCCGGCTGACTCACCGTACGTGGTCGCCGTCGGCGGCACCACGCTGGATGCTTCCACCACGACGTGGAGCAGTGAAACTGTGTGGGTCGATGGCGGCGGCAGCCCCAGCACGTTCGAACCCAAGCCGAGCTGGCAGAACGCGCTCGTTCCCGGCACCAAGCGTGGCTTGCCCGACATTGCGATGGATGCCGACCCGAATTCAGGGGCGCTGGTTTACGTGAATGGTGGGATTGAGCAATGGGGTGGTACCAGCCTGGCGTCGCCGATCTTTGTGGGCCTGTGGGCACGCATGATTGCAATCAAGGGCCCAAGCATCGGCTTCGCCGCACCGTTGCTGTACCAGTTGCCGGCGGGGGACTTCCACGACATTACGGTGGGCAATAACGGTGGTGAAACAGCTAAGGTGGGTTACGATTTTGCCAGCGGTCGTGGCAGCGTGATTCTCAGCGCGCTCGCCAGCCAGGTCGGCGCGCCGAGTCCTCTGGTGGCGAACTTCACTGAGACCGCGACGGGCTTGATTGCCAAATTCACCGACCACTCCACAGATAGCGCGGGAACCATCACCACGCACGCATGGGTCTTCGGCGATGGTGGCACGTCTACCGCCGCGAGCCCCAGCCATCTTTATCCCAAGGCAGGTACCTATACCGTTTCCGAAACGGTGAGCGACACCGCCGGCTACGTCATCGCGCAGACAACGCCAGTGACAATCAAGTAAGTGCGATCGCGATTCGTCGCCGCGACCTGGCAACCCCGGGCTCGAGAGCGGTATGGCGACGACACTGCGACTGCGGACATCCGGGGGATTAATCACCACCGCACCTTCGACCGACGCACAGTGCGTCGGTAAGAGGAGCAAGTGGGCAAGGACTGCGTATCGAGTGGGAGGTTCGATGCGCGGGGTCAAGAGATCTGGGTTTGTTGCGATCCGGGAAAACTGGAGCGCGGCATCAGCGGTTATCAAAACTTGAGGGGTTGGGCTAGTAATGAATGCAAACAAGAGCGGCCGTCTGAATCAGGCCCATGAAATCCCGACCTTCACGGTCGCGCCCGTCACCCGCGCTGTTCGCGCGGCACTCGCTATCTCGCTGACCCTGTTGGCGTTGGGCGGCAGCAGCGCTGCCTTCGCCGCGGGGATGTGCGCGCCGGGGACGCTGGCAGCGACGTCCTGCGATGGGGCCTTCACCAGCAATGCCGGGCACATCCACTTCACGCCGATCGACGATCCGGCGGTGATTCAGGACCATCTCGTACCTCACAGTGTCACCCCGGCAGCCGGCCTGATGGGCATCGACGCCCACTGGGGTGGCAACGCAGGCGCCACGCACGCCGACATCACCACGGTAGGTGCCGACGAACTCTTTGCGCACAGCCCCACGGCGTCGTCGGTGGGCAGCGCGCGCGGCACCATTACTCACGCGCCGATATCCGGTGCCCAGCCGTTGGGCATCGAGGCATTCGGTGACGTGAGCTACGTCAACAACGGCCCCATCAACGCCTACGCCACCGGCGCCTACGATGTGACGGCGGTGTACTCCAACTCGGCAACCGGTAGCGACACCGTCGACAACCAGGCTGCAGGCACCATCAATGCGGTAGCCCAGGACGGCAACGCTATCGCGGTCAACGCGTCGGGCTACGTTAATGCCACGGTCGCTAACGAAGGCGCCATCACCTCCAGCTCGGTGAATGGCGTCGCCGTGGGCGTGATTGCGCAGGGTTATACCGGCAATGCCAGCGTCACCAACAGCGGCAGCATCACCGCAACATCCACCAACTATCAGGCCGTGGGCATATTGGCTTCGTCTGCGGCTGGCTACGCCTCGGTCACCAACGCCGGCAATGTCACGGCGACCGGCGGGCAGGACCAGACGATCGGCATCGAGGCGTTTGGTCAGACCGGCAGCAGCGTCACCAACTCCGGTTCAGTCACCGCCACATCGGGTTCCGGCACCGCCATCGGCATCCTGGCCCAGACGGTCAATGGCAACGCGACCGTCACCAACACCAGCAGCATTACGGTGACTTCCGGATACAACGCGGTGGGCCTGTCGGCGATCTCGGCCAACGGTGACGCATCGGCCACCAGTTCCGGCTTCATGCAGGTTATCGGTCACGGTGGCCTGACCTCCGTCATCGAAGCGTATTCCGCACTCGGCGACGCCACAGCAAGCAATGCCGGCTTTGTGATCTCGGGCTCCTACGGCGGCAGTGCGGTGGGCGTGTCGGCCACCAGCGGTAACGGCAACGCCACCGCCAGCAACACGGCGGCCGGTTACCTGCGCGTGGTGACGCCGGGCGGTGCCACCAACTACGCCACCGGCATCTCCGCAAAAACCTACAACGGCGATGCCAGTGCCAGCAATGACGGCACCGTGTATGCGTCTTCGACCCTCGGCGTGGGTATCGGCATCAACGTCAGTGCCTCTGGCGGCAACGCCACGGCCACCAATACCGGAACGATCGAGGCCTTCAACTCACTGTTCGCCAATGTCCGTGGCATCCAGGCGATTTCTTCCACCGGTGAGGCCACCGTCACCAACTCCGGCAGTATCAATGCCGCTTCAGTCCAGGTGCTGGGTTACCCGTTTTCTGTCACCAGTGTGCTGGGCATCGGCGCGCAGAGTTATACCGGCACCACCGTGACCAACTCCGGCAACATCAGCGCGGCGGGTCCCTGGAAAACCTACGGCGTGGAAGCGATTTCCCTGTACGGGGACACTAAGGTGACCAGTACCGCCAGCGGGTCGATCTATGCAGGCGGCCTGGGGGCCGTCGGCATCGCTGCCGACGTCGATTATGGTCAGGGCCAAGCTGTCGTCAACAACGCCGGCAGCATTCGTGTCAATCAGACGGGCAACTGTGATTGCAATCCCGGTTTCAATCCTTACGGTATCGGCATCGAAGCTTTCTCCTACCTCGGGAAAACCGTCGTCAACAATACCGGCAGTATCATCGCCGCCGGGCAGCAAAGCGTGTTTGGTATCCGCGCCATCACTTATGGCGGTGACACGTCCGTAAACAACTCAGGCACGATCTCCGTCGGCTCCAACGGCTTTGGCGCCGAAAGTATGGGCGTCGCCGCATTTAGCGCGTTTGGCAGCGTGGACGTGGTCAACTCCGGCAAGATCTCCGTCATGCCCGGGGTGGTAAGCGGATCAAGTCCTTATACCTCCAATCAGGCCATCGGCATCGACGGCGGAACGGGTTGGGAATCCTTTTTACTATCGCCGCCCATAGCTGGCTATTTCGGTGCCGGCAATACCAGCATTACCAACACCGGTGACATCAGCATCGTCAATGCCGTCGACGGTTTTGGCATCAGGGCGGTAGCCTGGTACGGGTCCGCGCTGGTAACCAACTCCGGCGACATCACGATGGACGATCCCGGCACTGCGTGGGGCATCTACACCAGGGATTGGTCGCTCACTGGCGCTGCGGTTGGCGCTGTGATCAACAATTCCGGCAGCATCACGGCTACGGGCCTGATCGATGCGAGGGGTATCGAAGCTATTGGTGGAGCACAGGGCTCCCATAGTGCCGTCACCATCACCAACTCGGGCGACATTGCCGCCAATGCTGCTGGTGCTCAAGCTTATGGCGTGTTTGTCAGAGATTACTCGTACACGGACACCAGTGAGCTGACGGTCAACAACAGCGGCACGATTAGCGCCAGTAATACCGCCGGTAGCACTTACATCAATGGGACCTTCCGCGGTGCTCAGGCGGATGGCCTGCGGATCTTCAGTTACGGCAACGACACCATTGTTGACAACACCGGCTCCATCACGGCCAGTATGAATGAGTCGGTCGCCGCCGCTGCGGGCTCGGCCATTGGCGTTCTCGTGCATAACGGTTATGGCAGCCACTATGGCGCCATCAGCATCACCAACGCCGGTTCGATCGCGGCGACGGCGCTGTCCAACAACGCCACCTCCAGTTTCCACTCGTATTACGCCCGCGGCGCGTTTGCTGGCGGCGTGGTCGTCGCGTCCACATATGGTGACGTGGCGGTGGCTAATGCCGGTTCGATCACCGCGACGGCCAAAGGTGCCTATTACGTGGGGGCTGGCTTGACGACGGCCGACGGCATTTCGGTTATCAGCAAGGTCGGCAACTCCGCCACGAATAGCTTCAACCTTGGCAACATTACGCTGACAAACGTCGCCAACGGTTCGATCGCGGCGTCCGCCGAGTCCACGGAGGGAACGGGAGCAGCTGTAGCAAACAGCATCGCTGGAGTCGTATCGTTCGGTAGCCAAGGTGGTTACCTCATGAGCCACGGGGATGGCATCACGGTGAACAACGCCGGTCTCTTGTCGGCTACAGCCCTTGTCGACACGACGGCCCAAGGCTCGGCAAGCGCCACTGGCATTTTCGCCATCAACGGCTCGCCCGCCGGCTTCGCCTCCATCAACAATACCGGTGGGATTTACGCCACAGCAACATCGCCCGGCGTGGCGACCGCGACTGGCATATCCACGACCGCCCATGACATTACCGTCGCCCTGGGCAAGACCAGCTTCATCGTGGCGACGGCGAACAGTGCCAACAGCGTCGCGACCGGGTTGTACGCCTCCGGCGCGACCGTGTCGGCAAGCAATCTAGGCACCCTCAAGGCGATCGCCACCGGTGCCAACAGCACCGCCACCGGCGTTCAGCTGGTCTCTCCTGGCGCCTTGACCTTCACCAACACCGGGGCCATCCACGCGAACGCTGCCCATGCCGTGACGGTCGATCTGACCAGCGCGACCAGCGCGACGCTGATCAATACCGGCTTGATCGTCGCCCGGCCGACGGTGCTGGGTACCAACGGCATCGCGGTGCAGACCAGTGCGCCGAATGCGGTCATCCAGAACTATGGAACGATCACCGGCAAACTTCGCAACGGCGCAGGCAACTTTACCTTCACGAACTTTGCCGGCGGTATCTGGAATGCGGCAGGTATCTCCAACTTCGGCGCCGGTGACGACTTCCTCCGAAACGTCGGCACGATCGATCTCGACGGCAGCACGATCGACCTGGGCGCCCCGGACACCCTCGGCAACCGGTTCACCAACGCCACCGGTGGGGCGATCACCGTCACCGGCAATAACAGCATCACCATGGGCACGGCCAACACCAATGCCAACGTCTTCGTCAACAACGGCACACTGAACTTCCAGAACGGCGTGGTAGGCGACACGCTGGCGATCGCCGGCAACTTCAGCGGCAACGGCACGATCGACATGGACGTGAACGGCCTCACTGGCACCAGCGACAAGCTGGCCATTGAAGGGAACGTGCTGGCCGGCAGCGTGAACACGGTCAACGTGGACCTGTTGACCGATCCCACCGCGGCCTCGACCCTCGTCCCGTTGATCACGGTAAGCGGTACCTCGGTGGCCGGCTCGTTCGTCCTGGGCAAGGTGGTGCAGAACAAGAGCTTCCTCGACGTGCTGGTGAGCAAGCTCGGGGTGTACTCGTTGAGCCTGACCGCCCCCACGTCGGCAGCATCACCGTCGGGCTTTGCGCAGGCAACCTTTGATGCTTTGCGGCCGGCCGTGGGTTTCGAAGAGAGCGTCGCTGGCCTGAGTGATCTGGGCACACTGGCCGCCTCGACTGCGCCGGGCGTGCAGAGTCTGATGAACAGTCAGGTCGGCACCCTGGAAGATCGGATGGGCGCGGTGAGCCAGACGATCAAAGGGGGCTTCAGTGTGTGGACGCGTGCGTTCGCGGACAGCGGCACGGTGGATCCGGGGCACTCGGCCGGCAACTTCGGCCAGAACGGCAACTTCGGGTTTGACCAGAGCAACTCCGGTGCGGAACTGGGGCTGGACTTTGCGCTCTCCGACGAGTTCAAGGCCGGTGCGTTGTTCGCCAAGTCGCAAGCGAACCAGTCGCTCGATGGCAACATGGCCGATTCGAGCAGGATCACCGGCGACACCAGCGGACTCTACGGCACGTGGATCTCGACCAGTGGCTTCTACGTGGATGGGTCGTACCGCTGGATGACCTTCAATGATCGCCTGCATGCGCCGACCGGTTACGCCTCGATCCATGGCAATGCCGATGCGTTCAACCTGGAGGCGGGCAAGACGTGGACGCTGCAGAACGGTCTGCAGATCGCGCCGCAGTTCCAGTACACGCTGACCAAGGTGGACAACATCAACGCGCAGGCCGGCAGTCTGGCCGGGTTCCAGTCCAATGGCGACGATGCCTCACGCGCGCGTTTGGGTGTGATGTTCAGCAAGGAGTACACGCCGGCCAGCAGTCATGCGATGTGGATGCCGTATGCCTCGTTGTCGGCGGTGCAGGAGCTGGACGGGAAGAACAGCTACTCGGTCAACGATACGTTCTTCGGCCAGACCAATACCAAGGGCACCAGTGTGCTGGCCGAGACCGGCGTCAACGTGCAGCTGGGCAAGCTGGCGGTGTTTGGCGGGCTGAACTGGCAGGACGGTGGCGCGATGAAGAGCTTCTTCGGCGGCCAGGTGGGGCTGCGCTACACCTTCTAGGATGGTGGGAAGAAGTCCTGAGTACGCGTGTGAGAGGGTGAATGAGGAAATCCGGCGATCATTGGATCCGCCGGGTTCTTTCATCTTCAAGAAAGCAGAAGCGTTGAGGCAGTTTGTGGGTTCCGTTGGAACGGTGAATAAGCGCAGCGGTGGACGCTCAAGGAGCGGGTTGAGCACGTCTGCGTAGATCAGAAGCAAACAACTTCAAGGTGAGCGCCATGGATACCAAGTTATACGACGTGGGACATATCACGTCCGGCGTGCCTCTTCCCCAAGGCATGGATACGGCGCTCACGTCCGGCCAGCAACGCGTGCTCGAACTGGAAGATGGCGACAGCTTCGTGCTGCACACGATCTGGATCGCGGAAGACAACGGTGTCATTGCGAAGGGACTTTCCCAAAATGCGTCACACATCGCTGCTCGTCTGGCGCGTTGCGCGCGAGGCCGTCAGGTGCGGCTCGCGTATCGCATGATCGACAAGGACACCGCCCGGATCTGGCGGCTAGACACCGTCTGAGGAACAGACATGGGTCATAGCGTCTTTGAAGGCTACACGGTTGGTGAGATCGAGCAGGGCATTCCGTTTCCGGCCAGACGCAAGAAGCCGCTTTCCATCGAACAGAAGCAGCTCCTGCAATTGAAGGATGGCGAGAGTCTTGTCCTCGCGGTGCATTTTGGAGCATTCCTGACCGACAACGCCGAGCGGCTCATGCAGTGGGCGCGATCGAAGGGAATTCACACCGTACGACGCAAGATCG
>Ga0302313_10002465_pt1 | contig 12883 bp, 15 predicted proteins | sample III_Palsa_N2_2_FD_200454 | JGI IMG/M metagenome (GOLD analysis project Ga0302313, IMG submission 200454) | Peat permafrost microbial communities from Stordalen Mire near Abisko, Sweden - III_Palsa_N2_2 | ecosystem: Environmental > Terrestrial > Soil > Palsa > Peat permafrost | place: Sweden...
CCATAATGATTGGCCGTGAAGTATAGATACTTCTCGCGCACAAGCTTGCGATCGATGCCAGCCAGGATAGCCGCGGCATATTGCTCGCGCATGCCCGCCAGCACCACCGCCACCGTAAAGCTGCGCTTCGAATACAGATAGCGCGCATAAAAATCCGGCCTGTAGTCGAACTTCGCTGCCGCGTCCAGAATGCGCTTCCGCGTTACTTCGGGAATCAATTTCGCCCGCGGCGCATCGTTCATTACCAGCGAGACCGTGCTTGGCGAAAGCTTCAGGTACTCCGCCAAAGCCTTCTGGCTTATAGGACTTTTCACCTCTTGTTTTCCTGCACCTGCCATCGTTTCGTCGCCGCCCGTCCTTCACAGATTCTTTAGTCGATGCCAACGAGGATATAGGCCCAACCCCTCTTTTGTTAATCAATTCTGCGTTCCACGCCGCCGCCCGGCCGCCTGGGACAGCTTATTCACCGCCATCTAGCATTTACACTGGTCTCCGATGATCGATGAAATAACCTTCCGCCGCGAGTCTGACCTGGCTCTCGAAGCCCTCAAACAAGCCCTCATCCGTGCCGAAGAGGATGGCGGTTTCGAGGCCGAAGAAAAGAATGGTGTTCTCAACGTCCTTTTTGAAGATGACAGCGCCAAGTTCGTCTTCACGCCCAATACTCCGGTCCGCCAGGTCTGGATTTCCGCGCAATCCACATCCTTCAAGCTAGAATGGGACGAAAACAGCCGAGCCTTCATTCTTGCAAAGACAGGCGAAGACCTCCGCACCCTCACTGAACGTCTGCTTCGAGAACACTTGAACAATGCTGCCATCTCCCTGACTTGATCCGTGAGAAGACCATGCTCCTTTCCGTTGCGATTGTTACGCTGAATGAAGAAGAGAACCTGGTCAAAACTCTAGCCAGTGTCCGTTGGGCGGAAGAGATCATCGTCGTTGATTCCGGCTCAACCGATCGCACCGTGGAGATCGCCCACAACTTCGGCGCCCGCGTCATCGAGCGCGAATGGCCCGGCTTTGCCGCCCAGAAAAACTTCGCCATCTCCCAGTGCAAAGGCACCTGGATCCTCTCACTCGACGCCGACGAAGAGCTCACCCCCGAGCTTCAGACCCAGATCCGCACCCTGCTCCCCACCAACCCACCCGTCGACGCCTACTATCTCCGCCGCCGCAATCTCTTCCTCGGTCGCTGGATCAAGCGCGGTGGCTTCTACCCCGACGCCAAGCTACGCCTCTTCCGCCGCGCCGCCGCAAACTTTACGCTCACCCCGCAGTTTGAAGAACGCCCCGTCCACGAAACCATCACCTTCGATGGCGCTTCCGACACAATGGACTTCGACATCATCCACAACGCCTATCCGACGCTCTCGACCTACATCGAGCACATGGATCGCTACAGCAGCCTCGGCGCCGACATTCTCGTTGAAAAGGGCCGCACCAGCCAGTCGCTTCCTGGCTTTCTGCTTCAGATCTTCTTCGTCCCGCAATGGACGTTCCTGTGGAATTACATTTGCCGCTTCGGCTTCCTCGACGGTCGCGAGGGTTTGCTGCTGCATCTCTACCACGCGACTTACACAAGCTGGAAGTATGCCAAGGCCTGGGAAAAGGCTCGCCGCCACCCGGCTCCAAAACCTTCTGAAGCCATTACTCCGACGGAGTCCTCAGAAGCCGCATAAGGCCTAGTTTGTTGCCCTACCAGGCGATCGCTTGCCCCTCATGGAAGAACCCACCCGTCGGTCCATCCTCGGGCAACGTCGCTAACTGAACCTCGGTCTTCGCACCATCTACTGGACTCATCGGCGCTCCTGTTCCACCAAGATCCGTCTTCACCCAACCCGGGTGAGCCGAGTTCACCTTGATCTTCGTCTTGCGCAGCTCATGCGCCAGGTGGATGGTGAACATATTTAACGCAGCCTTCGAGGCGTTATACGCAAACAGCTTCGTCGTATACGTCGGCGACCCGGGCGTGGCCTGCAAGCTCACTGAGCCCAGAATGCTCGACACATTCACGATCCTTGCCGCTGGAGCTTTCCTCAACATCGGTAGCAACGCTGTCGTCAACGCAACCACGGCAAACACATTCGCTTCAAACGTCGCACGCAGATTCTCCAGCCGCGTTTCGCTGGTCGTATTCTGCGTCCACCCTTTTTCGTTCATCACGCCGGCATTGTTTACCAGCACGTCCAGCTTGCCAAAGTCCTTCTCTATCAACTTCACCGCTGCATCGATATCACCCTGCCGCGTCACATCCAGCTTTACTACCCGCGCATCCAGGCCTTCATCCCGTAACTGCCGCGCCGCTACTTCACCCTTCAGCGCATCGCGAGAACCCAGCAACACGGTATACCCCAGCTTGCCCAGCTGCCGGGCCGTCTCAAATCCGATCCCTTTATTCGCGCCTGAAATCAACGCAACCATCTTCTCGCTCATCACTCTTCCTCACACTTTCGCAGCCCGATGCAACAGCTCCGCAAACTTCTCGGCATACTTCGCAGGCATCTCCCGCTTCTTCATATCGCGCCCCACCACAATATGTGTCGTGCTGCCTTCGCACAAGAGCACGTTATCCACCGCCCGCAAAACCTCGTACCGGAATCGCACAATCGGCCCGCGAACGCCCGCCAACGTCGTCCGCACCAGCAGCTCGTCGTCATACCGGGCCGGAGCCACATACCGCGCGGACGCCTCCACCACGGCAATCATCGCGCCGTCTTCGCTCTCCATGGTCTTGTAGTCCATTCCGGTCTGCCGGATGAACTCCACACGCCCCACCTCAAACCAGACCAGGTAGTTCGCGTGATACACCACGCCCATCTGATCGGTCTCGGCGTACCGCACCCGCACCTGGGTTTCACCGAACCCCTGTTCGACCAACCGCTCTAACTCGCTCATGCCCACAGTCTAGCCGTATCGTTCCTTGTGTTACGTCCGCTTCCAGACAGGCGCTCTCTTTTCCAGAAATGCCGTCACTCCCTCACAAAAATCTGCCGTCTCCCGCGACGCCCGATTCGCTTCTACGGCTAGTTCCAGCGCCGCTCCCAGCCAGCCTGCGTGCTGCGCTCGCAGCAGCTTCTTCGTCGCCCGCAAACTCTCCGGCGAGTTCTCGATCAGCTCACTGGCCAGATCCTTCACGCGGTCCTGCAACTGCGCAGCCTCCACCACTTCGTTTACCAGCCCCAGCCGCAGCGCTTCCTCGGCATTAAACTTCCGGGCACTCAGCAGAAGCTCCCGCGCTACCTTATCGCCGACCAGCATCGTCAGATAAGCCCCAACCAGCGCCGGCACAAACCCGATCCTCGCCTCGGTAAACCCAAACAGCGCTTCCTGCGAAGCGATCGTGAAGTCGCAAAGCATCGCCAATCCTGTTCCACCGGCAATCGCCGCGCGATGCACCCGCGCAATCGTCGGCACATCGCAAGCCCACACCGCATGGAACATTCTCGCCACGCGGTCGGCTTCTACGCGATGCTGCTCCGGTGTCTGGCCCTTCATCTTCTCGAGCACTTTCAAATCCAGCCCGGAACAAAACGATTCACCCGCACCCGCCAGCACGACCACCCGCGCACCCGCAGCTTCGGCCCCTTCGAACGCAGCGATCAACTCATCCTGCATCTCCGGCACCAGCGCATTGCGCTTCGAAGGCCGGTCCATCGTCACCGTCCGCACCCCACCAAGATCCTCAACCAGAACCGTCTTCATCGCTCCACCTTTGTCCTTGCCTTATTCACTATCCACTACTCCCTACTCCCTATTCCCTGTCTTACTGCAATACAGCCGCATACCTCTTCGCCATCTCCGCGCTCGCGCTGATCAATCCATCCAGCGGCCGCAGCTCCGGCAAGTCCGCACCCAGCTCCTTCAGTGTAGCCAGCAAAACCTCTGTCGGCAGATTTCCTACCAGCGCGTCCTGCGCAAACGGACATCCACCCAGGCCGCCAATTGCGCTATCGAACCGTCTGCACCCGGCCTCATACGCTGCTTTCACCTTCGCCGCTGCCTCATCGGGCCGCGCATGCAGATGCACGCCAATCTCGAGCCCATCATGCACGCCCATCACACATCCCACCACATCCCGCACCATCGCCGCCGACGCGAGCCCCACCGTATCCGCCAGCGACACTTGTAGCACACCCGCATCCACCAGCAAATCAACGGCGCTCACTACCTCATCGATGTCCCACGGATCGCCATAAGGATTCCCAAACGCCATCGACAAATACGCCACCACATCGAGCCCGGCTTTATAAGCAATCTCGCCAATCTGCTCCAGCTGGTCGAGCGCTTCCTCCGGCGTCTGCCTCTGATTGCGATCCAGAAACTGCGGCGAAATCGAATAAGGAAACCCCAGCGTCTGCACCGCACCTGTCGCTACCGCGCGCTCGGCTCCACGAGCATTCACAACAATGCCGATGATCTCGACATCGTCCGGCGGGTCGAGATACTCCAACACAACCTCTGAGTCCGCCATCTGCGGCACAGCCTTTTCTGACACAAAGCTCACCGCATCGATATGCTGAAACCCAGTCTCCATCAACGCCCGCAGATACTGCGCCTTCACCTCCGGTGGCAACACTTTCGGCAAACCCTGCCATGCATCCCGCGGACATTCGATAATTTTCACCACTATTCAAATCCTCGTCTCATCATCCTCACTACTTTTTTACAACCGCACCTCAGTGTTAACGAAGCAGCTTGAATCGTCCACTGATAGTGCCCCTCCGTCGTCCCCTGAAGTACAGAAAACAGTCCTGCGCGATCGAACTCAGAAATGCCACCCAAGACAAGAAACAACTTATAGCCACAAGCTTCTCCCAGGCAGGCAGTTCTCCGTCGACATAGCAGGGATGAAAACTCACGACGCCATTATCCTGCACAACGCTGAGAGGCGGAGGACCGTTATCCTCATGTGCAATACAACCGGGAAGCGGACGTGAATCTCGATACACAAGCATTCCAAATGCTGTGCTAGTCGCAAGCGTGAGAAAGAAGAGAATCACTGTCCGTCTCCAGATCATGTCTGCAACACCCCCGGATTAAACTTCGCCACCTCCGGATTCATCGCAACCGCCTCCAACGCCGTCATCAACACCTCGCGCGTCTTCGCCGGATCAATAATCGCATCGATCCAAAGCCGCGCCGCCCCATACCGAGGATCGCCCTGCGCATCGTACGTCGCCTTGATCTCGTCATAGATCAGCTTCTTATCCTCAGCCGACAGCACCTTCCCTGCGCGCTCCATCTGCTTCACCCTTACTTCTACAAGCGTATTCGCCGCCGAAGCCCCACTCATCACCGCATACCTCGCCGTTGGCCACGCAAACAGAAACCGTGGATCGTAAGCCTTCCCACACATCGCATAGTGCCCCGCCCCAAAGCTTCCGCCGAGGATCACCGTAATCTTCGGCACCACACTCGTGCTCACCGCGCTCACCATCTTCGCCCCGGCACGAATGATCCCGCTCCACTCCGCATCCTTGCCAACCATGAACCCATTCACATCGTGCAGAAAAATCAGCGGCACCAATTGCTGATTGCAATCCATAATGAACCGCGCTGCCTTCTGGGCGCTCTCGGTATAGATCACCCCGCCAAACTCCGTGCGCTTCTCACCCGCCTGCGGTCCTATCGCAACGGTCTGCGATTGGTTTGCCTTTTGATTGGCGACAATCCCCACCGCTCGCCCGCCAATCCGCGCGTACGCGCAAACCAGCGTCCTGCCAAAGTCCGCCTTGTACTCATCAAACTCGCTGCGATCCACCACCCGCGCAATCACCTCGCGCATGTCGTAGCTATTGCTCGCGCCTACAGCGGGGTCCATCAACCCATAAAGCTCCTCAGCCGCAAACTTCGGAGCATCTTTCGCCTCGTCATAAGCAATGCGATTGAAAACCCCCGCCTTAGCTGTTCCCTGTTCGCTGTTCCCTGTTCCCTGCGCGCCAACTCTGCTTCCTAACTTGCCCACCAAACTCCGCAGCCGCGCAATACACAAATGATCATTCGGCTCCTTGAAATCCACTGTCCCCGAAATCTCCGCATGCATCGTCGCGCCACCGAGTTCCTCCGCCGCCGTCACCTGCCCAATCGCCGCCTGCACCAGCGCAGGCCCAGCCAGAAACAGCCCCGAACCCTCCGTCATCAGCACGGTATCGGTCATCACCGGCAGATATGCCCCACCCGCCACACACATCCCCATAATCGCGGTAATCTGCGGAACTCCCAGCGAGCTCATCACCGCGTTATTCCGAAACACTCGACCAAAATCATCCTGGTCGGGGAAAACATCCTCCTGCAGCGGCAAAAACACACCCGAAGAGTCCACCAGATACAGCGTAGGAATCCGGTTCTCCAGCGCAATCGTCTGCGCCCGCAGCACCTTCTTCGCCGTCATCGGAAAGAACGCCCCGGCCTTCACCGTCGCGTCATTCGCCACGATCATGCAAAGCCGTCCCGCAACGCGTCCCAGGCCTGTCACCACACCCGCACCAGGCGCGCCTCCAAACTCCGCATACATGCCATGCGCCGCCCACAACCCCAACTCCATAAAGTTCGACCCGCTCACAGAACCAGTTACCACCGAACCGGGTGCCCCCGATCTCACGCCTTTGGAGATCGGGGTTTCCGCGGCTTCCAGAGGATCAAGCAACAACTCCAACCGCTCCCGGACCGTCAGCCGTCCCTTAGCCCGCTGCGCTTCAGCAGCCTTCGCACCACCACCTTCACGGATCGCATCTTCTTCCGCACGAATCCCAACCAGCAGCGCCACCATCGCCGCCCGGTTCGCCCCAAACTTCACCGACCCCACATCCAGCTTCGCCTTCCACACATCCGCCATCGCAACCCTCTAAGAACTCGCAAGAATAGCATCCATCTGCATCATTTCGCCTGAAAGAAGCCTTTCGCTACTTGAACCCCGTCCACCAATCTGACATCCTATGCTTATGGCGACATCGCTCAACATCGTGCTCCCGGAACCGCTCAAGGCCTATGTCGATGAGCAAGTGCAGTTCGGTGAATACGGCAATCCCAGCGAATACGTCAGTGATCTTATCCGCCATGACCAGGATCTGAAGCGAGCTGCGTTGGAACAACGCCTGCTGAAGGCCCTGGAAGGTGAGGCCGACGCTCTCGAACTAACTCCCGAGCAGATTCGAGGCGGTAATCTTTTCGGCCTGCTGCGCGAACACGCTGACAGAACCCGGTGAAGCGCGAACCACTCGTCAGGGTATTACCAGCGGCATCACAGGCCGTCGCAGATCAAGCCGACTACTATGCCACCGTGTCGGAATCGGACTTGCCCGAGCGCTGGCGTCGTGCCGTAGAACAATCTTTTACAACGCTGCTGACGGTGCCGTCCGGAGGTAGTTTCTGTGGCCTGATGGATCCTAAACTCGCCGAGCTGCGCCGCTGGCCGATCGAAGGATTTCCTAACCATCTCATCCTTTACCGCTACGCTCCAGAAAGCCACATGCTCACCGTTGTCGACGTAGTCCACGGTGCCCAGGATTTTCCCTCACGCCTCTCGGGATTACAAAACCGCTAAGCGGTGGTATCGACCACTTGACAACGCCGATATAATAGAACCAGAGCAACAACATGCCCGGTCCCCACCGGGCATTCGCATTTAACTCAGCCACTGGAAATGCGAAGTCCAAAGCTAACGCATTATTTTTGAAGACTTTGCGCGATTTTAGGGGGAGGGGAGGGGTGCCACAAACTAAGGTTGTGCCACCTTCGGCTGAGGCGTTGTCGAAGAATAATTTGCCGAGTGTGGCGTCACCCGCTTGAACAAAAACTCCTGCACGACGTTCCCCAGACCGTCGGCCAGCGCCCCAATCACCCCTTGCGTAATCACAGTCGACGCTCCATCCCGGTCGCTGGCCGGGTAGTACGCATTCGCAATCGCACCCGCAGCCACGTCGCCGCCAATGCTCGAGTAGTTCGGCTGCCACTTGCCGTTGTCGCCCTTGCAGATCACCGCCGAGGCCATCGCATACCAGAACCGGTGCATCACCGTTCCCCTGCCCATGTAGAAGTAGCGCGGGTCCTGGTGCAGAATTGACGGCAGAATCGCTCCGCCGACGAACGTCCCGACGGCAAGGTCGCCAAAGTTGGCCCCAAACCGCTTGGCATACCCCACGGCTCCCTGCCCATAGCCGATGAAATCGTTGTTCGCCTGCTGGTACCCGGCAATCGCACCCGCAATTCCAATATTGATCGGGTCAATCGTGTTCATCGCCGCCAGCTTGTACTTTTGCTTCGTGCTTAGCGGCGCGGAGTTCCAGTTGTAAGCCACATAGAAGTTCGGCACAATCCCCATCAGCCGCTGATGCTCTTCCACCTTGATCTCTTCTTCAGCCTGATCATGTACCGACATCGCATCAACCTGCGTCGCCACAGAAGCCACCGGCAAAGTTATCTGGCGAATCTCGTACCCTTCGCCCGGATCGAGATTTCCTGTCTGCGTCTGGGTCGCCAACCCATTCGCCTCAACTGTAATGGTGAACTTCCCCGCCGGCACTCCATCAAAGCTGAACCGCCCATCGCTTCCGGAAACGGCCGTTTGAGACCGCTTTGCCGAGCTGGTCAAGAGCGTCACCTGTGCTCCGGCGACGGCTGCTCCATCGGCATCCGTCACTGTCCCGGTGATGCTCCCCAGCAGAACCTGTGCAGACTCTGTTTCCGCCGCTACTATGCTGCTTGGAGCATCCGGCAAACTAGCCGGCGTTACCAACTCCTGCGCCCTGGCTTGCTGCAACGAGCAACCGGCCATGAGGCATAACGCAAGCGCGCCCGCCAGTCGCGGACACAGCCAGCTCCGTAACCTGCATAGTGTCGTTTGAACAGGAACCACACTCTGAGCATACTGCCTCATTTCCCGTGTCCCAATAACCCGTTTGGGTTCGTACAATGACTCATGGCCCTCGCGCTCCGACCCACCGACGCGCTCCTCGTCATCGACATGCAGCTCGACTTCCTGCCGGGTGGAGCGTTGGCTGTTGACGGCGGCGACCAGATCATCCCCGGCATCAACGCGCTTGCCGCCCGGTTCGACCACGTCATCCTTACGCAGGACTGGCACCCAGAAGGCCACATCTCCTTCGCCAGCACCCACAACCTCAATGCCTTTACGGACACGATCGACGCGCCTTACGGCAAACAAACTCTCTGGCCCGACCACTGTCTCCAGGGCTCGCCTGGTGCTCAACTGCATCCCGATCTCGATATCCCCCACACTGAACTCATCCTCCGCAAAGGCTTTCGCCGCAATATCGACAGCTACTCCGCCTTCACCGAGAACGATGGCACCACTCCCACCGGCCTAACCGGCTACCTGCGCGAACGCAAGCTCAATCGCCTCTTCTTCACCGGCGTTGCTTACGACTTCTGTGTGGGCTTTTCAGCCCTCGCCGCAGCCAAACTAGGCTTCGAAGCCATAGTGTTAGACGACTTAACCCGCGCTGTCGGGTTACCCGGCACGGTTGATGCCACGAATAAAGCTTTTGCAGCCGGACAAGTTCAACTTTTGCAGTCGAGTTCGGTCGTCGCTCGATGACTTCGCCAGCAAAAGCCGCCGACCCCACCTGGCCCGAAGCTATGGCCACCGTCACCGCCTGCAAATACGAATTCGGCGCCGGGCGAGCGCTGGCCTTCGGCATACCCTCCAGCAAGCACTTCCGCATCAGCTTCAACTACTGGGCGAACGGAGAACTGCATACAGGCGAGTTCATGTCCGAGAAAGCCGTTCCCCAAGGCCATCTGTTCCCCATCCGATACAACCCCGAAACCCCGCACCTGCATAACAAGTCAGATGATCCCGCCGCGATCACGCGCAATCCCCTGATCGCCGTCGGCATCATTGGCTCGATCATTCTTTCCACCGCCTGGTTCTTCGTCCTTCGCGGCTGCCACTAAGCAACAATACTTGGATGGACTCTACAGTCCAAGCTCCGTTGCGTGATGTTGCATCGCTCGCAGGCAATTGCCGATGTGTTCTTCTACCGGAATCCCGAGCAGTTCCGCTCCGTGCGTAATATCCTCGCGCTTTACGGCCCGCGCGAACGCCTTGTCTTTCATCTTCTTTTTCACGCCTGCGACCTCAACATCCGCAATTGCCTTGCTCGGCTTCACCAACGCGCAAGCAGTCAGAAAGCCAGCCAGCTCATCGCTCGCAAACAGAGCCTTATCCAAATGAGTCTCCGGCATAACTCCCGAGTAGTCCGCATGCGCCAAAATTGCGTGCAGCATCTCCTCCGGCCAACCTTGCTCACGCAGAAACTTCACCCCCACAAACGGATGCTCCGCCGGCGTCGGATGGCGGTCATAGTCGAAATCATGCAACAGTCCCGCGCAGCGATAAAGCTCCGCCAGCCGCGCCGCATCCTCAGCCGAAAGCCCTTGTCGTGCAGCCTCGATCCGGCCATAGGCTTCCACGCAACAGGCCACAGCCAGCCCATGCTTCACCAGCGATTCGTTAGCCGTCCACTCCCGCAATAACGCCTCAGCCCGCTTCGCCGTAAACTCCGCATCCATCGCCATCGACCTCGCTTTATTCACTATTCACTACTCACTATTTCACCCCACACCTGTTAACCACTTTGGTTCTCTACCCCTTTACTACCATGTTTCAACCCCGTATCTCCGTCAATACTCTTGACTCTTCAGGCACCTGGGTGTCATTGTAGGCACATCACTTACTTCCGTTATCGGACGTGAGCTGCTGCGGTCCTTGCTCTGGATCCGCCCGCACAACACAACTTATGGCAACCATGATGGCACCCCTTGCGGTTTCTACAACGCAAGTCGTACCCGTCTCGCAGGAGCCGGAATCGCAGCTTCAGGCGGTACCGAACACCGAGCGCGAAGTCCTTCGTTGCGAATCCTGCAAGCTGGTGCAGTTCCGCACCGCTTCAGACGTTTGCCGGCGCTGCAAGAAGTCTTTGCTGCCGGAGCAACCCAAATTAGAAACCACCATCGCTCTCGTCCCTGAGCCAGCTGCGCGGTCCGCCGAGGGTGGCCTGCAGGTTGCCACGGCTGTTCGCGATCTGCGCCACGTTCGCAACCTGTCGCAACGCCAGTTGGCTGCGCGCATGGGCGTTCCACGCACCTACATCTCCAAAATCGAGAACGGCAAGGCCATGCCTACGCTTTCCTCTTTGGATCGCCTCGCCCGCGCCCTGCAGGTCGACATTTCCGCCCTGCTGCGCGACGCGCCCACCCGCCACCAAGACGAAACTGCCGTCCTGATGACGGACCCGTTCCTGGCCGAAATCGCCAAGTACGCGGCTCACCTGAACTCGACACAGAAGTCGATCTTCCTCAACCACGTCCGTGAGCTAGCGCAGGGCCGTACCCGCCGCACCGCTTAAGCCTCGCCGCAATCTCCGAACGACCTCCGGCGCCGCCGCGATCGCTCCCTCAAAAGGGCGGCCGCGACGGCGCCTCTCCAATTTCACAAACCTAATCCCTAATCCCTGTTCCCTAATCTCTGCCTTTCAGCTAACCTCAAACAAGCGAGCCACCGTGCGCGAAACCTCTCCCAGCTACGTCTATCAACGTTCGAACAGGGCACACGAACTCACGCCTGCCGAACGCGGCGTTTATGACACGCTCGATCGCAGCCGCATCCCGCAACACGTCGCTATCATCATGGACGGCAACGGACGCTGGGCCGGCAAGCGCGCGCTCAAGCGTTTCCTCGGGCATCAGCAGGGAGCGGAGTCAGTTCAATACGTCGTAGAAACTGCCTCGCGCATTGATCTTCCCTGGCTTACGCTCTACGCCTTCTCGCTGGAGAACAACCTCCGCCGTCCCAAGAACGAGGTCAGCTTTCTGATGAAGCTGCTCAAGTCCTACCTGATCTCGAATGTGAAGCGGATGAACGATAACAACATCCGCATGGCTTACATCGGCCGTACCCGTGAGCTTCCACGCGAGGTGCAGGACACCATGCAGTGGGCCGCCGAGCAGACTGCCAAAAACACCGGCACCACGCTCACTCTCGCGCTCAATTACGGCTCACGCTCTGAGATTGTCGACTCCGCCCGCTCCATCGTCCACTCGATGCTTGCCGAAGCCGCGAAGCGCGGCATCTCGCTCGAAGACCTTCTTGCCGCCGAAGGCGTAGACGACGCTATCAAGACCCGCATCGATGAGCCGCAGCTCTCGGCCAACCTGTACACCGCGCACATGCCCGACCCCGACCTCGTCATCCGCACCTCGGGCGAGCAGCGCATCTCGAACTTCCTGCTCTGGCAGATCGCCTACGCCGAAATCTTCGTCACCGAACGCCTCTGGCCCGATTTCCGCGGCCTGCACCTACTCGAAGCCATCGCCGACTACCAGCAGCGCGAACGCCGCTTCGGCGGCCTCGGCGAAACCAGCGATGAAGACCTCAGCGACGTGCTCCCCACCGAAGCCGAACTCGCCCGCGGCTAACCGCGCCCTTACTTCGCCAGCACCGCCTGCCCCAGGTGAAATCCGAGATGCCCGATCCTGCCCAGCAGCATCGTAAACCGGTTTCGGTGCGGCTCCTTCGCAAAATCTTCTTCCGAAACCACCGCATGCCGCTCCGCCCACTCGGGTGGGGTCAACTTCGCCATATCAACCCGCAGGCGCTCATGCACTTCATCCCAGGCGGCTTTTACTTCTCTCGCTGAGGCCAGAGGCACAGTCTTATCAGGAGCTTTGAGGAACACGGCATCGAACTCAGGATGCAGCCGCTCACCTAGCCGCAACTGGGCGTACATCGCATCGCTTACCGCCAGCAGGTGTCCCCATAAATAGATCAGCCGATTCTTTCCTGGAGCCACTTCGCGTTCCAGCTCCTGCTCGCTCAGGCTGGAAAACAACTTAGTCGCCCGATCTACCCCCTGCTGCCAGG
>Ga0302313_10002468_pt1 | contig 12876 bp, 7 predicted proteins | sample III_Palsa_N2_2_FD_200454 | JGI IMG/M metagenome (GOLD analysis project Ga0302313, IMG submission 200454) | Peat permafrost microbial communities from Stordalen Mire near Abisko, Sweden - III_Palsa_N2_2 | ecosystem: Environmental > Terrestrial > Soil > Palsa > Peat permafrost | place: Sweden...
CGGCCTGGGCCGGGCTTACCGGCGACTGTATTGTGAGCAGCGAAGCGAGCCCTGCGCTGATTGCCCCGCGAAGAAGCCTTGTGATCCATTTTGCCTGCATGCAAGAATCCCCTCTTGGAATCTCTTCTTTACGCTTCCGGTTCCTTCCAATTTTCCGTTCAACTCACACATACCAAAGACAGACAAACTCCCGTACAGTAGCATCATGTCAGGTCAAGAGCCATAAATCGAACTGACTTCCCCTGAAGCACCGCGAAATCATACAGATGTGCGCGCCTCAACGAATTCGCAGCGTGTTCCAGAGCATGCTTACCTGCGTGCTGTTCTTGAGCTGCGCGCTGATCTGTCCGGTGATGGCGCAAGGCGGCATTGACCTTAACAGCCAGGAGACGTTGCCTGCACCAGGGACCTTCTCCTACAACAGAGACCGGCAACCTATAGTCTCGCTCGATGGGATGTGGCGATTTCATCCCGGAGACGATGCTGCGTGGTCCGAGCCGACATTCGACGATTCGAACTGGCCGCTCTTGCGAAGCGACGAGCCGTGGTCCGATCAAGGCTACACCGGCATGAGCGGATTTGGCTGGTATCGCTTCAGAGTGACGGTTCCAGCGAACCACCCAGCCCTCTTACTTGATCTGGCCCCTATCCTGACCTCGTGGCAAGCCTTTGCCGATGGCAAGCTGGTTGCGTCGGCGGGTCATATGCCGCCTAACATATTTCCGTCCGCGAACTGGAATTATCACTTGATTCCTCTCAGTGAGCAGGAATCCGGCGCAACGCAGTCGGGGGAACGTCAGATTCAGGTTGCCATTCGGGTATGGCATTCGCCAATCTGGTCGAGTTTCATCGGGGGTGGCCCCGCTGCCGGCGGCCAGCTCATGGGCGATTCGACTCTCGTCGCCGGCGAGCAGAGCCATCACGACGATCACCGCCGACTGATATTCGTTGACCGCTTCTCGTATTCGATCGTAGCCGCGATCGTCGGAATCACCATTATTGGCCTGTACCTGTTTCGTCCCCAGGAGCGCGAATACCTGTGGTTTGCGATCGTTCTGATGGCCAAGTCCATCGATGCCGCGCTCACGGTGATCTATCAGGTTTACGGGGCTCCGCCGGTTCCCATCTACGACATCCTGGACGGATCGCTGGTGGCCTGCGCGCAGGTTGCGCTCATGCTTTTCCTGACCCGGGTGCTGAAACTCCGCCGCGGATTTTTCTGGAACGTTATCTTCGTGCTGGCACTGGCCAGCCCGATCTTCAACGTGCTCTATTGGCCAGGCCTGCTCTCAGCTGCGGCTGGCGGCCTGGTTCAAGTCTTTTGTCTGCTGCCATCTTCGGTCTGGATGCTGGTGATTCTCTCTGCGTGCGCGTTGCGGCGCGATCCCAATGCTCGGCTCCTGCTATTGCCAGTGGCGCTGGTGCAGGGGTTGTGGATTGCCGACAATGTGGTGATCGCGCTGAACCAGTTTGGCCTGCGGATTGAGGCGCGGATCATTGAGACGCCCGTAGTGGTAGCTCCGTTCACGATGCACCCATCGCTGCTGGCGGAGTTGCTGTTTCTGCTCGCGATGCTGGCCTTCCTGATTCGCCGATTCACGATTGCGCGACGGCGTGAAGAGCGATGGGAGGGTGCTCTCGAGGCTGCGCGCCAGGTGCAGAATTTGCTGCTTCCGGAGGCGATTCCGCAGGTGGAAGGCTTCAACGTCGATTGCATCTATCGACCGGCGGAGACGGTTGGCGGGGACTTCTTTCAGATCATGCCGATTGGGGAAGGAGACCTGCTGATCGTCGTGGGTGATGTTGCCGGCAAGGGTTTGCCGGCGGCCATGATGGTCTCCATGATTGTCGGAGCAATTCGCTCGGAATGCGCCCATGCCAATGACCCGGCCCTGCTTGCCGCCGCCCTGAATGACCGCATGACCGCCAGAACACTGGGCAAGCCGGGAAGTGATTCGGCGAGTGGGTTTACCACCTGCCTATGCGCCCATCTTTTCGCAAGCGGACGGCTGGTGATGGCCAATGCAGGACATATTCCTCCGTATCGAAATGGCCAGGAACTTGAGATGCCCGGAGCGCTGCCGTTAGGAATGCTGGGGGGCGTGACCTACGACTTGGTGACCGTGCAGCTCGTGCCCGGAGACCGGCTGACCTTTGTCTCCGATGGTGTGGTGGAAGCGCAGGGCAAGTCAGGCGAGTTGCTCGGCTTTGATCGGACCCAGGAGCTAAGTACCCGGTCGGCAGCGGAGATTGCGGAGATTGCCAACCGCTTTGGACAGGTGGATGACATCACGGTGGTCACGATCGAATTCGTTGGCAGCGCGGTGACAACCGACGCAGATTTGTCCTCGAAGGCGCTGCTGCTGTGAGCCCCGGCGACGAGACTGGCCGAACGGGCGCGCTTGAAGAAGTACGTCGGCAGGACACCGGTCTGATCCAGATTGTGGATGCTGCGCTGGCCGATGCGACGCGACGCGCCGGACGACATCTGGCGTGCCGGCCTGGATGCACACAGTGCTGTTACGGGGCCTTTGCTGTCTCGACATTGGACGCAATGCGGTTGCGCAACGCGATGGCTGAGATGGCGGCTACTGATCCTGCTCAGGCGGCCGCTATTTCCAGTCGAGCTGCGCGGTATCTGGATGCTTTCGGGACTGATTTTCCGGGGAATCGAGTGACGGGTGTTCTCGGAGCCAGCGAAGAGGAGCAGTCCGCCTTTGAGGAGTTTGCCAACGATGCGGCTTGCCCTGCGCTGAATCCTGAGAGTGGGCTTTGTGAGGTCTACGCGGCGCGTCCGATGACCTGCCGCATCTTTGGGCCACCCGTGCGCATGGACGCGGATACGGAAAGCGGTCTCGCGGTGTGCGAGCTTTGCTTTACCGAGGCTACGCAGGACGAGATCGCGGTCGCGGAAATGGTTGTGCCTCATGGCGAGGAGCAAAGAGTCCTCGGCTTGCTGGAAGAGACCGGATCCGGCCCGGGTGACACGATCGTAGCTTACTGCCTGACTTTGCCTCTCGGCTCCGAGCGCAAGCCTATTGCTTCTTGAGCACGACGGTCGACTTTTCGTCAGAGAGAATCACGCCTTCCAGATGCTCGAATTCGGCTGCTTTATCGGGAGGCAGCTCGACCTTGCTGATCGTGTAGTCGCGTTCGTAGTGCAGGACTTTGCCCTGGGCCGAAACTTTCGAATGGTAAGTAGCGAAGTCCATCACCAAATCGACTGGATCAGGCATCTCGTCGACTACATAACCCTCCGGCAGCGCGATGTTGTAGCTATCGTGCCAGTGGCCGGTTGCGTTGAGATCGATGGGGACAGTGCGGGGCTTGTTATTGTTCGGCAGCACGTCGGAGCCAACCACGCGTGGACGCACCAATAGCAGCGGGCCGGCTTGCTTGGCGTATTGTTGCGCAGTCAGTTCGTAGTGCAGGGAGACCGGCTTGTCGAGAGCCGGCGGCTCGTCGTACTTGAATACCACAAGGGATACTCCAGGAATGTCTCCGCCAAGAGACTGTTCGAGGCCGTCGTGCAGCTCCTTTTGGTCGTTTTGTTTCAGGCGCAACCGAATGGAGCCGCCTTCCGCGCCAATTCGAGCGGTGTCTACGACGCCGGTCAATGCGCCGTCCGCGGCCAGCTTGAACTCTCCCTTGCGCTCTGCGCCATTGGCGTCGGGAGCGAGGACCGGCAGTGCAATGACCTGGCTTGCATCTCCAGCGGCTAATATGCCGTAGCTGCCTTGCTCATAGGAAGGTAAATTGCCCACGGGCGTCCGTTCGTTGGTGGGATCGAAGATCAGGTAGCGCTTGCCGTCTTTGCCCTTCACGATGGCCTTGAGTCGCGGGTCTTGGACATCGGCAGGCATTTCGATCGCGGTGATCATGTGATTGCCGATCAAGGATGGATCATCGGGGTCAACGATGCCGCGCCGGTCGTCCACGGGCACGTAATAGGCGTGAATACCGGCCACCTGGAGCATGGAAATGAGCAGCGTAGTCTTATCTTTGCAGTCGCCGTAGCGATTGCGAAAGATGTCCCCAGCGTGATTGGCCTGCAGGCCGCCGATGCCGCGCATGACGACGAAGTACCGGATGTCTCTCTGGATCGATTCTGTGATTCGGCTGAGTTTGGAGTAGAAATCGGGCGCGCCGGCAATCAAGGTCTGGACCTTGGCTGTGATTTCCGGCGATGGGTCAGGCCGGTTGGCCTCCAGGGTTGTGACCCATTTGCCGATGGCGCGCCATTGATTGTCCTTGCCTGCCACGGCGGCGTCGCCCCATTGCACGGTCATGCGCGCGGCGAGAGACTCCCAGTCCGGGTGCGCCGGGATATCCCGCAGATCGAGTGCGTGCATGTCGTTGATCTCCCATCGCCAATGATTGGGAGCGACCTCGACGGACTTGACTCCAGCGTATTGATGCCAGGCTTCAGAGTAGGCGTGACCCGGGGGCAGATCGACTTCGAGCGCCTGATGCACAATCGGAATGCTCGATTGAATGCGCCACACGGTCTCCTGGATGTAGGGTTTGAGCAGTTCTTCGGATTCGCAGATGACTACAGCGCCGACGTCCGCCGCAGGTGGATGCACAACGCGATACTTGTAACTCGAAAGCATGATGGGGATGCCGGTGTCTCCCTCATCGACGAAGTCCGTCTCCTGGGCCTGATACTGCTTCTCGTCAGCGCCAATAGTCCACACATGGAAATAATTGATTTTCTCGTCAGTGTCGTAGGCGACACCGCAGCTTGCGCGCTGACGACCTTGCGGCTTTAGGATTCGAATGGCCTCCCGCTCGCGTTCGACTGCCCTGCCCTGCGTGTCGACGGTTTCCACATACTCATCCGAAAGAATGACCGCTGCTGCGTCCCTGGCGTAGTCAGGCGTATGGGTTTTATAGGCATCCAGTCCCCATTGAGGAACGGGCAGTTTGTCTTTGCCGAAGATCGAGGCGAAGCTGGGTGAGACCGAGAGCATTGCCAACAGCAGCGATGAGAACAGGCAACCAGTGATTCGCATGGCTCAGTTCCCTTTGGCCGCAGGGCCTGCAGCGGTCAGGACCAGCTGTTGCTGATCTGCGGTAGTGACCTTTTGATAGAAATCACGCAGCGCGGGATAATCCTTTGGCTCGAGGAGCGCAAATCCCCGAATCAAAGATCGAGTTACATTGATGTCATTCTTATTGGTCGAGGATTTGATTTGAAGCAGCGCGTGCCCGGCCCAGGGAACCTTGGTTTCAGCTGGAGCGCTCTCGACAGCGAAGGCGTCAGGCAGATGATACGTTACATCGTCCTGAACGACATCCGGATACTTCATATCGACCGCTGTCAAACGGGTCTCTTGGGCAACGAATGGATGCGTGGCGCGCGACTCGAAAAAGACGCCCGGGAGGAATACGCGCTTGCCGGTAGCCGTTCCTATATTGCCCGAGATTTTGACGATGCCCATCAACTGCGAGTGGTAATCCTCGAGGCCAAGAAAATGATCAAAGTCGGCTTGCACGCCGTCGGGTACGATTCGGCGGATCTCTTCATCGAAACGCTTCTTCACTTCGTCCTCGTCATTCTCAATCGCGAGTTCTCGCCACCTCAGCGCTTCGGGACCGTTCATGCTGATGCGCACGGTGCCCTTGACGCTGCCGTCGCGCTCGATGGTGAGATCTGCTACACGTAAGGTCGCGGCTTCCTTATACGAAATTCCTGGCGTGCCGCCGAATGCCGTGGCTTTGTCCCCCTGGCGAAGCGAGGAAACCAGGGTGTGCTTCCAGGCAAGTTCGCCGAAAACCGCGAACTTCTTGCCAGGATCGAGCGGGACTTCCTTGCCGCTGATAGTGACGAGCACGAGGACGTCATCGAACTGCCCGATCGACATGAAATAGGGATTGAATATATCCCGGTCTCGATCGCAAACGGTCATCGCATACGCCTTTAACCCCGCGATGCGCGCCATGGCAAGATAAAGCAGGGCAATTTCATCGCTGGAACCGCCCTTCTGCGTCCATACATCCTCCGCATCCTTGGCCTGTTTCATGTGGAGTTGCTTCAACTCCGCAGAGGACTTAGAACGGGTGTAATCCGTGTTGTCAAGGGCCATGACGGCATCGTAAAGCTTGCGGGCCTTGGTCTCTTCGCTGTCCGCGGGCGCAACGAGTGTCGCGACTGCTTCTTTCAGCGGTTTGGTCTCGCTTGCAAAATGGTCCATTTCCTTGGACCAGCGGGCGCCCTCATGCTGCCAGTAATCCTCTTTGGTGTAGTACTCGGTGTAATAGAACTGCACCTGCGCCAACATGGACTGCAGCGGAGGCATGTATTCTTCATCGGGCTGCGGCATCACGTCCTGAATATCGAGGGTGTATCGCCCGGAGCCCTGCTCGTAGACGACTTTGGTTGGCGGCGGCAGCATGGAGCTATAAAGCAACTTACCTTTGGCATTCCCTTTGCTGTCGGTGACGTTTTCGATGTGTTTGGATGGCAGGAAAGAGTAGTGAGCTTTACGCACATAGTAGTGCTGCTGGACATCCCAATCGGGCGACGACAGCCACTCGTCGGGGTAGCGGAGTTGCAAGCGGTATTCGAGAATGCTGCCCACTTCGACGCTGGGCAACGTAAAGACCATCTTGTTGATCTGATACCCCGCTCCCTTTTGTTCAACGAGGTCCGTTGGCTTGATATCGAGAGGGATGACGGTTCCGTCCGCGTGAATGGTGCGGGCTTTGATATCGGTCACCGAAAAGCTGTTCTTGAAATATGGCACGTTGACCGTGGCAAGTTCCTTGCCCTTTTCGGTCAGGACCTTGATGCGAACGTACTGGCTGTGATAGTGGAGCGTGTCGTCGGCCGTCTCTTCCCGATAAAGATAGATGGCCGCGGCGCCCGGAACCTTGGGCTCGGAGGTCATCTTCAACTCTTCTTCAGTGGGAGCCTGGAACTGAGCCAGCAGCGTGGTGGAGGGTGCTAATAAAGTTACGGTCAAGACTGCCTGCATCCAAGGACGAATATTCATTGTTACTCCTGAAAGACTCAGCACTCATCTGCCCCATGAGACTGCGCGGGCCAGCCGGGTTTCCGGATGCGCCGTTGGCAGGTTCAACTTTCTGACGATGAATTGCTATGCCCAACTTAATCTCAAAACAGCATAGAAGGCAAGAAGAAGCTTTGACTGGCAGACAGGAGTCAGGCCGTGAACTTGAGAAAGACTAAGAACTACGATTGAGACTGTTTACTAGTTTCTATATACGCGTTCCTTCTATGGGAAGCCCCTGCAAGAAAAGCTGACTGGCCAACAAGCAGTTATCGCTTGCGGACGCGGTCGTGAAAGTGCGGCAGATTCGTCGAAATCTGAGCCCGTCCGCTGGAAGTCTTGCAGTCGGGCTCCTTCCGGGGTATCCATCGACATCAGGCGCGGGCGTAGCTCTCTAACGCGCGCCGGTTAGGAATGGTCAGCGTGGATCCATTGAAGGCTACGAGTCTGCGCAGCTTGAATGTGCTGAGGGTTCGGGTAACGGTTTCGCGCGAGGCGCCAATGCATTCGCCGATCTCTTCATGAGTCAGGCAGAAACGAAAGCGCGTTCCATTCTCAGTGGACTGGCCGTTCTGGCTCCAATCCAATAAGAGGCGCGCGAGTTTTTCTGGAGCAGACGACGACAGTCCAACCGTGCGCAATTGTTCGCAGGCCTTGCTCAACTCACGACTCAGTTCTTCGGTGACTACCTGGTAGGCCTCGGGATGGCGCATGAGAAAGTTGAGAAAATCCCGACGGCCGATGGGAATGATCTTGGAAGAGTAGAGCACTTCGGCCGTGATCTCGCTCGGACTGCCCGACAGCGCTGAAGTGAGTCCAAGAGCCTCGCCGGCGCGTGCGATGCGGAGAATCAGCCGCTTGCCGTCGCTTGAGTTCATGGACAACTTTACTTCGCCTTCGAGAACCAGAAAGACGCCGGTGGGCAATTCCTGCTCGCTGAACAGAATGGCGCCCGGTTCGTAGTGCGCGGGAGGCTCGAGCGAAGCAAGATCGTCGAGAGCTGCGGGAGATAGCCGGTTCAGGAAATCGTTGGCGCGACGAGAGGTCGCGGCGGCCTGGACTCCCGAACGGAATGCAGAGGAAAGAGTGGGGTGGATGTTGGGAGTGCTGACGGATTCATTCATGGTCTGCATGTCACGGCTCCTGATCAACTTGGTTCGCGCTTGTGCGCGTGACTTCTTCGGCTAGGTACTCGGTCCATGGAGTGCTAGTAACAAGTTCGGCGCCCGTCCGGGAATGGATATCCCTCAGGATCCGAATGCCACTGGCATCCGCATATGTGGTGTTGCGTAGGTCTATCGACAGCTTTCGCGAATTCTGCAACGGCGCGATCTCCGCCCAGGTGCGGGCGAGTTCCGCCGCCCAAAGGCCCGCGAGACGGCCCTCAAGCTTGATCTCGGTTGTAGCTTCGCTCTCTTGAATTGTGATTCGTAACGTATGCCGGCTCTTCCTGCGCCACGCCATGACTAAAGCACGCTGCGCGCCAACTGTTGCCGAACGGCACCGGCGCAGGTTTACATTTGATTTAAAAGGACTTAATTGCAGATGACACGATTGTCGCGCCGAGCCGCGCACACCAAGTGACGACGTGACGATGGCGACATTTCGTCACTACGACTTTATATAGTCACTTCGCTCGATTCCGAGCTTCTTAAGCTTGGAGTTCAGGGTGGTTCGTATTAGGCCCAGACGGGCGGCTGCCCCGGAGGGTCCACCGATCTGTCCTTTCGCCTCGCGCAGTACACGCAGGATGTGCTCCCGCTCCGCTGCCTGCAAGGTGGGGTTGGTCGATTCCGGAGCTTCTGGGCCCTGCTCGAGTTGAAGTTCCGCCAAGGGGACGTAGAGGACAGAGCCGCGAGTAAGAATGACGGCGCGCTCGAGGAAGTTCTCCAGTTCGCGAATATTGCCGGGCCATTGCCAGCGCGTCAATGCTGCCATCGTATGTTCAGGGATCGTCTCGATGGTCTTGCCCATGCGGCGACCGTGCGTAGAAACAAAATGCCTGACCAGGATGGGGATGTCTCCGGAACGCTCGCGAAGCGGAGGGGCGAAGATGGGAAAGACTTTCAAACGATAGAAGAGGTCACTGCGAAACTGCTTGTCAGCGACCATCTGGGACAGATCTCGATTGGTTGCGGCGATAAGGCGCACATTAACCTGGATTGGCCGATTGCCTCCGAGGCGCTCGATCTCGCGTTCTTGCAGGGCGCGCAGCAATTTGGGCTGCAGGTCGAGCGGAAGCTCCCCCACTTCATCGAGAAAGAGCGTGCCTTCGTGAGCAAGCTCGAGGCGGCCGAGTTTGCGGCTGATGGCGCCGGTAAATGCGCCTTTTTCATGGCCGAAGAGTTCGCTCTCGATCAAGCCGGCTGGTATAGCCGCGCAGTTGATCTTGATGAAGGTGCGGTCATGGCGCGGACTAAGGCGATGGATGGCCCGGGCAAGAAGCTCCTTGCCGGTGCCGGTTTCGCCTTGAATGAGGACGGTGGCATCGGTGGGCGCGACGGTTTCAATCTCTTTGAGCACGCGGCGAAGTCCGGCGCTCTCCCCGACAATGTCCTCGAAACGCTTGTCGAGGTTGATTTCATCTTCGAGGTATTGCTTTTCCTGCTTGAACCTGTCGCTGAGATCGGCGATCTGACGAAAGGCCAGTGCATTGTTGACAGCCATCGCGACCTGATCGGCGATCTGCACCATCATTTCAGCCTCATGCTGTGAGAAGTTTGCCTCGAGACGGCTGGCTACCATCAGCGTGCCGATGGCCTCACCCCGATAAATCAGCGGCACCCAGCAGCCGGATTGCATTCCGAGACTGACAAGATGATGCATCGTCGCGGGCGCAAAGGAGGAATCTGCCATACGCTCTAATACGACAGGTTCGCGCGTGAGGAAGGCTGTACCAGCCGGTGAATTGATGAGAGGCAGACGAATCTCTCTTCGCTGGGCTTCTACGTCCTCGACTCGCAGGAACTGCGCCACAAGTCCACCAGTCGCTGGATCGTCATAGGATGGCTCGCGAAGCGCAAGCGTGGCGCTGTCGTGCGGAATGACTTCGCGCAGGGTAGCAGAGATCGCGCCGAGGAGCTTGCGCACGTCCATGGTGGCAAGCAGCGCGTTACTCAATTGCAGCATGATCGCTTCTTCAGCGCGCTTGCGGTCGGTAAAGTCGCGCGTCACTTTGGCGTAGCCCGTAATTTCTCCGGCGGCATCCCGAATAGCCGTGAGGATGCTGTTGGCCCAGAAGCGGGAACCATCCTTGCGGATGCGCCAGCCCTCGTCTTCTATGCGGCCTCGCGCTGAAGCGAGGCGCATCATCTCAGCCGGTCTTCCGCGAACGATATCTTCCTGAGTAAAGAAACGTGAGAAGTGCATTCCGACAATCTCGTCGGCTCTGTAGCCTTTGATGCGTTCTGCGCCGGGATTCCAGGTCATGACCTGGCCGCTGGAATCGAGCAGGTAAATGGCATAGTCGCGAACACTCTCGACGATGGAGCGGAGTTGCTGGTCATTGAGGCGCAGCGCGTCCATGGCGGCGCGCTGCTCGGTAACATCTCGAACGAAACTCAGTACGACAGGGCCGGATTCGGTCTGCAGCGGCTTGAGCATGATGTCGACGGGGAATTCGGTTCCATCCTTACGCAACGCAAAGAGGTTCATTGCCGCACCCATCTGGCGGGTGCGCGGGTGAGCTGCATAATTCTCGCGATGGCTGGGATGGCGCGCGCGCACCCGCTCAGGTATCAGGCGTTCGATGGGTAGACCCACTAGTTCGGCATGCGTGTGGCCGAAGAGTTCGGTCGCGCGCTGGTTTGCGCCGCGAATAACACCCTGCGTATCTGTAACAAAGATTGCGTCCGGAGACAAATCGAAGAGATTCTCGAACGCCAGGGAAGCGAAGGCATCCCGGGCAAGCTCAGTCGAAGCTGGAGCGTGGCTACGCGGGGAACCGGAGGAGCCCATGATGGAATCCGATCTAAGTCTCAAGACTTATTCGAACAGGCGCGCAAATAACGGGATTGCGATCGAGATGTTCGCTGGCAGTTAGAACCTTGGAGCTTCTAGCCAGGATCCATCTCAATGGGGAAACAATCCCTATGGCAGAGACCATATCCGCGGCTGACGATTTGGTATCCATTGTGTCATAACGCGGCGTCGGGTGGGCATGACTCAGAGCCGCCGGCGATCTCAATCCAATACAATTCGGACATTCCTGGAACTTCATGGTTCCAGCACTTGAGCCCAATTCTCTCGACCTGCGAAAGCCGAGATTCCCGAGGCAACAAGGAGTTCCCGATGATTCGTCTTCTGTGCATCGCGTTTTGTATTGGCTTGGTAGCAGGCTCGGACAGGACAGTAGCGCAAGCGCCGGCGGTTACGCCCTCGCAGCCGACCCCGTCCGCCTCCCAGCCGGCGGCGCCTGCTTCGGCCAAGCCGGCCCGGCCGACGCCACCGACCCGAGATCCTCTCACTCCCGGGTATGTTTCGGCCAGGGAGTTGCCGGATGGTGAAACTCCGCCGGCCGATGTTGATGGGAACTTTATCATCGGCCCAACGCACAATCCGGCGCCGGAGATGGCTGTACAGGATGAGGCGCCTCAGGGCCGTCTGGTTGAGTTCACCATGACTTCGGCGGACAGCAAGATCTATCCGGGCATCGCGCGAGACGCTGGGCCCCTTGGAACGCCGGATCCTGCCGACCCCGCCAGGCTGGTGGTGACAACAAGCCATCCTGCTCCCTACACGCGGCATGTTTCGGTGTATGTTCCCAAGCAATACGTCGCGGGGACCGTTGCGCCATTTATTGTGGGCGCGGATGGGCCGGATCGTTTGCTGTTCACAGCCCTGGATGGCCTGATCGCGGACCATCGGGTGCCGGTGATGATCGCCATCTCCATTGGCAACGGCAGCGGGGACGCGCAGGGCAGTGAACGGGGCCTCGAATACGACACGATGTCGGGAACGTATGCGGAATTCGTGGAGAAGGAAGTGTTGCCGGTGGTCGAGGCGCAAGCTCATGTGAAACTGACCAGCGATCCGGATGGGCGGGCGACAATGGGAGGCAGTTCCGGCGGCTCATGCGCGTTGATCATGGCGTGGTATCACCCTGAGTGGTATCACCGTGTGCTGACTTATTCCGGAACATACGTGAACCAGCAGTGGCCGTATAACGCCAAGACTCCGCATGGAGCATTTGAGTTTCATGAGCACCTGATTCCGGGCTCGCCGGCCAAGCCCATTCGCATCTGGATGGAGGTGGGAGACAAAGACTTGCTCAATCCGAATGTGATGCGCGATAACATGCATGATTGGGTAGTTGCCAACGAGGATATGGCGAAGGTGCTGGCGGCCAAGGGCTATCACTACCAGTTTGTGTTCGCGCGCAACGCCGGGCATGTGGATCGGGCGACAAAGCAGCAGACTCTGCCTGAGGCGCTTGAGTATGTGTGGCAGGGATATCCGATTTCCGCGCAGGAACCATCGAAGCCGTGACTCCATGAGCTGATGCTGTTTCGCAGGGCTGTTGGCCACACGGCTAAGCTTGGGCCCGGATGAGTTTGGTGACGCGGCCGGTCTGGTTCCAGTCGGATACATAGATGTTGGCCTGTTGATCGATGAAGCAGCCGTGAGCAGCGCTAAAGAATGCCTGGGCTATATCGCTGGGCTTGAGCTGGTAGTTTGCCCACTGCGCTTTTTGCGGATTGTCGCCCAGGAATGCCACCGGAGTGTTATCACGGTCGAGGATAGTGACGCGGCCTTCAAGTTCGGAGATGACAGCATAGTCGCCGAGGAAGCTGACCTGGCATGGGCGGCGCAAATGCTGGGTGATGGTGCCGACAAATTCTCCGTCAAAGTCGAAGTGGCA
>Ga0302313_10002472_pt1 | contig 12860 bp, 14 predicted proteins | sample III_Palsa_N2_2_FD_200454 | JGI IMG/M metagenome (GOLD analysis project Ga0302313, IMG submission 200454) | Peat permafrost microbial communities from Stordalen Mire near Abisko, Sweden - III_Palsa_N2_2 | ecosystem: Environmental > Terrestrial > Soil > Palsa > Peat permafrost | place: Sweden...
GATAGATACTTCCATACCATGTGTGATGCAAATCGTTGCCGGGAATTGTAGCGTAAGGTGAATGTACAGCGTTTAATATCATATTCAGGGTCGGAACGCCTATTCGAGCCTGTTTTCTGAAAGCAATTTTTTGCGGTCAGTCAATGAAGTGCAAAGCATTTCAGGTTCCAACGACGCGGACAGCCGGCAGAACACCGCAACCTTTTTTCAGTTTTTACGTTCTAATTGACAGGAGTTCAGTAGACACTGGAATCCTTAAGACCTGCAGCCACTGACGCAGACAGCGTACTGGGCGAGCAGAGGAGGTTTACGATGCGTTTCTTACGTTATCTCGCGTTGCTTGGCATTTTGATGGTCCCTGCGGCCTATTCCCATGCTCAGGTCTCGGTAGGGATCGGGGTTGGCCCGGCTTACGGTGGCTATTATGCGCCAGCTTGTCAGTGGGGCTATTACGGCTATGCTCCGTATGCCTGCGCGCCCTACGGGTATTATGGCCCGTCCTGGTTTAGCGGTGGCCTCTTCATCGGCGCTGGGCCCTGGTTCAGAGGCGGCTATGGCTATAGAGGCTACGGCTATCGCGCCGGATATTACGGCGGCTACCGTGGTGGCTACGGCGGCGGGTACGGACGTGGCGGCTATGGCGGCGGATACCGTGGCGGCGCAGTAAGAGGCGGCTTCGGTGGCGGCGGCGCAGTCCGTGGCGGTGGTGGTGGTGGTGGATTCCACGGCGGTGGCGGTGGACACGGCGGCGGCGGACACCGGTAAGTTTTCCGCTGGTGAATGAAATGGAACGGCTGTCAGCTTTGCGCTGGCAGCCGTTTTTATTTTGCGGGGTTTGAGGAAAGAGTCTGACGCGGGCTAGCCGAGCCGTTGTTCGGCCAGCTTGGTTGCTTCGTAGATCTGATCGAAGGACTCGACGGCGTAGAGGACGGGCTGCATCTCGCTGGTCTGGAACTGCTGGTTGAGGACGGCTTCGAGGTTGAAGTCTTTGACCTCGCAGCCACCGGCGAGGACGCGGGTGCACTCGCCGTGGGAGGAGATGAGGCCGCTGCCGTAGACTTTGATTTCGCCGTGCTGACGGATGAGGCCGAACTCGACGGTGAACCAGAAGAGACGGCCCATGCGCTCAAGGGCCTGGGGGTCGGTGAGGCGGGCGCAGATTTTTCCGTAGCTTTCGAGGAAGTCGGCGAAGACGGGGTGGGCGTGCATGGGGACGTGGCCGAAGACGTCGTGGAAGATGTCGGGCTCGGGGGTGTACTCCATGGAGTCGCGGGAGCGGAGCCAGGTGGTGGTGGGGAACATGCGGGCGGCGAGCATCTCGAAGAAGGCGTCGGCGGGGAGGAAGCCGCTGACGGGGGTGGACTGCCAGCCGGTGCGGGGCTGCAAGAGGGCGCTGACGGCGGTGAGGTTTGGGAGCTTATCTTCCTGGAGGCCGATCTGGCGGAAGCCGTCGAGATACTCCTGGCAGGCGTGCTGGCGGAGCTGGGGCATGCGACGGGTGACGAGCTCGGCCCAGATGGCGTGCTGTTCGGGGGTGTAGTCGGCCCAGGTTTGCTCAATCAGATAGGGTGCGGCAACGTGGAGTTTTTCCTGTGCCGGGTGCAGAGTCGAAGTTGCGGGTCCCATAACTTTTCCTTATCGGCCTATTCGTGCCGCAGATAAGGATACATCTTTTCAGGGGCTCCGATTGTCATGCTTTCGCTGCGTGGAGGGAGGGGATTTCGGGTTTAGACGGAGAGATCGGCGCCTTTGGCCTCGGAGCCGAAGGACGTTACCGCAGCGACGACGACGGCGACGACGATGACCGTGCCGGAGAGGACGGCGTTGAGCATTCCGCCGGAGTAACGAGCGGCCAGGGCTACCTGAAAGACGCTGTTGCGCGAGGTGATGAGGTTGCCGAGCTGGTAGGCAAAGCCAGGGAAGACGGCGCGGACAGGGGCGGGCGAGAGCTCGTTGAGGTAGGCGGGGATGACTCCCCAGGCTCCCTGAATCATGAACTGCATGAGGAAGCCGCCAGCTGCGAGGGCCGCTACCGAGTGCGACCAGGCCCAGAGAGGGACCATTGGGAGGGCAAGGAGAGCGGCGGCGATGATGGCACGCTTTCTGCCGAATCTTTCCGAGGCTGCGCCCCAGCAGATGCCGCCGAAGAGTGCGCCGAGGTTGGCGATGACGACGATGAGGCCGACCCGGCCGGGCGAGAGGCTGAGATCTTTTTCGAGGAAGGTCGGGTAGAGGTCCTGCGAGCCGTGGCTGAAGGCGGTGAAGGCCGTCATTAGCAAAACGACGAAGAGGAAGGAGAGGAGGTATTTACGGAACTGGCCGGCGTTGAGGGAGGTGCGGGATTTTGCGCCGTCGGCGAGACGGTTTTGTTTTGCGGCGAGCCAGACGGGGGACTCTTCGACCTTGAAGAGCACGTAGAAGGCCAGGAGCGCCGGGAGAGCGCCGATCATGAAGAGGACTCGCCAGCCGGTGAACATGCCGGTGCCGTGGAGGTGCGGGTAGATCAGGCCGTAGACGGCGGCGGCGAGGAGGTTGCCGAGGACGTAGCCTTCCTGCAGGAGGCCGGAGAAGAAGCCGCGGCCTTCGGCGGGGAGGGTCTCAAAGGCGAGGGCCGCACCGACTCCCCACTCGCCGCCCATGGCGATGCCGAAGAGAGCGCGGCAGATGAGGAAGCTGGTCAGGGTCGGGGCGAGGGCGGAGGCGAGGCCGAACAGGGAGAACGAGACGATGTTCAGCATGAGGGTGGGACGGCGGCCGAACTTCTCCGCCATAAGGCCGAAGAGGAGAGCGCCGACGGGCCGCATGACGAGGGTCCAGAAGATGGCCTCGGCGATGGATTTGATGCCTACGTGGAAGTCGGCCGCGATGGCTTTGAGGCAGAGGGTGAGGAGGAAGAAGTCGAAGGCGTCGAGGGTCCAGCCGAGGAGGCAGGCGGCGAAGGTGTTTCTCTGGACTGAGGTGAGGGATCGGAGTTCACGAAGCAGAGTCATATCCTCGGGATGCCAGTATTCCGCTCAGGGCTGATTCGCCCGGGGCGGGGACGTTTCCTTTTGCGTGAGGTCAGGGGCGACGGTGACAGGGCTTCCGTCAGGCTGCGCGCCCTGGTTCGGGCGGACTACATTCTTGAGCGAAGGGGCTGAGAGGGTTCGGTCTGAGAGGCCGGCGCCGGTTCGGTTTCCACAAGATATTTTTTCAGCAGTTCATGGTGCAGGCAGTAGAGGGCAAGCTCGAGACGGTCGGAGACACCAAGCTTGTCGTAGATCTTGCGCAGGTAGTTCTTGATGACCTGTTCGGTGGTGCCGATCTGGTAGGCGATCTCTTTGTTGCGCATGCCGCGGGTGATGCAGCTGATGATGGCGAGCTCTTTTTTGGAGAGCTTCGGCTGGACCTTGGGATCGGTGAGGGTTGTGGCCTGGGAGCGGTAGGCCTCGATGACCCAGCTGATGGACTGGTTGTCGATCCAGGTCTCGCCTTCGGCGATCTTGCGGACACACTTGATGAGGAGATCGGGCGAGATGGAGCGAGGAACGACACCGCGGACGCCGCGACGGTAGAGCTCGACGGTGTTGGCCTCGTCGGTTTCGGTGACCTGGACGATGAGCTTGGCGTCGGGGGCCTGACGGACGAGCTCGGGGATGGCGTCGACGGTGCCGGCGATGAGCTGGCCTTCGAGGACGACGACATCGGTGGGATAGCGCTGGAGGGCGGCGTAGAGATTGGGGAGGGTCTCCACCTGAGCGACGACGCGGATATCGTCTTCCAGGGCGAAGACCTTTCTCATGCCGACGCGATAGATCGCCTGCGAGTCTGCGAGGATGACGCGGATACCCGCAGGTGTTGCATTTTCTTCTGGAACGTCCTCGTTTTTTTGCGAGGGGTCAAAGTTAACTACCGTCATAAATTCAGGCCTTTAGAAAGTATTCGTCGATCACAGCAGCAGCCTTCTTTACGCCGTTCTGCAAATAGTGGCGAACAACCCTGCCGATGCAATGAATCGTTACGTCAGTAGCGGAGCCCATCACCTTCGAAGGCATCGCTATTGTGAATTCAATTCTGCTGTCGACCTCGGGCAAATGGTCACTGATGAACAACAGACCGTTTGCTGAAATGTTCTCGGTTACGGCATCCAGTTCACCCTGTTCGGTTTGGATGCGTATGGCCAGTCTCATAGGAAAACGAACCGCCGTGCGAACTGGATTGTCACCTGTTGGCTTTTGCCACTGAGCCACACGTTCTCCTTTTGCTGCCAGGTCATGCAGCCTAACGCTGATACATCGGTCAATATATTGGAGTCTACCCCAGCTAACCCATACTTCCAGAGTTTTTTGCAGGAACCTGGTTCCAAATTGGCGTGAAGAGCGCGGCGGAGCTGCCGACCCATTGCTGGTCGCGATTATGGTCGACGCCCATCATGAGACCGCGGCCCAGGCGAACCAGGCTGATGACCGGCTGGAGGGTTCCGCCATCCGGCCATAGGTAGAGAATGCGGATCTCGGCCTGGGTGGGGCCGTGCGGAGTGTGAATGACGGGCTCGAAGCTGACTCGCTCCTGGAGGAGGTAGAGATGGCGGTCGGCGATGGGGATGGCATTGAGGTCGGTGTCGGTGGGGGCGAACTGAATTCCCTTCCCGGCGAAGGAGTAGAGCGGCTTGAGGAGGAGTCTTTCGCGGTCGGCGGGCAGGGCTTCGGTGTTGCGCTTCGCGAACCAGTCGTCGAGGAAGACGGCTTTTGGGACCGCAGGGTGGTTGAGGTACGGGAGGGAGAACTTGCTGATGCGGAAGTACCAGTTGGGATGGCCGGCCCACTCGACCTGGAGATCGTCGCGGTAGTCGAAGGGGAGCTGGATGGATTTGCGCTCAAGCTCGTCAACGATGGCGCGGTTATAGATGCGGTGGATGGGGACTTCGCGGCCGTTGCGGAGATAGAAGAGGCGGTTGTCGCGTTTGCGGAGTTGGGCGATGTCGACGGTGGCGATGCCGAGACGGTCTTCGTAGACATGGAAGTCGGGGAGGGTCTTCTGGTGGTCGGGGTCGATCTCGAGGAGGACGACGTTTTCGGGGTCGTGGCTGCCGAGGATGACCTGGCGGAGAAGCTGCCAGCAGGTTTGTTCGGTGTGGCCGCCGAGGTGCCATTGGAGAGAGGGATCGAGGTGGAAGGATTCGATGTACTGGCGGGAGAGAAGGTCCTGATAGCCGAAGACGGAGGGGAAGGCCTGGAGTTCGACGAGCTTCGGGGTGAGAGCACCGTCGGGGTTGCGGACAAGGCCGAAGTCCACGGTCATGAAGTTGGGACGGGGGTTCTCGTTGGGGACGCGGTACTGTGCGGGGATCGTGGCGTCGGAGGCCTGCATGTAGGCGGGGTTGTCGAGGAGTTGATGGGTGAGTTCGGCTCCCGTTGCGGCGAGCTCGTTTAGCAGTTCGGGTGGGAAGAAGCAGGGAGTTTCGGCTATGCGGAAGTCGATGGTGGTGCGGGTGAGATGGTTCAGCCGCGATTTTAAGTCTTCGTAGGCGGCGGGGATGAAGTTCGCGTTGAAGTGATCGCGCCAGGGCTGGAGCATGGGAGTTAGTTTAGCCTGAGGCCTGGAACGCATCGCAAAAATACAATGCTTCGGGGTCCTTCGCTTCGCTCAGGATGACAGCAGAAACAACTGCAGCCGCAACTGCAACTGCAAAAACAACTGCCGCTGCAGATATTTCTGCTGCGCTGTTCACATCCTCTCGGGGAACAGCGCAGCGAGAAGTTTGCGTTGATTATGGGGCGGGGTGCGCTGCCAGGAAAGTGTTGATCTCGGCGTACTCGGCTTCGGTGAGGCGGAAGGTGACGGCGGGGATGACGCCTTCGACCTGCTTCGCGTTGCGTCCGCCGACGATGGCCGCGGTGATAGCGGGGTTGTGGAGCGTCCAGGCGATGGCGATGACACCAGCACTGACGTTGTGGCGAGTGCCGATTTCTTTGAGGTGATCGGCGACGGCCAGGTTGCGGGAGAGCAGAGGCTCCTGATAGTTCTTCGCGTTGCGGCGGAAGTCATTTCCAGGGAAGGCAGCGACGCGCTCTTTGGTCATGGCTCCGGTGAGAAGGCCGGAGTGCATGGGGGCGTAGTTGATGGTGCCGATGTTGTGCTTCGCGCAGAAGGGGAGGATCTCCGCTTCGACTGCGCGGTTGAGCATGGAGTAGGGCGGCTGGTTCGAGGTGATGGGGGCGATTTTGGCGGCGCGCTCCATCTGGGCGACTGAGAAGTTGGAGACGCCGATCCAGCGGACCTTGCCCTCGCGCTGCAGGTCGGCCATGACGCTCCAGCCCTCTTCGATCTCCTCGTCGGGCTTGGGCCAGTGGACCTGGTAGAGGTCGATGGCTTCGACGTTGAGGCGGCGGAGGCTGTCTTCGGCCTCGCGGCGGATCTGCTTCAGGCTGTTGGTGATCTCGCGCTTGTCTTCCTTGTCGCCCCAGACCATGGCGCACTTGGTAAAGACATAGGGCTTGTGCGAGGTGGTTGCGAGAGCTTTGGCGACGACCTCTTCGGAGTGGCCGAGACCGTAGACGGCTGCGGTGTCGATCCAGTTGATGCCGAGGTCGAGGGCCTTGTGGATGGCGGCAATAGAGTCGTTGTCGTCCTGCGGGCCCCATGCGAATGCCCAGTCGCCGCCGCCGATTGCCCATGCGCCAAAGCCGATGGGGCTGAGGTGCAGATCCGAGTTGCCGAGTTGTTTTTTGTTCATAGCTCGATTGGACGCGTGAGCTGGCCCTGAAGCTTCAAGGGCAAGTGAAGAAAAGTCAGGCGTCGAGGAGGAATTCGCCGTCCTGCATGATCTGTTCTTCGTGTCCGTCGGCGTTGCCGAGCCAGATGCTGAACTCGAGGCCGACTACGTCGATGTGGGTGGAGGATTTCCAGGGGGCTCCGGTGTGGGCGCCGTAGGGGTCGCCGAAGGCAATGTGGATACCGGGGAACTTTTCGTCCTGGAGGATGTTGCCGATGACGCGGTCGATGCCGATGTTGGTGCCGATGGCGAACTCGCCGACGCGGTCGGAGTTGGCGTCGGTGTGGGTATAGTTCCAGAAGTCGAGCTCGAGGGCTTTGTTTTCGCTGGAGACGCGGGTGATGCGGTTGGCTTCGATGTTGATGGTGAGGGGGGTGTCGCGGAGGATGCCGTAGCGGGCGCAGAGGTAATCGCCGACGACGCCGTCGACGACGAAGACGCCGTTGACCTCGCCGGGCGCGGTGAAGCACTCGCCGCCAGGGAGGTTGCCCCATTTTTCGGTGCTGATGATGCCGGAGGTTTTGAACCAGCGGTAGGCGGGGTCGAGCTGGGCGTGGATGTCGGTGCCGGCGGGGGTGGTGGCGCGGACGTAGGTGGCGGCGCGGACCTTGTCGAGGACGGCCTGGGAGAGGCGGTCGATGGCGAGGAAGTCGGCGCACATGCCCTGGGTCATGATCTCGGGGGTGATGTTGACCATGTGGGCGTGGCGCATGCGGCGACGGTTGACGACGTCGGTCATCTGCATGCGGCTCTGGAGTTCGTTGGGCTGGACCTGGACGGCGAAGATGCTGACCTGAGAGGTCTCCATGTCGCTGAGGACGGCGGCGGGCATCTCGGTAAGAGGGCGCGGGGCGAGGGCTTCGAGGACGAAGGCGTTCCAGTGGCAGCCGATGCGGTCGAGCTCGGCGGCGAGCGAGGCGGCGATGGTGAGGCAGCTCTCGTCGGTGATGAGGGTCACCTTCTCGTCGGGCTGGATGCGCAGACAGGTGGTGACCGCGTTGCGTGCGCCGGGGATGAACTCGGGGGGGAATGCGGTGCTGCGGAGATCCGGTGCTGCCTGTGTTGCCTGGTCAACCATGGGTCCAGCCTTCCTCTGTCAGGATAGCTTGTTGCTGCTGCGCTGTCCCCCTCCCTGGTTGTTTTGTGCTAAAGTCTTCTGTCTTTTGGACTTAGGCCTGTACTTCGGGCGGGGCGTCTGGGTAAAGTATTCAAAATACAGGTCTTATTTTGCGGTTCCCGGTAAAGTATTCATTCGAAATGGCTTATTGATTGAAGAGAAAACCCCGACTTTGCGTCGGGGTTTTCTTTTCGCACTGTTTCTATTATAGCGGGTTGGAGGGGGTGATGTGCCATGCGATTTTGCTTGTCTGGCGCGGGGATTTGCGTTTTTGGGGCTTGACAGGTTGTGCGGTTCGGCTGGATTTGGCGGGTGTGGAGGGTGTTTAGAGGCCGGCGCGGGTTTCGGCGGCCATGTAGTCTACGACGGCTTTTAGGTCGCCGGTCTCGCGGAAGACTTTGAGCTGGCGGTCGGCGCCGCTTCCCTGCTCGAGCATCGTGTGGATGTAGGAGATCTCTTTGCGGCTGCCGAGCTCGTCGAGGACGTCGTCGATGAAGGCGAGGTACTCGAGGATGAGGTCGCGGACGGGGACTTCGGTTTGCTTGCCGAAGTCGATCATCTTGCCCGCGAGGCCGTAGCGGACGGCACGGAATTTGTTCTCCATGAGAAGGGCGCGGGAGTACTGGCGGAAGTCGAGGTTGCGCGAGTGGAGGTGCCAGAGCTTGCAGGCCGTGGCCTGGATGAGGGCGGCGATGGCGATGGACTCCTGGGCGCGGAGAGGGATGTCGCAGATGCGGACCTCGACGGTGTCGAAGAAGGGATGGGGGCGGACGTCCCACCAGATTTTTTTGGCGTTGTCGATGGAGTTGGTTTTGATGAGGAGGTTCACGTAGCTCTCGAACTCGGAGTAGCTGGCGAAGCTGTCGGGGAGGTTGGTGCGGGGGAAGTTTTCGAAGACCTTGGCGCGGTAGCTTTTGTAGCCGGTCTCCATGCCGAGCCAGAAGGGGGAGTTGGTGGAGAGGGCGAGGATGTGAGGGAGGAAGTAGCGGAGCGAGTTCATGATGCGGATAGCGGCTTCGCGGTCTTCGATGCCGACGTGAACGTGGAGGCCGAAGATGAGGTTGGCGCGGGCGACGAGCTGGAGGTCTTCGACGACCTGGGCGTAGCGGGGATCGGGGTAGATCTCCTGGACGCGCCAGTCGGCGAAGGGGTGGGTGGCGCCAGCGATGAGGAGGAGGTTGTGCTCTTCGGCGAGGGCGATCATGTTGCGGCGGAGATCGAAGAGGTCTTCCTGGGCGACGCGAATGTTGCTGCAGATGCGGGTGCCGACCTCGATGACGGATTGGTGCATCTCGGCCTTGACGCGCTCTTCGAGGCGGAGCTTGCCTTTGGCGAGCATCTCGGTGGCGATGTGCGAGCGGAGGTCACGGGTTTGAGGATCGACGGTCTGGTATTCCTCTTCGATGCCTAAGGTGAACGATGGCCGCATGCGCTCTCTCCTTGATGGAGTAAGAAGCGTAACATCTGAGGCTGTCGGAGAGGTAAATGTCCGACTCGGATTGTGCTCGGCTAAACGCTTAACACGGATTTGCACGGATGAGACGGATTTAAGAACAGGCAACGACAAAGACAAACGCAGGTCCTTCGACTGCGGCACTCACGATGGTGCCGTGAGTGCCTTCGCTCAGGATGACAGTTTTTGGGGGATAGGGAGGACAGGCAACAGCAACGGCGAAATGTGGGGGTCTCTCGACTGCGTCACGCGATGACTGCCGCGTGACTGCGGTCGAGATGACGGCGAAGAGAACTGGCAACGGCAACGCTATTCAGTCTTTTTGGCTTTGGGTGGTTTGGTTGCGGATTTCTTTGGGGCGCTTTTTGCGGCTGGCTTTGGTGAGGATTTTTTCACGGGGGTGTTGGTGAGGAAGGCGGACCAGTTCATCTGCGGTTCGGCTTTGTCTGCGGACTTTGCTTTTTTGACGGCGAGGTTGGCTACCTTATCGACGATCCATTCGAAGCTCTCTTTGCCGACGGAGCGGAGGTCGGCGTCGGGGGCGGGGTTCATGAAGTCGATGGCGTAAGGGATTCCCTTCTCGACGGCGAACTCGACGGTGTTGAGGTCGTAGCCGAGGGCTTTGCAGAGGGTGAGGGCGTCTTTTTCGACGCGCTTGAGGAGCTTTTTGTCGTAGGCGGGAGGGTCGAGAATGTAGCGGTGCTCGTGCGGGCGGCGAGGGTCGTAGGGCATGATGCGGACCTCGGACTGGCCGACGACGTAGCAGCGGAAGTATTCCTCGAAGTTGACAGCGGCCTGGAGGGTCATGCAGAGGTCGCGGGTCTGGTCGTAGGCGCGGAAGAACTCGTCAGGGTTATGGACGTGGAAGACGTCGCGCCAGCCGCCGCCGTCGTGGGGCTTGAGGAATGCGGGGAAGCCGACGTAGCTGAAGATGCTGTCCCAGTCGAGCGGGTACTGGAGGTTGCGCAGGGAGCGGGCGGTGATCTGAGGGGGGAAGCATTTGTGCGGGAGGAGGACGGTTTTGGGGACGGCGACGCCGAGCTTTGCGGCGAGGGCGTAGTTGAAGAACTTGTCGTCGGCGGACCACCAGAAGGGATTGTTGATGATGTGCGTGCCGGTGAGGGCGGCGTTCTTGAGGAAGGAACGGTAGAAAGGCAGGTCGTGCGAGATGCGATCGACGATGACAGAGTAGCCGGAGGGTTCGGCCATGGGGATGCCGCCGATGTGGACGAAATCGGCCTGAATGCCGTCGATCTCCATTGAGTTGATTCGGTCGACCAATGCTCCTGGGAAGGTATTTTCCATGCCGAACAGGACACCAATCTTCTTCACATCATCCTCCGTTGCAGGGTTGAGTTGCGCGGTGGTTGGGGTTGCCGGCGACGGCTCGGGCTAGAGATAGGACTGCAGCATTTTTTGCCAGAAGGGCCAGTCGTGGCCGGCGTCGTCGCCCCAGACATCGAGGCGGCAGGGGATGGATTTGTCGCGGAAGACCTGGGCCATGCGCTCGTTGTCGTTCCAGCACTGGTCGTGGACGCCGGTGGCGAGGACGTAGGTGTTGTGCCGGTAACGGTCGAGGTACCAGTGGTCGGCCATGTTGGGCAGGTAGTGCATGGGGATGTTGAAGTAAGAGTCGTCGTCGTAGTAGCCGGAGAGGAAGTTCGATGGGTCGAAGGCTCCGCTCATGGAGAGGACGCCGTGAAAGATGTCGGGATGGCGGAGAGCGATGTTGAGGGCGTGATAGCCGCCGAAGCTGCAGCCGATGGTGACGGGGTTGCAGGTGGGGCTGGAGCCGCGCATCATGGGCACGATCTCCTGCATGAGGTACTGCTCGTACTGGAGCTGGCGGGCGATGCGCCAGCGCGGGGGGACGGCGCGGTTGTACCAGCTTTCGGCATCGACTGAGTCGACACAGAAGAGCTGCAGGTGACCGTGTTCGATTTTGCTGCGGACGGCGTCGACCATGCCGCGATCTTCAAACTCGAAGAAACGGCCGCAGGAGGTGGGAAAGACGAGAGCCGGGATGCCGGAGTGGCCGAAGACGAGCATCTCCATGTCGCGGTTAAGGGCCGGTGAGCACCATTTATGGTATTCGCGCTTCATGCAGTGCCCCCTCTGCTACTCTGATGCAATCGTAGCTTACCGGAGTGGCTTCTTTCGCATTGGATCTGTCGACTGCATCTTCGCGTTCTTTCTCGCTCGAATCGGCTGAGCGTGAGGGTGTGTCCGCGTTCCCGGCGGACGATGGGCTGGACGGGAACCCCAGGTATCAGGTGCATGAGTTTCACTCGGAGATTCTGCCGGACGACAGGATGGTGCGGGTGTATCTGCCCCCGCAATATCTGGAAGAGACGGAGCGGCGGTTTCCGGTGTTCTATCTGCATGACGGGCAGAATCTGTTCGATGGGCGCACGTCTTATATCGCCGGAAAGACGTGGCATGCGCATACGACGGCCGACCGGCTGACGCTGGAGGGACAGATTGAGCCGGTGATCCTGGTGGGGATTGCGAATACGGGGCTTCGGAGGATGGCGGAGTACACGCCAACGAGAGATTTTAAGCTGGGCGGGGGCGAGGGTAGAAGCTATGGGCGGCTGCTGGTGGAGGAGCTGAAGCCGCTGATCGACCGCTCGTACCGGACGTTGACGGGGGCGCAGGATACGGGGCTGGGTGGGTCGTCGCTGGGAGGGCTGATCTCGCTGTATCTGGGGTGGGAGCACCCGGAGGTGTTCGGGAGGCTGGCGGTGATGTCGCCGTCGCTGTGGTGGGATCATCGGAGTATCTTCAGTGTTATCAATCAGCCAGGGCCGAAACCTGGACTGAAGATCTGGCTGGATATGGGGACCGCTGAAGGGGGACGGCACGTGCGGGACGCGGATATGCTGGACCAGATGCTGGTGAAACGGGGCTGGCGGAGCGGTGTGGATCTCGCCTATGTGAAGGCGGAGGGCGCGGTTCATGATGAGCAGGCGTGGGCGGAGCGGTTCGGGGATGTGCTGCGGTTTCTTTTTCCGGCCGGGGCCTGACTGGTTTTGCGGTAAATGGATTGCGAAAAGCCGTGTTTTCAGCCATACTTAGGTGTTGGGTTGTGTATAGGCGTTCCCCTGTCCGATAAGGTTTGACAGCGTCGTTATGTCACCCAAAAATCAGGTTTTGAAAGGCATTCCCAGTGTTGATGATTCGTTTGGCGCGCGTTGGAGCGCGTAAGCAGCCCCACTACCGCATCGTTGTTATTGAAAAAGACCGCGCCCGTAATGGCCGCTCGGTAGAGGTTGTGGGTACCTACAATCCGCGCACGAACCCCGCGACGGTTGAGCTGAAGCGCGATCGCATTGACTACTGGACCGGCAACGGCGCACAGCTGTCCGACCGGGTTGGCAAGCTGCTGGCTCAGAAGCCGGCAGAGGTTGTTGCCGCGGCTTAAGTACTCGATTGATGCAACCTTTGGGAACATGTTTTCCGGTTCCCAAAGATTGCTTACGTTGTAGATTCCTTTTCGCCATCATGCTTATCGCTTCACGTACACTCTTGGTATT
>Ga0302313_10002473_pt1 | contig 12859 bp, 8 predicted proteins | sample III_Palsa_N2_2_FD_200454 | JGI IMG/M metagenome (GOLD analysis project Ga0302313, IMG submission 200454) | Peat permafrost microbial communities from Stordalen Mire near Abisko, Sweden - III_Palsa_N2_2 | ecosystem: Environmental > Terrestrial > Soil > Palsa > Peat permafrost | place: Sweden...
GTCGTGGCTGGGGTTGCGAAGTCTCGGTGGTCGCAAGCACGGACATGCTTACTAACAGGGAGGATTTAATCCTTCCAGACCGGAATTATCTCTGGATACATTTCTCGCGCTCGGGTGAGAGCCCGGAAGGTGCGGCGGTACTTGAGCAGGCGCTCGACAGCTGCCCGAAGGTAAGGCATGTTGTTGTGAGCTGCAATGAAAAAGGCCGTATGGCGCAGATGGCACAGGCAAGCGCAAACGCACTCGTCGTGTTGCTGGACGATAAGGTCAATGACCGCAGCCTCGCGATGACGAGCTCGTTCACGAACATGGTCATTTTGGGGCAGGCGCTTTCCTCCCTCTGGGTTTCCGACGACTTCGAAAAGAAGTTGGAAGCGATGACGCGCGCCGCGGATTTTCTTCTGGATGAAGGCGCAACGCTTGCCCACGCACTTTCAAAGGAAGTGCGGCAAGGTGGTTACGAGAAGGCCTGCTTTGTTGGTGCCGGCGGTCTTGGCGCGACTGCGCGCGAGTCTGCTTTGAAGCTGCTGGAGCTGACCAGCGGACAGATCCAGACGATGTATGAGACCACGTTGGGCTTGAGACATGGACCCATGTCGTCCTTAAATATGGAAACGCTGTTTACTGCGTTTGTTTCAAGTGGGGAAAGCCGCCACCGCTACGATGTGGACTTGTTGAATGAGGTTCGGGCGAAACGCGTGGTTCGCACGATTGTGGCTGTTGGCGGAACCGATGCCGCATGCGACTACAGTTTGAATTGTGCAGCGTTTGCAGATATCCCCGATGCGTACCGGCCAGCCGTCGATGTCATCTTCGGTCAATTGCTGGGACTTTTCTCCTCGATCGAAATTGGCATGAAGCCGGATTCGCCCAGTCCAACTGGGTTGATCAGCAGAGTTGTAGAGAAGTTTGCCATCTATGCATAAGCTTCTTCACGCGACGACGATTCAGGTCTGCTTTCTGTATCATTAGGCGCAAAAAAAGAGGAGTTTTATGAGAGTGTCACCGCTTTGCGTTTCCTTCCTGATGATATCGTCGGTTCTCTGTATTGGAGCTCATGCCCATAGGGAAGATTCACTATAAGCGCGGCGTCGCTTAGCAATATTCCCGCACCACTTCATGCAGCTTGGCGGTGCGGAATTGCTGTGTTTCGATAAGTGACAAACCGGCCGTTGTAGTTTGCTACACTTCTCGCAATACGAATCGGCCAGCACAACGGCGTAGATGCGCTCTCGAAGAGAGGTATAACGTTGCGTGGCAAAGCCCCAACCAGAGACTGATCATGATGAAGAAAAAAGCGAAAGCCCCCATGCTGATCGAGGAGCGTCGGCAACACATCCTTTCCTTGATACAGAGCCAAGGTCGTGTGCTTGTCGACGAACTGTCGAGCAATCTTGATCTCTCGAAAATCACGATTCGAAAAGACCTCGATTACCTGGAAGCGAAGGAATTGTTGATCAGGACCCATGGTGGAGCTTTGCCGGTCCATGCAGGAGCTTTGTCCGATCCAACAATCCAGGAAAAAGAAGAGCTGTACCACAATGAAAAGGTAAAGATTGCGAAGGCTGCCGCGGCAATGGTGTCGGACGGACAGTGCATCATTCTCGATTCGGGGACAACGACCACGGAGATAGCCCGTTCTCTCTCTTCTTTGCGGCACCTTACGGTCATTACGAACGCGTTGAATATTGCGGTGGATCTGTCTCGAAGTGACTTCGAAATCATCATGATTGGCGGCACATTACGCAAGAATTCCTTGTCGGTCGTCGGTCCACTTGCGGATGACGTCCTCAAGGAAATGCATGCGGATATTGTGTTTCTCGGTGTTGATGGCTTCGACTTGAAGATCGGGCTTACGACGCCGAATGTTCTTGAGGCGCGAGTAAACCGCGCCATGGTGATGGCTGCGGAGAAGGTTGTTGTGGTGTGCGATTCCAGCAAGTTCAACCGCAGGAGTCTGTCTCTGATCGTGGCGGCTTCTGAGATCGACCACATCGTCACGGACAGCCAGCTTCCGGAAAAAGACGCACGCGCGATTCGCGAAGCGGGTATTGAGTTAACGATCGTGTAGCTCATCCATTAGAAGAAGCAAGAATACGAAAGCCAAAACTTGCGAGCATGGAGTGCGTCACTTTCTGCATGTGGTTGACTGCTTCAGGGCTGAGAGTTCGTTGCACTTTGCAGCGTGAGGACCTCGAATGGTTGCAGATCAAAAGTGTGCGGTTGATGGGCTGTTAGTTCGATGGCCGGCTTGCTGGAGTCAGCGGCCCAGGGACTGTGCATAGAATAGTGCGGCTTCGCGTTGGGCGGCAGCTCGAATGCGGTTTGCACGTCGATGGAGATGGATTGTGAATGCGAGGTTGGATTGCGGAGGACGATAATTCCGGCGTTGGCGTTCCATGAGGCCCAGCCGTAGGGTTCGCCCTTGGCGGGATCACCGCCGATCCAGTGGGTGTCGCGCAGGATGGAAGCATTGCGGCGGGACCAGTTTGCGGATTCGGCAAGAGTGTCCCAGTCGGATGTTGTGAGCAGCGAAGGAGTAATGTACAGCTCCTGCAGTTGCGTGCCGCTGCCGAAGTAGGAGTGAACTTCGGCGGCGAAGTCGTGGGTTGGATCGTCGGCAAGGTGTTCTGCCTGGGCGGCATAGATGATGCCGTGGAGCATAAGGGAGTTGAGCGGAAAGAGCGGACCGCCTCGCACGATGCCCTGGTAGGTCTGTGCGTCGCGGTAGGTGATCCACTTTTGCCGCCAGCTGCCTTCGCCGGCGAACTGGTGGTCCTCGCCGGAGCGCCATATGGAGTCGGCGTAACGCAGCCAGAAGGGTGAGGGTTTGGTGCCAGAGGTGAGGTTGATGAAGACCTTGTTGTTTTCCTGGCGGATGCGCTCGATGAGATGAATGGCGGCCGAGAAGTCGCTGTCGAAGAGGCTTCCTGGGAAGACCTGGCCAGCGTTGCCAGTACCGTCGAATTTGAATTGATTAACGCCATCACGCTTTACGAAGTTGAGACATGTTTCCTCGAACTTTGCATAGTAGCGTGGGCCAGAGAGTGCGTAGCCTCCGTCGACGATTTCATATCCCTGACTTTTGCCGAAGGCGATGCGCTCTTGCTTTTCCTTTTGATAGCCGCCCCAGGGTGACATCCAGATACCGATGCCGAAGCCATACTTGGCGGCTGCGGCACGTACGGGGGCGAGACCGTTGGGGAAGCCGCTGTTGATACCCCAGAGGGAGCTTGTGTTATCCCAGCCATCGTCCAAAAGGAAGGAGTCCATGTGTACGTTGCGCTTGCGGACGAGCTCTTCGCCGAAGGCGTTGATGCGGTTTAGAACGGCGGCCTGGTCGAAGCGTTCGCCATAGCCGATGTCGTACCAGGTGTTGTAGTGCAGGAAGGTGCGATAGGGATGCGCGCGCTCCTGCTCGAGGTAGGCGAGGAAGTCGCGGCGCATTTGGCCGGGGCGTGTGCTGCCGATAACGGAAGTGTAGGTGATGGATTTTTCGGCAGCGAGCGGCAGCGTACGTTTGAGACCAGCGATCACATCGCCGTTGCTGGCAGTGTTGTAAGACAGCGGGTGCTCAAAACCAAGGTAGAAGTTTCCGAGGACGATGGGCGAGCCGGCGACGGAGCCGACGACATGCGCAGATGCGTCATGGAAGCGGAAGAGCTGTACATCACTGAGCGCGAGTGGCTGGGCCGGAGCTTCGATGGTGACTTCCTGGCGGAGATACGGCAGCTGTCCGCGCGAAACCATGCACCAGCGGACCTGGGTTACTGTTTCCTTGTCGAGGAGATTGGCGCAGAGCTGCCGCCCGGGTTCGTGTTCAGCCTGGCGGGATGCGGAGGGGTCTACTTTGACGGCGGATGATGTCAAGCCCCCTTGTACATCCATGGCGGAGGAGCGGAGTTCGCGGCCACTTTGAAAGACAAGAACAAAAGCTTCCTTCGGATGAATGGAAGCATGCGAGAGTGTGTCTTCGACGGTGTTGATGCTGAGTTTGCCACCTTCAACCCTTATGATGGCGGTGAGGCCATGGTCGCCGATAGTTTGGGAATCTTCAATTTGGGCACCTGCGGCCCGCGATTGCGCGATCAGTGCAGCGTGGTTGGTCACGAAGCAAATTGCTAAAGCTGCTAACTGAAGTGTTGGGAACCGTCGCATTGGGGATCTCATTGGAGTCTTGGGTGGGTCGTTCGAAATAGAAATAAAACGATATAAAACAATGCATTGTTTATAGCATGTGAACTCTAAAATAGGGACTGAGGCTGCTGGTCGAACGATGTGGCCGGCGAATAAGTGAGGAGCCAACGTGCAGGTGCTACGCGGAAGAAATCCCCTTGATGGAACGGCAATCGAGGTGAGCTTTGAAGACGACTTGATTACGCAGATACGGCAGGTGTCGCACGAGGAGCGCGGTTGGATCTCGGCTGGTCTTATCGACCTGCAGGTGAACGGATATGGTGGCGAAGATATCAATGCCGAGGATGTGAGTGCGGAAACTGTACTGCGATTCACGGAAAAGATGCTCGCTACGGGTGTGACGACGTTTCTTCCGACGGTGATCACATCGTCTGAGGCGAAGATTACGAAGGCGCTACGGGCGATTGCGGATGCGAGACGGCGCAGCAGCGTGGCAGCGAGTGCGATTCCTTATGTGCATGTAGAAGGGCCGCACATCAGCTCAGTGGATGGCTACCGTGGTGCGCATCCGCTGGACCATGTGAGGAAACCAAACCTCGACGAGTTCGCGCGATGGCAGGAGGTGTCGGGCGGCCTTGTGGGGATGATTACCCTTTCGCCGCATTCGCCTGAGGCTGCGGAGTATATTGCAGCGGTGACCGGGCAAGGCGTTGTGGTGGCATTGGGACACACCGATGCTTCAAGCGATGAGATACGGAAAGCTGTGGATGCAGGGGCGAAGCTTTCGACGCATTTAGGCAACGGTACCCCTGCTTTGCTGCCTCGGCATAGCAACGTCGTGTGGACGCAGCTTGCAGAAGACCGCCTGTCGGCTACGCTGATTGCCGATGGACAGCATATTCCGGCTGATGCGTTGAAAGTGATGGTGCGGGCAAAGGGAGTGCAGCGATCGATCCTCGTCTCAGACGCGGTGTCTGTTGCGGGCAATCCTCCTGGCGTGTATGAGACGGCGGTCGGTGGGCTTGTTGAATTGCATGAGAGTGGAAGGCTGAGCCTTGCGGGCACGGAGTACTTAGCCGGAGCTGTGTTGCCACTAAAGGATGGCGTAGTTCATATGTGCTCCATGACGGGTGTCACTCTGGCGCAGGCGCTTGCGATGGCGACGGTGAATCCCGGGCGGTTTGTGGGTGGTCGCGGTGTGCTGGAAGTGGGGGCGCGGGCTGACCTGATCCGCTTCACTGTAAATGAAGTGGCGCAAGCGATGCAGCTGGAAACGGTGATCGTTGGCGGTAAAGAGTGGCATAGTACAAGCCACTGTTCCTAAATATCAGGCGAATATATCAGGCGAACTTCTTCTGCTGCGGATGCTCGAAGTATTCTTCGATCTCCTCGAGCGTACGACCCTTTGTTTCGGGCAGCAAGAAGGTTGCCGTGAAGAAGTAGATAGCGGTGCAGGCGGCCCAGAAGAGAAACATGGCGTAATAGCCGTATGTCCCGACGACGGTAAGAAAGACAGCGGCGATGGATGTAGAGACGCCCTGGTTGATGAAGAGCGCGATACCCATTCCCGTGGAACGAATGCGCGTGGGCATGAGCTCGGAAAGCATGAGCCAAACGACGACTCCTGGTCCAACAGAGAAGAAAGACACGAAGAGGCCGAGGCAAAGTGTAATGAGCCAGCCGGTGGTTTCGGAGGCGACCGGGCCATAGAAGGCGCGACGTATGGTGAGCGAAGCAGCCGTATCGGTGCGGTCGGGTGCGATGGTCAAAGTTGGATCGCGGTCTGTGTCGAGAGCTGTCGCGACCTTGTCGCCGTGGCCATAGGAGTAAAGGACTGTGAGAGCCATGCTGCGGCCTGAGACGCCGGGGCCGAACGTGGATGTATTGATGGGGAGATGCAGCGTGTTGCCGCTGATGGCTGCCTGCACAGTCGGCTTAACGTCGACACGTTGCGATTCGAAGGTATGAAAGAGAAAAGCACTGCCGAGGAGCGCGACGATGAGTCCGCCGGTACCAATGCGAAGAAGAAAGCGGCGGCCTTTGCGGTCAACCAGAAGGACAGCAACGATGGTCATGAGGCAGTGAACGATTTCGACAATGAAATTGCCCTGAGTTGCGTGGAGGGAGTTCATGCCGGCTTGCTTAAGGATTACGACCAGAAAGCCCAGGATGGAGTTGATGCCCGTGGCCTGGTTGCAGGCAAGAACAATGCAGGCAAGCACGAAGGGGACGACGTATTTTCGCTGCAAGAGGGAATCGTTTGTGCCGTGTGATTTTTCTTTCTTCTCAGAGGCGAGAGCCTGCATTTCCTGGAGTTGCAACGCGGCTTCGTTGGGTGGCAGGAGCTGATTGAGCGATACAAGGGCCTCGGTGGTTCGGCCTTTGCGAAAGAGCCAGCGGGGCGTCTCAACAAGGAAAAGCGTGCCGAGAAAAAAGATAGTGCCGGGGTACATGGTGGCGAAAAACATGCCGCGCCATGCATGGTTTTCAGCGGCGCGGATGAGGACGGGATTGCCGGCAGCGGCAGCGATGGCAGTCTCGGCAGCGCGTGTGTAAAGCAGGCCGGTGAACGAAGCGATGACGACGCCGAAGGTGAGCATGAGCTGGAAGACGGCGGTGCCGCGTCCGCGATTGTGCGCACCGAGGCACTCAGCGAGATAGAGCGGGATGACGACGGCGATGACACCGCCGCTCATGCCTTGTAGAAGACGGCCGAGAAGCAGCGTGGTAAAGCTCTGCGAGCTGACGATGAGCGCGACGCTAACGAGGAACATGAGGCCGCTGACGATCATGATCTTTCTGCGCCCGGCCCAATCGGCGAGCAGGCCCGCGATAAGCGAGGAGACCATGCTGCCACCGAGCACAGCAGCAACGATGGCGGAGGTTTGCGCGATGCTAAGGTCGACTGTTTTGCTGAGGTAGAGGAGAGCAGCTGCGATGACGCCGATATCGATGCCATAAAGGAGACCACCAAAGCCCGCGATGACGATCAGGAATTTGCCGTAGGTGGCGGGGGTGAATTTGTGGGCAGGCATGAAGGGCTCTCCGCGAGTGATGGATGACAGACGACTTTTGCAGGTTTGGATGTCGGGATAGGTGGTGACTTTCCCAAGGTAGGCTCAATTAGAAATGATAAATATACATTACGAATCGAAACACGAATGGTCAACCGCGAGCCGGACTGTGATTCAGGTCGATCAGTAGTTTATAGGGGATGAAGGCATATTGTCGTGGAGTGTGGCCTAAGAATGACTTATGTTATCTTTCGATAGAAATTGTTTCATTTCGATTTGTTATGGATTGAGCCGGCATTGAATGCATTCCACCGGCCTTAGCGGAAGGGATCCGTGGCAATCGTGAAACGGCGGCTGGGGGTGCAGTCTTTCGCGCGGGGCGCGCCTTCAGTGCTGACGCTGTGCACGGCGATGCCGGTTTGTGCAGCGGAACACAGCGTTCGGTGGGTTATGAGTGTTTATGGGAAGGAGGGCGGGTGCAAACTCTGGTGCAAAGTACAAAGCGGCCTCTTTCGAGGACCGCTAAGTAATTGAGATTATGGAGGCGCGGGTCGGGATCGAACCGACGCATAAAGGTTTTGCAGACCTCTCCCTTACCACTTGGGTACCGCGCCTCAACCTACACCGCTCACTTCAGGCGCAGGAAACAGAACTGCCTCTAGAGGAAGTGTATCGCAGATGAGGAGGGGTGTTTTGGAGCGGGAGACCGGGGTCGAACCGGCGACATCTTCCTTGGCAAGGAAGCACTCTACCACTGAGCTACTCCCGCCCTGCCTTATTGAGTATAGCCGAGGAGGTCGGCGGAAGGCAAAGCGGACCGGTTTAGGTGGCGACCCCTTCCGATATCGCAATTCAAATTGACCAATACCCGGTTATTCGGATGCGGTGGGGGTATGGTCGACGAGGATGCGGCTGCTGGTGACGCGAAAACGTCCGGTGCGCACGACATGTGGCGTGATGGTAATGAGAAGCTCGTCGGAGTCGATTTCCGCGCTTTTTTCGGTGCCCTGGAAGCCAGGAAGTTCGCTGAGGCCGGGAATGCCTTCGATGTCGCGAGCTTCGTTGCGGGTAACCGCGCTGGCCATCAGTGCTGTTTGCCCGGAGGGGATGGCGATGGTCGAGGTGAAGCTGCGGTTGTTGAGGATAGGGATACTGTCGATGCTGCCGCTGCCGAGGGCTTCGATCTTCATGTCGAGCGCAACCGAGACATTGCCGGAGTGCTGGATTTTGGGTGTGGCTTTGATGGTGATGCCGAGGTCTTCGTATTGGACCTGCGGGACAGTGACTGAAGAGCTTCCGCCGTATTGCGCGAGCAATGAGGCTGCCGAGGTTCCATTGACGCTGACGCCGGCCAGCGATGATGCCAGCGAGCTGCTGATGCCGGAGCTGTAGGTTGCGGTGATGATGGGGTAGCGCGTGCCGGCGCGGAAGTTGACTGCCTGGTTGTCGCCGGCGCGAAGCTGTATGTCGTCGAGCATACGAACGTCGCTGGAGTTGAGCAGCAGGTTGAACGCACCGCTGCCGGCGACGTCGACACCCAACAGGGGCAAACCGCCGTAGTTGCCTATCGTTCCGAGGAGGGTGGTGAACTGGCTGGCTCCGGAAACGCCGGCGGCGATCAGGAACGCGAGTTCGGTTAGTTCATTAGCGCCGGCTGATGTGCCAGGGAGTTTGAGGGCGCCGCTGGAGATCGCTTCGTTGATCAGCGTCTGGTTGGCGTTGATGAGATTCTGGCCCGCGGTGACGAGGGGGAAAGCACTGATCGAGGTTGGTAACGATGCGCCGACGTTGACGAGATGCGTCTTGTCGATTTCGTACATTTTGATGTCGAGCAGAACGTCGGCACCGCCGTCGAGCATGTCGGCATAGGTGGCGTTGAGCGCGCGAAGGGTGTTCTCATCACCGCGTACGAGCATGTAGCCTTCGGTGGCGCTGGCGGCGACATGCTGGAGATCAAAGACATTGCGAGCGAGATTGGCCATCTCGGTCATGGCGTCGCTGCTGAGACCAGGGAGATAGATTGTTTCTTCGATAAGCGGCAGGAGGCGATCGCGGTCTTCATGGGTGTCTTTTGCGATTAGCCCTGAGCGAGGCTGAACGGCGACGGCGAAGGTGCGGGTCATTTCAGACAGAACGCGCGTTGCGGCGGCGAAGTCTACGTTGTCGAGATCGAATTTAATGGGGAGGCTGCTGGTAACGCTGGAGTCGAAGGTGACGGTGATGCCGAAGTCGCTGTAGACGGAGCGAATGACATCCTGCGTGCTGCCGCGATGATGGAGACTTTTGTTGCCTGGGGTGGGAGCGAACTCGATTGGGCCCGCGAAGACAGGCAGGCTGTTGCGGAATGTGTCCAGGTCGATGGGAAAGGGACTGGCGTCGACGCCGAGATGCTGGGTGACGATGTTGTTATCCGGGTCGAGGGTGCGGGCCTGGGCGAGAAGGCTGTCGGCGCGGGCGTTGTCGCCAAGCAGGCGAGCCTTGGCTGCGGCCTGCACCAGTTCGGTGAGGTGATGCTCGCGGGCGACGGCTAAGGAGAGGATGTACTCCTGCTTGTTGGGGTTGAGCTGGACGGCGCGGGCGAAGCTACGCTCGGCAGCGGGTATGTCGTCATGCTGCATTTCCTTTGCGCCTTCGATGTAGGCGTCGTCGGCATCACGGGCTTGTTTGCTGGAAACAGGTGCGGGCGGTTTTGTTGGTGGAGGCGGTGTATGGGGTGTGAGAATGCCGGCAGGGACGCTGGCCGGAGCGGGTGTTGGCTCCTGTGCGGGCATGACCGTGCCCGGAAGAATGAAGATGGCCAACGTGGCAAAGCTTACCGCGTGCAGGAGATGGGAGTACCCGCGGCGATAGCTGTGGCCAGGCATGATGGAGTTTAGACGCATGATGCGGGCTGTTTGGGGCGGCCCGATTTGCTCCGCTCGCCGGATTCAGCGGCCGCCAGAGACGATCTGCAGCGTGGGACGAACGGGACGGCCCGGACGAACGGATGTAGGAGGACGACGCAGGCCTTTTTTGATTTGGGCCGAGTCCATGTCCAGCTCCGCAAGCGTGCGGCTGAGGGTGTTGCGATGCATGCCTAATTCTTCCGCAGCTTTGCACTGGTTGCCGCGATGGCGCGCGAGCACTTCGAGGATGAAGCGCTTCTTGAATTCGCGCACAGCGTCGTCGTATGGAATACCGGCGGCATGCATTTGGAGAACGAGGTTGTCGAGATCGCGTTTCACTCGCGGGCAATCCTTATGAAGTGGATTCACTCATCCTACATCGCCGATGGAAGAGGCGGTCAAAGCTTGTCTTACATTTCTTTGTGCTCAACCAGTGTGCGACGAGTATGAGGGTTTGATCCAATCGGGAGAAGTGTGCTTGATTCGCTGCGCGCCATCATGAAGCCGGAACTTCAAGTCGGATGGCATCACGAAGAATACAGCATGAGACGCGCGAAGGAAAAATGGGGCCAGCCGGGAGGTGGTCATCCAGGGTGCGGGAGGCAAAAAAGCGGTGAGAGCCATCAGCAGCGCCGTGCCCAGAATGCAGCCTCGGATAAGACCGAAGAGCGCGCCGAGCAGGCGGTCGAAGAAGCCGAGGCCGATGGCCGAGGCCGTGCGCTTGAGGAGGCTGCCGATGAGGCCGGCGGCTAGCATCGTGGCAATGAGGATCAGCAGAAATGCAGCAAACTGTGCGATTTGTGGCGACGTGATGAGGCCGGCAAGCTGCAGGGCGAGTGGCTGGTAAAACCAACAGGCGAGCAGGAAGCCGAGGATGAGTCCGCCCAAGGCGAAGGCTTCGCGGAAAAAGCCGCGGATGGCGGCGCGGACGGTGGAGTAGGCGAGCAGCAGGCCAAGGAGCCAATCGAGTGGGTTCATGAGATGAGTTCGGACCTTAGTATTTCGATGGCCTTCGCGATGCGTCGTTGGCGGGTATCTTCACGTTTAGCGGTGGTGAGCCAGTTGTGGTACTCCTTGCGGCGGGTTTGGCTGAGGGTTTCAAACTTTGTGAGCAGCTTCTCCTTGCGCAATAGCTTGACGAATTCAGGTGGCTGTTCGACGATGCGCGGGGCATCGTCTTTCCACAGCTCGATGGCGATGAGGTCGCCCGGATTCTTGCCGAGCTGTTCGCGGATGGCCTTGGGGACCGCGAGCAGATGATGTGCAGGACCGCAGGTCATCAACGAGCCGGTGTATGGAAGTCCGGCAAACTTTGCCTGCACTGGAACCCGGCCTTTGACGCCGAATTCCTGCGGCACGCTGTGCGGGAAGATCACATACGCACCCCAGCCGGTGCTGCGCTGGATGGCGGCGGTGAACTTGTAGCGCTTCATGACTATGCCGCAGTGCGTGCCTCGCGGCCTTTGCTGCGGCCGCCGAGTGAGACGCTGACGATTTTCGACACGCCGGGTTCCTGCATGGTGACGCCGTACATCACGTCAGCTTGCTCCATGGTGCGCTTGGAGTGCGTGATGACGATGAACTGTGTCGTGTCGGACATCTCTGCAACGAGGCGGGCGAAGCGGCCTACGTTGGTTTCGTCGAGCGGGGCATCGACTTCGTCGAGCACGCAGAAAGGGGCGGGCTGGAACTGGAAGATACCAACGAGCAGGGACAACGCGGTCAGCGCTTTTTCACCACCGGAAAGCAGGAGAACGTTCTGTAGTTTCTTGCCCGGGGGCGAGGCGATGATGTCGATGCCGGATTCGGCGGAGTTGGTTTCGTCGGTGAGGCGCATGGTGGCCGTGCCGCCACCGAAGAGCTTGGTGAACGTGGTGGAGAAGTTTTCGTTGATGATCTTGTAGGCTTCGTCGAACTTCTCACGGGAGACGTCGTCGATTTCCTTGATGGAAGCCTGTGTGTTTTCGATGGACTCGAGGAGATCCTTGCGCTGGGTTTCGAGGAACTCGTGCCGTTGCGCGGTTTCGGTGTACTCCTCGAGAGCCATCATGTTGACCGGACCCATGGCTTCGAGCTTCTGCTTAAGCGCCTTAGCGGCTTCGTCTTCTTCGTGGAGCGCTTCGGCTTCGATACGGACGATGGACTCGTCTTCGCGTAGTGCTGAGGCTTCGATGGAAAGATCGTTGATGCAGGTGGCTTCGAGGTGCTCGAGATCGGAGGTGAGCTTGGCAGCGCGTGCGGAAAGCTGGGCACGCTGCTCACGAAGCTCTTCGGTTTCGTGGCGCAGAGCGCGGAGCTTAGTGTCGAGTTCGGACATTGCGGCGCGAAGCGCGGAGGCCTCGGCTGAGAGGGTTTCGCCTTCGGCGATGGCCTGGGCGCGAATCTCGGTTAGCTCGGTGTGCTGCTGCGAGAGGGCAGTTGTTTCTTCTTCGCGACGCTGCTTTTCAGAGGCTGCGCTGGCGAGCTGTTGCTCCAGTTGAGCGATGCGCTGCGACTGGCCTTCGAAGAGGCGCCTGGTCTGCTCGAAGTTGGCGTTGGCATTGCGGCGACGCTCTTCGAGACCGGCGAGTGCTGCATTGGCTGCGCTGGCGGCTGCTTGTAGTTCTTCACGATCGGCGCGCAGCGCAGCGATCTTTTCGGTTAGCTCGGAAACCTGCTGCTCGACGCCGGCGCGTTCGGCTTCGAAGCGTGCGGCTTCCTCCTGCTTGCGGGTGATGAGGTCCTGCTTCTGCTGGCGGCTGTCTTTGTTGCGCTCGGCGGCGAGCTGCCAGTCCTGCAGACGGCGGGCGATTCGCGCGCTTTCCGCTTCCATCTGACGGAGCG
>Ga0302313_10002479_pt1 | contig 12848 bp, 9 predicted proteins | sample III_Palsa_N2_2_FD_200454 | JGI IMG/M metagenome (GOLD analysis project Ga0302313, IMG submission 200454) | Peat permafrost microbial communities from Stordalen Mire near Abisko, Sweden - III_Palsa_N2_2 | ecosystem: Environmental > Terrestrial > Soil > Palsa > Peat permafrost | place: Sweden...
TCCTGGTGGTGGACGACGGCGGCGGCATGAGCCGCGACGAGCTGGCCTTGGCGCTGGAGCGGCACGCCACCTCCAAGCTCTCCCCCAACGCCGACGGCGACTTCGACCTGTTGCGCATCGGCACCCTCGGCTTTCGCGGCGAGGCCCTGCCGTCGATCGGCTCGGTGGCGCGGCTGACGCTTACCGCGCGGCAAAGGGGCTCGGCCGACGCCTATTCGCTCACCGTCGAAGGCGGGGCCATGGGCCAGCCGGGGCCGGCGGCCTTCGCCGGCGCTCACGGCGCTCGGGTCGAGGTGCGCGACCTGTTCTTCGCCACCCCGGCGCGGCTGAAGTTCATGAAGAGCGCCCGGGCCGAGTCCATGGCCATCGCCGAGGAGGTCAAACGCCAGGCCATGGCGCATGAGGCGACCGGCTTCAGCCTGGATCTCGATGGCCGCCGCGTGCTGCGCCTGCCGCCGGAACGCCCTGGCCCCGAGGGCCGGCTTAAGCGGCTGGCGGCGATCCTGGGCGCGGAATTCGAGGACAACGCGCTGCTGATCGACCAGCAGCGCGAGGGCGTCGAGCTGACCGGCTATGCTGGCCTGCCGACCTATTCGCGCGGCAACGCCGGCCATCAGTATCTGTTCGTCAACGGCCGGCCGGTGCGCGACCGGCTGCTGCAGGGCGCTTTGCGCGCCGCCTATGCCGACTTCCTGGCCCGCGACCGGCACCCCACCGCGGCCCTGTTCGTCACCCTGGAGTCCGAGTTCGTCGACGTGAACGTGCACCCGGCCAAGGCCGAGGTGCGGTTCCGCGACCCGGCCCTGGTGCGCGGTCTGATCGTCGGCGCCCTCCGCCACGCCCTGGCCGGCGCCGGGCACCGGGCTTCGACCACCGTCGCCTCCGCCGCCCTGGACGGGTTCAGAGCTCAAGGCCTGCCGCCGCAGGCCTACGCCGCCGCCAACGCGCGCGGCTTCTCCGCCTGGGGCGCTGGGGGCTGGTCGCCGCAAGGGGCGGCGCAGCAACTGCCCGGCGTGCAGGAGATCTCAGCCCGGTTCGAGCGGGACGATTACGCGCCGGATCTCGCTGCGGCTGTTGGTGCGGCGGCGACCGCAGAGGTGATCGACCTCACGGACTACCCCCTCGGCGCGGCGCGGGCGCAGGTGCACGAGACCTATATCGTCGCCCAGACCCGCGACGGGGTCGTCATCGTTGACCAGCACGCGGCGCATGAGCGGCTGGTCTATGAGCGGATGAAGGCGGAGATGGACCGAGGCGGCGTGGCGCGCCAGGCCCTACTGCTGCCCGAGGTGGTCGATCTGGATCCCGCCGAGGCCGAACGCGTGGCCGAACGCGCGGATGAGCTGGCGGCCCTGGGCCTGATCATCGAACCGTTCGGACCCGGCGCCATATTGGTGCGGGAAACCCCGGCCCTGCTGGGCGAGACCGACGCGGCGGGCCTGATCCGCGACATCGCCGACGACCTGGCCGAGAACGGCGCGCCCTTGGCCCTGGGCGAGCGGCTGCAGGCGGTCTGTTCCACCATGGCCTGCCACGGCTCGGTCCGCGCCGGCCGCCGCCTCAACGCCGCCGAGATGAACGCCCTGCTGCGCGAGATGGAAGTCACGCCCCACTCCGGCCAATGCAACCATGGCCGCCCCACCTATGTGGAGCTGAAGCTGGCCGACATCGAGAAGCTGTTCGGACGGCGTTAGGGCTGTATCGGAGCGAGCCGGCACAGCCCGCCTGGATCAGAACACCCCGTAGACCGACTCGACCACCTCGCCGGTGTAGGTGTCCACCAGCAGGGCGTCCGGCCCGGACCGCACCCATTCGTAGCCATAGGGCGGCACTGGCAGGTCATAGTCGTCGTAGTCGTTGATCCAGAAGTCGGCGGCGAACCAGCCGACCGGCAGGAATTCGCCGTAGGCCCAGCGCCGGTAATAGAAGCCGGGCTGATCATGCCAGGCGCCGGCGCCGCGCCAGCCAAAATGCTGCTTGGCGCGAACCTGGGCCGGGAAGTGCTGTGGATCGTAGCGGGGCCGGTCGCCGGTGGAGGCGGTGAAGCCTGGCGCGCCGAAGCCTGAGCGGCCCTGATGGACGGCCGCGGCCTTCGGCGGCGGGGCGGAGCCGCCCTCCGGATGGGGAACGTCGCCGCGGCCTTGCGGCACATAGGCATGCGGTCCGCCTGAACCGGGGCCGGGCGCCGGCGCGTGGCCGCCAGCAGTCGCGCCCCCGCCATGACCACCGCCCGCGGGCGGCTTGCTGTCATGGTCGTGTTTGGGCGGATCGGCCAGGACCGAGCCGGCGATCAGGGAGAGCGCCGCCGTGGCGGCCATCAGACGCTTCATCGAGGTCATCTCCGTCGGAGCTCAGCTTAAGCTTAGCCATACCACGACGGAGCAGGCGCGCCTATCACCCCGTCGCGAACGCCGCCATGTCCCGCGCCGTGTCGCGGCTGATGTCGGGACAGCAGATGGCGAAGATTTCCGTGCCGTGGATGGTGCCCATCACCTGACGGGCGCGGGCGGCGATCCCGTTCGCGATCAGCAGGCGATAGAATTCGATCCCCTCGTCGCGCAGCGGGTCGCACTCGTTGACGCTGATCACCGTGGGCGGGAAGCCCTTGATATCGGCGGGACCGGCGAAGGCCGGCCAAGCGATCGGGTCCTTGGCTTCGAACGCCTCGACGCCATAGGCCATGAAGCCGCGATTGCTGTGCAGGTCGAGCAGGATGCCGTTGTTTTCCGTCGACGACGGATAGCGATCCTGTGGCCATTGGCCGGCGATATAGGGGCAGAGGGCGTAGAGGCCCTTGATAAGGCCCTGCTCGCCGTCCTTGGTCAGCTTCAGACCGAGGCCGAGGGTCAGGTTGCCGCCGCCGCTCTCGCCCGCAACGATAATGCGGTCGGGGTCGATGTTGAGCTTGGCGGCGTTGGCCTTCACCCACTTCAGGCCCGAAACGCAGTCGTTCAGGCCGGCGGGGAAGGGCGCGACTTCCGGCGCCGAGGAGGCGGTCAGGCAGTTGCGGAAATCGACCATGGCCACCGCCACGCCCATGGCGGCGATGATCTTGCCCCAGGCGCGGTACATGCCGTCGAACGCCGACGAGCTCATCATGCCGCCGCCGTGGATGTAGTAGACGCAAGCCAAGCGCTCGGCATTGTCCGGGCGGATGTACTGAATCTTGATCGTGTTGCCGTCCGGCGAGGAGGTGAAGGTCTCGGTAGTGATCTTCAGCCCAGCCGAAGGCGCGGTGATCTCGTTGTCCACCTGCTCCATGAAGACCCGGCCCATCTCGGCGCGCGCCACGGCTTCAGGAGTGTTCGCCTCGACGAGCTGGATCGCGCGATCCTTGACGTCGGTCGCCGGCGGCGCTTCGGGGAAGGCCCCGAAGATGGCCTTGATGCGGGGGTCGATACGGCGGTCGTCGACGATCTTCGAGGCCATGAGGCGTCTCCTCCTGTTTTATGACGCGGTTATCGGCGATCACACGGCCTCTGAACAGGGCTATGCTGAAGCTCATGCAGACCGGACAGCCCAGCCGCACCGCCCTATCCGCCGCCGCCCATCGCGCGGCCCATCAGGTGCTTGAACAGGGACGTATCTTCGCCGACCCGCTGGCGCTGCGGATTCTGGGTCCGGACGCGGACGCCATGGTGGCGCAGATGGCGAGCCAGCCCGAGCGGCGCGGCATGCGGCTGTTTATCGCCGCCCGCACCCGCTTCGCCGAAGACGCCCTGGCCGTCGCCGTGGCGCGGGGCGTGCGCCAGCTGGTGGTGCTGGGCGCGGGCCTGGACACCTTCGCCTATCGCAATCCGCATGAGGCCGTTGGGCTCAGGGTGTTCGAGGTCGACCATCCGGCCACACAGGGCTGGAAGCAGGGGCGGTTGGCGGAAGCCAGACTGACCCCGCCGGCAAGCCTGACCTACACGCCGGTGGATTTCGAACGATCGACCCTGGGCGAAGGCCTGGCCGCCGCCGGGTTCGATCCGGCGCAGCCAAGCTTCTTCACCTGGGCCGGCGTCGTACCCTATCTGACCCGCGAGGCGGTGCTGGCGACGCTGGACTATATCGGCGCCCTGCCCGGTGGCGCGGAGGTGACCTTCGATTACAGCGACCCGCCGCCCACCCTGCCGCCAGACCAGCAGGCCGACCAGGCCAAGCGCGCGGAGAACGTCGCCGCGGCCGGCGAGCCCTGGCTGACCTATTTCGCACCCGACGGCCTGGCGGCGGCGCTGCGCGCCCGTGGCTTCACCGAGATCGAGGACGTGGGGCCCGCGCAAATCGCGGTTCGCTATTTCGGCGCGCCAAATTGGGACCGCACCAAGGGCGGCCATTTCGCGAGGGCGCGGGCGGGCTGAAACCGTCCACTCCCCTCGTCATCGTCACGCCTTCCGCAAGAACCAGACCCGCGCCGCGCCGTACTTCCGCTCATCCAGCAGTTCGAAGCCCGGCGTGACCGGCGCGAGTTCGTCGGCGCCGCGCTCGAACACCGCTACCGCGCCCTCGGACAGCCAGCCGCCGGCCAGAAGCTCAGCCAAGGCGCGTTCGCCCAGGCCCTTGGCGTAGGGCGGATCGAGGAAGGCGATGTCGAACAGGGCGCCATCGCTGGCCGGCTTGGCGCCCAGGGCCGTGGCGTCTCGACGATGGATACGGGTTCGGCCGAACAGGTCGCCGGCGGGCGCCAACGTCTCGATATTCTGGCGGATCACGCCCCGCGCCGCATCGTCGGTTTCCACAAACAGGCCGTAGGCCGCGCCGCGTGACAGCGCCTCCAGCCCCAGCCCGCCGGAGCCGGCGAACAGATCGATCACCCGCGCGTCCGCCAGCCCCGGCGACCAAGCGGCGTGCTCGAGCACGTTGAACACCGCCTCCCGCGTGCGATCCGCCGTCGGCCGCGTCCCCTGCCCCGCCGGCGCGATCAGCGCGCGGCCGCGATATTTGCCGGAAATAATGCGCAGCTTCCGTCTCCCAACACCGCATGCACCCTCGCGGCCGTATTGACGCCGACCGCAACAACCTCGAGATGAGGTGGATATCGGGGGATGGTACGATGTTTCGTGGTGTGTTGGCGCTCGCCGTTGCGAGCGTGGTGATTTTCGCATGCTCGGTCAGCCAGGCGGCTCCGCCGATCGAGGCCTACGGCAGACTCCCCGCGCTTGAGCAGGTCAGCCTTTCCCCGTCAGGCCAGCGCTACGCGATGATCGCCGTCGCGGGCGAGGCGCGAAAACTGATCGTCGCAACGATCGACGACAAGCCTCTTCTGGTGGCCGGTCTAGGCGCCGCCAAGGTCCGCGCGATCCGCTGGGCCGGCGAGGATCATCTGCTGATCGAAACCTCCGCCACGGTCACCCTCGGCATGGATTTCTCGATCGATCGGGAAGAACTCTACGGTGTCGTCGCGATCAACGTCGCCACGGGAAAACTGACGCCAATCTTTCCCCCGCACGGCGGCATCGAGCCGACCGTCTTGAGAAACTACGGCGCCCGGCTGATCAACGGCCAATGGTTCGGTTTCTTCGGCGGCATCACGATGGAGACCAATCATTCGGGCGACCTCACGCTCACCCATACCTATCCCGACCTCTATCGCGTGAACCTCGACACCGGCGCGCCAGACAAGGTCGCGAGTGGCTCCGAAGTGGGCGCGGGCTGGCTGGTCGGGCCCAATGGCGAGGTGGTCGCGCGCGCCAGCTACGACCAGCGGCAGGGCGATTGGAAGATCATGCGGGGCGGTTTTGGCGGCCCGGTTCTGGCTTCGGGAAACAACCCCTTTGGCGGCGTCACGCTCGAAGGGCTGGGACGGACTCCCGGTACGCTGCTGGTGAACGTCCCCAAGGCCCACGCTACATCCGAGGAGGAGATTCCGCTCGCAGGCGGCCCCGCGGTCGAGGTCCCGGAGAACAAGTATATCAACGAGGTCCTGCTCGATCGTCGCACCATGACCTGGATAGGCTACGCCAGCGGCGGCGATGTCCCGGAACTCAACATGTTCGACCCGCAAATCGCCGCGCGGGTACGCGGAACACGGAAGGCCTTTCCGAACCAAAGCGTCATCTTCACCTCCTGGAGCGACGATTTCAGTCGGATCATGGTCTTCACCACCGGCGGCGACGACTCCGGCACCTACTGGCTAGTGGACATCGCCAAGGGCGCCGCCGACCCGGTCGGTCACGCCTATCCGGACGTACCACCCGAAGCGGTCGGACCGATCAGGATGGTGGATTGGAAGGCCGCCGACGGCTTGGAACTGCACGGCGTGCTCAGCCTCCCGCCTGACCGGCCGGCGCATAATCTTCCGGTGGTCGTGCTGCCGCACGGCGGACCGGAGGCGCGCGACTATCCCGTATTCGACTGGTGGGCGCAGGCCTTCGCGTCCCAGGGCTATGCGGTGCTGCAGCCCAACTTCCGTGGCTCCTCCGGTTACGGCCCCGGGTTCGTCGAAGCCGGCCAGGGCCAATGGGGCCGCAAGATGCAGACCGATGTCTCGGACGGCCTGGCCGAGCTGGTCAAGGAAGGCGTCGTCGACCCCAAGCGCGCCTGTATCGTCGGCGCCTCCTACGGCGGCTATGCCGCCCTGGCGGGGGTCACCGTGCAGCATGGGCTGTACCGCTGCGCCGTGGCCGACGCCGGCGTGTCGGACCTGAGCGGGATGCTGACCTATGAGTACGACAAACGCCTCGAGGCTAGCGCCGGCACCCGGTATTGGAAGGCCTTTATGGGCCCGACGTCCGGGTTCAGCGAGATTGCGCCGCTGCGACTTGCCTCAAAGGCCGACGCGCCCATCCTCCTGATCCACGGCAAGGACGACACCGTGGTGCTCTATGAGCAAAGCACGGCGATGCGGAAGGCCCTGCTCGCGGCCGGCAAGACGGTGGAGTTCGTCACCATGCCCAACGAGGACCACTGGCTGTCCCGCGAGGCGACGCGGATTCAGATGCTGAAGACCGCCGTGGCGTTCGTGGAGAAATACAATCCCCCCGATCCGGCGCCGGCCGCCGTCGTGACGAAATAGCTGTCCCTACCCGCTCAGCTGCGCCGCGACATGGCGCGCGCGCTACGGAGGCCATCCTGGCGCCGAGCGGTTCGATCAAACGATCTTGACGCCCCGAGCACCAACCTCAAGATACCGCTAGGGTTCGGGGGACTATCCAATGGTTCGGTTGTTTTGGGCGCTGGCCTGCGCCTGTGTGCTGGCGCTGTCAGCCACCGAGGCGGGCGCGGAACCGCCGGCCGTAAGCGACTATGGGAAGCTGCCAGCCGTTGAAAATGTGCTGCTTTCACCTTCCGGCGCCGACTATGCGATGATCACGGTCGACGGCGAGCATCGCAAGCTGATCGTTGCGACCACGGACAGCGCGGTCATTTACTCGGCTGATGTCGGCGACACAAAGGTCCGCTCAATTGAATGGGCAGGCGAAGATCATGTCTTGGTCGTGGCAGCCAATACGGTGCCCCTGGGAGAGACTTTTGTCCTCGATAAGGTGGAAATCCTGTCCGTCGCATCGATCAATATTCGTACCGGGCACGTCTTGCCGGTGTTTCGCGATACCGCGAACCTCGCCCCCATTGTATTCGGCTACTATGGAACCGCTCAGAGCGGCGGTCACCAGTACGGCTTCTTCGGCGGGATACCGCGTATGGGGTCGGGCAAGCACAGCGTCTACCTCACGCGCGACTTCGCGGACCTCTATCGTGTCGACCTGGACGACGGTGACCTGACCCTAGCGGCGAAAGGCTCCAAGACATCTGACGGCTGGCTGATTGGGCCCGACGGGTCTGTCGTTGCGGCCTCCTTCTATGACGAGCGTTCGGGCGATTGGAGCATACATCGCGGCGCCGATGGTCCGGTGCTAGCCAAGGGAAACAGCCGCTTCGGCGGCGTAAGCCTCACAGGTCTGGGACGTGATGCTGGCAAGATTGTCGTGGGCGTGCCCGCCGGATGGGGCGACACCGATACTCAGATTTCCCTGGCGAACGGAGCGCCGAGCGAGATTGAGAACGGCGCGGACATCGACGAGCTGCTGTTCGATCGCAAGACGGGGCTTTGGTCAGGCTACGTGAAAGTCGGGGATCTCGCCGAACCCCACATGTTCAGCCCCTCGGCGGAGGCTGGCCTGGCAGCCTTGCACAAGGCCTTCCCTAACCGTTCCATCCGGTTGTCCTCGTCGAGCGATGACTTCAACCTGCTTGTCGTCTTTACCTCGGGCGCGGGTGATTCCGGGACCTATTGGTTGGTCGACCGCGTGAAACATCGGGCTGATCCAATTGGTTACCAATACCCCACCGTTCAAGCCGTCGATGTCGGCGATATTCGCATGGTGACATGGAAGGCGGCCGACGGCCTCGAACTGCACGGCGTTCTCAGTCTGCCGCCCAATCGACCAGCGGCCGATCTCCCTGTCGTAGTGATGCCGCACGGCGGCCCTTGGGCGCGGGATTTTCCCATCTTCGACTGGTGGGCACAGGCCTTCGCGTCGCAAGGTTACGCCGTCTTTCAGCCCAACTATCGCGGCTCCACGGGCTATGGCGAGAAATTCTACGAATCGGGAATCGGCGAGTATGGCGGCAAGATGCAGACCGACATTGCCGATGGGTTGGCCGCACTGGCTCGACAGGGCGTCGTCAATCCAAAGCGAGCCTGTATCGTCGGCGCCAGTTATGGCGGTTACGCAGCCCTGTATGGCGTGACCATGCTGCATGGTCTTTACCGCTGCAGCGTCTCCGTAGCCGGCGTTTCGGACCTTACGGAATTCCTGCACTACATCACCAACGAAACTGGCGATAACAGTACGGATCACCGTTTCCTCAGGTCCTTCATAGGCGACGAGCACCTGGACCAAATCTCGCCGATGACCCAGGCTGACCAGGCCGACGCGCCTATTTTGCTGATCCACGGTAAAGACGATACCCGTGTTCCGATCAGTCAGAGCGAACGGATGCGTAGGGCGTTGAGAGACGCCGGCAAGTCCGTAGAATTGATCGAGTTGCCCGGCGAGGACCACTTGCTGTCCCGTGAGGAAACGCGAGTGAGCACGGTCGACGCTTCGGTGGCCTTCGTGGAGAAGTACAATCCGCCCGATCCGGCGCCACCGGCCATGGCGGCAGCGAAATAGGCTCTAGCTGCGCCAGCGCAGGACGCCGCCCTCGACAGGGTTCACGAAGGCGCGGTTCTCACGGCGGCTGGCGGTCCATTCGCGCTTGAGGGCCTGGTACCATTTGGCCTGGCGGTCGGCGTCGTCGACCCAGAGCAGGCTGGGGTCGTAGACCAGGCCCTGGTTCTGCAGGTTCACCATGCCGGCGTCCTGGCGCAGGAATTTACGCGCGGCGCTGGCGACGAAGGGCTTGAGCAGGCTGGCCATCGGATGATCCCACCACATCATCTGGGCGATGGCGGTGGTCTTGTCGGTGAGCGGCGTCAGACAAGTCAGCGACAGCACCTGGCGGGCGCCGATGGTGATGTGCTCCCAGCGCAGGCCCGGCAGGCGGAAGGTGATCTCGGTCGACGGCGCGCCGCCCAGCAGGCGATAGGCGTAGCTGTTGCTCGATGGCGGATGACGGACCATGGCGAAGCCGGCGTCACGCGGCGCGAAGGTCTTGGCCTTGTCGTGCTGGGAGGCCGCGGAGCGCCACCACCAGTTCTGATGCACATAGGGGCCGTGGGCGGGATCCATCAGCCCCACCACGGCGTGGTCGATATGGGCGTCGAACACCATCCGGTCGACCAGTTTGGGGCCGCCGCCGACAACGCCCGGGAAGGTGGGCGACGGCTGATCCGGCTGACCCTCGCCCCGCGCATCACCGGCCATCCAGATGAAGACCAGGCCCTGGCTTTCGGCCAAAGGATAGCGGCGCACGCGGATGCGGCTCACCTCGACCGCCTGATCGGCCACCATCGATGGAATGGCCGAGCAGGCCCCGTCGGTGCGGAAACGCCAGCCGTGATAGGGGCATTCCACCACCTCGGCGCCGTCGGTCTCCTTCACCAGCCGGCCGGCCGACAGGGGCGCCGCGCGGTGAGGGCAGATGTCGCGCAGGGCATAGGCCTCGCCGGCCCTGGTGCGGCCGAGCAGGATCGGCTCGCCCATGATCTCATAGCGCTTCTGCTTGCCAGGCTTCAGGTCGCTCGACAGGGCGGCGAAATACCAGATGTCGCGCAGGAAGCCCTGCCCGAACACCATGCGGGTCTGATCGCGGGGTTTGGCGTCGCCGTCGGCCATGCCGCCTTCTAGCGCGAGAGGGCCCGGACGTCGATGCGGCGGCTCCTCTGTTCCTCATCCTGAGGTGCGAGGCGAAGCCGAGCCTCGAAGGACGCACGTCACCGCCGCTGCGTCCTTCGAGGCCCGCTGCGCGGGCGCCTCAGGGTGAGGAACCGGGATTGGCGCCGATCGCGGCTTCAAGCGTTACCGTGACATGGCGTTTCGCAAGAAGGTGCATCCCAAGGTCGACCGCTGGGAAAAGCGGCAGACCCGCGCGGCCCGGTTCACCGGGTTCGGCCTGATCCTGATCATGGCCGGCGGCGTCATCGCCCTGGCCAACTGGCTCACCCCGCCCCAGCATCTGCCGTGGAAGCCGCTGACCCTGGCCCAGCCCGTGGGTGTGGCCACCAGCGTCAAGGTCGCCACCACGCCCGCCGGCGCGGGCTGCCGCGCGATCCTGACCAAGGGCGGCGTGACCTTTCAGGACGTCCCCGACCAGACCGACGGCTTCTGCGTCATCCACGACGCCCTGACCCTCACCGGGGGCATGTCGGCCCTGCACCCCATCGGCGCGGTGATGACCTGCCGTGAGGCCTTGGCCTTCTCGGTCTGGGAGAAGCAGGTGGTGCAGCCGGCGGCCAGCGCCCTGCTGGGCTCTCCCCTCCAGACCATCACCCATTTCGGCGCCTATTCCTGCCGCCGACGCTACGGCCGCGCCGACCAGCCGGTGAGCGAGCACGCCCTGGCCAACGCCATCGACGTCGGCGCCTTCACCCTGGCCAATGGCCAGACCGTGACGGTGGAGAAGGATTGGGCCGATCCCGGCCCCAAGGGCCAATTCCTGCACCAGGTCCGCCAAGGCGCCTGCGGCGTGTTCGAGACCGTGCTCAGCCCCGACTACAATGCCGAGCACCACAACCACCTGCACCTGGACATGGGCGACGGGCCTGTGTGCCACTGAGACGCCCTCGCCTAGGGTTTGCGGCGTAGCAAGCGTCCCCACGGGGCGTAGACAGCCGCCAACCCCGATCCTAGCCTCACTCTATGCTCAACCTCGATCCAACTATTCCATCGCGAGTCATAATTCTGGGTTGCTCAGGATCGGGCAAGTCCACGCTGGGCGTCGCGCTCGCCGAAAGGTTTGGCCTGCCCTTCGTCCCGACCGACAATATCTACTGGGGACCAGGTTGGACGCCTGTGCCTGCCTCCGAAGTGAGGGCCTGGCTCGAGAAGACGACCGCTGAAGAGCGTTGGGTCCTGGACGGCAATTTCGACGCTCAGCGAGACCTGCTTTGGGGTCGAGCGGACTTGGCCGTCTGGCTTGATTTGCCGTGGATAGTCACGCTGCTGCGAGTGGCTCGCAGGAATTTGCGCTGGTGGATCACGCGCGCGACGATCTGGGGAGGGCTGCAGATGACTTTCCCGAGGCTAGCGGCCGGCGTGTTTCACGCGGCGCGAAGCCACTCGCTCAAACGGCGGACATATCCGGACCTGCTGGCAAGCTTTCCCAGGCTCAAGGTCGTCCACATTCGATCCGCCACTGAACTCAGGACGTGGATCAACACCCAAAATCCAACCTCGCCGCCATCCCTGCATTCAGCGGCTTGACCTCGCCCAACTCCCGCGACAGGTTGCGCCCGCAAAATCAAACAAGTGTTTTAAGGGAGCGGTATGGCCATGAGCCTCTTCGATCTGACCGGCAAGGTCGCCATCATCACCGGCTCGTCGCGGGGCATCGGCAAGGCCATCGCCGAACAGTTCGCCGACCACGGCGCCAAGGTCGTCATCTCCTCGCGCAAGGCCGGCCCCTGCGACGAGGTGGCCGCCGAGATCAACGCCAAACACCCCGGCGCGGCCATCGCCGTCCCCGCCAACATCTCCTCCAAGGACGACCTGCAACGGCTGGTGGACGAGACCCGCAAGGCGTTCGGCCGCGTCGACGTCCTGGTCTGCAACGCCGCCTCCAACCCCTATTACGGGCCGATGTCTGGCATCAGCGACGACGCCTTCCGCAAGATTTTGGACAACAACATCATCTCCAACCACTGGCTGATCCAGATGGTCGCGCCGGAGATGAAGGAGCGGAAGGATGGGGCGATCATCATCGTCTCCTCCATCGGCGGCCTGCGCGGCAATGCGGTGATCGGCGCCTACAACATCTCCAAGGCGGCCGACTTCCAGCTGGCCCGCAACCTGGCGCACGAGCTGTCGCCGTCCAACATCCGGGTCAACTGCATCGCCCCGGGCCTGGTGAAGACCGATTTCGCCAAGGCGCTGTGGGACACCCCGGAAGCCGAGAAGCGCTCCAGCGCCGGCACGCCCCTGCGCCGCCTGGGCGAGCCGGACGACATCGCCGGGGCGGCTGTGTATCTGGCGTCGAAAGCGGGGTCTTGGATGACTGGCCAAGCGCTGGTGGTCGACGGCGGGGCGACGATCTAGGGCGCTGGGTTCTGATCCGCCTGTAATCCCTCACCCTCCCATCCTTCGGATGGGCCCCTCCCTCTCCCTTCGGGAGAGGTGTGGGAGCGTGCCCTGAAACACCTCTCCTGGAAGGAGAGGGAACCATCCCCGCGTCGCGCAGCGGCGTGGGAGGGTGAGGATTGGGCGGGTGCAGGTAATGGCGCGTAATCACATAAATCCGCCGCATTAGCGCAAGCGCGCCACGCC
>Ga0302313_10002483_pt1 | contig 12833 bp, 10 predicted proteins | sample III_Palsa_N2_2_FD_200454 | JGI IMG/M metagenome (GOLD analysis project Ga0302313, IMG submission 200454) | Peat permafrost microbial communities from Stordalen Mire near Abisko, Sweden - III_Palsa_N2_2 | ecosystem: Environmental > Terrestrial > Soil > Palsa > Peat permafrost | place: Sweden...
ACAAGGCCACACCGGCCGCATGCTAAGTCTCATCGGCGCGATCTCCTGACTTTCTCGTAGTTGTTCTTGCTTTTGCTTTTCTGGCTGTCATTCCGCAGCGTAGCGAAGGAATCTGCTTCTCTACCAGTAGCTCTCGAAGCCAAAGCCAAAAGCTCCACCTACGCCTTACACAACTCCAGCAACAACTCCTCGCGATGCTCCAGCGCGAACCGATCAATCGTCTTCAAACTCTGCAAGTAGAACCCCACGCCCACCACCGCGAACACCGCAAAGATCGGCACAAGCGCCCACAGCGCATGCAGCCAGAAGCACAAGAAGAACAGCCCTGCCGCCACACCTGACGACACCATCAACACCCCCAGCGCAATCAGCGTGCTCACCTGCGATGCCTGCCGCCGCGCCATCTTCTGCAAATCCATCTTTTTCGGCGAAGTAATCGACCGCTGGTTGCCGAACACCATATTCACCGCCAGCGTCCCCACCGCCCAAAGCACCGCGGCCACCGCCGTCTGCAGCGAAGGCACCCCGGCCATGTAGCTGATGATCACGAACACCAGTACGATCTCCACCAGCGCCATCAGCGACCCCAACAAATTTTTCCCCAGCAGAATATCCCGCATCCTCACCGGCGCCATAAAGTAAAGCTGCGCCCCCGTCGTCTCCATCCCCAGAGAGTTATAACTCAGCGGACAGATAGCCAGCAGCGTATACGCCACCGCCGCCGGAAACACCCACATCGATCCCGCACTCGATCGCGTCGCAAACTTCCCCGCAAAAATCAGTACCAGAAAAATCGGCATCACCAGCCCATACAAGATCCCCGTATTCCGCCGCACATACAGAATCTCCTTGCTCACCACAGCCTCAACCACCGCCCACACCCGCGCCCTGCCTGCAACCGCAAACTCACCAGTAGCCACATTTGTCCCGATCGCCGCCGCGTTCGCCGGCGCCACCGCCGTACTTGCCCCCATCCCCACCCGTTCGTCATCTCGACCGAAGCGCGCAGCGCGTAGCGGAGAGACCCCTTTATTCGCTTTTGCTCTTGTCGTCTTCTGCGCGACCGCACTCGCCGCATCCGACAGGTTCTCTCCCCGAAACTCTGTCCGCATCCGCAGCGCAAACACCAGCAAAAACAGCCCTCCCCACATCGCCGCCGCCACCGTATACCCCGCAAACCCCGCAACGGCTCCCTCCGTCCCCTCGGCCAACGACGCACTCGCCAACTCTGGCGGCAGCGGCCGCAGCCAAGGCTCCGCCCGCGCAATCAGCGGCCCCACAAAACCAAACCTCTGCTGCGACACGTCATACGCGTGCGTCTTGTGGTTGTGGTTATACGCCGGATTGAACTTGAAATTCGCCCACTGAATCCCCAGCGACCCTATAAAAATCACCGCCGTAAACACCTCGCGCGCCCGCCGCGTCGACAGCCAACGATCCACCCACGCAAAAATCATCCGCGAGAACAGCACGTTCGTCGCCGCAAACACGGCCATCGCAATCAGCGCATACACCCACAGCTCCGGCGCCGCCAACCCAATCCCCACCGCTACCGCCAACGACGTCAGCGTCCCCGCTACATTCGCCGGCGTCAGCAGCCCAAAGAACAGCCGGATCCCCACATACGTCTCCACCTTCAGCGGAAACCGAATCAGCTGCGTCGGATCAAACGTAGTCGTCGGCTGCCCCAGCTGAATATTCAGCAGCTGGCAAAGCAAAAAAATCCCCCACAGCAATCCAGCAAGCCACGTCAAATGTCCCTTCGCCACGATGGCGTACGCGCCAAAGCCCGCACCCACCACCACCCCGAACACCAGCCCCAAAAACAGCACCGACAGCAGTACCACGCCCACCATCTCGCCCTTGCCGCCCTTGCGTCGAAAGCTGTTCACAAAAATCCGCCACCGCAGCCACGCAATCGCCCCAAACTGCGCCCGCGTCTTCCCCGCCGACCACCCGCCCCGCTCTAGCTCAGCCATGTCAGCTCCTGCTCTGGTTGCGCCGCCCCCGCCTCATTCCCCACCACATTCAGAAAAATCTGCTCCAAGGTAAGCCTTGCGTGAGCATCACCCTCAACCCCCGGCGAAAGCCGCGCCTGCACGCCAGCCCTCAACTCATCCAGCGACCCATTCGCCACAATGTGTCCGCGATTAATAATCGCGATGTGCGAGCACAGCCGCTCCACAATCTCCAGCACATGCGACGTCAAAAAGATCGTCGCCCCCCGCGCAATCATGCTCTGCAACATCGTCTTCAACGTATTCGCCGCGATCGCATCCACACCCTCAAACGGCTCATCCAGAAACAGCACCTTCGGCCCATGGATCACCGCCGCCGCCAGCGCCAGCTTCTTTCCCATCCCATGCGAGTAGTCCGCGATCAATTTCTTTCCCTGGTCCGCCAGCCCCATAAACTCCAGCAGCTCCTCCGACCGCGCCGCCGCCGTCGCTTTGTCCAGCCCATACATCCGCCCCACAAACAGCAGGTACTCCCGCGCCGTCAGCTTGCCAAACAGCGCCATGCCCTCCGGCACTACGCCTATCAGCCGCTTCACTTCCACGGGGTTATAAAACAAATCCTGCCCCAATATCTGGATTGATCCCGACGTCGGCGCCAACAACCCCGTCAGCATCTTGATGGTCGTCGATTTTCCCGCGCCATTCGGTCCAAGAAATCCGAAAAACTGCCCCGGCTCCACTGCCAGGTCAATATGATCAACAGCTGTAAATCCCTCAAAGGTTCGTGTGAGCGCGTGAGCCGCGATAGCAGGGGCCATGATTGCCGAGTGTATCAGCCACTACCGTAGGCGAGCATCACCTGCATCTGTCTCTCTGCCTTCTTCCCTATCCTCTATCCCCTATCCCGTGCCCACTAGTAGACAATGGAGGTATCGCGAACGAGGTTTCCCCATGCCTGCACATCCCATCGTCGGTCTCCACCACGTCACCGCCATCGCCTCCGACCCGCAGGCCAACCTCGACTTCTACACCCAGGGCCTCGGCCTCCGTTTCGTCAAGCGCACCGTCAATTTCGACGACCCCGGCACCTACCACTTCTACTTCGGCGACGACGCCGGCTCCCCCGGCACCATCCTCACTTTCTTCCCCTGGCCCCACGCCACTCGCGGCTCCGCTGGCGCCGGCGAAGTCACCCACACCGCCTTCAGCATCCCCTCGGACTCCCTCGCCTTCTGGGAACAGCGCCTCGTCGACCTCCACATCCCCTTCACCCGCAGCCCCCGCCGCTTCGATGAAGAAGTCCTCACCCTCGCCGACCCCGACGGCATGAAGATCGAGCTCGTCGCCCACGCCGAAGCCTCCGCCGCCCATCCACCCCGCTTCTCCGATGTTCCCTCTGCCCACGCCATCCGCGGCTTCCACGGCGTTACCATGCTTCAGCTCGACGCCACCGAGACCTCTGCCACCCTCGCCTTCATGGGCTTCCATCAAATTGCCGCCGAAGGCAACCGCCTCCGCTTCGCCAGTCCCGCCGACCCCTCCGCCCTCGGCAATCACATCGACATCCTCGTCGACCCGCAAGCCAACTTCGGCCGCTCCGGCGCCGGCTCCGTCCACCACATCGCCTTCCGCGCCGCCAATGACGAAGCCCACCTCGACTGGCGCACCACCATCACCCAGCACCTTCCCGCCACCGAAGTCCTCGATCGCGAATACTTCCACTCCATCTACTTCCGCGAACCCGGCGGCGTCCTCTTCGAACTAGCCACCGACAACCCAGGCTTTGCCATCGACGAGCCCCTCGAATCCCTAGGCGAACGCCTTTGCCTTCCCCCCTGGTTCGAATCCCGCCGCCCCGAACTCGAGCAGCGCCTAGCCCCCCTCACCCTCCACAAAACCACTGCAGCCGACCCCGCGCCCCCTCCGTCCGCACCTTTGCCGCCGAGTGGGACAGGCGAAGCCGGCCGGGTGCCCCATCCGTACGCGCCTTTGCGGACGGGTGGGAAAGAAGACCTCAGCGGCCCACACGCCAACGGTGAACTCTACCGCGCCGGCGCACCACTCGATAAGGCAACCGCCGCCGTCATCCTTCTCCACGGCCGCGGCGGCGCCGCCCGCGACATCCTCACCCTCTCCCGCGCGCTAGCCCCCACCAACTCCCCCATCGCCTTCCTCGCCCCGCAGGCCGCCAACTCTGCCTGGTATCCCAACTCCTTCCTCGCCGAACGCGAAACCAATCAGCCCTTCCTCGACTCCGCCTTAGCGCGCGTCCAATCCATCCTCGACCTCGTCCTCGCCGCAAGCATCCCTCTCGACCGCATCGTCCTCGCCGGCTTCTCGCAAGGCGCCTGCCTCGCGACCGAATTCATCGCCACCCATACCGCCCGCTACGCCGGCCTCATCGCGTGGACGGGCGGCCTCATCGGCCCTCCCGACTCCACGCTCTCCGGCTCCGACCCCGCCCACGCCGGCACGCTCGCCGGCACCCCCGCCCTCTTCGCCAGCAGCGACCCCGACCAATGGGTCCCCTGGCCCCGCGTAGAAGAGTCCGCCAAAATCTTCACCTCGATGGGCGCGCAAGTAACCCTCCGCCGCTACCCCGACAAGCCCCACTCCGTAAGCGGCGAAGAAATAGAACTAGCCCGCAAGCTAATAGAAAAAGCCCTCACCCCCAAGTAGCGAAGGCGAGAAGCTCAACGCCCGCCGTCCGCACAGGACCTACGTCCGCAGCAACTCCGCGAAGATCGTCCCACCCTGATCCGCGCGACTCACCGTCCGCCGAAACACGCTGAACAACTCGCGCCCCACTCCATACTGCATCGCCGAAAGATCCGCCGTCACCGCCTCGCGCGCCTCCCACTCCTCTGCGTCCACCAGCGCCGTCAGCTCTCCCGTATTCGAGTCAATCTTTACCCGATCGCCATCCCGCAGCTTCGCAATCGGCCCACCCTCCGCGGCCTCCGGCGTCAAATGAATCGCGGCCAGCACCTCACCCGACGCACCCGACAACCGTCCATCCGTCACCAGCGCCACCTTGAACCCAGCGCTCTGCACCGCCTGTAGCGGCGGCAGCAGCTTATGCAACTCCGGCATGCCATTTGCCCGAGGCCCCTGGAACCGCACCACCACAATCACATCGCGATTCAACTCCCCAGCCTTGAACGCCTTCTGCACGCACTCCTGGCTATGGAAGATCTTCACCTCGCCCTCAATCACATGCAGATCCGGCGCAATCGTCGACGTCTTCACAATTGCCTTACCCAAGTTCCCGTCCAACACGCAAAGCCCACCGCGCACATCGAACGGCGCACTCACCGGCCGCAAAATCTGTTCGTCCTTACTGACCCCATCCCCGATCCGCCACCCAGCCTCTTTGGCGCCCTTCAGGAACGCGACCTCGGTATATCGCTGTAGCCCCGGTCCTGCCACGGTCTGCACATTCTCATGCGCAAGCCCCGCGTCGAGCAGCTCGCCAATCAAAAATCCCATCCCCCCCGACGCATGAAACTGGTTCACATCCGCTTTTCCATTGGGATACACCCGCACCAGCAGCGGCACCACGTTCGCGAGATCCTCAAAGTCACTCCACTCCAACCGAATCCCCGCCGCCGCCGCCATCGCCACCAAATGAATCGTATGGTTCGTCGACCCGCCGGTAGCCAGCAGCCCAACAATCCCATTAACAAACACCCGCTCATCCAGCAACTGCCCCACCGGCATATATTCTTTGCCCAGCGCCGACATCGCCATCGCGCGCCTAACCCCCGCCCGCGTCAACGCATCCCGCAGCGGCGTATTCGCATTCACAAACGACGCCCCCGGCAGATGCAGCCCCATCATCTCCATCATCATCTGGTTCGTATTCGCCGTCCCATAAAACGTGCAAGTCCCCGGCCCGTGATACGACTTCGATTCCGCCTCAATCAGCTCCTCGACGGTCACAAGCCCCTTCTCAAAATCCCGCCGCATATACTTCCGCTCATCATTCGAGAAGCCACTCGTCATCGGCCCGCTAGGCAGAAACACCACCGGCAGATGCCCAAACGACAGCGCCGCAATCACCAGCCCCGGCACAATCTTGTCGCAGATCCCCAGCATCACCACCGCATCAAACGTCTGGTGCGACAGCGCCACCGCCGCCGACATCGCAATCACGTCGCGCGAAAACAGCGACAGCTCCATTCCCGTAAATCCTTGCGTAATCCCATCGCACATCGCCGGCACGCCACCCGCCACCTGCGCCACCCCACCCGCCTCGCGCGCCGTCGTCCGTATCAACTCCGGAAACCGCTCGTACGGCTGGTGCGCCGACAGCATATCGTTATAAGCCGTCACAATCCCAAGATTGCCCGCGCTCCCCTCGCGCAACATCGCCTTGTCTTCCGCCCCGCAAGCGGCAAACCCATGCACCTGGTTCGCGCATCCCAGCTTCTGCCGATTCGGCGTCACGCTAGCCGCCGCCGCGATCGCCTCAAGATAGCGCCGACGCGTCTCCTGGCTCCGCTCAACGATCCGGTCCGTCACCTCTTCCACGCGGGAATTCATTATGCTCACGAGGCAAATCCATCACGCGCACCAAGGCGCGTCCAACCCAGCTGCTGGCTGGTTTCATGCCTCGATTGTAGTCGCATCTACATGGGAAATTAGTGACGCCACACACCGTAAATCCCACCAGAATCCTGCGCTACGATTTCCAAGCGCAACCCCCAATTCGAAACCGCCGCCGCCGCCCTACCCATAGCGAGGACCTAAACTCGTCGCCCCACCTGAAAGCCAAAAACTGAGAACTGACAACTGAGAACGAACGACGCCTACGCCACTCCCCGCCCCCGAAACTCCCGCACAATCGCCATATACTTCCGCGCCGTCTCCGTCACCACTTCCGGCTTCCGCGCCGCCATCGCCTTCGCGTCCACCAGATCCGACCCCACGCCCAGCGCAAACGCTCCTGCCTCCAGAAACTCCTTCGCCGAGGCCAGCGAAACTCCCCCCGTAGGAATCATCTCAATCTGCGGCAGCGGCCCCTTCAGCGACAGCAAATATTTCGCCCCACCCATCGCCCCGGCAGGGAACACCTTCACCACATCCGCCCCCGCCTCCCACGCCGTCACAATCTCCGTAGGCGTCAGCGCCCCCGGCAGCACCGCCACCGAATACCGATGGCACATCGCAATCGTCTTCACATTCAGTGCCGGACTCACCACAAACTGCGCTCCCGCCAGAATGCACGTCCGCGCCGTCTCCGCATCCAGCACCGTCCCCGCGCCCACCAAAATATCCGGGCGCTCCTTCACCAGCCGCTCAATCACCTCCACCGCCCCCGGCACGGTCATCGTTACTTCGAGCACGTCCACCCCGCCCGCCGCGACCGCCTCTGCCAGCGCAATCGCCTGTTTCACAGAGTCCGCGCGCAACACCGGCACCAACCCCGTCTCCTTCAACCTCTTCAAAACCGCAACCTTTTCCATAGCAATAAACCTACCACCGCCGCCCGCCCAGGTCCGTGACTTCGGCACCCTCGCATACTTCGCGTCAACCCGCTTCTGATACTCTTCGGCAAAGCCCATTGGAGGACGACAGCGTGGGAGGCTTGATCCCTTTAGGAGATGTATCGCGGCGCCGGGCGCACTTTCCCATCGCCACCGTCGTCATCATCGTCCTCAACGTTCTCGTCTGGCTCCTCGAACTCCAGGGCGGCGACACCTTCGTCTACAAGTGGGCCGCCGTCCCCGCCTACATCCGTTCCGGCAGCGGCCTCATCACCCTGCTCACCTCCATGTTTCTTCATGGAAGCTGGTCCCACATCCTCGGCAACATGATCTTCCTCTGGGCCTTCGGTCCCGCCATGGAAGACGCCATGAACCCCTTCAGTTTCTCCCTCTTCTATCTCCTCGGTGGCCTCGTCGCCATGTTCGCCCAGGTCGCCGCCTCACCCGGCTCCTACGTTCCCACCCTCGGCGCCAGCGGTGCCATCGCCGCCGTCATGGGAGCCTTCCTCGTCACCTATCCCCGCGACCGCATCCGCTCCGTCTTCTTCTTCTTCCTCTTCATCCGCATCACATACATCCCCGCCATCCTTCTCATCGGCTTCTGGTTTCTCATCCAGCTCTTCAACGTAGGTGCCGTAGCCTCGGTCCAGCATGGAGGCGTAGCCTACATGGCGCACGTAAGCGGCTTCCTCTTCGGAGCCCTCACGGTCCGCCTCTTCCGCCGCAAGCAACCCACCTTTGCTCCCCCCAACGCCTGGCCCCGCCCCTAGTCCCCGCTCATACGCACCCCCACGTCATTTCGACCGAAGCGCGGCGAAGTGGAGAAACCCCTGTATTGGCCCTTGCCGTAGTTCTTGCTTTTCTGGCTGTCATTCTGACCCTGAGAGAAGCCGAAGGGGAAGAGCCTGCTGCTAGCTTGCGTAGCAAGCGTCCGTTCTTTCCGCTAGAGGGTCAGTTTGATTTGGCTGAAGGCTACTTAGCCCATCGGGCAATCGCCATGACGGCGTAAGCAATCAATATGGTCACGTAGGCTCTTATTCTCAGGCGCTTCGACTTCTCTTCCGTTGGGTAAGGAAGCCCGAAGAATTCCTGCCTGAGAACAATCACAAACGCCACAAAGATGACGCAGTAGCAACATAGGATGACGATGTCTCTATTGTGCATGCCAGCTATGCTCTCACGCTTCTGGCAGCCCTACAAGATCCTCAATCGTCCAGATGTGACCTGCAATCCCCGCCTCCATCGCGGGGGTCACGCGAAGCCGGGTGCCCAATCCGTACGCGCACTTGCGGACGGGTGGGGAAGATCGAAGCATCCAGACCTACCCAATCCCAAAACCCGCCTGAATCTCCTCCAGCGTCCGCCCCTTCGTCTCCGGATACACAAACAGCACCACAAAAAACTGCACCACCATCATCCCCGCGAAAAACACAAACGGTAGCGCATGACTCTTCGCCGCAACATACGGAAACACCCCCGCAACAATCGCATTCATAATCCAGTGCGACGACGACCCCACACTCTGCCCCTTCGATCTTACCCGCGACGGAAATACCTCCGCGATATAAACCCAGATCACCGACCCCTGCGAGATCGCAAAGAACACAATGAACAGCATGAAGCAAGCCATCAGCAATCCCCTGTGCGAATCCGTAAAGAACACCCAAGCCACGCCCGACAACGCCACCACCATTCCAACCGACCCAACCAGCATCAGCGTCTTTCTCCCCAGCTTGTCAATCAAACTCATCCCCAAAAACGTAGCCAGCAAATTCACCAGCCCCACACCCACCGTCTGCAGTGCAGCCGAGCTCGAGCTAAATCCCGCCGAAGCAAAAATTGAGTTCGAGTAATACAGCAGCGCATTGATCCCAGACAACTGATTGAACAACCCAATCGTCACCGCCAGAAACAACGGCAGCGCATACCGCCTCGTGAACAGCGGCTCGGCTTTCACCCCCCGCTCCAAGTGCACCGACTCAACAATCTCCTTCAACTCCGCCTCAGAGTTCGGCGACCCCATCAGCCGCAACACCTCCAGCGCCTCATCTGTTTGATTCGTCGTCACCAGCCACCGCGAGCTCCGCGGTATCCCATACAACAAGCCCAGGAACAGCACCGACGGCACAATCGCCACCGCAAACTCCCACCGCCACTGCGTCGTTCCCAAATGCCGTGTCACGATGAGGTAGTTCGACAGATACGCCAGCAGGATCCCCACCACGATATTGATCTGAAACAGCCCCACCATTCGCCCGCGCCATTTCGCGGGAGCCAGCTCGGCGATATACACGGGCCCAAGAACGCTCGATCCGCCAATCCCCAACCCACCCACAAACCGCGCTACCATCAGCGCATCCCAGTTCCACGCAAACGCGCATCCCACAGCCGAGATCAAATAGAGAAACGCCATCACCCGCAGCGCCTCGCGCCCCCCAATCTTCTGCCCAAGCACCCCCGAACTCATCGCCCCCACAATCGTTCCCGCCAACCCAATTGACACCGTCAGACCCAGCGTCCAAGGGGTCAGGTGGAACACCTGCGACAGCTGCTCGGTAGTCCCGGCAATCACCGCCGTATCAAACCCAAACAGCAACCCACCCAACGCCCCCACCACCGTAGCCTTCACCAGGTATCGATTCAAAGTCACCCCCGTCCGCGACTACCACCATATCGGCGCCCACCCATTCCGTACAGCAAAGTTGCCCCGCTCCCGTCGACTCAGCTGTTGAGCAAATCCTGCGTTAGCTGAGTGGTCAGTCAGGCAAACCACAGAATCGCCCCCCGAAACCAGGCTAAGGATGTCGCTAAGTACCCGAAACCGGGCTAAGTATGTCTCAAATGCCCCCGAATTTACGGCCGCGGCGGCACCACGTAGAGCAAAACAGCGAAATAATGCGCCACACTTCCAGCCAAAACAAACAGGTGCCACACCGCATGGAAGTAACGTCGCCGGTCTAAAGCAAAGAAAACAATGCCCAAACTGTAGAAGACCCCACCCGCCATCAGCCAAGCCAACCCATGCCCCCCAATAGCGTGATAAAGCGGCCGAATCGCAAACACAATCACCCACCCCTGCAGCAAATACACCACCGCGGAAGCCACCGCAAACCGCTCAATCAAAAGACTTTTGAACACCACCCCAGCAATCGCCAGCGTCCACACAAACCCAAACAACCACCACCCCACAGTCCCTCGCAGCGGCACCAAAGTGAACGGCGTATAAGTCCCTGCAATCAACAGATAGATCGCCGAATGGTCCAGAATCTGGAACACATGCCGCGCCCGTGTCACTACAAGCGAGTGGTAAAGCGTTGAAAACAGATACACCAACACCAGCGTCCCAGAGAAAACCGAGCAGCTGGCAATGACCCACGCATCCCCCCGAATCGACGCATGAATAAGATAAATTGCCCCGACAATCGCTAAAAATAACCCAATTCCATGCGAAATCGCGTTCGCAAGAATATCGCCCAGCCGTATCTGCGTGTTCACCCCACGATCATAGCCCCGCCCCATCCCCAAGTCTGTGATCACAGTAGCTAAGGAGTAGCCACAGTTCGGCTAAACTCCTCAATGCGAGCGTGATACGCCTCTAGAATCGACGCAGCTCGCACCCCCGAAGCGTGCCCCAATTCCACCCTCTCCCGCTGTAAAGCCCCCCGCGTTTCCTCGTCCGCCAGATAACCAATGTTGGCATCCACGTTCAGAAGAGCAGCATCCACAGCGGCCTTCATAATCAATACTCCCCCGACAATATCAGTCAACAAATGCCGATCCGAAAGCTCGACTGCCCGTTCCGCCTGCTCCAGCGCCGAACAAATCTCCTTTGCGGACGCAATGGGTACCCGAGTCGCCTGTGCGATTGCTGCCTCCATGGCCACAGCCCGTAAAGTCTTTTCTTCCTGTGTGCTGCGAGGCAAGGATCGGGCTTCCAGATAATTCTGAAAGGCCTCGGAATCATCGTCGGCGAACCTACTCATCACCGCGAGAGTGGCGGTGACCGTTTCGCATAGCTGAATCAGCGCCTCCCGTCGTGCAAAGTCCTCTCCAGCGCGCTTGAGCGAGATGCTTGCCCCTTTGTGCACTAAAGCGAGACCTAATGTCGCGGTGAAGACGGAAATCGATCCCCCTCCCGGCGTCGGGCTGAGCGATGCGGTGAGGTCGCGGACTTCGGTGGCGTTCAACGCCCAGATGGAGTCGGGAGGTTCCCCCAACGACCGAATGTGCAAGCTGGACATGGCATCGATTATGCCGCATTTATAAGAGGCCTGTCCGTGCCTAAAAGTATTCAGGATGGGGAATTATGTGGGAACCTCCGCCAACCGAACGCACCGTCGGAGTAAACACAACAATCTTGTCGGAGAGAGAACGAGGCTCAGGTAGCATCGAGGAAGATTTGGACGTTAAGCTCTAGTTACTAGAGAGGACTTCGTGCCGCATGCAGGAGGGTGCAATCGTGACGTCCAAGATTCTGAGAAAGCGGTATTTGCAATGGAAGAGTTTAGACGGCTCGCTCGCCTCCCAGCTTATGTATTCAACGTAACTGGAGACTTGAAGGCAGCTGCACGCAGGCGCGGTGAAGACATCATCGACTTTGGGATGGGGAATCCGGATGGCGCAACCCCGAAGTTCATCGTAGATAAGCTCATAGAAGCCGCGCAAAGGACGACGACTCACAGATACTCTCTCTCTCGAGGAATCCCTCGCCTACGCGCTGCGATTTGCAACTGGTATAAGCGGCGATACGACGTTTCACTGAACCCTGAAACGGAAGCGATCGTCACGATTGGTTCCAAAGAAGGCATCGCTCACCTCTGCCTCGCAGTCCTCGACGATGACGACACCGTTGCAGTCCCGAATCCAAGCTATCCCATCCATATCTTTGGGCCCGTGATTGCCGGCTCAAAGGTTCAGAGCATCGCCATGGATGGGACTGATCAACGCACCCTGATTGAGAAGTTGGAATACGAGTTGCCGCGGATGGCCCCACGGCCTAAGATCTTGATTCTAAACTTTCCGGCGAACCCAACGACGGCTTGCGTTGACCTATCCTTCTTCGAGCGGCTCGTGCCCCTATGCAAAGAGTTGGGAATATACCTTGTGCACGATCTCGCCTACGCAGACCTAACGTTCGATGGCTACGTCGCACCCAGCGTTATGCAAATTCCAGGAGCAAAAGAGATTGCGGTCGAGTTTTTTACGCTCTCCAAGAGCTACAACATGCCAGGGTGGCGGGTCGGTTTCATGGTCGGGTGTCCGAAGCTTGTCGCAGCGCTGGGACGCATCAAGAGCTACTTCGACTACGGAATGTTTACGCCGATCCAGATTGCATCGATTGCCGCACTGGAAGGTCCACAAGACTGTGTTGGAGAGATTCGCGACA
>Ga0302313_10002484_pt1 | contig 12831 bp, 14 predicted proteins | sample III_Palsa_N2_2_FD_200454 | JGI IMG/M metagenome (GOLD analysis project Ga0302313, IMG submission 200454) | Peat permafrost microbial communities from Stordalen Mire near Abisko, Sweden - III_Palsa_N2_2 | ecosystem: Environmental > Terrestrial > Soil > Palsa > Peat permafrost | place: Sweden...
TGAGGATGGCGGTTAGGGCGGTGCCGGTGTATTCGACGTAGGCGTCGATGCGGTTGGAGATGAGGGCTTGCTGGCAGAGGTAGGAGCCGGCTAGCCAGAAGCGGCGCTCAACCGGGCCGCCTCCGGAGGCTTCGATCTCTTGGGCTAGGAGCTCGCCGAGGATTACTTGCTCGGTGAAGTTTTTGGCGCCGATGACGATGTGGGAGGAACGCGGCGGGGCGCAGGCTGTTAAGGTGAGGAGGAGGGTGATGAGGAGGGCTTGGAGTGGGTGCCGGAAAGGGCGAAAGGGCGTGCCGGTGTCAGAGGTCTGGCGGGTCCTTCGACTTCGCTCAGGATGACAGGGTTTGGGTGGGTCGAAAAAACTATCTCGAGAGATTGCTGTTGGGGCACTCATGGCTGGCGGACCTGGAGGCGCTTTTCTATTAGGCCTAAGAGGCCGTCGGCGATTAGGGCCAGGAGGGCGGCGGGGATCGCTCCAGCCAAGACTAGTGAGTTGTCTACGGAGGCTACGCCGCGGAAGATTAGCTCGCCGAGGCCGCCGGCGCCTATCGCTGCGGCGATGGTGGCTACTCCTACGCAGGTGACGGTGGCGGTGCGGAGGCCGGCGAGGATTACGCTCGCTGACATGGGGAGTTCGAGCTTGGTGAGGCGTTGGAGGTCGGTCATGCCGAGGGCGTTGGCTACGTCGATGAGCGCGGGGTCGACCGAGCGGATGCCGGTGTAGGTGTTGCGCAGGATGGGGAGAAGCGCATAGCCGGTGAGGGCCACGATGGCCAGGCGTGCGGCTCGGTCGCCCAGGAATGGGACGGGGAGGAGGAGTCCGAAGAGGGCGAGGCTGGGGATGGTTTGCAAGATGTTGGCGATGCCGAGGATGGGGCGGGCGAAGGCTTCGTGACGGGTGAGCCAGATGCCGGTGGGGAGCGCGATGAGGGTCGCGAAGAGCATGGCGGAGAGGGTGAGCCAGAGGTGCTCGAACGTTAGGCGGGCGATTTGGGGGCCGTATTGGTGGAGGAAGGAGGCCATTAGATTTCCCACCAGTTCTGCTTCGGTTGGTCGGAGGCGTCAGGGTGTTCGGCCTCGGGGAGCTCGGCGTCGGGGTGCTCGGGTTCGAAGTGCTGGGGGTCCGGGAGCTCGGGGGCTAGGATGGAAATCGACTCAGTGGCGGGGGTGGGGGCGTTCGAGTGGCGGACGGAGCCGGGGGTGGTCGTACCGAGAGTCAGGGGGGTGACCGGGATGCGATGGGTGGCGGAGATGTAGGCCTGGACGTCGGGGTTTTCGGAGGTGCGGACTTCGTTGAAGGGGAGATCAGCTACTACGCGGCCTTTATCTATAAAGATCACACGGTCAGCTAGATAGAGAGCTTCCTCCAAGTCGTGGGTGATGATGATGGTGGTGCTTTCGGCTTGGACGAGGAGGTCGCGGAGCATGGTCTGCATTTCGGAGCGGGTGAGTGGGTCGAGGGCGCCGAAGGGTTCGTCCATGAGGAGGACGGAGGGCTCGTTGGCGATGGCGCGGGCGAGGCCGACGCGCTGGCGCTGGCCTCCGCTGAGTTGCCAGGGGTAGCGCGGGAGAAGGTCTTTGGGAAGGCCGACGTGGTGGAGCATGATGGCGGCGCGGCGCCTGATTTCGGGTTCGGGCAGGCCGGCCAGCTCGAGGGCCATGCCGATGTTGCGGGCGATGGTCATGCGGGGGAAGAGGCCGGTGTCCTGGATGACGTAGCCGATGGAGCGGCGGAGAGCGATGGGGTCGGTGGTGGCGACGTCTTGGCCACCGACCAGGACGCGGCCGGAGGTGGGGTGAACGAGGGCGTTGATGGTGCGGAGGAGGGTGGTTTTGCCTGAGCCGCTGCGGCCGAGGAGGGCGGTGGTGGTGTTGGGTTCGATGCGGAGGGTGATGTTGTGGAGGAGCTGGCGGGGGGCTTGGCCGCTGGAGGTCGGGACGGAGACGTTGAGGGATTCGAACTCGACGCCTTGGGTGGACATTGGAGCTCTCCGTGAGAGGGTGTCCCAGGGGTTAAAGCCCCGAGCTGTATGCCGATGATTGTCCGGGCTGAAGCCCGGACCTATCTACGAGGCAAAGGCAGAAGAAGAAGCAGATCCCTGCGAGATGCTAGTCACAAAGGCAACGACAACGACAAGAACGGGCGCTCGCGAGGCGAGCGAGCAGCAGGTTCCTCGCTACGCTCGGAATGACAGCCAGAAAAACAACAGCAACGGCAAATGCAACAGCAACGGCAAATGCACAACGGCAAATGCAAGAACAACAGCAAGGGCAACAGCAACAGCAAAGGCTAATACAGTGGTCCGTTCGCTGCGCTCAGGATGACGAGATTGTTCGTGATGCCAGCGAGTGCGACGGCAACTGCGAAGCTAGCCCTCTACGGCGGCCTCGGGGGCGGTTTCGGTGTTGGCTTCGGGTTCGGTTGTCGGAGCGGCACCTTTTACGCGGACTACCGTGATCTTGTCGAAGCCTTCTTTGAAGACTGGGGGGCGGAGACGCTCGGCCATCTTGTGCATGACTTCGTCGGTTACCTGGCGGTCGCGCTTGGAGTTGCGCTCGAGGCAGACGGCTAGGGGGACGTCGAAGAAGACGGCCTGGACTTCGTAGCCGAAAGACTTCGCCATCTTGATCCACTGGCGGCGCTCGTGGGGGCTGAGGTTGGTGGCGTCGACGTAGTTCCAGGGCATCTTGGCGATGAGGCGGGCGCGGAGGAGACTGCGCAGAGTGCTGAAAACGAGGCCCTGGTAGCGCTGCTCGGTGATGTCGTCGAAGAGGATGTTGCGCAGCATGTCGCTGGAGAGAGGGGTGACGCCACGGCGCTTGTACCAGGTGGTTTTGCCGGAGCCGGGAAGGCCGATGGTGAGGACTACGTAGCCGCGCGGGGACTTGTTGGGAACGGCTTCGGGGCCGGCGGGCGGGGTGCCGAGGGATTCGGGCTGGGTCTCGTGGACTAGCTGGGGTTCGGAGTGCGCGGGCTCAGGATGGTGCTCGGGCGCGGGAGCCTTCGCTACGGGTTCGGCTGGGGGAGGAGGGGGTGCTTTGGCCTCGGCGGGTGCCGCGGGGAGGGGCTCTGGATACGAGGGCCGCAAGGGTGCGGGTTGGTTCGCAGGTATCTCCTGCCCAATCTTGCCCGTGGACTCCGACTCGTTCGGACCACGCTTAGAACGTCTTCTCATGAGTGTCCCGCGCAACCAATCGCGCATAGCTGGTTTGTAACACAAGGCTACTCCCTGCCACAAACATGGTGCAGAAGTGTTGGGTTTCGGCGGGGCGCTCTCTGGAAACCCAGGTCTCAAAAGCGAGACCTGGGGCACCCGGAGTTGTGGCTGTTCGGTGTTCGGTGGAGGGTTTGCGGTGATCGGACTGCTTTGGTAGCCTCAGAGTAATCGAGAGAAATGAGGCATCATGGCAGTCAAGGTAGGGATTAACGGCTTTGGACGGATTGGGCGCAACGTATTTCGTACCGCATTGGGAAACCCTGACATTGAGTTTGTGGCGGTCAATGATTTGACGACGCCGGCGACGCTGGCTCACCTGCTGAAGTATGACTCGATTTTGGGGAATTTGAAGAATGAGATCTCGGCTACCGAGGACTCGATCGTGGTGGATGGCAAGAAGATCAAGGTGTTTGCGGAGCGCGATCCGAGCAAGCTGGATTGGGCGTCGGTGGGCGCGGAAATTGTGGTGGAGTCGACTGGGTTCTTTACGGATGCGGAGAAGGCTAAGGCGCATCTTGGGTCGACTGTGAAGAAGGTGATTATTTCGGCGCCGGCTACGCATGAGGATTTGACTGTCGTGCTGGGCGTGAATGATGACAAGTATGACGCGTCGAAGCATCACGTGATTTCGAATGCCAGCTGCACTACGAATTGTTTGGCGCCGGTGGTGAAGGTGCTGAACGATACGTTCGGGATTGCGTCGGGGATTATGACGACCATCCATAGCTATACGAATGACCAGGTGATTCTGGATACGCCGCACAAGGATTTGCGGCGGGCGCGGGCGGCGGGGTTGAGCATGATTCCTAGCTCGACGGGCGCGGCTAAGGCGCTGAAGCTGGTGATTCCGGCGATGGATGGGAAGTTGGATGGATTTGCGATTCGCGTGCCGACGCCGAATGTGTCGGTGGTGGATTTGACGTTTGTCGCGGAGAAGCCGATCACGGTCGCGTCGATTAATGCGGCGATCAAGGCCGCTAGCGAAGGGCCGCTGAAGGGGATTCTTGGGTATGCCGAGGAGGAGCTGGTGTCGACTGACTTCCGCGGGAATCCGCTGTCGAGCATTTTTGATAGCAAGCTGACCAAGGTGGTTGGAAATACTGGCAAGGTCATTAGCTGGTACGACAATGAGTGGGGGTACTCGAGCCGGGTGAAGGACTTGATTTTGTTTTTGGTGGAGAAGGGACTGTAGGGCTCTTCCCTGCTTCGCGAATATGCGGCCTGTTCTCTGCGGAGAGCAGGCCGTTTTCGTTTGGGGCTAGATGACGGCGAGGTGGAACCGTTGAATAGCTAGTTCACGTTCCCGCTTAGAACGAATGCAATGAAACCGAAGTATGCAATGAACACCAAAATATAGAGAGTGACAGTTCCCCATAAGATCCGCTTCCTCGTCCTCTTGCTTTGAAACAGTCTACTGACGAGAAATGCCACAAGAAGCAGCACCACCAAAATCGCAAATGCGATGGCGAGCAGATCAAGGAGCGGGTGGGTGCTGCGCATGTTTTCCATGCTCTCACGGAAAACTTCCGTGGATGGCGTTTTCGTTTGGGGGCTAAATGACAGCGACGTATTTGAAGGGGCGGATGCCGGCGGACTTCCAGAAGTAGGCGAGGATGATGATGCTGGCGATGGCTGCGTAGGCACACCAGAGGCTGGTGAAGGCGTAGCGCTTTACCGCCATTACCGTTAGCAGGATGATCAGGTTGGCGGCGCCGAAGAGGACCATGTCCTTGACCTTGGAGAAGAAGAGCGTGCCGCAGGTGGCGATGACGTAGAGGATCGCTAGCGTCGTGTTGTTGGTGGCTTGATTGATGTAAACGATGCTGTCGCCTTTGACCGAGATTTCGACTGGGTAGGCGATGAGGGCCCATAGCATGTAGAGCGAGGTTCCGGTGCCGATGATCAGGAAGGGCCACATGCGGTTGCGGTTTTTGGCGGTGGCTTCGAAGAGCATCACGCTTAGCGGGATGAGGAACGGGAGAAGGCCCTGGGCGTAGAGCATGAAGGCGGCGCCCATGTTGTGCATGGTGGTTTGGGAGACGTAGCCGTCGAGGCCTAGCCAGACGAAGCCTTCGATGAGCTGGTGGAAGGCGAAGAGGGTGGGGAGCGAGGCGAAGAGGAGCTCGCGGCGGTGCTTGACCTTGGTTAAGGTGACGACGCCGACGGCGGCCAAGACACCACTGCCGACAAAGTTCGCGGTTGCGGAAAAGCACATTCGGGAAGACCTCGGGGTTCTGGAGATCATAACGCAGGTGTGGTGGTGGCGTCGGTTGAGGATTAACATAGGGGCATGAGTGCAGAGATGAAGCGGACGAATATTGCGGGGACGTCGCCGTATGAGGCGGTGATTGGGTTTTCGCGGGCGGTAAGGATTGGGAACGTGGTGCATGTGTCGGGGACGGGGCCGGTGGGCGCTGAGGAGATGAGCGCTGCGGAACAGACGCGGGTGGTGCTGGGGTTGATCGAGAAGGCGTTGAGGCAGGCGGGCGCGACATTTGAGGACGTGGTGCGGACTCGGATGTTTATTGCGCGGGCGGAGGACTGGGAGGAGATTGGGCGGGCGCATGGCGAGGTGTTTGGGGTGATTCGGCCGGCGGCTACGATGGTGGTTGCGGCACTGCTGAATGCGAAGTGGCGGGTGGAGATTGAGGCGGAAGCGGTTGTGGCGGACTAGGTTGGGGCTAGGATTTGGGGATGGAGAATTTTCGGCTGAAAGTGTTTCGTACGGTGGCGCGGCGGCTGAACTTTCGTGTGGCAGCGGAGGAGTTGCTGCTGACGCAGCCCGCGGTGACACAGCAGATCAAGGCGCTGGAGGCGGAGCTTGAGGTGGCGCTGTTCGATCGCGCCGGTGGACGAATTGCTTTAACGGCGGCAGGGGCGGCACTGCTGCCGTATGCGGAAAAGTTGGCGGAGGTTTCGGCGGAAGCGGTGCAAGCTGTGGCGGCGACTACTAGTCGGAATGCTGGGGCGTTGACGATTGCGGCTTCGCAGACGATTGGGCAGTATTTGTTGCCGCGGCTGATTGCGTCGTTCCTGGCGGAGAATCCTCGGGTGGAGATTTCGGTGGTGAGCGGAAATACGCAGGGGGTGTTGGAGGCGCTGATGGAGCATCGCGCGCAGGTGGGGCTGATTGAAGGGCCGGCGATGCGGCAGGATGTGCGGGTGGATCCTTTCATGGAGGACCACATGGTGTGCGTGGTGCCGGCGGGGCATGAGTGGGCTGATGAGGACGTCACGCTTAGGCAGTTGCAACAGGCGACGCTGGTGACGCGGGAGGTTGGGTCGGGGTCGCGGAAGATTGTGGAGCAGGCGTTCGAGCGGGCGGGGTTGAAGGTTCGGGAGATGAATGTGCGGATGACATTCGACTCTACGGAAGGATTGTTGAGTGCGGTGGAGGCTGGCCTGGGTGTGGCGTTCGTGTCACGGTGGGCGGTGAGGGCGCAGTTGGCGTTGGGGACCTTGCGGGTGGCTCGGGTGAAAGGGTTGGAGTTGGGGAGGGTGTTCGCGGTGGCGACGGTGGCGGGGCCAGAACCGGTGGGGGTGGTGGGGGCGTTTCGGCGATTTGTGCTGGAGCGTGCGGAGGGTTTGGCGCCGAGAGCTACTGGGCGGGCGAGAGTTCGATGACAGGTTCGTGCAGTCGCGGAATACAGGGGTCTCTCCACTGCGCGGGATGATGAAGCCATCCCGCTTCGGTCGAGATGACGAAGCTTCGTTGGCGGGGAGATTTTGTGAGGGCTAAATCCCGATGAGGCGGAAGTAGATGGCGGCCAGGGAGGCTGTGCCTACGATGATCCAGAGGGCGATTCCCTGCACTAGAGGGCGGACTCCTACTTGGCGGAGGGTCTTCTTGGATAGGCTGGTGCCGATGAGAAAGAGGGTTGCGGTGAGTCCGGCTTTGCCTAGGTGATTGAGCGCGGCGAAGGTGGGATGGAGGTTGGGGAGATAGGTCGCGAAGGCGGCGGCCGCACAAAAGAAGAGGATGAACCAGGGGAAGGTTACTTTGCGGCGATGGTGTGTGGTGGGGTGGTCGCGGTAGGCTGCGAGGCGGGCCATGTAGACGGCTTACGGGGACGATCCAGAGGGCTCGGGCTAGCTTGACGGTGGTGCCGATGGCGAGGGCCTGGGTGCCGTAGGCGGCGGCGGCTCCTACGACGGAGCTGGTGTCGTGGATGGCTAGCGCGGCCCAGAGGCCGAACTGGTTCTGGGTGAGATGGAGCAGGTGGCCGATTGGGGGAAAGAGCAGGAGGGCGACTGAGTTGAGCAGGAAGACGGTGCCCATGGAGACGCTGATCTCTTCTTCGTTGGCGTTGGTGATGGGGGCGATGGCGGCGATCGCACTGCCTCCGCAGATGGCGGTGCCGGCGGTGATGAGGAAGGAGGCCTTGCCGCCGATGTGGAGAAGCTTGCCGAGGAGCAAGCCGAGGATCATGGCGGTGGTGATGCTGATGGCGGTGTAGGCAAAGCCGGAACGGCCTGCGTGGGCGACTTGCTGGATGTTCATGCCGAAGCCGAGCGCGATGACCGAGGCCTGGAGGAGGAGTTTCGAGAGGCGGGCGGATTCGGCGCGGAGAGGGTGGTCGACTGTGAAGCCGAAGGCGATGCCGCCGACTAGCGCGACGGGCGGGGAGACGATGCCGCTGCCCGCGATGAGGAGGCCGAGAAGGAAGAGGGTGCGGCTGTCGAAGAGTTTATGCGCTGCCGGATGAGCGGGCGGATGGAGGGGGGCGGGTTCGATTGCGTGTGTTGCGGTAGGCATGGTTGCTCCGAGATCTACTTTCGGGTAGCAGCGGCGCGGCGTCCAAGTAGAAGTTGTGATGGGCCATTAGGGATTTGTTGGGGCGGATGGATTTATGCGGGGTTCACGACAGGGGTGGGGTGGTGGTGCTAGAGTTTTGGCGTTCGAAAAACGGCGGCTGCGCTGAGGGATTCGGCGCGGCGGCACTTCAAGGAGCCACTCCCATGGCCACTGCTACTTCCCCTATCGTCGACTCCCGTTTGGGTGCCGCTGCCTCGGCTTTCGTAACCAGCAAGCACCAGATGTATATCGACGGTAAGTTCACGTCGGCTTCGGCGGGAAAGACGTTTGCGGTCTACAACCCGGCGACAGGCGAGGAGATCTGCCAGGTTCCTGAGGGCGATGCGGTGGATGTGGATCGCGCGGTGCGGGCGGCTCGGCGGGCGTTTGATGGAGGGGCGTGGCGGGAGATGTCGCCGTCGAAGCGTGGGCAGTTGCTGTATCGGCTGGCGGATTTGCTGGAGCAGCATACGGATGAGTTTGCGGAGTTGGAGTCGTTGGATAATGGCAAGCCGGTTTCGATTGCGCGGGTGGCGGATGTTCCACTGGCGGTGGATTTGTTTCGGTATATGTCGGGGTGGGCTACGAAGACGCTGGGGTCTACGATTCCGCTTTCGGCTGGCAATGATTTTCTGAGCTATACGATGCGGGAACCTATTGGAGTGGTCGCGCAGATTATTCCCTGGAACTTTCCGTTGCTGATGGCGGCGTGGAAGCTGGGGCCGGCGCTGGCTGTGGGATGTACTGTCGTGTTGAAGCTGGCGGAGCAGACTCCGCTGACGGGGTTGCGGCTGGCGCAGTTGATTGAGGAGGCTGGCTTCCCCGCCGGCGTGGTGAATGTGCTGACGGGATTTGGAGAGCCTTGCGGAGCTCCGCTGGCCGCGCATGATTTGGTGGACAAGGTTGCGTTCACCGGGTCGACTGAAGTGGGCAAGCTGATTGCGAAGGCGGCTACTGGGAATCTGAAGAAGGTGACGCTGGAGCTGGGCGGGAAGAGTCCGGCGATTATTTTTCCGGATGCGGATATGGATGCGGCGATTGCGGGCGCGGCTTCGGCAATCTTTTTCAACCAGGGTCAGTGTTGCTGCGCGGGCTCTCGGCTGTTTGCGCATGAGAGCGTGTTCGACCAAGTGGTGAGCGGCGTTAGCGACATTGCGGGGAAGATCAAGATGGGCGAGGGACTGGATCCTTCGACTGAGCTTGGGCCGCTGGTAAGTGATGAGCAGTTTGCGCGCGTGAATGGATTCTTGAAGAGCGGGCGCGAACAGGGTGCGAAGTTTGTTGCGGGTGGTAAAGAGCACAATGGTCGCGGATATTTTGTGGCGCCTACCGTGATGGCGGGGGTGAAACCAGGAATGAAGGTGGTGGACGAGGAGATCTTTGGGCCAGTGGTGGTGGCGCAGAGCTTTGCTACGGACGCGGATCTGGATCGGTTGGCGGCGCAGGCGAATGACACGATCTATGGGCTGGCGGCTAGTGTGTGGACGAAGGATATTTCGGTTGCACACAAGATGGCTCGGCGCATTAAGGCGGGGACGGTGTGGGTGAACTGTCACAACGTCTTCGACGCGGCGCTGCCGTTTGGCGGGTATAAGCAGTCAGGCTGGGGACGCGAGATGGGGGCGGAGGTGTTGAATAATTACACCGAGGTAAAGGCGGTGACGGTTAAGTTGTAGTGAAAACTGCAACCTCGGGCGGAGAGACGAGAACGAGCAACGGCAAGGGCTAATACAGGGTTCTCTCCACTTCGGTCGAGATGACGAATGGTTCGCGGGTCTCGGATGCGATCTGATGGTTTTCCACAAACGCCCTGTTCGATGCGCGAGAAGTTCGCGGATGGGACGGGGCTCTTTGCTATTCAATTACATCCGGTTCGGTTATCCTTCTGGCAATGTCCAAGCTCTCGATTCGTGACCTCGACCTTACTGGCAAACGTGTCTTCATTCGCGTTGACTTCAATGTGCCGCTCTCGAAAGAGGGCACGATTACGGATGACACGCGGATTCGCGAGACGATTCCGACGATTGAGTATGCGCTGCGGCGCAAGGCGAAGGTGATTCTGGCGGCGCATCTGGGTCGGCCGAAGGGCAAGAAGGTGGACTCGATGAGTCTGAAGCCAGTGGTGGCGCGGTTGCGGATGCTGCTGGATGGTGTGCTCGATGCCGATGAGAACGTGGCGTTTGCTCCGGATTGTGTTGGGGCGGTAGCGGAAGAGATGGCCGATAATCTTGAGCCGGGACAGACGCTGCTGCTCGAGAACCTGCGCTTTCATGCGGGCGAAGAGTTGAACGATCCGGGGTTTGCGCAGCAGCTTGCGAAGCTGTGCGATGTCTACGTGAATGACGCGTTTGGGGCGGCGCATCGGGCGCATGCGTCGACTGAGGGGATTACGCATTTTGTGGGGCAGTCGGCTGCGGGGTTGCTGATGGAGCGGGAGCTGAACTATTTGGGCAAGGCCGTGACGGAGCCGTTTCGGCCGTTTGTGGCGATCATTGGTGGGGCCAAGGTGTCGGACAAGATTGAAGTGATTAATTCGCTGCTGGACCGCGTGGACTCGCTGCTGATTGGGGGTGGGATGTCGTACACGTTTCTGAATGCGAAGGGACAGGCTACAGGCAAGTCGCTGGTGGAGACGGACAAGATTGATGTCGCGAAGGCCGCGCTGAAGAAGGCTGAGGCGCGGGGGGTGAAGTTTCTGCTGCCGGTGGATCATTGTTTAGCAGACAGATTTGGGGCAGATGCAAAGACGCAGTTGTTCTCGGGTGATGGGCCCTTCCCTGCTGAATGGATGGCGCTGGATATTGGTCCGGCTACGGTGAAGCTGTTCGCGGAAGAGATTGCCGAGGCGGCGACGATTGTTTGGAATGGGCCGATGGGGGTCGCGGAGTTTCCGGCGTTTGCGAAGGGGACGAACGCGATTGCGAAGGCGCTGGCTAAGAATGAGGACGCGATCTCGATCGTGGGGGGTGGTGACTCGGTGGCGGCGCTGCATAATTCTGGAGTCGCGGACAAGATCACGCACATCTCAACAGGTGGTGGTGCGAGCCTGGAGTTCCTCGAGGGGAAGACGTTGCCGGGGGTTGCGGCGCTGACAGAGAAGTAGTGTGCGATAGGCGGGCGGGAGACTTGCCAGTCGTTGGTGCGCGCACATACTGTCCTTTGACGTGTACCAGGAGCGTGGATGCGTAAGCCGGTCATTGCTGGAAATTGGAAGATGTATAAGACGCCGAAGGAGTCGCTGGCGTTTCTGGATGCGTTTCTTCCGCTGGTGGAGGGGCACGAGCGGGATGAGATTCTGCTGTTCCCTACGATGAGCTCGCTGGCGTATGTGATCGAGGCTTCGCAGGGGACGAATGTGCGGGCTGGGGCGCAGAACATGCATTGGCTGAATGAGGGACCGTATACGGGGCAAACGTCGCCTACGATGCTGGTGTCGATTGGCGCGCGGCATGTGCTGCTGGGGCACTCAGAGCAGAGGCTTTATTTTAGCGAGACGTATGAGCGCGTGAATTTGAAGTTGAAGGCCGCGATCAATCATGGGATCACGCCGATTGTTTGCTTTGGCGAGATGCTGGCCGAGCGCGAGGATCTGCAGACGGCGGATGTTCTGCGGACACAGGTGCGGACGGCGTTGAGGAACATTTCGGCGAGCGAGGCGCGGCGGCTGGTGGTGGCGTATGAGCCGATCTGGGCGATTGGTACGGGGTCGACCGCGCACCCGGATGTGGCCGAGCAGGCGCATGGGATTATTCGGGAAGAGCTGGCGCATTGTTGCGGTGTGGAGACGGCGGAGAAGACGCGGATTTTGTATGGGGGGTCGGTGAAGCCGGATAATATCGGGGCGTTGATGGCGCAGCCGGATATTGATGGGGCGCTGGTGGGTGGGGCTAGTTTGGTGCCGACTACGTTCGCGAATATTGTGAAGTACGCGTAGGGAGAGAGCCCCAGGGGCTAAAGCCCGGGTGTAGGTGGGTGCGGGATGCCGGGACTGAAGTCCCGGCCTATCTCAGAGGCAAAAGCAAGAGCAGAAGCAAAGGCAACTACAGAGGTCCTTCGCTGCGCTCGAGGATGACGAGATTTGTGGTGGCGCTAGCGTGTGCAACGACAAATGCAGAAGCAGATCCCTGCGGGATGACAGCCAGAAAAACAAAGGCAAGGGCAAAAGCGGCGTTAGTGGACTACGCCGGTTTGGTCCATGGGCCAGTAGACGAACGCTGCTTTGCCGTAGATGAGGGCGCGGGGGACGGGGCCGAAGTCGCGGCTGTCGCTGGAGATGTTGCGGTGGTCGCCCATGACCCAGAAGTCGCCGGCGGGGATGATGCGTTCGGGCTCGGAACGCTCGTCGCGGAAGCGGTTGGGCACGTAGGGTTCGCGGATGGGGCGGTCGTTGACGTACACGTCGCCGTGGTCGATGCGGACGGTGTCGCCGGGGAGGGCAATGACGCGCTTGATGTAGCTCTTGGTGTGGTCGCCGGGATAGAGGAAGACGACGACGTCGCCGCGGTGGATGGATTCGAAACGATAGGCGAACTTGTTGATGAAGAGGCGATCCTGATCCTGCAGGCGCGGGAGCATGCTGGTGCCTTCGACGCGGACGGGCTGGTAGAGGAAGAGGATGATGAAGAGCGAGATGGCGACGGAGACGAGGATGTCGCGGGACCAGGAGCGCCAGCCGGTGGGCTCGGCGGGCGGGGCCTGGGGGACCAGGGTTTCGCCGGAGCGGAATTGGGGCGCGGGGGGGACGGAGCTTGGGATCGCGTCGGGGCTCGGGTTTGCCTGGGGCGCGAGGGGCTGCTTGGCTTCTTGTTCGGCGGGCGG
>Ga0302313_10002488_pt1 | contig 12814 bp, 10 predicted proteins | sample III_Palsa_N2_2_FD_200454 | JGI IMG/M metagenome (GOLD analysis project Ga0302313, IMG submission 200454) | Peat permafrost microbial communities from Stordalen Mire near Abisko, Sweden - III_Palsa_N2_2 | ecosystem: Environmental > Terrestrial > Soil > Palsa > Peat permafrost | place: Sweden...
AACCTGCCGCTGCGCAATAAATACCACTAGCACGCCGGCCACCACGAACAGCCCCAGCGCCATCGCGATCATCAGTTCGACCAGTCCGAAACCTGCATGGCGACGTTTCATAGCTGAGTGGTTACCGTATAGGTGGCATTGGCGCTGCCGGTGGGGTTGAAGGTGGTCTGGGCTGGCTGATCGCTCCATGTCAATTGGATGGTGATCTGCGTAGTACCACTAGTTGCGCCGGCGGCCGCGGAAATGCTGCCTACTCCGCCCGGGAGGCTGTTTTTTACCTGGGTCTGCCATTCCCATACGTCGTAGGCGGCCATGTTGGCCGAGGTGCAGGTGGTCACCGTCGCGCAGTTGGGGCTGGGCGCCGTGGCGCTGGGTGCGGTTGCTCCAACAACGTACGGGTTACCGGAACCGGTCGCATTGGCCAAAACCAGATTCGAGCGCATTCGCTCCAAAATGTCGTAGCTGGCTTGCACCGCCTGCTGCTGCAAATACGTGGAGGTGGAGCTGTGCATCGCGGCAATCAGCGTGCTGGCAATGCCGAGCAGGCCCAGCGACATCACCAGCAGGGCGACCAGCACCTCGATAAGGGTGAATCCGCGGTCGAATCGTTTCATTTTCATCGGCATCAGGGACATGTGAGCGCCACGTTGCTGGGTGTGAAACCGACCTTGGATGAAGACTGGATATAGCCGGCGCTGTTGACTTCCACCGCGCGGGCGTAAGTCGACCCACGCGAATCGCAAACCTGGATGAATTCGTCCGTCACTGTGGTTGGGTTGAAAGTCACCAACCCATTACCGCCAAAAGTCATCGCGGTACTGGTGTTGACGGCCCGGATCGTCGGTGCCGTGGAGGCCACCTGGATAACATGCGATGTGAGCGCCACGGTTGTTGCTCCAGCGGGGACCTGGACCACTTGCCACCCGTTTGACCACGCCCCTCCCGTGCAGCTGATGCCCGGTTGGCCCGCACAAAGCGTGGTTTTTTCGTTGAGGTTTAAAGCTTGGTTGCGCGCGTACTGCAGCGATGCCGTCAAGGCATCGACGACTGAGTCGCGTCGCTCATTCAGCATGAAGGTATGGAAATTAGGCACGGCGATGATGCCCAGGATGGCCACCACGGTCAGCGTGACCATCAGCTCAAGCAACGTAAACCCTCGCAGTAAAATGCGGGGCGCGCCGATAATTGTCCTCATTAATTGCCACCCCTGGGTATTGCTGCAGTACAAAACGGCACCGATGTCGCAAACGCGCCAAACGCTAAGTAAGCGTCGATTCGATCTATGGAAAAATGCTGAGAATCCTCCTTAGGGTGAATGGTGCTCGCGAGTTATAAATCGTCATGCGAAGCTACTATTTGCCTGCGATAACTGACTGCGAGATGAACGTAATTGCCTGCGCCGCGACGCGCGCTGCGGCCACCGCTCGTCGGAAAAACGGTACCGCTCATCGACATAAGTTCTTGCTTTGCAAGAATTTGGCGTAAGTTCCAACGGTAATTTTTTGGGCATCCAATCTTCAGACTGGTGCTGATGATCGGGTCGGGTCGCGAAACTCGGCGGCTTCAGCCTGCTCGATCGTCAAGAGCTCTGAGTACCGGCGTAGGCTCGTTTCCGTAGTCCAAAAGCATCTTCGGAAGACGAAACAATCTCAGGTCTCGGCCCATTGCCGCAGCAGGTTGTGATAGATGCCGGTAAGCGTCAGCAGCGCATTGGCATCGGCGGCGCAGGAGCGGGCGAGCGTTTGTACAGAGGTGTCCAGTTCGAACAGCATGCGCCGGCGTGCGTCGTCGCGGATCATGCTTTGCACCCAGAAAAACGCGGCAAGCCGCGTGCCGCGGGTCACCGGCTGCACCCGGTGCAGGCTGCTGGAGGGATAGACGATAAGGTCGCCGGCTGGCAGTTTGACGTCGTGCTCGCCGTAAGTGTCGCTGACAATCAGCTCGCCGCCGTCGTAATCGTCGGGGGTGCTGAGAAAAAGCGTGCAGGAGACATCGCTGCGCAAATGCCCGCCGGCGGGCAGCTCCATCATCGCGCCATCGACGTGGAAGCCGTACTGGCCGCCGCCCTCATAGCGATTGAAGCGCGGCTGCAGTGTGCGCAGCGGCAAGGTGGCGGCGTGATACAGCGGCTGCTGGGCGAGCGCCGAAAGAACGATCTCGCCCAGTTCGGCACGCAGCGGCGATGCATTCGGGAGCTGCTGATTTTGTTTGACCTGAGCACCTTGCGGGCCCACGGTTTCGCGACCGTCGGTCCAGTCGGCGCCGTTTAACGCCTCGCGCATTTGCGTGACCTGAGCGTGGCTTAGAACAGCGGGGACATGCAGCAACATGGCGAACTCCGGTGCGTGCCTATCGTTTTCGGCCCGCTTAGCTAGGCGCCGGTGGGCCGAGACGGTTTCTAACACGGGTCGATCAAGAGGCCGAACTGCCACACGTCTGGATCAGAACTGCAGGTTGGCCGTGATCATGGCCGAGCGCGGCGTTCCCGGAATGTAACGATAGCCGCTCTTGTTGATCGAGGCGACGTAGCTCTGGTCGAACAGGTTGTAGACGTTGAGCTGCAGGCTGAGATGCTTGTTCACCGGGTAGCTCGCCATGGCGTCGAACACCCAGTAGGCGTCGGTATACGCCGGTGTGCCGATGGCGCTGTCCGTGCCGCGTTCTAGTTCACCGGAGTAACGCGCGCCGCCGCCGATGGTAAGGTTGAACGGCAGGTGGTAGGTGGTCCAGGCGGTGAAGGCGCTCTTGGGCGTGTAGGCCAGATCGCTGGAGCCATCGGCGGAAACGTTGGGTCCGCTGTCGACCGTGGCGTTCATCGTGGTGAAGCCGGTGCTGACCGCCCAGTTCTCGGTGATCTTGCCCACTGCGGTGAGTTCGATGCCCTGCACGCGCTTCTTGCCGATTTGGTAATACTGCAGATCGACCGGGTCCTGCACTACGTCATTGCTCACCGTCGTGCGGTAGAGCGCTGCCGTCACAAAGAGCTTCTGGCCGAGCAGATCCCACTTGGTGCCGAACTCGATGGTGCGCGCTTTTTCCGGATCGAAGATCGGATTGTCGGCGCTGTTGGCAGATGAACTCAGCGATAGACTGCTGCCGCCCGGTGGTTCTTCGGAAACAGCAAAGTTGGCGTAGATGCTGCCGTTGTCCGCCGGCTTGTAAAGCACGCCGAGCTTATAATTCGGCAGGTCGCCCGATTTGCTGGCGTTGACGCCGGGCAGCACGGTGCCGGCGGGCGAGGTACCGCAGGCGGGTCCATTTTTTGCACCGCAGACCACGGCGCTGCTGAAGTCGGTGGAGTAGTGGTCAAGTCGCACGCCGGCGTTCACCTGCCACTGTTCGCCGAACTTCAGCGTGTCGAAAACGTAGGCTGCTTCGGTATCGGTCTTGCCATTGGAGTGCGCCCCAGTATTGCCGTAGATCAGGCCCTGCACGTCCGCATAGGGGTCGTACAGATTTGCTGCGGGCCACTTGCTGCCGTTGAGTACACCAAGGCCGCCTGTCTGCAGCTTTTCCTGGGTCAGTTCGACGCCGGCGCTGAGATTATGAACGATGCTGCCGGTTTCAAAATTCGCCGTGACGTTGGCCTGATCGGTAAGGATCGTGTTGACCTGCTGCTTGAAAGTCGGGTTGCTGCGCGCGATGGTCCAGGTCGACGGATTGGTGATGTCCGGCGTCAGCAGGTTGGCCGCGCTGCCGAGAAACGATGTGAGCAGATAGTCCTCGCTAGTGCGGCCCCAGCGCAGGGTGTTGTGCAAGGTCACAGCTGGCGAAAAGTCGTGCTCGACACGCGCGGTGAGCATGTCGGCCTTGACGTGATCGAAGTCGTTGTCGGTGCCGTAGAAATTGCTCGAATCGACCATTGCCGCACGGGTCAGCTGCGGACGGGTCGGATCCGGGCTGCTGTAGCCGGGCAGGCCGATGGTCGGTACGCCGCCGTCGGGCACGTTGTTCTGCTTGATATGCAGGTAATCCAGATACACCCGCGTCGGCGTGCCGAGGCCGAAGGCCAGCGTCGGCGCTATGCCCCAGCGATTGTTTTCGACCTTGTCGCGACCGGGAACGCCCGCGTCCTGGCCCATGACGTTGAGGCGGAAGGCCGAGGTGTCGCTCAGCGTCTGATTCCAGTCGGCGGTCGTACGGCGTCGGTTGCCGCCACCGCCGTACGAGACACCGGCGGAAACGGCGTTGCCGATCATCGGCTGCTTGCTTACCAGATCGATCGCGCCGGTCGGCGCGGTGCGGCCGTTGTCGGTGCCGGCTGGGCCCTTGAACACCTCGATTTGCTCGATATTGAACGTGTCGCGCGAGATCGAACCGAGATCGCGCACGCCGTCAACGAAGATGCTGTTGGAGGTGTCGAACCCGCGCATGTAGATGGCGTCGCCGGTCGAGGTGGTGCCGTTTTCGCCAGCGTAGAACGTGCCGACGCCCGGGCTGTTTTTCAGCGCTTCGGTCAGCGTGGTAGCGCCCTGCTGCTGGATCAGGTCTTTGCTGATGATGTTGACGGTCTGCGTGGTGTCGAGCAGCGGCTGGGTGAATTTCGGTGAGTCCACCTTGTCGACGCGGTAATCGCTGACACTGTTGGCAGTGACCTTGACGCCCTGGAGGTTCTTCGCGTCGGTGGTCTGGGCGTCCGTAGTGATTGGTGCGCTTGAAACGTCCGAAGCGGCGGCGGGTAGCGCCAGCGCAAAACTGGTCAGTAGGGCCGCGGCGACCACGCCAGAAGATGTTTTGGAAAGGTTTGGAGCGCCATAGCTCGGGACGGTCGGGTGCTTGCGGCTCTTGATGAAGGCCATGGAAATTCCGTTTGTTGAAGCGTTGCGTGTCAAAAAACCTGACGCGTCTTGCGAGTGCGGAAACCGCAGTGGCTGGATGCAGGGCGTTGGATCAGCGGAATTAGCTACGCCGACACTGGGCGCGCAATAACCCCATGACCTATCGCAGAAACCAACATTCGGGGCGCTTTCGCGCTGGCTGGTACCGCAAGTAGTTGCATACGATATTTTTAATGAGAATGATTTGCAATACTTATCGCGTTGGTGATAACTCGAATGCTTAAAGCACGATGCAAAGCCGCGCATAAGTCCAAAAAAAAGCCCCGCATTCGCATGCAGGGCTTTTCTCTCCGGTACCGCCAGCGTCAGCGGTACTTAACGTCGGGACTTACCAGATCTTTACCTGGGTCTCGGCCGGACGCACCATGGCATCGCCCGCCTTGCACTCGAACGCGGCGGCAAATGCCGGCATGTTCGACGGCGCACCGATCGCACGCAGACCCATCGGCGCATGCGGGTCGGTGTTGATACGCAGGATCGATGTCTTCTCGCGCATGCTGCCGCGCCACACGCGCGCCCAGTTGAGGAAGAAGCGCTGATCTTCGGTGTAGCCGTCGATCTTCTGGTTTGCTTCGGTCGGATTGGCTTTCAGCGCGGTCTGCAGCGCGTCATAAGCGACGTTGAGGCCGCCCAGGTCGGCGATGTTCTCGCCCAGGGTGAGCTTGCCGTTGACGTGCAAGTCCGGCTTGTCCTTCAGCGGTGCGTACGCGTCGAACTGCTTGACCAGCTTGTCGGTGCGGGCGTCGAACTTGGCCTTGTCATCCTTGGTCCACCAGTCCTTCTGATTGCCGTCGCCGTCGAATTGGCTGCCCTGGTCGTCGAAGCCGTGGCTGGATTCGTGACCGATCACGGCACCGATGCCGCCGTAATTGATCGCGTCGTCGGCCTTGGCGTCGAAGAACGGCGGCTGCAGGATCGCGGCTGGGAAGTTGATCGTGTTATCGCTCGGGTTGTAGTACGCGTTGACCGTCTGCGGGGTCATGCCCCATTCCTTGCGGTCGGTCGGTTTGCCGATCTTGGCAATGTCGTAGTCGTAGTTGAACTTGCCAGCGGCCAGGATATTGCCGTAGTAGTTGTCCGGCTTGATGTCGAGGCCGGACCAGTCGCGCCACTTGTCGGGGTAGCCGATCTTCGGCAGGAACTTGTTCCACTTGTCGATCGCCTTGGCCTTCGTGTCGGCGCTCATCCAGTCGAGGTTTTCGATGCGTGCCTTCAGCGCATTGCGGATGTTGGTGACCAGTTCTTCGGCGCGCTGCTTGGCTTCCGGCGTGAACTCCTTGGCGACGTACAGCTGGCCCAGGGCCTCGCCCATGCTGGCGTTGACGGCACCGAGAACGCGCTTCCACTGCGGCTTCTGTTGCGGCTGACCGGCCAGCGTGGTGCCGTAAAAGGCGAACTTGTTGTCCTGGAAATTCTTGCTCAGATACGGCGAGGCATCGTCGATCGCATGGAAGCGTAGGTAAGCCTGCCACTGGTCGACCGGGGTGCTGGCCAGCATCTTGTCGAACTGGGCGAAGAATTTTGGCTGCGACAGCGAGAAGCCCTTGTCGATCTTCACGCCCTGGGCGTCGAAAAATTTCTCCCAGCTGAAATGCGGGGTGACCTTGTCGGCTTCCTTCACCGTGACAAAGTGGTATTCGTTCTTGATATCGCGCTCTTCCACCGGCGACAGCGAGGCGGCGGCCAGCGCGGTCTCGAACTTCAGCACGTCGTCGGCCTGCTTTTTGGCGTCGGCTTCGGACACGCCGGTCAGCTGCAGCGACTTGGCGATGTAGGCCACGTACGCATCGCGGATGTCCTTGTATTCCGGCTTGGTGTAGTAGTCCTTGGTCGGCAGGCCCAGGCCCGCCTCGTTGGCGAAGCCGATCTGCGTGTCGGCGTGCTTGAAGTCGCCGCTTGCGCCGAACTGGAACACCTGCATATCGCCGTCGGCGTAGCTCTTGGTAATGAAGTTGGCCACGTCAGCGCCACTCTTCAGGCCGGCAATCGCATCGAGCTTCGGCTTGATCGGATCAAAGCCGTTCTTCTCGATGGTCGCCTCATCCATGCCGGAGTGATAAAGCCAGCCGATCTTCTGCTCGATCGAGCCGGCCTTGGCGCTGTCGGCATTCTTGGCGGCGTCATCGACAATCTCGTGCTGGGTCTTCAGGCTCTTCTCATTGAGAATGTTGAAGGCGCCCCAGCTGCTCTGATCGGCCGGAATCGGATTGGCGGCGATCCACTTGGCGTTGACGAAGCCGTTGAAGTCCGCGCAGGCCTTGAGGCCGGGATCGAGTTCGCTGACGTCGAAGATGCTGGCCGTAGCCGCTGTCGCTGCCGCCGCCGGTGCGGCGCTTGCGCTTGGAGCCGGTGCTGCGGCGGTGGCCGCCGGAGCCGGAGGAGCCGGCGCAGCGGCTTGCTCGTCGCTCTTGCCGCAAGCGGTCAGTGACAGGGCCAGGCTTACGGCCAGTGCCAGGGGCTTCAAATACTGCTTCGTCATGGATTTCCCTCTGTGATTAATGTCGCCCATTGGGCGAGTAGCGTGGTCATTCATTGGCGGCGGGTTGCCGATGCCCCGCAAAACGCAGTCGCACCTGCCGACGCTAGGTGATACGTCATGGGTGAGACAGTGTCAAAGGTCAGGGGTGGGCGAGAGCTTGTTAAAAGTGTGTTCTGACGGCTGCAAAAGCACCATCGACACGCTGGCGAATTAGCACAAGAGCTCGGGGCCGCAGGCTCGATTCATCGGCAGAAATTCTTCATGCAAAATCATTCGGCTTATTAGGGCGCGGACGTGTTGAATTCTGCGACCGGCATCTCATTGAGCCGGAGTACCGGATACGCGCCGATGTGCTGCACGGCATACCACGGCGAGCGCTCGTAGAAAAAGCTCAGCCGGGCGTTGTTATCTGCAGCGAATGCCGGATCATCGTGCAGCTTCTTCGCGAACTCCGCTCTGAGCGCGGGATCCCTGGTCATCATCTCGCGCGCCAGTCGTTCCAGCACGCGCGGCTCGCCGTATTCCTTCTGCTCGAATATCGCGTTGAGGAAACCCCACTGCAGCAGCGAATCGGGCGCTTGCGGCTCGAGCAGGTTGATCGCGACATTCGCGGCGCGCTGGTCCATCGGCACGATGACCGAGCCGGCTGGCAACGTGACGTCGCGCGCGACGTTGTGAAGCGCGAAATCGCGCAGCATCAGGTGGCCTTCGAATGGCTGGCTCGCCCACTTCGGTTGATCGAGCTGGTAGCCCTCGGCGTGGATGGTCAGCGGATGATCGAGCCGCCGATAGCGGATGCCGTGCGCGTCGAGCTTATCGATGATCGCGGTCCACTGCACAGGAATTGCATAGGCGGCCGGCGGCGCGATTGAAAGATCGGGCAGTAATCCGTTCCAGTTCTCGATGGCGTAGGTTTTTGGTTGGCTGGGGTCGTACTGGATCCAGTCACTGTTGGAAATGTCGCTGTGCGTGAGGGTGAATGCGTAGCCTTTCAGCGTGAACGGCGTGGACTGCGGGTCGACCTTGAAGGTCAGCGGCACGCTGGCCTGCGCATCGTGCGCACGCGCGATGACGTTGGCATCCGCCTTGGCCGTGGCGGCGAGTAGCGCGGCCGGGTGCTGGTTGACCTGCTCAAGCATCAGCTCGACCAGATCGACGGTGGCCTGCACGCGCGTCTGATACGACTTCAGCATGTGGGTTTCGATCAGCAGGGCGGGGCGGTTTTGTAGCGCCGCGTAGCCGGTGGAAAAGCGCGGTCCGGAACCGAAATTCTCGATGCCCTTGCGCGGATCGCGGCCGTCCTTGAATTCCAGATAGATCGACGCGAGATGACCACGCTTTTCGTATGCCGGTATAGCGTGATCGACGATGGCTTCGTGCTGCCAGGCGCTGACGGCCGGATCGAGCTTGTGTGGATCTTCCGTATACCAGGTCAGGTCGTACTGGTAGTCGGCGCCGTCGGTGGTGTGTACGTCGATCAGAAAATCCGGCAGCCAGGTCTGCCACAGCTTCAGCCACGCCAGCATCTCCGGCGCGTCGGCCTTGATGTAATCGCGGTTGAGGTTGAGGTACTGCGACTGCGCGCGAAAGCCCATGCTGGCCGGGCCGTTCTGGTTGATGCGGTTGTACGGCGACGAGTTCTCGTGGCCGTCGACGCTGAATACCGGAATATAGACCAGCACCAGGTGATCGAGCAGATGCGGATAGTTGTGCGTGATGGCGATATCGCGCAGCAGGATCAGGCCCGCATCCTTGCCCTCGATTTCGCCGGGATGAATGCCCGCCTGCACCAGCACCACCGGCTTGCCGGCCTTGCGCGCCGCCGCGGGATCGAAACTTCCATTACCGCTGGCGATGACGGCCACCATCGGCCGGCCCTCGGGCGTGGTGCCGAAGGTTTGCAGATGAATTACGCCGGGCGCCGCTTGCTGCAGGCGCTGCAGATAGGTGAGCGTGTCCGCATAGCTCGGCGTCGTGCGGAAACGGGAGGCTTCGGCGGGTGTGATCCAGTTATTTGGGTTTGCCGCGCTCGCCGTCGAGTTCACGCAAAAGCCGGCGAGCAGCGCAGACAGAATCAGCAGTCGAGTGCGCCACGTCATGGACGATCTCCGTCGATGCGATCGACGGTAACCACGGGGACGGGAGAAGAAGGCAGGGTATCGGGCGCCACCGCCCCGCCGGAAATGATGAAGGCCATCGCCTGATCCATCGTCCAATCGGTCGGCGTCAGCTCGTCCAGCGGCACCACCACCAAATAGCCGCCGGTCGGGTTAGGCGTGGTCGGGATGAACACCGAGGCCATTTCGCGGCTGCCACCGTCCTCGTGCATGACCCGGGTGACGAACCCCACGACTTTCATACCGCGCCGCGGGAACTCCACCAGCACGACGCGCTGCACGCCGGACGGCTTGTTCTGCAGCACCGCCATCAGTTTCTTGGTGCCGCCGTAAATGGTCTGCACGACCGGGATGCGTGCCAGCAGGCCGTCGAAGGCGTTGATGAAGCGCTGGCCGATCACGCGGTTCGCGACAAAGCCCAGCAGGTAAAGCGCAGCCAGGGTGATCAGCAGCGCAATGATGAAAACCAGCCAGTCGGCGTTGAGGGCATTGGCAGCCCTCGGTGCGACCAGCGCCAGTGCGCCGAGCAGTGCGGTGACCATCGGCGCACCAATGCCCGCCAGCAGCCCCAGCACGAATTTGAAAACCAGCCAGGTCACCCAAAGCGGAATAAAGGTCAGCAGACCGGTGATCAGGTAGCGTTTGACGCGCAGAGGAGGCATCGAAGGATTCTGTTGAGCGGAGACGCCGTCATTGTATGTGAGCAACGCGCACGGCAACGGCTGTCAGTTCGCTGTGCGGTCAATCACTTCAGTCGTGCCGCGCCGGTGCGCGCTCAAGCTGCCCGCGATGTGCTGTGATTTTTTCTGCGCCCGTGCGAATCATGGAGGGAACCTTGGGGAAACCACCGCGTCGATGACCGCCAGACACCACCAGCAACGCTTCGAACATCTGCTGCAGCAGCATCGCGGTGTCGTGTTCAAGGTCGCCGCGCTCTACAGCCGCAGCGTGGCCGATCGCGATGACCTGATGCAGGAAATCAGCGCGCAGCTGTGGCGCTCGTTCGGCGGCTACGACGAGGCGCGGGCAAAGTTTTCCACCTGGATATATCGGATCGCCTTGAACGTGGCCATTTCGCAGGCGCGGCGCGCGCGCTGGTCGGACGGCGAGCGTTTCGAGCCGCTGGAGGCGCGACATCTGGAAACGATCGGCGGCGGCGAAACCATCGCCGAGCCGGACGAACGGCTGAGCGCGCTCTACGCTTTTATCGGCCAACTCGACGAGCTCAACCGCGCGCTGATCTTGCTGTATCTGGAAGACCGAAGCTACGGCGAGATCGCCGAGATTCTCGGCATCAGCGAAACCAATGTGGCGACCAAGATCAGCCGCATCAAACACACGCTGCGCGGGCAAATGACCGGCGCGGCGACAACCGGAGCATGACCATGGAACTCGACGAGATGAAACTGGCCTGGCAGACGTTGAGTCGTCAACTCGAAAAGCAGAATGCGCTGAGCTTGCGGCTATTCAAGGACTCAACGCTCGACAAGGCGCGAAAGGGACTGCGGCCGTTGCTCTGGGGACAGTCGATCCAGATGGCTATCGGTTTGGTGTTGGCCATCGCAGCTGGGACATTTTGGGCAACGCGTTTGCACATCACGCACCTGCTGATCTGCGGTTTGGTGGTGCACGCCTACGGACTGATGCTTGTTGTCTTTGCCGCGCGAAATCTTTATCTGATCCACCGCATCGACTACGCCGCGTCGGTGATCGTGATCCAGAGCCGTTTGGCTGATCTGCGGGCGTGGAAATATCGTGTCGAGACCCCCTTCAACGCGGTGCTCGGCTGCTTTATCTGGATCCCGGTGACATGGATGAATCTTGCCTGGCACGGCATCGATCTTTGGACACAGAAGGGGACCTTCGTCGACTGGGCGTTATCAAGCAGTTGCGTCGGGTTGGCTCTGGTGATGGTCGTGAACTGGCTCATGCGTCGCATGGGATACGCCCATGTGATAGAAAACAATGCAGTAGGCCGAAGTGTGCACAGAATGGACACATTCCTGGATGAAATTGTCCGTTTCGAGCGGGAGTGATACCGCTTGATGGGCGCGGCTTCATCCACTTCACTATCTGGGATCAGCGCGCCCTAGGCTTTAGTCGCACATAAACCTGTTTGCGCACCCGAGCGATCACTTCCCCCGACGTGGTAACCACATCGGTTTCGAACCAGTGCAGCACCTTGCCACCGGCGGCGGCAGCGGCGCGCAGCTGGTCGACCACGGCCGGATCGAGTTTGAAGTGCGCGTAGACATCTTCCCGACCGGGGGCGACAAATTCGATAGCGCCGGCCCTGTCCCAGACGATGTAGTCATTGCCTAGCTGATGCATCACCAACAGCATCCAGAACGGATCGGTCATGGCGAACAGGTTGCCGCCGAACTGGCTGCCCACGTAGTTTCGGTTCCACGGTCGCAGGCGCAGCACGACCTTCGCCTCGGTGTAATCGGGGGTGATGCTCTGCACGCGAATGCTGTTGAACAGAAACGGCGGCCACAGGTTCATGACGCGGCGGAAAGTGGAGGCTTTCATCGCGTCAATGCCCTATGCATTGGATCGCTGCACATCAAAATAGCAGCGAAGCCATCTTGCGGCGGTAGCTGCCGACCAGTTCGGCATCATCGAGCGTGGCGAAGGCGGCGAGCAGGCGCTTCTTGGCTTGATTGTCGTTCCATTCGCGATCGCCCTTGAGGATGAGCAGAAATTCATCGAGTCCGGCGGCGGGGTCGTCTTCCAGCAGCAGGCGTACGCCGAGCAGGTCGTGCGCGGCCCAGTCGCTGACATCGGTCGCGATGCGCTGACGCAGTTCGGCCAGCGAGGGAGCTCCCTCCAATGCGCGAGCCAGATCCAGCTGGCTGCGCAGGCGCAGCGCCCGCGCATCGATGGCGAGGTTGGCCGGCAGCGCGGTGAGTTCGGCTTCTGCGGCTTCGGCTTGGCCGCCGCGCATCAGCGCCAGCGCCAGCTCGAGTTTCAGCTCGGCTTTGTCCGGCTCGGCGGCGATCGCCTGCTGCAGTCGCGTAATGGCCTGCTCGGGGGTTTCCGGCGCGGCTTCATCGGCCATATCCGGTGCCGGCACGGCTTCGAGCGGCTGCACGTGGCGCGACAGGAATTCGCGGAGCTGGCTTTCCGGAAGGGCGCCGGCGAAGCCGTCAAGCACCTGGCCGTCCTTCACCAGCATCACGGTGGGGATGCTGCGGATGCCGAACATGCCGGCCAGCTCCTGCTGCGCTTCCACGTCGACCTTGCCGAGGCGAAACGCGCCGTTGTATTCGGCGGCGAGCTTTTCCAGCATCGGGCCCAGCGTTTTGCACGGCTCGCACCATTCGGCCCAGAAATCCACCAGCACGGGTGTGGTCATGGAGGCCTGCAGCACCTCGGCC
>Ga0302313_10002490_pt1 | contig 12807 bp, 20 predicted proteins | sample III_Palsa_N2_2_FD_200454 | JGI IMG/M metagenome (GOLD analysis project Ga0302313, IMG submission 200454) | Peat permafrost microbial communities from Stordalen Mire near Abisko, Sweden - III_Palsa_N2_2 | ecosystem: Environmental > Terrestrial > Soil > Palsa > Peat permafrost | place: Sweden...
CTCCTCGGGCTTAAGTAAGTGCCATTCGTACTAGCCCGTCAATACCGGAATTAGTGTAACCAGTGACACAGTTGATGCGCGTGGTGTTGGTCCCAATGACACGCCTTTTGGCTGGTTGCCTGCGCCAACTCCGGCGTCAGCGTAGCAAGCGCAGCTGCCGTCAGGAGGCCAGCTGACCAGTTTGATTTCATTTTCTTCATTGCACTTCTCCGAAAGAGGGACGCAAATCGCGGGCCGTAGCCCTACTCCGTACGTGTGCGGGTCTTTCCTGCATGTCACGGAGCGCTCAGAGTCGTCGAAGGACGCCTCTTGCCCACTTGTTCGCCGCGTGCATGCTTGCCTCGCCGATCGCGCATGTCGAGCATGTGGTCCGACCCCTGGAGGGAGCGGGCCTCACTCATCCTTCTTGTCTTCTCGTACCGTTTCCAATTTGCCATCCAATGCGCTGTCATCCGCCGTGACATCGGGTCTGCTGCGTGTTGCCACCTTGTCGGCCCGGTTGTCCGTGATGTAATGAATGCCGTCCGCCTTGCAGCAGGTCGAGGCCACCATAATGCCCATGACAGCCCCGCCAACCACTACAAAGGGGATTGCCCAGAACATCCAAAGTACACTCCACTCCCCGCCGCACGGCACCATCCAGACGATCAATAGTGATACGACTGCCCCAAGAACTGCGCCTGCTATCAGACCCGCAGCTTCAGTCAAGACGTTACTTACCATCTCCCCCCCGGGACCAGCTTATGTGGTAGCGAGCGGCTTTGCCGCGGATATCAGATTTGCTCATTTCTTCTGACCGATGGTGCTTCGGCAGCGGCTTTTCCCTTCGGAGCGCGACGATCAGTTCTGCAGATTCCTCCAGGACGTCATTCTCCTTTCATCCATCATCTAGCCTTTTCTACCGAAATGGGCGACCAATCTCTAGCACTCACAAAATGTTGCAACCGATCCAGGCCTGCGAGATAACGGTACCTAAGCACCGCGGCCAGTTGCTCGTCGTGTATGACCAGGAGATGCGCCATCATGGCCCGTTCGTGTTCCAGCAGCAGCCACGTCCAGCGCGTTCGACGCATGCGTCCAGCGCTGCTTCGGCCCGCCGGTAGAGGGTAAGATCCGCCGCCGATGCTGTTTCATCCCACAGATAGAACGCGAGATATACGACGCGCAGGAGATGAACAATCTGATCGAAGTCACCACGCCCAGAACGGACAGTCGCCAGCGTTAAATGGTTGTCCAAGGACAACGCTTCTACCTTCGCAATCGACAGCGGCAATAGCATCTCTTTCGACAGTCCCGCGCGGCCCGCTCGTCTTCGCACCCGTTTTCCCCTCCACCCGTACTCAAACCCGCGCCTTCGGCGCCGGCTCGTGATTACCTTGCCCGTCCGCCTGCGTACTCTAGGGTAGATGTGCCGACCTACCTGACTCCGACGCTAGTAACAGCTTCACCCGCGCTTCCATCGCGCCGGCCAGGCCTGGCAACAAAAGCCATTATCGCCATGCACATGTCCAGCGAGCTACCACGTCGCAGGATACCCTCAATTCATCTGCCATCTGCCATCTGCCATCTGCCAACAAAGCCTGTCACGCGGCGATACCTCATAGCTGTCATCCGCCGTTCCGGCTGCGGGCAGATAAAGATCCGAGGCAATTTGAATTCCCATTGCGTCTCAATGTAAAGTCGTACGCTACCGGCCATTTCGAAACCGGTATGCAGAGGTGAGTCAGAATCCGATGACGGCTCGCGTCACCAATCGTCCTCAAGAGATTGATACCCCAAGGATCCACCCAATACCGAATGTGAACGCGGCTGCGATAAGTCCATTCCCCCCTGCCGCGCCGCGGAGAAACCAGCACTTCTTCCATTCAAGAGCGAGGTGAACACCCCGATCGATGCAAGAGCAAGCGTGCTCAAACCGATACATTGAGCTATCTCTCTGACTCCGTGCGCCCACAGGAACGGCATCGCAGGAAAAATCGCACCTAGCGAAAAGAGAGCAAAGGAAACTCCTGCAGCAGACCATGGATTGCCCCCGAGCTCCGCCGGGTCAAGTCCGAGTTCCTCGCGCGTCAACGGGTCGAGCGCCTTGTCTTTGTCGCGCATCATCTGCGATGCCACGCGCCGTGCCTCGTCGGCCTCTGCCCCTTCGCCCGATAGATGAGCATCAACTCGTGCTCTTCGGCCTCCGGCGAGACATGCAGCTCTTCGGCTTCTTTGGCGATCTGGGTGCTGGCCAGTTCCCGGGCGTTGGTCACCGATAGCCACTCCCCCAGCGCCATTGAACAAGCCCCAGCAATCAGTCCGGCGAAGCCGGTCGGCAAGATTGCCTTGTTGCCGGTTCCCGCACCCGCTACGCCCATGATCAGACAGAAGTTCGAAACTGATCCGTCGTTCGCGCCAAGTACCGCTGCCCGCAAGTCGTTGCCCGACGATACGCCCTTGCGCCATGACTCGGCCGAGGCGATTTCCGCACCCTGAGACATGCCCGAATCGCCTCCGCCGGCCAGAGTCTGCACCACCGCCGCATGGTGATGTTCGTCTGCAGACATATTGCCGGCGTCCGGTTGCCCATGATATTTTGTTCCGGTCTGCGTACTCTGCGGCAGCCAAGGTTGGTAATACGAAACCCGCGCCGAATACGTGGACCAGAGTCCGCATCAGGCGTGTTTTCAAAGCGCGCCCTGTGGACTTCGCATGAATACCATTTGCCTTCAGCTTCTCCGCCCACACCTGCGCGTGTTCGCGCTCCGAGCTTGCGAGGTCGCTATAAACCTGTTTGCGCGTGTCATCCTTCTCGACCTTTGCAAGCGTATCGTATAGCGCAGCGCTATGCAGTTCGTCCGCGAGGTTCGCCCTGTATCGCTTCACTTCCTGTCTGGATGCCATCGTCGATCGCCTGCAATTTGTCTTCAACCACGAAGCCTACTCGAATCCAACATCGGAGGTCACAAAGTCCCTAAAGCGTGGCATAGCCGAGAATGCCACCAGTTCTCATGCCCATTTGGAGCATGTCGAAACTCATAGCAGATGTCCGACGCAAACTGCGGCGCTCGATTCCAAGGCGTGCCAATTCTTGTCGTGACGCACACGTCCTCCGTGCCGGCCTGCACGTCTGGCAGCAGTACCGGGCAAGGCGACCATTTGCAAAAACCCCTGAATGTATCGTCCTGCGACTAGAGCATAGCCGACCACTCTCCTCAATCTTTCACGTTCGGCGCAACCGGCACCATTGGCTGGTACCGTTTTGTCGTGGCGACGCATGCAAATTAAAGTTCGTATCGTGGATAGCGAGACGGCGGAAATCGCACCTGCAGTGCGAAGTATGAGATTAGGTTTGTAAGTCTTTGGACACGGGTCATTCATCTGCTCGCACTACGATCGCACCTGCTGCGAGAAGCCGCCTCTCGCCGACTCCAGTAAAAACACGCAATAATTTGAGTGCGGTATGTCGCAATGGCGCTGCGCCACACTTTTCCCCCGGACACAATGAAATCCCTACATTCCTTAGCCAGTTCTGCGTTCCTCCTGATAGCCGCGGGTTCAATCGGTCAAGCTGCACAAGCGCAAGACACGACATATATCAATCCGCAGCAGATTCCCATCGGCACACTGCTCGCACCGCCTCCGGCCGCCGGATCAACACGTCAGCAAGACGATCTCGCAGCCGTTCTGAGCGTGCAGAGTTCTCGCACACCTGAAGAAGTGGAACGGGCCAGGTCCGATATCGCCAAGTCTGTGTTCCGCTTTGCAGATGTGCTTGGACCCGCTTTCAATGAAGCAGATTTGCCCAAAACCGTCGCCCTATTTGAGGCCGCAGGCGAAAACGCCACGCTGGTTGCAAAGTCTGGCAAACGGTACTTTAACCGCGCGCGTCCATTTGTATCGAGCAGCGCAGTACATCCGACCGTGCCCGTCAAACAAGGCGACGCGTATGATTCTTACCCCAGCGGACACGCAACATTCGGTTATATGTGTGCGATCCTGCTAGCAGAAATGGTCCCGGAAAAGCGCGATGCGCTCTTTGCACGCGGCCGCGAGTATGGTGAGAACCGGGTCGTGGATGGTGTTCACTATCCAAGCGACGTGGAGGCGGGCCGAATCGATGGCACCCTCGTGGCGGCGGCGCTATTGGCTAACCCCTCGTTCCAGACGGCTCTCGCAGCCGCAAAAGCTGAGGTGCGCGCGGCCCTCGCACTCAACTGAGTTGCTCCGGCATGCCGTTCGTCCAGGATCGAATCGTGAAAGCAGCATATTCATGGCTGATTTTCCAGGCTGCCGCCCCGACCAGCCGACACGGTCCCGATGTCACGCAGCATGATGACGCTGTTGATGCATACCTGGACGCCCTGCATACTGGATTCACTGACCTTGGACAATGAAGCATCGGCCCTCTATCGGCCCCCCCCCCATCCCCCGCGTCCTGCTCGTCGAGGACGATGACGACACGCGCCTCGAAATCACGGCTGCGCTGGAGGACCACGGATTTGCCGTCGATGGCGTATCGCGCGGCCACGCAGGTTTGCTGCGTGCGCTCGAAGGCGCCTTCGATGCGGTGGTACTGGACCGCATGCTGCCTGACGTCGACGGGTTGTCGATCCTGTCTACCCTGCGCAATGTTGGCAAGCAGACACCCGTGCTGATCCTGAGTGCGCTTTCTGCGGTTGACGAGCGTGTGCGAGGTCTGCGGGCCGGCGGCGACGACTATCTGACCAAACCATTTGACAGCCTTGAACTCACCGCGCGCCTGAACGCGCTGCTGCGCCGCCGTCCGTCGAGCCGTCGGTGCCGAGCGTGGGCGACCTCATCCTCGATACAGACACGCATCGTGTGGTACGTGCCGGTGAGGTCATTGAACTGAAGCCGCGCGAGTATCTGTTGCTCAAATACATGATGCATCACTCGGGCTAGCCGGTCACGCGGCCGATGCTGTTCGAGTCGGTATGGAACTACCGCTTCAACGCGCAATCCAACGTCATCGACATGCATATTGGACAGTTACGCCGCAAGGTGAGTCTCAACGGCCGACTGTCCGTGATGATCCACACGGTTCGGAATTTTGGCTATATCCTCGACGCAGGCGCGTGAGTGCCAGGCGCGCACGAAGGTTGGCAGCATCAACTGCGTTGCTTATCGACTCTACCCTCGTCCGTACATATCGCTTCGCGGCGTACTGGACCTCCAACATGCCGCACCTGGGCGCTGAGCCTGTCTTCGCCGAAGCCGCCGCAAATTTGCTATCCGGAGCCGTAGGGCCTCTGGACAAATCGCGAAACCTCGCCGCAAGGAACATGCGCTTACGCTCGAAGTGACCCCGAACCATGAAGGTCCAGCCCGTAGGTTGCGCAATCGTTCCGTCATATTGAGACTGTCTAGCGTCCAATTTGTCGCGGCCCGGCCCAGATCCACGTGAGCTGACCGGACGAGATCCTGATACAGCGTTGCTGTGGCCGTTGCCCGAGCGCGCAACACAGAGATGAAAATGCGTAACTTCGAGGCAAATTGCAAGAACAGTACCACGCTCCGAGGGACGAACCGAGCCCGAAGCGCCCGGACCGGCGGCGACTTCATCGTATGGCGTACGAATCTCCAAACGGCGTGACGCAAGCCAACCTGATTTCCGACGCCCGAATCAAAATCGTCAACGACTCCTGTTGGCCGAACCCGGTCCGACGATGACCGGCTCAGAACGACCCGCGACCATCTCTCGCTGCCCGACGACCAATGTCCGCATCTCTCAAAAACGGTCTGCGCGGGACCCGGCACACCGAAGCAGCTAGTCAGGTGGTGATCGACATCAGTTCTTCCAGAATGGCGAGAAGACCCATCTCGCTTGTCCTCCGCCAGTGAATATCGACCTGCGAGAATAGTCTTGAGGAGACACCGTTGCATGACAGGAGCGCACCCATGACCCAACCGATCATCGCTATCACGCGGCCCATCCCCTCTGACGCCGGCGCAATCTGGTTTTCAGCCTACGGCTTTGGCTGGGGCTACCGCGCCTTCGAGCTTCCGTTCGAAGTAGCCTGCGAAAAATTGGGAGCTGCCGATCCGACCGCAAAACAATCGTTGCTTGCTTTTTGAACTTGGCAGGCGTCAAATTCTCCGGGCTGTCCACCGGGATTCTGGGAGCTATGCCGGTGAACGGCTGACGCTAAGCGCACAAGATTTTTCTTGAGCGCGGCGGAATGGCGCGGGTCGATACGGTTGTTAAGTCTCGGGCCTGCAGTTGCTGCGAATCAGTCGACGCAAGGGATGAATGCCTGGCGCGGCGCCGCGAGGCGGGACAAGACCAAGTGCGGCAAAGAAAGTAGCTGCTACCGGGGGTTGCCCTCACGCCGGGCGAAGCGATCTGCGTAGTCGCGTTTCTCGAACGTAGCCTGCATCCGTTTCAATAGCGAAAGATAGGACGCGGCCTGAGTCGTGAGCACAAGCTCGCCCGCTGCGATATTCGCTTCGTCCCAAAGGGGTTCTAATCTTTCACGTATCACTATAGCGGGCAGGTGGGATACCAAGACGGTCGCGAAGTCCCTTTCAATTTCTGTGACCGGCCGGAAAGATGGCAAGCTTAGTGAGGTGCTGATTGCGGTTACTCGATTGTAATAGGGAAGAAGGACATCTCGGGTTCCAGGCGCGATCGGACTTTTCCACCTCAGATGCGACCGCTCGTACCTAGTGTCTGGTCGTACGAAACCGGTAGCCTCCGCCTGCTGCGATTGGCTCAATTCGACAGACAGCCAATGCCCGCCAGCTTATTGACGGGCGGCGGCTTCGCGGACCAAAGGTTATCCGCCGACGTTCAAGCGACAAATGCCTACAAAATCGTGACGTTCGGCGATCTGCTATTTCCCCCAGTCAACATTGCCGCGCAGCAACTTTAGGTAGACTGGAAAACGGGCGTCTGGATTCGCGCGCTCGCAATCTTGACACGACGGAAGAACGCGCCATGTCGACCTTCCTGAATTTCCACCATTCGGCCATCCCCAAATTGCATGGGAAAGCCAGGCCGCGCTCTGCGGTGGGGTACTATGAGATTCCGCTGGGGTCATGCTCGCTAGCTTCAACCTCCTTCACTCGTCAGCGATTCATAAAGACGCCTCTTGTCGGTGCCGGGAATGCTCGTGCAAGCAATACTTGGTATGTCAACTGCGTTTGGCGACCAACTGTCTTTGCTCGCCGATTCGGACTTTGAGAAAGCTCTCGCGACCATAGGGTCAACGCGTGGGCGGGTGCAATTGGCAATCGCCGCTTTTCAGAAATCGCCGAAGAACGCATGGGACACAAGCTCAGGCGGTGATCATGTGACCGGCGTGCCAGCAGAGGCCCGCACGACATGCATCCGCCCCGTGACCTGGGTCAGCGAAAGGTCTGGCTTCATTGCGACCGTCACGGAAAGATCATCTCAACCGCCGAAACTGGACCAGGTGACGACCATGATGCAAGCAAGCTTGGACCGGTCACCACTTCCGACAGCGCGGCCCGCGTCTGCCGGCGCAGATCAAAATGGTCAGACAGACTGTCTCCGTGACGCATTCATAGGAGTGCCGTATCGTGATTTTCTATCACCATGGTGCCGCTGTTCAGCCGACAGTGGTCCGGGAAGGAAACCTGTTTTTCGCTCGCGTCTGCATACTCGAAGAGGATGGTGAGGCTACCTCTCTGGGTAATCTCGGGCCGTTTGCCAATCGCATTTCAGCGTTCGACTTCGCTCTTCGATATGCGAGCGCCTTTGTGGATGGCGATCCATTACCACGATCGCCATTCCTGGCGACAGGTGACGCATGACTACTCTGGCTGGGACCAGCATTTCGTGACCTGCGATTCCGGTTGACGCGACGGCGGCCTCACCCATGCGCCGGATTCAGATCGATCGGCAGATACTGCCTCGTCGTGCCACGCTGGATCAGCAACGCCGCGTTACCATTCGCCTGCCGTAACTGGCTGGCCATCTGCTCGATCGTCGTGACCGGTGTGCCGTTGACCGAGAGCACGATGTCTCCCGCCTTGAGCCCGACAGTGGCCGCCCGTCCTGTCACCTCCTGGATCAGCAGTCCGTGATCGACGCCTACCTTCTGCTGCTCCTGTGGCGTAAGCGGGCGCACCGTCACCCCAAGCCTTGCCGGCGTTTGTGCTGCGACGGCCGGCCCACCACTGGTGCTGTCCAGTTCTGCGACGGTCACGCCCATGTGGGTGGCCGTGCCCGAACGCCAGATCAGCAGATCGACCCGCTGCCCGGGGCGAATCCTTGCGACCGTCGTCAGCAGGTCCGCCGAGTCGCCGACCGCATTGCCGTTGACTGCCAGTACCACGTCACCCGGCTGCAGTCCCGCCTGCGCGGCCGGACCGTCGGGCTCGACCACGCTGATCAGCGCCCCATCCGGTTTCGGCAACCCGAACGAACGTGCCAACGCCTGGCTTACCTCCTGCACCGAGACCCCAAGGCGTCCTCGGCTCACATGCCCGGTTTTCAACAACTGGTCTTTCACATCCAATGCCACATCGATCGGAATGGCGAACGACAGTCCCTGATAGCCGCCCGTCTTCGAGTAGATCATCGAATTGATCGCGATCACACGACCGCTCAGATCGAAGAGCGGTCCTCCCGAGTTACCTGGATTGATCGGCACGTCGGTCTGAATGAACGGGATATAGGCCTCACCCGGCAGCGACCGTGATTTGGCGCTCACGATTCCCGAGGTCACCGTATTGGCGAAACCATAGGGCGAACCGATTGCCATCACCCAGTCGCCTACTTCGGTGCGATCCGGATTGCCGGTCACGACCACCGGCAGATCGGTCGCTTCGATCTTCACCAGCGCAACATCGGAGAGCGCATCGGTGCCGACGACCTTGCCCGTAAATTCACGCTTGTCGGTGAGCTTCACGTCCACCGTACCGGCATCGCCCACGACGTGCCGGTTGGTCAGAATGTAGCCGTCGGCGCTCACGATAAAACCGGACCCCAGACTCACCTCCTCGCGATTGCCGATCACGCGACGGGCGAGAAACGGCGCCAGCGGATTACCGGGCTCGACGCCTGACGGCAACTGGATACCCATCTGCGTGACCTCGTGCGTGACGCTGATGTTCACGACTGCCGGGCCATAACGCTTCACAAGCGCCGCAAAGTTCGGCACCACCATTTGCGGCGCAGCGCTCTCCTGCGCCATGATTGCCGGCACCGGTGCACACAAACCGGTCAATGCCACGACACACAGCGCGAGGGCGCGCTTCTTTCCGTTCGGTTCGCTACTACGCTTCATATCGATACGTCACCGGTTCCGTTTTCCTGTGGGCCTCATTCTCGCCTGGCCAGCCTTCGCCGTGCATGTCGGGTATCGGACCCGGACCGACCGCAACGGACCTTCGCTCGTCTTCGTCGCTTGCGCCGCCTGCGTCAGCCACCGCGGATCACGTCGCACGTTTCCGTCACCGCGGAGGAAGCACAGGCACGGGAGCGGGGCGCTGCGGCTCCACCGACTTGCCCCAGTTCGAGCCGAAGCGGATGCTCTCGGCCGAATAATTGAACGTCCCCACCTTGTTCGACGGTGCCGTCGCGAGTCCTTCAGCCACATTGCCCGCGCTACCTTGCCCTGAAGCGGTCGGCGTGGGCGCCAGTTGCTGGCTCAGGCAGTCGTAGGACAGCGCCACCTGGCCATTTACTTCGGCATTCACACAGACCCGCTTCGACGGCGCCCCCGCCGACGTGGCGGCCGGCGCCGACTGCGCCCACGCATGACCTGCCGGCAGGAATGCAAGCAGCGCGGCCGCGATCAGCATACCCATACGCATCATCCGGCGCTGCTCCGGGTACGCGAAGGGACACGTCATGGCCATCCCCTTACTGTGCCGCCGCCACGGCTTTCTGCAGCGCGGCCTCGTCGATGCTGGCCGCACCCGGGCCGGCTAGCTTCGCCATATAGGCCTGTTCGTTCTGCTGCTCGCGCTGCTGGCGCAACTGAGTGCGGATACGCTCCTTCACCGCGGCAAGCGGTGCGACGCCCGCGGCACGCACATCGGTCAGCTTGATCACATGAAAACCGGCATCCGTCTGGATCGGACCCGCAACATCGCCCGGCTTCATTGTGTCGGCGACCTTGCGGATCTCAGGCATCAGCAGCGGCTCCGCCATGAAACCCATATCGCCGCCTTGGGCCGCATGCGTCTTGTCGTCCGAATTCGCCTGCGCAAGCGCTGCGAAATCGGCGCCCTTGCCATGCACCTGGCGCGACAGGTCGGTGGCCCGCTGACGCGCCTTGTCTACGGTTGCCGCATCGGCACCAGGCGCAACCGCGATATAGATCTGCGAGATCCGGAATGTGCGTGGCACGGCAAACGCCGCCTGGTTGTGATCGTATGCCGCCTGGATGTCGGCGTCGGAGGGATAGTCCGTCGGCGGCGTCGACACCGAGGCGAGATAGCTATGCAGGATGACCTCGCGCCGCGCTTCGTCCAGCATGGCCTGCACCTGCGGCTGCTTCTCCCAGCCCTTGGCGCCCGCCTCTGCCAGCACCGCCTGGGCTGCCAGGCGCGAGCGCACCACCTGATCCAGCTTTGCCGGATCAGCGGCGAGGTTTCGCCTGACGCCAGGGTCCAGCGGTTTCAGCAGGGCCGTCACGTCGGCCTGGGTCACCGATACCTGCGTAGAGCCGACCGCCGCATGGGCTACCGCCTCGGTTTGTGCGTGGCCGGCCAGCGGCAGGCCCAATACGATGCTGCTCATTACGATTGCAAGTTTCCTCACCTTCACTCCCACTGCACGTTGAATCGCCAGCTACAGTACACCGGCAAATTGTTTTGCCACTACAACTGCGCCCCAGGCACCAGGCGGATCACCACGGGCTGTTTCATCGTGCGTGGCGGCGGTGCGTCGACGGACTGTTGCAACAGCAATGCCCGCAGATCAGCCACCGCCCGGTCATCGCCGATCGCGGCTTCATCGAATCCAACCTGCGTCACGTGCCCCGTGCGGTCGAGCCAGACCCGCACCTTCAGCGTCGGCAACGCTCCACCCGCAGCCTGGGGCTCACTAGCGGACACGGTCCCCGATGCGGATCCCGCAGGCGCATCGGCGGCAACCCATTGATCGAAGAACACGCTAAAGCGCTGTGCAGTCTCGGCGTCGCCCGACAGCGCCGACTGCAGACGTTCGGAGACACGCTGCGCGTAGCTCACCCAGGCCTGCGGCGCCGCATCCGCGCTCACAGGCTGGGGCTGCGAGCCCGCCCACACACTGCCGGTAAGCGCCAGCAACGCTGCGCCGAGCGAACCCACCACTCCGCGCCGGCCAGCCCTCACCGGGCTCATTGCAGCGTGGCCTTCTGGCCGTCCGGGTCGTCCGCCCCGCCCGCCGGGTCGGCGCCCTCTGTAGTGGCATCCGGCGCAGCCTGCGCTGCTGTCGCGCCCGCTGCCGCCATCACTGGCCGGTTGCGCAGATGCAGCAAGAACTCCTGCACCAGACGATCCCACAGCTCGATCGTCGAGCGCAGGTGCCGGTCGGTGACGCCGCCCGCAACCATCACATCCATTTCCAGCAGCAGGAACTGCTGATGCGAAGCGAGACGTGCGAAGCGCTTCGTGCGATTCCAGGCGGGCACCAGATCCGGCGGCAGTTCGCCCTGCACCTGCAGCGCACAGCTGAGCGTGTAGTCGATATGCGTGTCGGCTTCGGCACCAGGATTGCCGAAACGCACGGCAAAGCCCACGCCCTGGCTTGCGCTCATCAACTGCATGCGACCGTTCTGCTCGGCGAGCGTCACGCGATAACCCGCTCCCCGGAAGACGCCGGCGAGCTGCTCCGGGCTTACCGCTTCCACGATGGTGATACCCAGACCGCTCACCGGAGTATCGGTGGACTTTGCTTCACTACCTTTTGCCGTCGTCATGAGGAAATCCTTTTTGCAAGATTCAATACCTGTTACTTCGATGTCGCGGGTGCGGAAGCAGCGGCAGCGGCCGCCGCCTGCGTACCCGACGCACTGCGGGGCGCCACCGCCTGCAGGTCATATTTCCCCGCATACAGCGTGTCTCCATAGTCCTGCGCGATCATGTCGTACTTCACGCGCGCACTCTGCGCGAACGGCTCCCGCGACTTCAGCACGGTACCGAGCCCAACGTGCTCATAGGCGTCGAGAATCTCGTGTCCGACCTGATAAAGCTGCGCGTTTTTTGCCTCGCAGGTCTGCAACTGCGTCTGCTGCCCTTTGAGAGTCGTCTGCAATTGTGTGCGTTCGGTGTCACGCGAACGTGACACCGCCAGCAGATCCCCGTACGCGGACTTATATTTCGCGAGCTGCTGGCTGTCCTGCGCATGACTCGTTTTCTCGGCCGCCAGCGTACGCTCGGTCTCGGCTTCTGCAGGCGACTTGCCTTTTGCCGCCGCGAGGTCTGCTTGCGCCTGTTTCAGATCCGCCAGCGCCTTGTCGCGTTGCTGCTCGGCCACGGTCTTATCCGCCTGCATTTGCGACTGGTTGTCCTGCAACTGACGCAACTGCTCCGTCGTCTCGCGCAACTGGCTGCGCAGCCGGTCCTCGATGCTCTGGGCCCATGCCGGCAGTGCGGTGAACAGCGACCCGCACAGCAGGCTGCCTGCCAACAGATTGAAATAACGTAGTTTCATGGCGGTCTCAGAAGCGCGCGTTCATTTCAAGTTGCAGCACGTCGATCGACAGCGGCGCCCCGTACACTTCCCGCGCGCTCAAATAACGGGCTTGCAGCCACGCATTCTTTGCCACGGCATATTGCACGCCGAGGATGTAGCCCTTTGCGTTGGTGCCGCCCAGATCGAAGTCAGGATCGGTGAACGCATCC
>Ga0302313_10002492_pt1 | contig 12801 bp, 9 predicted proteins | sample III_Palsa_N2_2_FD_200454 | JGI IMG/M metagenome (GOLD analysis project Ga0302313, IMG submission 200454) | Peat permafrost microbial communities from Stordalen Mire near Abisko, Sweden - III_Palsa_N2_2 | ecosystem: Environmental > Terrestrial > Soil > Palsa > Peat permafrost | place: Sweden...
CCGTCCTGTGGATTCTGGCCATCAACTTCGGCATCGGCGTTTGCTACCACCGCTTGCTCACGCACCGCGGCTTCCAGACTCCCAAATGGGTCGAATACCTGATGACGATCTGTGCGACGCTGGCGCTCGAAGGCGGTCCGATCTTCTGGGTAGCCGTGCACCGCGTTCATCACCAGCACAGCGACCATACCGGCGATCCGCATACTCCCAAAGAAGGTCCCTGGTGGGCGCACATCGGCTGGATGGTCCTCGGCAAGTCCATGCACGCCAAAACCTCCGCGCTTGCACGGTATGTTCCAGACCTCGCCCGCGACCGCTTCCATGTCTGGATGAGTAAGTATCACTGGGTTTCCCTGGTTGGTTGCGGCGTCATCCTCATGGGCCTCGGCTCCTGGATCGACCACAGCGTCATGGGCGGCGTCAAAATGGTTCTCTGGGGTGTCTTCCTTCGGGTGACCCTCGGCCTCCACGCCACCTGGCTGGTCAACTCCGCTACCCATCTGTGGGGCAGCCGCCGCTTTGAAACCCGCGACGACTCACGCAACAGCTTCTGGGTCGCCATGCTCACCGGCGGCGAAGGCTGGCACAACAACCATCACGCCCACCCCGTCTCGGCCAAGCACGGCCTGGCCTGGTACGAAGTTGATCCCAACTTTTACATCATCTGGACACTCAGCAAGCTTGGCCTGGCACGCAAGATTCAGGTCGCCCGCTACGACAAGGCCAATCCTAAGCCAGCCGGCGTTGGGCACTGATTCGAGCTTCAGCATCACCCAAGAAAAAACCCCGCCGATCGGCGGGGTTTTTCACGTCTGAAACCTTGTCTTATCGCCCGGTCTCTCGTAGATAGATCTCCGTATAGTCCAGGTAATTCTTCGCATACTGCAAGATCAGTTCGCGATCCTTGTCTCCCAACTCCCGCCGCATCTTTGCAGGCACCCCAGCCCAGAGAGTTCGTGGTGGCACGATCGTACCCTCCGGAACCACCGCGCCGGCTGCGATAATCGAGCCCTCGCCGATCCGCGCGTTGTTCAGCACCACAACCCCCATCCCGATTAGCACTGCATCCTCAACCACGCAACCATGCACCGTAGCGTTGTGTCCGATGGTCACCCAATCTCCCACGGTGACGGAATAGAGATATCGCTGCCCATGCAGCACCGCGCAATCCTGCACATTGGAGTTTGACCCCACGCGGATTGAGTTCACATCCCCGCGCAGGACCGCGTTCATCCAAACGCTGGAGCGCTCGCCAATCTCGACATCCCCAATCACCTGCGCCGAGAGATCGACGTAGCTGTTGTCCGGCACCGCCGGCTGCTTCCCGTGATAACTCCGAATCACTTGAACGCTCCCATACCAATAGATGGACAGCCTAGTTGAACTGATTCATATCGATATTCATCGAATACTCTTCCGGATGCTTCAGCTGCTCTTCCCAGGTCACTTCACGCCCAGTTAAGCCAGCCATCCGGCCGAGCATGCAACTCAGTGCGGTTTGTACGCCGTCTTCGACCTGGTTGTGGTATTTCCCTGAGGTGATGCTCTCAATAAAGGCTCGATCCTTCTCCCGGTCCGCGAACGCCAGGTTGTCGCTGAAGGCGCCATTCGCGGCGAATTTACCGTCTGCAGCAGCCGGCTGTGCATCGTCTTTCCAGTCCCATGCATTCTCGCCAACAATCCGAACCGGGCCAGAATACGGAGCCTCGGCGTGACCTTTTGAGCCAAAGATGCTCTCCGAGACGTTGAACCAGCCGTCAGTCCCAAACTGCGTCGAAGAAAAGCTGACGTGCACATCATCCGGATAGGTGTAGATGACCTGGTAGTTATCCCAGCAGTCGCCAGAATGTGTCAGGACATTCCTTCCGCCCGTGGCCGTCGCCTTGATGGGGTGGCTCTTGAGGATCCAGTTGCAGATGTCGATGACGTGGATATTCTGTTCGACCAGGATGTCGCCCGAAAGCACCCGATCCCAAAGCCAGTTGCGCAGCCGCAACTCATCGGCGGAGACGTTGCCCCGGTCTGGATACACCGAAGCCGGCGCGTTATAGTGCGCGGCAATCGAAGCAATCTTGCCCAGCGCGCCATCGTGAATCCGCTTCACCACCTCGGCGATCGGAGGCGCGCTACGCACCTGGAAGCCTACATCCAGGCTCACCTTACCTTGCGCGCGCTTGCCAATCTCCAGCGCCTGCCGGGTCTGTGCTACGTCTACACCCAGCGGCTTCTCGCAATAGGCATGTTTGCCCGCGGCGACCACTGCATCCAGGTGCTGCACGTGGAACCACGGCGGCGTCGAGATCTGCACTGCGTCTACGCCTTTGCACGCAGCGATCTCTTCGAAGGCCTTGTGACCGTGAAACATCTGCCTGGGATCGATTGCCGCGACGCCCAGTTTCTCATTGACTCCGTCGAAGTGGGTTTTCCCGGTTTCAAGCTTGTCTGGGAAAATGTCGGCCAGCGCCACAATTCTCGCGGAAGTATTCTGAGCAAACGAAGTGGCCACCGAGGTGCCGCGGTTGCCGCATCCCAGCAAACCCCAGTGCACGGCCGAGTTCGCCTCGTACCCAAATGCGGTGCGCGAGTTCAAGATCATGAGCCCGGAAGCTCCGGCCAGGCCACCGATAAACCCTCTTCGATCCATATTCATTTGTCCTTTATGCGTTTTGAATTCTCGAAATGATGCGCTCCAGGTAGACCTTTTCCGTCCGCACATCCTCAATCTGCTGCGGGCCCGAGGTCTCGCGCTCGATCGTGACCGCGCCGGTGTAGCCGAGCTTGTGCAGCTTCGTAAACACCTGCTCGAAGTTCACCAAGCCAGAGCCAATGAGTACTTCGTCTCCCAGTTTCATGGGATCGGTAGGCCACTTTCCATCCTTGGCGTGGATGCTCCGCACATGCGGTCCAATGATATCCACGGCGTCTGAAGGGTTGGCCTTGCCATACAGGATGAGATTGGCAGTATCCAGTCCCACGCCAAGGTTAGGCTGGTTTACGTCCTTGATCGCTCTGGACATCGTCGTCGGCGTCTCCTGCCCAGTCTCCATCAGGAACGCCTGCCCATTGCCAGCGCAATGCTGCGCAACGTCACGGATGGCCAGCACGGTTTCCTCGTAAAGCGCATCCTTCGGGTCTTCAGGAATAAAGCCGCAGTGCGTTTGCACGTGGAGAATGCCCAACTGCTTGGCAAAATCGGAAGTCTGCTTCAGGGCGTCGATTCTTGACGCGCGACTGGCCCTGGGAACAAGCCCGATCGTAGACGGTCCATCCACAAAATCCCAAATCAGCCGCCCTGGACCGACAACTTCGGCGCTGGTTGCCGTTACCATGTACTTCTCCAGCAGACCGCGAAACTGCTGCACCAACGCCGGCGTGAATTTCCCAACATAGGCATCGAGCTGCAGAAAACAATTGGACATGCCCAGCTTTTTGACCCGTGAAATGACTTCTTCGGGGTCCGGTCCAACCGGGATCATCAAGCCAACAGCCATGGGCTTGAGGCCATACTCAGGCTGGGCGGATTCTGCGAAACCCGTCGCCGGTGCGGAGCTGTCGCCCCTGGCGGAAAGCACCGCTCCAAACCCCTCTGCGGAAACCAGGGAAGCGCTTACCGCGCCTGCCAAAAAATGCCGTCTATCCATTGCCGTCCTCGTTGAATTTGAATTAGAGAGCAGTGCTAAGAATCTATTCGAAAAAATGGAAGAACTCGCAGCGGATTATACCTTGTGGCTGGCCCCTCCCTGAAAAAGCACCCACTTTCAAATCCCAACTCCCTCGTGCGCCCGCATGTGAGCCTCGAAATTGCCGCAACCAAGGCATGGGACCGTAATTCATTCGAAGACTAAATACTTCGGGAGGAACGATTGGCCGAAAAAGGAAAAATCCCGTATCCTGATAAGAGCCACTCGGCAGGTTAGGAGGTGTAACCAATTTGGCAGAGGTTCGCGTACAAGAAGGCGAGCCGCTTGAGAATGCGCTCCGCCGGTTTAAGCGGAAGGTTCAGCAGGAAGACATCATCAAGGAAGTCAAACGTCACTCCTACTACCTGAAACCCGGTGAGAAGCGTCGCGTCAAGGAAGCACTGGCGCGCAAGCGGAATCGCAAGAAGGCTCGTTTTCTCAACGCAGGTACCTCAGCCTTGATACTGGAGGCTGAGGTAGCCGATACAAAGAACGCAGGCAATTTCGCGTTGCTTCCGGTTTATACCCCGGCTATGCAGGATTCAGCCGGGGTTTCGGTTTCCGATTGGGCTGCTGTCTCAAGAGCCCCGCAATTCCGAAATCTGCGAATCGGATGGCAATCATCAGTCCACTGAAGCTCTACCCATCGCGCAACCCCACAAAACGCGCGATGAACAATTCCAGTCTACCGACGTTCTTCGCAGACTCTGGAATCGCCGCTACTTTTCTGGTACGGCTCGGGCCCCAGTCTTGAAATCACAAGAGTGATTCTGGCGATCGGCTGCCCGGGCTGCAGTGCTTCGGCATCCGTTCCCCCCTTGTATCGGAAAGCCGGAGATGGAATTTACAGATAGGGTCTTGAAGTGTGTCGTGTGCGGGAAGGACTTTGTCTTCACCGCCGATGAACAACTGTTTTTCCATGCCAAGCAGTTCGCAAACGACCCCAAGCACTGCAAAGAGTGCAAGGCCAAGCGAGCAGCCACCGCTTCGCGAACGCGCCCTGAAACCCGCACCGTCTGTGCCGAGTGCGGCACAGAAACTACCGTGCCATTTCGGCCTAACCAGGGCCGTCCCGTTTTCTGCCGCGCTTGCTTTGAAAAGCAGCGGGTTTAAAGGCAAGGTATCGGGAGTTCCCGCCTGTCGCTTGCAGAGGAGAGATTTGAGGGTTTCCCGGCGCGCTGCCGCAGAAGTGCGCACCTTTGATGGATCTTTCCGCGCCATGCTCTTTGGGCAGTTCCCCCTCTGGTATGCACTTTGAATCCGCGCGAAGAGTGGTATTTCTCGAGGAAAAACCACGAATTGCCTTGTATCTTTGGTGTACATCTGAGGGAGAACTGCTTTAATCAGGCAAGTCGAGCCTGCGGGCTTGATGGCAGGTACAGATCATGCTTCCCTTGCTCCATTCTCGAATGTCCCTTGCTACGTTATTGGCTGCGTCTGTAATTCTTGTATGCGGTCTGGCGGGGTGCGGCGCGTCCAGCGATATGATTGCGCCGGTGGTACTGACGGTCTCTCTCAGCAACGCCACGATTGATCTTGCGCAAGGGGGAACTGCGCTGGCGCCTGTGATCGTCAACGCTCCGACAGAAGCCGTTACCTTTACCATCACGGGTCTGCCGGCCGGCGTATCGCAAGTCTACAAAGAGTCGGAATCCAATCCCTCCGGACTTCTCACTCTGACCGCGAATACCGCTGCGCCAATCGGCTCCTACAAGCCCACCATTGTCGTGGGGTCATCGGGTCAGACCGCGTCATTTGCGTTTACCTTGGTGGTTACCGCTCCGGCCCCGGTGGCCAATGCCGTGAATGCCGGTTCTCTGAGATTTGTCGCGCGGCCTTAGTTCACATCATCCGCGATATAGACCTGGACCGGCTCCGTAACCAGCAGCGGGTCGACGATCAGAACCGTCCTCACTTCGCCGCCCACCAACGGAAAGGCCGCCGATGTATAGATCGTCGGTACGTTGTCAGCCAGTGTCGTTCCGGTTGGCGCAATGACCATGTAGAGCGTCGAGGAGGGAATTGTTACATATCCCGAGGTCGCTCCCACCGCGAGACCGGTAATGACTGGCTTGGCCGTCGCAAACACCGTATTTGAGGTGCCAGCGAGAAAGTACACATCGACGGCTCCAGTAGAGGGAGCCTGATTCAGCAACCGAAACTCCGAGTGTCCACTCGGCGCCGGTGTTGCCTGATCTTCGAGCACGGTGACTTCAAAGGTCGAGCTAAGATCGGAAATTAAGGCAGACTGACTGGTCCCGGCAAGCAGGGAAGTGTTCGAACTGACTAAAGCCTTGGTGCTGGTGGTCGCAGTCACCTTCACCACCGCATTGTTGGTGGGGGTAAGGCTGGCATAGTCGGTGATGCTTCCCTGGCCAAGATTCCCGGCAAGGATCGCGCCGCCCACATAAAAATTGAGCGACGGAGCATTGTAAGAGGCGTCAATGATGCGAAGCAGGCTGACCCCGGACGATCCCGAGATGGTCTGGCAGCCGGAGAGAACGAGCGATAAAGCCAGGCTCAGGATCGAGACCAGCGCCAGCATTGGCAGCGACATCTTTGCAGTTCGCCGGCAAACCATCATCCGTGTCGCTCCAGATCTCGGTTTCAAGCCGAAAATCTGCTCGCAAATCTTTAAGGGAACATCAGTGAACTGCTTCGCCATGGGCTCCTGACGCCAATGCCTGAACTTGCATCCGATTCCGAGTCGTTGGATCCAGCGTCGGGCTGCTCCAGCCAGTTTACGGCTTATCCCGATCCTTGTCGCCCAAGCGCAACAACAGGAACCATTTCCCGCACCGCTTGGATCAGCATCCGCCAAACCCCAACGGTTCGAGCATGCCCCGCTAACTTGCCAACCCTCTAACTGGCTGATAAGTACAAAAACCGCACCAGAAACAGCGCTGCAAGCAGATAGAGCAGCCAATCCTTCTTGCTCAATTTTCCGGCAGCCAGATGCAACACCGCCCAGGCAATAATCCCAAATCCCAACCCGTTTGCAATCGAATAGGTCAGCGGAATCAGAATCACCGTCAGGAATGCCGGCACTGCAATCAGTGGTTCAGTCCAACGTATCTCGGTGACGGTAGTCAGCATCATGGAGCCAACCAGAATCAGTGCCGGAGCAGTCGCTGCCGGCGGCACAATCCCGATAAACGGCGCGGCCACCATTGCCACCAGGAACAGCAGCCCGGTCACGATCGCGGTAATCCCGCTGCGGCCGCCGGCCGCAACGCCGGCGGTCGACTCGACGTAGCTGGTCACAGTGGACGTTCCGGTCAGTGATCCCGCAACCGTAGCCGCGGCGTCGGCAAACAAGATCCGGTTCAGCCGCGGAATCGAGTGATCCTGGGCAAGCAATCCCGCGCGCTTTGTCACCGCGACCAGAGTGCCGAGGTTGTCGAAGAGGTCCACGAAGAAGAAGACAAAAACTATCTCCAGCAATCCCACACGAAAAGCTCCCGGAATGTCGAGCTTGAACGCGGTAGCGGTCAGGCTCGACACGCCGCCATCAGCGCGGGTCCAGTGGGTTAATCCAAGCGCCCACGCGGCCGCAGTGACCGTCAGCACGCCAATCAGAATCGATCCCTTGACCTTCCATATCTCAAGAGCCACCATCAATCCAAGGCCAAGCAGAGAAAGCGCTGTCGTAGGGTCTTTGATGTTTCCCAGTTGCACCAGCGTCTCCGGGCTCTTTACAACAAGGCCCGCTTTGGTCAGGCCGATAAACGCGATAAAGAGTCCTATGCCGCAAGCCACCGCCGCGTACAGCTCCTGCGGAATGGAGCGCAGGATCAACTGCCGAATCCCAAACGCGGTGAGCAGCAAGAAAAGCACTCCTGAAAGAAACACAGCTCCCAGCGCTGTTTGCCACGGGATATGCATCTTTATGCAAACCGTATAGGTGAAGTAGGCGTTCAGCCCCATACCCGGCGCGAGCGCGATGGGATACCGAGCCACCACCCCCATCAGGATCGACCCCAGCGCCGCCGAAAGGCAGGTAGCTGCAGTCACCGCCGGCAGAGGCATGCCGGTCTGCGACAGGATCGCCGGGTTCACCAGCACGATATAAGCCATGGTCAGGAAGGTAGTCACCCCGGCCAGGGTTTCCGTTCGCCAGTTGGTTCCCAGACGAGAAAACTCAAAATAGCGCTCAAGAGATTTCAACATGGATAAGGCAAGCAAAACACAACCCCGCCAAATCCCCAAGGAATTTCGCCCAGAGGTGTTCGCTATTCGCTGGGACGCCTTCTATCCCCACTCTCAACTTTGCGGACAAAGAAAGAGGGCGCTGCGGTAGATCATCCCGCAGCGCCCTCGGTTGAGGATCAGCCTAGAACACGAACTTCGCTCCAAGCTGCAGCACGCGTGGAGACCAATCGCCGGTGACCTGGCCGTAGTTGCCACCGGTCGAGTAGCCTGCGTTGACGGAGCTGAACTCCGTGTGATTGAACGTGTTGTAGGATTCGGCGCGGAACTCGAAGTGAGCTCGCTCCGTAACCGCGAACGATTTGTAGAGCGAGGTTGTGAAGTTGACGCGGCCGGGACCGATGAAGCTATCCCTTCTGCCGTCACCAAAGCCGAGGTTCTCCCCACCCGCGTAACCGGGGGTTGGCGGAGCCTGCGGATCTACGGTGGCGCCGCCGTCGGCGACGGTGCCAAACCAATCGTTCACAGTCCTGTGATAGTGGATGGGAGCCACTATGTCGGAGCGGTTGGTGTAGCCGCCTCCCAGGCCGATGGAGTCGTTCTCGCCGCCAAATCCCGAAGCGAGGGGTTCGCCGGTTTCGGCGACAAAGGTGCCCGACACTTCCCATCCCCCAAGCGTGGAGTGAAGCAGGCCGCCGCTCTTGTTGAAGATTGGCAATTTGTAGACGTAGTTGGCTTGCAGAATATGACGACGGTCATAGCCGCTGCCCGCCTTGTCGTACTTCAGATTCCACGGGTTACTGACCGTCGAAAGATCGGTGTCGGTCAGATCGATGTTGTGCGAGTAGGTGTAGTCCAGCTCGCCGCTCAGGCCCCATCTGTTCTGCACGCGCAGACCTGTCTGGAAGCCGTTGTAGGTGTTGTTAGTGGTGTTCTCTTCCTGGGTGATGCCGCCATATCCCTGGTAAGTGCGGAGTTCGTTGCTGCCGGCAGGATAGATCGACCCGGGCAGGCCCGTTGAGGCCGATTCGGCCCTCAGGTTGTAGGGGGTGTTGGTCGGGAAGTTGTTGATCGGGCGATCGATATTCTGATGCCAAGCGAGGTTGCCGACATACTGAATGACCCAGATGATCGAAGGCCGCAGTTCGTGCTGGATCCCCAAGCTGTATTGGGCAGTCGCAGGAGCTTTGTAAGTCGTATCGAGACTCGTGAGGCTGGCCGGCAGGACCGGCAGATTGGTCACGCTCAGGCAGTTCGCCGGATTGGCCGTCGAAGCTGTCGATTCCCATGAGCAATGCGGGTTGCTGTAGTAAACGCTGCCTACGCTTGGCGTGTACTCGAAAGGCAGGTTGCTGTTGGCGACGCCGTAAATGTCGTTGCCCTGCAGGCGCTCATAGAAGGTGCCAAAACCGCCGCGAAGGATGGTTTTGCCAGCTCCTGTGAGATCGTACGAGAACCCGACCCGAGGCTGCAGAGTGTTGTAGTCGTTATTGACCACGCCGTGCGGGATACCATTCTGGCCCGGAATGACCATGCCGTTCAGATAGTACGAAGCTCCGCCGAAGCCGACAGGTGTTTCGACACCAACGCTGGTGGGATCAATCGCACCAGGCGTCGTTGTCGACCAGATGGGAGGCGTGTTGATGTACTGGCCCGGTTCGAAATTAGCCAACTGATTGTTGCGCTCCCAGGCATGCGGCAGGGCATCGTAGCGCAGTCCTAGTTGCAGGCTGAACCGTGGACTGACCTTCCAGTTGTCGTTCGCATAAACCGACGGGGTCTGGTTGACATAGTGCCGAATCGACATCGATTGTGGCTGAGAGAAGCCGGTCGAGAGACCAATTACCATGCTGATCCACGGGTCGCCGGAGTCGCCTCCAGCGCCAGTTCCGGTCTGGTTCTGGCTGAAGCCGAAGTCGCCCGCCGCATCTGCCTGCAATTGCTGGTTCTTCGTGTAGCGGTTGTAGCTGAAGCCGAACTTCATGGCATGCTTGCCCTTGGTATACGAAAGATCCACCCTGGGCTCATAGTCTTCAGCCGCGTTATGCCACGCGCCGTAACCGGTCTCTTCTCCGATTCCAAATCCGTTGCCATTCAGTCCGCTGATGCCGGAATATTGGTCGGAACCGCTGTTGGTGAAGAAGTTGTTGGTCGTCCACCCACTCGGGGTCAGGACGTTTGGTGAATTGGTGATGTTGATGATATTGCCGTCGTAATTAAACGATGCTTCGACGAGCATGCTCGGGGAAATCTCGCCGCTCAACTTGATTGCCGCGCTGTTCGACGGGTTGTTCTCGACGCTGCTCACTGTTTGGTAGGTCTCGTAGTTCCAACCCAGGTCGGCGTCGGCATATCCGGTGGCCTGGGAGTCGTGGAGGTAATGACCCAGGATTTGCCACTTGTCGTTGATCTTGTGATCGATGCGGACGACCTCTTCGGTCACCGTGGTTGGCGTCGCCTCGGATGTCACCGCGTAACCGGTCGACGTTGAGGGATGCGGAATCAACGACGATTGGAGATACAGAATCGCGTTGGGGTCAAACAGCGACGAAGGTATGATTTGTCCGCCATTTGGTCCCGTCGGGAAAGGGCTACCCGGAGTAAGTCCGGCTGCTGCCAGTTTTGCCTGGAACGCCGGGTCGGGCACCTGCGTCGCAGTCGGCACGGTCAACACCTGGTTTGGCGTATACAAGGGAGCGACGTAGTCGAGATCAGTTCCCGCCACTGGGCGGTCGGCATCTGGAATGGTGGGGTTGGTCGATGGTGAGCTGGCCTGGATGATCTTGCGCCACTCCATGTTGTAGAAGAAGAATGTCTTCTGCTTGTTGGTGTTGTACACCTTCGGAATGAAGAGGGGACCGCCGCCGTTGAAGCCGAAGATGTTTTGGCGCAGCTTGGGAACCGGTGTGTAGTTGGCGTCGCAGGTCGGATCGCAGCTACGGTTGTACTTGTTGAAGAAGTCGTTCGCGTCCAGATCGTCGTTGCGGAAGAACTCCCAGGCTTCGCCGTGATACTTCTGCGTGCCGCTCTTCAGCGCGAGGCTGAATGTTGCGCCGGACGAGATACCGTAATCCGGCGGATAGTTGCTGGCAAGCACCTGAAACTGTGCGATTGAGTCCATCGAGGGCATGACGCTCATACCGCCAGCGCCTCCGCGGTCATCGGCCTCTGCTCCGTCCAGCAGCCAGATGTTGTGGCTCTCACGCAGGCCGTTCACACTGATGCTCGCGCTCGATGCGGATGCGCTCGGTGGGTTGTTGTCTGGAAGGTTCGAGCTGACGCCCAGGCCCAGAGCAGCGAGGGCGGTAAAGTTACGATTTTCTGTCGCAATTTCAGTGACCTGCTCACCACTGATCAAGGTGCTGACTTCGTTCGTCTCTGCCTGTACCTGCAGCGCATCTGCGGTCACATCCACATTGACTGTCTCGGCGCCGATCGTCAGCTTGATATCTTCGGCAAGCGTCTGAGAGATATTCAGCGTGATTCCGGTAGCTGTGAAGCTCTCGAACCCTTTGGCTGCGGCCTTCAGGGTGTAGGTGCCGACGTTCAAGCTGCCGAACACGTAGCCGCCGGTTGCGTTGCTGAGCGCGTTGTAAACGTAGCCTGTTTCATTCTGTTTGAGTGTCAGAGCCGCACCGGGCACAACAGCTCCGGTCTGATCCGTGACAGTGCCGACTATCTCTGAGTTTTGTTGCGCCATTGCTGCGACGCAAGCAAACACTAAGATGACTGGCACGAGGATAAGTCTCCATTTCGTCTGGGTCATTTGACCTTCCTTTTGAGTTGGATTTCTCTTGTTTGTTTTTTCATGTCACCAAACCTTTCAGGTGTCTTTGTTTGCTTGCCTTACCGCGTGCTATGCGCTTCGACCCTTGTTCTGGCAGGACGCCGTTAAGATTTGGAACGCGCGCATGTGCTGTGTCGATCGCGCAGCACTTCGTAAGTCCCGTGAGTGTCAGGGAGTCTCAATAGTTTCTTGCCTCCATCCCGGTAATTGAGCTATCGATATTGCACCCTCCAGGCCGGCAAGCCTAATTTGGGCATAACTCCGCGATCGCTGTCCTGCGAAGTATCATCGATCCAAAGGTGCTTAGTGAATCGATTTACTTCGATCAGCGCAAACAGGCACCTGCCGCCATGCCTTTCTTGGAGGCAGAAGTGTCCGCTAACAAATGGTTGAGATGGCGATTAGGCCCGGTCTGTTACTCCAGTTTCATTCGGGAGGGTCAGTTGGCTGTCCTCCGCGGGTTTCAATCGATCGTTTCGTTTACGTCCAATCGGTCTTAACTCGCACTTACCCGATTTCCTCTGCACGCGGAGACCATGCTCATCGGCTGCAATCAAACGTTTAACCGGAGGCAGCCTGAGATGGAGTCTTCTCCGCCGCAAAGGATTAAAACTGGTTGCGAGAACAGTTGTCAAGCACCACAAAGGTGGTAACGATACCTACTAAGATTCAGCGAGATTCAGGCACCAAGAAATCCAATGCTCGGGCAACAAGGAATTTGCTTCCGTCTTTAACTCATGGCCGCAACGAGACTCCTGCACCTGTATAGTTCACCGTTTTCTCTGAGGCTGGGCTGGGTGCGATTCCACTTCCATGCCCCCGCCCGACGACCACAACGCGAAAGCTCCGCTTCTCCAGCATTCCGGGAAAGCTACCTTTCCGCGCCCCGATGTTCAGCGTATGCGCCGCGTCATCCCAATGCATCGGGATGGTCGCATGGGCGCCCTTTTCGTAGTTGTAGTTGTCGTTCTCATCTTCATATAAGGTGAAGTCCCCGTCCGCGCCGGGATACACGCGCAATTCAATCGGATCTTCCGGCTTTTCTGTAGTCCACTCCATCGCCGGACCAAGCGGCAAAATCGATCCCGCACGGACATAGAGCGGCAGCTTGTCCAGCGGCGCTGCGGACTGCAGCGTCTGCTCGCCCTGGACGCGCTCACCGGTCCAGAAGTCATACCAAGTGGC
>Ga0302313_10002497_pt1 | contig 12787 bp, 9 predicted proteins | sample III_Palsa_N2_2_FD_200454 | JGI IMG/M metagenome (GOLD analysis project Ga0302313, IMG submission 200454) | Peat permafrost microbial communities from Stordalen Mire near Abisko, Sweden - III_Palsa_N2_2 | ecosystem: Environmental > Terrestrial > Soil > Palsa > Peat permafrost | place: Sweden...
CGAGTTCCTGCTGCTGGAATGCCTGATGCGCCACGCCGAGGAGGTGGTGACGCGCACCATGCTGCTGGAGCAGGTCTGGGATTTCCATTTCGACCCGCATACCAACGTGGTCGAGAGCCACATCAGCCGCCTGCGCGGCAAGATCGACAAGGGCCACGCCCTCGGCCTGATCCACACCGTGCGTGGTGCCGGCTACTGCCTCCGCGCAGCGGCCTAGGACGCTCACTGGCCCAACCGTGCAGCTGCCCAAGCTTTTCCGCACCTCCAGCTTCCGCCTGACCCTGCTTTACGCCGGGCTCACCGGCGCCAGCTTCCTGCTGCTCTTCTGCGTGGTGCTGTGGTCCACCACGCGCTTCATGGATAGGCAGATCGACGTCACCGTGGCCAGCGAGTTGTCCGAAGTCGTGTCGGACGCGCAGGCGGATGCGCAAGGGGGCGACCTGGAGCACTTGCGCGGCATCGTACGGGACATGGTCGGCCGCTCCCCCGGTTACCATTACCTGTTGCAGGATGCGTCCGGCAAGGTGCTAGCCGGCAATCTGCCGGCCACCGATCCGCAGCCGGGGGTGCGCGAGTGGCCGGGCTCGGTCAAGCATCCGCAACAACCGTTCAGCGGCATCCGCGGTCGCGGCACGCTGCTCGCCGGCGGCGCCTACCTTTTCGTCGGCCTCAGCTCCCACCAGCTGCACGAGATGCGCGAGATGGTGGTGCGCGCCTTCCTTTCCGGCCTGCTGCTGGCGATGCTGCTGGCGCTGGGTGGCGGCGCGGTGATGAGCCTGGGCGTGCTGCGCAAGATCGAGGCGGTGAGCCAGACCAGCCGCGATATCATCGGCGGCGATTTACAGCGGCGCATCCCGGTGCGCGGCGGCGGCGACGAGTTCGAACATCTCGCCGTCAGCCTCAACGCCATGCTGGATCGCATCCAGGCCCTGATGGAAGGCTTGCGCCAGGTGTCCACCGACATCGCACATGACCTGCGCACACCGCTGACGCGATTGCGCCAGCGCCTGGAGCTGGCGCAGCGCCGCGGTGGCGGAGAGCGGGACTTCGACGCGGTGCTGGAAGCCACGCTGAAGGACATCGACACCATACTCGAAACCTTTGGCGCGCTGCTGCGCATTGCGCAGATCGAGAGCGGGGCGCGCAAGTCCGGCTTCGCCGCGCTCGACCTCGGCAAGCTGTTGCACACGGTGATCGAGGTCTACCAGCCGGCGCTGGAGGAGAAGGGGCAGACCCTGGGCGAGAGCATCGATGCCGGGCTGTGCGTGCGCGGCGACCGCGAGCTGTTGACCCAGCTGTTCGCCAACCTGCTGGAAAATGCCATCCGCCACTGTCCGGCGGGCGCGCATGTCGAAGTCACTGCGCGGCGCCGCGGCGAGCGGGTGGAAGTGGCGGTGGCCGACAGCGGCCCGGGTATTCCGGCGGAGCTGAGGTCCACGGTGTTGCAGCGATTTTTTCGTCTCGAAACCAGCCGCACTACGCCCGGAAACGGTCTTGGCCTGAGCCTGGTGGCGGCGATCGCGGGCCTGCACGATACGCAGCTCGAGCTGACGGACAATGCGCCCGGCCTGCGCGCCGTGGTGGTGTTGCCCGATGCGTCCGCCGCGGCGCGGACGCCTGGCGCGCCATAGCGCGGATCGGTGTGTGAAGCGGCGTCCCGCCGGAATGTTGCGTCCGCGCCGGGGCGCTCCAAACCTTCCTGGCAGCTTACGGAAAATCCGCATTTCCCCAATGTTTAACGGCTCCATCGGGCCGGGTCCGTTGACAGACATTACCGCAAGGTTGTGGAAAATTAATAAACGGATTTCGTAACAAAGCCGCAATACGGCGCCAATAAGTTGCTCCGCTTGGCCCACACCAATACTGCTTTGAATCAATGGGCAGTTCATCGCGTGCATAAGTGCGGCCAGCCATTTTTGTGGCGAGTACGACGTTCCACTGCATGAGAAAGGAGAGACGGTTGTGAGGCAGACCAGTTTTCGCAGGAAGCACCAGGGCATGCGCAATATCGCGGGCTTGTTCCTCGCGGCCGGCGCGGGCTGTGCGTTGCCGGCATGGGCGGCGGATGCCGATTCGGCCATGGAATTGAACGGGGTCGAGGTCAAGGCGCAGCAGATCGAATCGGCGCCGTACCAGGCGCCCAGCAAGGCGCCGCTCGAGGCTGCGCAGCCGACTTCGGTCATCAGCCAGCAGTACATCCAGAACAACGTCGCGCCGAGCAGCAACTACGATGACGTGGTGAAGATTTCGCCGAGCGTATTCGCGGCAGGGCCGAACGGCCCGGGCTTGCAGGAAAATTCCTTCCTCAGCATCCGCGGCTTCCAGGACGGGCAGTACAACGTTACCTTCGACGGCATTCCCTGGGGTGATTCCAACGACTTCACCCATCACACCACCTCGTATTTCATGGCGCACGATCTGGGCGACATGGACGTGGATCGCGGTCCCGGCAGCGCGCAGACCATCGGCAACGCCACTTTCGGCGGCACCATCGCCGTCACCAGCAAGGCGCCGACGCAGCACTCGGAACTCAACCCCTACATCTCGGGGGGCAGCTTCAACACCCTGCAGGGCGGCCTCGAGTACGACACCGGCGAGCTGCGCCAGTATGGCGGCACCACCGCCTTCATTGACGGCGAGCGCGTCACCAGCGACGGCTACCTGACCTTCAGCGGCCAGACCCGCGACAACCTGATGCTGAAGATCGTGCGCCCGGTCGGCGACAACACCACCGTCACCGTGGTGGCGATGTACAACGACATCAGTCAGAACGTCGGGCTCGGCGCCACCCTGGCGCAGGTCCAGGCCAATGGCCACAACTTCATGCTGTCCAACGATCCGACGCAGCAGAACTATTACGGCTACAACCACGACGCCATCCACACCGATTTCGAGTACATCGGCGTGCAGTCGAAGTTCGGCGATGGCTGGAACCTGGACAACAAGGTCTACACCTACGCCTACTACCATACCGGCAAGAACGGCCTCGACCCGAACGGCTTCACGCCGAACGGCACGGTGGTTCCGGGTTGCGGCGGCGCCTCCGGCTGCGCATTTCCGAACGACGTGCCGGGCGAGCTGCTGACCAACAACTACCGCTCCTTCGGCGACCTGACGCGGCTCAGCAAGGCCTACGGCCCCGTTGAAGCGAAGGCCGGCATCTGGATCGACAACCAGACCAACCTGCGCGAACTTGAGGAAGTGGACTTCACCCTCGGCGGCTACGCGCCCAATATCGATCCGGACAATGCCAACGGCGGCCCGGCCTTCGGCCGCGAGCAGCACAACGAACTGGTGACGATCCAGCCCTACGTCGAGCTGGACTGGAAGGTGACACCCGACCTGACGGTCAATCCCGGCGTCAAATACAACTTCTTCCGCCGCCGCACCGACGCGCTGGTCAACCAGGGCACCCTGGAGCCGCTGGACTTCTCCAAGAACTACGAGCAGCTGCTGCCATCGATCGCCGCGCATTACACGATCCAGAAGAACTGGACCGCGTATGCCCAGATCGCCGAGGGCTTTCTGGCGCCCAACCTGAATCTGTTCTACACCACCAATCCCGCCGTCGGCGACTCCACCCTGTCACCGGAGAGAACCTGGAACTACCAGGTCGGTACCGCCTGGCAGAGCAACCGCCTGACGCTGTCGGGAGATCTGTACTGGATCAATTTCAACAACCTGATCCAGAAGGGGCCCAAATCGGGCGCCATCACCAACTTCGTCAATTCCGGCGGTGCCGATTACAAGGGTGCCGAAGCCGAAGCCACCTACTATGTGGGCTACGGCTACAGCGTTTTCGGAAACGGCAGTTACAACAGCGCCAAGCTGGCGCCGTCTGGCCTGCCCGTCGCCGAGGCGCCCGACGCCACCCTGGCCGGCGGCATCATCTATAACCGCAACGGCGTCTATGGCTCGCTCATCAGCAAATGGGTCGGCCGCCGGTTCGATACGGCAAATGTCACCGACGACAGCGAGTTCAAGCCCTACAACGACCTGATGCTCGCCGCCGGCTACACCATGAAGAATGTGTTCTCCGCCTCGTCGGTGTCGCTCAAGGTTTCGGTGGACAATCTGGTGGATGTGCACAAGTTCAGCTCCCTCGCGGGAACGACGGTGGGCAACGACCCGGCCACGGGTAATCCTGACCCCTTGTACTGGTCGGTTGCCGGACGCAGCGTGATCGCGACGCTGTCCGCCAAGTTCTGACCGCATAGCTTCATGACGCTCGGCGTCGGACCGGTCCCATCCCAGTACCGGTCCGGCGCCATTTTTTTGCCCATGCCGGGGCACGGACCTGCGTGTTCCGGCATGGGTCCGCGATGTTTCCATCAAGGTGGATTTTCATGAATCATCCCGAGCGCCGCGGCCTCGCCGCCAGGGCTGCCGCCACGATCGCACTGCTGCTGACACTCGGCGGCTGTGCCTGGATCGGGCATCCGGCCGGTGCGCCGGCAGCCGTCCCGTCGCCGGCCACGTTTGCGGTGGCCGAGCAGGATCTGCACCAGCCGCTGACGCTCATCGCCTACGGCGACATGCGCTTTACCGACCCGGCTAACGTCACGGCCACCAATCCGGCGGCGCGGCAGGCCCTGATCGCGAAGATCGCGGAGGAGCGGCCTGACGGGGTGTTTCTCAACGGCGATGTGCCCTATATCGGCGGCCATCCGGACGACTATGCGGAGTTCCACAAGGAAAGCGCGCCTTGGCGCGACGCCGGGCTGCGCGTCTACCCGGCGCTGGGCAATCATGAATTCAAGGGGTGCGAGGAACCGGCCTGCCTGGAGAACTGGTGGTCGGAGTTTCCGCGGTTCAAGAGCCTGCGCTGGTATTCGGTGCAGCTGGGACGGCGCTTCTACGGCATCGCGCTGGACAGCGACACTTCGCTGCTGCCCGGCGGCGCCCAGATGCAGTGGCTGCAAGCGCAGCTGGCGGGGCTACCCGCCAGCGTCGGGTTCGTGCTGATCTGGATGCATCATCCCCCCGTGGACGATGTGCAGGCCAGCGGCGAGGACAATCCGCGCGACAACGAAATAGCGCTGCGCGAGTTTCTCAAGACCGCCGCTCCCGGGCTTCGCGCCCGCGTGCTGGTGGTGGCCGCGCACGTCCACAACTACGAGCGCTTCACCCGGGACGAGGTGAGCTACATCGTCTCCGGCGGCGGCGGGGCGAAGCCGACGCGGGTGGCGCGGGGGCCGGATGACCTGTTCGGCGGCGACACGTTTCCGAATTATCATTACGTCAAGCTGGTGCTGGATCAGGACACCCTGCGCGGCACCATGATCCGGCTGGACCCGCTCGCCGCTGCGCCAGCATGGACGGCGCTGGATCATTTCGAGGTCAAGGCCCGGGAGTAGGGCCGCACTCCCGGCGTTGCACGCGGGCTTTCCGCAACATTACGGATTCACAACTTGACCCGTACCCTCGCTTGTTCAATAAAGGCGGCCGGCTGACACGGGAAATTGCTGCGCCCGCCGGCTGCGTCACCTCCATCATCAGCATCCGATCATTTTGAAATCATCTCCACAACACCGGCCGCGCCGAAGCCGGCAAGCGCGGCGCCTCCACGGCATACACCTGATCACTTTGGCGCTGGCGGTGCTGTGCGGATCGACGCCTCTGCCATCGCCGGCGCAGGGCGGCCCGCCGCTGGTGACCGACGACCCCGATACGCCGGGCAATGGCCACTGGGAAATCAATGTCGCCGCCATTGGCAGCCACGTTCCCGGCCTGGCGCAGCTGGCGCTGCCGGACGCCGATATCAATTACGGCTGGGGCGACCACGTCCAGCTCAAGATCGATACGCCCTGGCTGCTCAGCCACCAGGACGGCGAGGGTGTGAAGACCGGCCTCGGCGCTTCCGAGCTGGGCGTCAAGTGGCGCTTCCTCGACCGCGAGACTTCGGGTTTCTCGATGTCGATGTATCCGCAGGTCAGCGTGAATTTCGACACGTCCTCGCCGCGGCGCGGACTCACTTCCTCGGGTCTGCAATGGTTCTTGCCGCTCGAAGCCTCTACCGAATTCGCCGGCTTCGGACTGGACGGGGAGATTGGTCGCAGCTTCGGCCCGCAGGTGCCGGATACCCCGCATTACTGGGCGGGCGGCCTGATCCTGTCGCATGACTGCGGCCATCAGCTGGAATGCTTGTTCGAAGTCCACGAAACGCTGGCGCCGCAGGATGCACAGACCTTGCTCAACCTCGGCGCGCGCCTGCACCTGGGCGATTCCCTGGCGCTGATGGGCGCCATCGGGCGCGATGTCGGCCCGCGTAGCGACGACCGGCAGGACCTGCTGTTTTACCTGGGGGTGCAGATTTTGCGTTGAGGGCGGATGCCCGTGCCGGCCTGGAGAATCTCTGATCAAATAGTCACCCCGGCGAAAGCCGGGGTCCAGTGCTTTAATTGCCCTGGATTCCGGCTTTCGCCGGAATGACGATACTTGAATTGTTCAGGGTTTTCCTAGCGCCTTGGTCATCAGCACGGTGGTCAGTCCGCTGTCCCATTCCTGGTCCGGATATTGGTCCGCTTCGCGGTAGCCGCAGGCGCCGTAGAAGGAGCGGCTGGCGCTGTTGAAGGTGTCGGTTTCGAGCCGGCTGAGGAGATGGCTGAGTTCGCGCATGGCCTGCTCGGCGTTTCCGAGCAGGGCCAGGCCGACGCCTTGCCGGCGGAAGCGGCGGCCGACGTGGAGCCCTTCGATGAAGTCGCCGCGGTGATGGATGAATCCGGCGAGTTCCCCGCCGCTCTCGGCGACCATGAATGCGCTGCCGTACTCCGCCACGTAGCGCGATGCCCGATTCTCGCTCCACCAGGCCTGCGCCGCGCGTGGGCTGAGGTGCGGCAGCCAGGTGTCGCGGAAGGTTTCGTCGAGCAGTGCGATCAGTGCGGGGTGGTCGATCGCCAGCGCCGGACGCAGCGACAGGACAATGGAAGGACGGCGGGTGTTCATTGGCCTGGGTCTGGATGGATGCGAAGAGCCGGCGCGGCGGCTCAGTTGTCGATGCTTACCAGTTCGAGGTTGTCGCGTCCGCTTTGCTTGATCCGGTACAGGCATTCGTCGGCGGCCCGGTAGGCGTCGTGCAGGTTGCGCCTCGAGCCCAGGGCGGTGGCGCCGATGCTGCAGGTGACCACGCCGCCTTCGTGCCCTTTGTGCTCGATGCGCAGGTCGCGGATCACCTGGAGCAGCTGGGACAGCCGCTCGCGGCCCGAGGCCGCGTCGCAATCGTGCAGGATCACGGCGAATTCCTCGCCGCCGACACGGGCTGCAATGTCCAGCGGGCGCCGCGCGAACTCTGACAGGGCCAGCGCTACTTCGACCAGCACGCCGTCGCCGTACTCGTGGCCGTAGCTGTCGTTGATCAACTTGAAATGGTCGAGATCGATCAGGGCGAAAATCAGCTGTTTCTTGTTGCCGCGGGTGAGCGCCTGGCTCAGTACGTGGTAGTGGTCCTCCAGCGCGCGCCGGTTGGGCAGGCCGGTGAGGGAATCGCGATACGCCATCATTTCCAGCAGCAGGTTGGCGGCCCACTGGCGGCGGAAGGACAGCTTCGACCATGCGGCGGAGAGCAGGGCGATACACAGCAGCAGACACTCCAGCAGCCAGCCGGTGGGGGAGCGTACGTTGAGGTGATTCGGCCACAGCACGTTGGCGAGCACGACGATGAGCAGGTACAGCGAGACGAACAGCAGGCAGCGCACCATGCGCAACCGCGCCAGGATCATGACCGACACCGGGATGAGCAGGCTGAGCAGGGGCTCCAGGGCATAGCCGATACGGTCGGCGAGATGCATGATCAATTCGATGCAGGCCACCTCCAGCAGGAAGGCGGCGAACAGCAGCCACTCGGACCAGCCCCTGGCGATATAGCGGGCCTGGACCAGGCAGACGATGGCGAAAAACGGGGTCATCACCCCCAGTTCGATCCAGCGCATCGGGCCGCTCATCCGCTCCGGCTCGCCCAGGGTCAGCGGCACCCAGGCCGGCGCGCTGGCGAACAGGATGAAGGTGATCAGGGTGATGCAGATGCGGGCGGTGCGGGAGGCGGAGCGGACATCGTTCTGGAATTCGTCCTCGAGCACCTTCGGAAAACGAAAGCGGCGGGTGGCGGCGGTGGCGATGCGCTCCAGCAGCTGCACCTCCGCGGGCGTCAGGTCACGCTGCGCACGGGCCTGCTTCGCGTTGGCCGCGATGGCCTGCCGCTGCAGCGTATTCTTCCTGATGCGTCCCCATGCTCTGCGGTAGGGGGACAGCTTCAACACTGGCATGTGAGGGGTGCCGCGTCAGTGAAACAGCACTATTCTGCGGTCAAGCTTACGTATTATGCGGACGCTTGGACAGGTCTTCCGTCCCGGACCGTTGTCGACGGGGCGGAATCCGGCATGCCGCACCGCCGCCCGGACCTCCCCCTGCCAGCCTGATCACCGCTACGGCAAAGAAAGCCAGCCTTCCGCCGGGAGGGCGGGAAGGCTGGCAACATCAGCGCTTCGGAGCCTTACTTCGCCGTTTCGAACTTGCCGCCGGCCTTGGCGCAATCGTCCTTGGTGGTGGCGGTGAAGCCTTTGCCCTTGCACGAGTTCTGGCCCTTGCACGAGTTGCTGGCGCTCTTGCATGCGCTCTGTCCCTTGCAGGAATTGGCGCCCACGCAGTGCCCGACCGAGGCGGCGGCGCTGTCGTCGGCGTTGGCCATCGGTGCGCCGAGGAACATCACGGCAGCGGCGGCGGCCAGGGCGAAACCATTCACTTTCGTCGTCAGTTGCATTGCAAACTCCTTGAGGGCTTTGATCGCCCGGTTCAAATTCAGGGGATAGGTAGCCGGGGCGCTTGCCTGCAATGAATCCGCTCCGGCTGGGAAGCATCATCCGCGATGCGCCGCGCGCGGAATATCACCGCGCACCCGGAACTCATGTCCGAACGTCCGGACCGGCCGCGCCCCCGCTTGCGCCTGGGGCGGGTCGTTCCGGTGGATGGCCGTAAGCCAATCGACAGATTTGCGTCGGTTTCATGACATGTCTACTGTCGCTGCTCGGGAGTCGACCCGAGAGCAGCAAGATAAAAGGCAAAGTCATGAAAATGCAGCTGGCCGCGGCGGTGCTCGCCCTGGCCCTGGGCGCTGGCGGCGTTGTCGCGGCACCTGAAAAGCCCACTTTGGAGGAACCTTCTGTGGAAAAGGGCTACGGCCACTGGACCAAGGTCAACGGCCACCGCATGTATTACGAGCTGCGCGGCACCGGGCGGCCGCTGTTGCTGCTGCACGGCGGCGGCAGCACCATCGAGGACTCCTTCGGTTACCAGCTCGGCCCATTCGCGGCGGCGCACCGCATCATCGCGCCGGAGCAGGTTGGCCATGGCCACACGCCCGACGTGCCCGGCCCCCTGTCGTATACCCGGATGACCGAGGACACGGCGCGCCTGCTGCAGCAGCTGCATCTGTCCGAGGTCGACGTGATGGGCTTCAGCGACGGCGGCATCATTGCCCTGATGCTGGCGCTGCGCCATCCGGACCTGGTGCGGCGCCTGGTGGTAACCGGCGCCAACCTCGACCCCAGCGGCCTTACCGACGCGGGTCCTGAGGACACCCAGGCGCGGGAAGCCGATCTGCCGATGAACCCGCGGGCGCGGGCACATTATGCGGCGGAGTCGCCGGACGGCCCGGGTCACGCCGATGTGATGGACGACAAGCTGACGCAGCTCTGGCTGCACTACCCGGCGAAGGACGAGCTGAGCCCGGAGATGCTCAAGGGCCTGCACAAGCGCGTGCTGGTGATGTCCGGCGACCGCGACCAGATCAAGCTGGAGCACACCATGCTGATCTACCAGTCCCTGCCGGATGCGCAGCTGTGGATCCTGCCCGGCACCGAGCACGCCACCTTCAGCGCGCGGCCGCAGTGGGTCAATGCGGTGGTGTCGTCGTTCCTGGACGAGCCTTAGGCGCGCAGCGGACCTTGATGAGTATCCGGTTTCAGGATGCCAAAGTAGCGCGAGTGATTTCAGCTTACATTTGATCTCGGCCGAGATGTGTGTGCCGTCGCGGTAGCAACGCGCCGTATCAGCAGCGATAGCCCCAGCAGAAAGAACGTCAAGGTTCCATTACAGATTGTTGCGTCGGTAGGTAACGAGCGGGATGTTGTGCAGCTTGATTTTCCGGTACAAGGTATTGCGACTGATGCCAAGCTGGTGCGCGGCGGTGCTCATGTTCCAGTGGCTCTTTTCGATGACCTGCAGCAATGCGCCGCGCTCGGCAACCGCCAGAGGCATCGAATCGCCGCCACCGGGCGCCGGCGCCTGGCTTGTGGCAATGTCAGACGACTTCGCCGTTTCGGCGGCGGGCGCCGCCAGCGTCAAGATTGGGGCGTTGGGCATTCGATCGCGAATCTCCCGCGGCAGGTCGGCCATGCACACCAGGCCGCCTTCACAGATGGCCAGAGCAGTGCGGATGACATTGCGCAATTCTCGGATATTGCCCGGCCAGGAATAACACAACAGCAGCCGGAATGCTTCGATCTCAATCGCTACGGGGCGCCCGTCGCGAGTTTCGCAAGCGATGATCTGGCGGATCAGGCGTTCCTTGTCGCTGCGTTGCGCCAGGTAGGGCAGTTCCAGGGTGATGCCATTGAGCCGGTAATAGAGGTCTTCACGGAAGCTGCCCTGCGCGATCATGTCGAGCAGATTGCGATGGGAGGCGGAGATGACGCGCAGGTCGGCTGCGATCGGCGTTTCGCTGCCAAGCTGGACTACTTCGCGCTCTTCCAGGACGCGCAGCAGACGTGTTTGCAGCAGTAGCGGCATGTCGCCGATTTCGTCGAGGAACAGGGTGCCGCCGTCGGCTTGCAGGATCTTGCCACGCATGCCTTCCTTGCGCGCCCCGGTAAAGGCGCCCGACTTTTAGCCGAACAGCTCGCTTTCGATCAGGGATTCCGGAATCGCCGCGCAGTTTACCGCGACAAAAGCCTTGCTGGCGCGATCGCTGGCCAGATGCAGGGCCTTGGCGAAGGCTTCCTTGCCGGAGCCGGTAGGTCCGCGGATCAGGACGGATACATTGCTTTTGGCGATGCGATGGGCGCTACGGATGTTGCGCAGCATCTGCGGATCTTCGCCGGCGACGTCTTCCAGGGTCATTGGGCCGCCGGAGCTGGACACGGGGGCTGCGGCCACCTCGACTACGGTATGGGCTTCGCGCGCCGGCATTGGCGAATCGTAGTGGGCGCCCTGGGTCAGGCTGGCGAAAAAGCACTGCCCATTGTGGCGATCTCGGATCTGCCAGATGGCATTGCACAGCGCCCAGTTGGCCGACGCCTGCTCGGGCACGCCGGTCTCGAAAATTTCGAATGCGGAGCGGCTCACCAGATCCGAGCGATTGCCTACACCTAGCAGTTTTGCGGCGGTGATATCGGCGGCCAGCACGGTGCCGTCTTCGGCCAGGGCCAGGGCCCCATCGTCCAGCAGGTTGACCAGATCGTGCCGGAGATGGAAGCGCAATATCGCCCGGCCCTGATGGCGGTGCAGGAACAGGCATTTCTCGATCAGGTGTGCAGACATGTTTACCAGCGCCATGGTGTGAGACTGGCTGGACCGGCTGCCGAGCGCATCGACGCTTGTAGCACACAGCACCGCGATCAATGCGCCGCGCGCATCGTGGATCGGGGCAGCCGAGCAGATCAGGCCGATATGGCGGGCGCGGAAGTGGTCGGCGCGATAGATGGTCATCGGCCGGTCCTCGGTGATGCAGGTGCCGATGCCATTGGTTCCTTCGTGCCGCTCACTCCAGTCCGTTCCCGCCGAAAGACCCGAGCTACGGAACATCTGTAGCAGTTCGGGGTTGAGCTTTTTGCGGAGAATGAATCCGCTGGCATCGGCCAGCAAAAGTACGTGGCCGGATCCGGAAATATGCTCATACAGCGCGTCCATTTCGGCGTTCGCGATCTCGACCAGATCGGCGTGCTGCTCCAGCCGCTGACTCAGAAGCTGGCGATCGACCGCTAAAGACGAATACAGTCTCGACGGATCCAGATGGAACTGGTTGACGCAGCGGGCCCATGAGCAATCGATTGCCGTTGGTACTGCGGAACTGCTTGGCAGGCGGATTTCATGCACTGAACGTAAAATATCTTCAGCGTGCTTGACGATGAGCGAATTAACCATTTTCTCCACTCCTCCGGTATCGCTTCCCCGACTATCAGCGGGAAGAGCCGGTTGTTCCGGCTTCTGCGATGACGCCAGCCAGCACCGAATGTGCCAAGCGGGCAGGTTATAACTTGTGCATATTCAGGAATATCCAGTTTCATCCGTCGCGTTGATGCGGATCAACTGCGTGCCCGCATCAGGCTGCGAACCGCCGGTGACTTCAGCCGGTGTCAGACTTGGCGCTGTATTGGCTACCATACTCCTTTGGAGGGCTGGCCTGATGCGGGGATTTGCGGCTACCCGATCAAGTCAGGTGGCCCAACCAGCTTAACGCTTGATGCGGGAAATCTTGGTGCCCTCGATGCTCAGGCTGGCCATCAGACCCTGCTGGTCGAAGACGAAGGCGTAGGCATCATCCTTCAGGGTCGAGGTGGACAGGTTCTTGGCCGCGCCCTCGTTGACGACGACCACGGTCGGGCCGACGCCGATTTCCCAGCCATCGGACTTGTTGATGTACTTCTCCGCCTTGCGGGTCATCAGGAACACCACGTAGCCGTAGGACTGGGCGCCGGCCTGCAGGCCCCAGGAGGCGGAAATGGAGTTGTAGTAGTTGTCCACATTGCCGTTCGTGGTGAGGACGCCTTCGCCGTAGCTGCCGCCGAACACCAGG
>Ga0302313_10002498_pt1 | contig 12784 bp, 11 predicted proteins | sample III_Palsa_N2_2_FD_200454 | JGI IMG/M metagenome (GOLD analysis project Ga0302313, IMG submission 200454) | Peat permafrost microbial communities from Stordalen Mire near Abisko, Sweden - III_Palsa_N2_2 | ecosystem: Environmental > Terrestrial > Soil > Palsa > Peat permafrost | place: Sweden...
CCACTCCTTCACCAACCGCATCATAAACAACAAGGGCGAGTTCAACGATCTTCACCAGATCTGGCATAATCGGGTGCTGGCTTACAACAACACCGTCCAGTCGGGACGCAGCCAACTGGTCCGCTATCGCTTCCGGATACCCGAAGATCTGACCGGTTCTTTCAGCGTTACCACAACTGTAAAGTATCGCCGTTTCGACCAGCACTTCATCGACTTTGCGATGAAAGAAAAGCACTATCCGGAGCCGGTCATCGATATGGCTGGCCAGACTCGCACCTTCCATGTGGGAGAGAATGTGCCGACTACCCCTGGCCCTGACGAAAACAAGGAGTGGATGCGCTGGAATAACTACGGCATTGGACTGCTGGATGCGCAACAGTATGCCGCATCGGTTCACGCCTTCGAGCGAGTGGCGGCTCTGCGGCCTGATTACGCGGATGCCTTCACCAACATGGCTGTCGTCGAAATTCTCTGGGAAAAGTACGACGATGCACGTCCCAACCTGGCCAAGGCGCTGGCGCTGCTCCCAGGCGATCCGAGAGCGCTGTACTACCGGGCGCTGGTCGAGCGCAATGGCGGCCAGGTCAAAGAAGCCGTCGCGGACCTTGAGGCTGTGATTGCCAAGTATCCACGGTCTAAAGATGCCCTGCGCGAACTTGGCTTCAGCTACTACCAGCAGCACAATTATCCGAAGGCGCGCGACATATACCAGCAACTTCAGGGAGTCGACCCTGACGATCTGGCCGCCCACTACAATCTCGCCATCCTCTATCGGCGCCTGGGCCAGAAGGACAAGGCTGCAGTCGAGTCTGCGCGCTTCGCCGATCAAAAGGATGATCCGACCGCATCGGTGTATGCACTTGAGTTCCTACGCAAGCACCCTGAGGTAGCCAATGAAAGCGTCGTCTGGCATGCCCACGATCTGACTGGCGACCCGGTTAAGCACTCCGACAAGATTCAGTACACCTACATGTCAGGTGGGGGCGAGTAAGTCGGCAGGATTCCAAACGAACAGAAACAAGCCCCACATCCGGGTGTCCATCGCACAGGCGTAGAGACTTGTGGATGCGGGGCTATCGTTTGCTTTCTTGGCGGTTAACGGCGGTGTTACTTCTGCGCCTTCAACGTCGTATCGGGCGCATGCTGAGGGGTGATCGTCTGCGCATAGAGATAGTCTCCCAACGCGTTGATCTCTTCCGGAGTACCTGTAAGCGGCGGCATGAATCGCCGGTAGGACGAATCCGGCTTGTACTCGTGGAGCATTGTCAGGAGGTTGCCAATCGACTCACGATCTCGCCCGACGAGAAACCTGTTCAGCGAACGATAGCCGGTCAGCGTGTGGCAAGATCCACATTGCCCGCGATACATGGCCTCGCCCTGGGCCCAATGCTCGCTCGTATCTTCATTGAGCCAGAGCGTCTTCCGCAGGTATCCATCGTGATTTGCACCAGCTACGGCGCTCACCCGCATACCATTGGAATACATGTGCCGGCCGATCACATACGGTTTACGCAGCATCTCGCGCGCCTGCTCGCCACTGCCAGTGGCTATGAGAGCCATCAGCAATACCGCACAGGCATGTGCCACCGTAAAGTCCTTTGGATTCTTGTAGGCAAGGTAATAGACAACCAGGATGATCGTCGCTGAGGTAATGATCATCACCAGCGCCAAGCGCGTCACCTGCGAAAAAGTTCCCGAGCCTATCGTTGAAATTCCAAGCGTGAGCAGCGCTCGCTGCGACTCCGGCACCATGAGCAGATACCAGATCAACGTGAACGGCATGAACACAAACGAGGGTACGAGCCAGCGAGTGGTCCAGCGCAGATAGCCGGCTTTCAATGCCGGCTGCTTGTCGCCATCGATCCGCGCGCCGGTGATCAAGGCCCAAATGCCGGCCAGCGAGATGCAAACCAACGTTCGCATTGCCAGGCTTGGCCAGTAGGTGGGATTGAAAAATGCATTCCAGAACTTGCTCGCCTCAGCGCCCGTGCCGGCGACTCCCAGCCATGTTTCGCCGGGAGTAAGCATGAAAGTCAGAATGCCGTTGATAATCACCAGCGTGCAAAAAGAAGCGCCAGCATACACCCAGCCTACTTTGAGATGCAGCTTGTCCGGTATCCGGCCCCAGGTGTAGTAGTAGACAGCAATCGTCGTGAGCTCAACCAGGAAAAAGACCCACTCCATGGCCCAGCCAAAAACAAAGTTGTGAATCAGAGTGCTCGTGGCCTCGGGTTGCGCCAGTCCAATTGCGAACCAGATACCCACTCCACTCACAGTGCCAAAGACGGCAGTGATGAGCAGGAAGAATCGGGCATGCTTCTTCAGTTCGGCCATCCAGTCGGAGCGATTCTCCTTCAGCGCCTTGCGCTCCGCCATCGGAAGCCAAAGGCCGCCGCCCACAGCAAACTGCGAAATCATCACGTGGAAGATGGCGATCATGCCGATCACCCACCCGCTGCCGATAAAGGGTACTTCCCAAAACGGATAGTTCATTTAGCTCTCTTCTCTCGAACCGGTCTTTGTCAAACGGATCTTTATCGAACGCCCCAGTAGCCCAACGCTGTGGTCAATAGCAACGCAGTCACCGCGAAGATGCCGAAGTAGTGCGCCACCCTTCCGCGCGTTCCTGCGACGTTCTCCGAGTCGTAGAACGGAATTAGGACCCACAGCGCGAGCCCCACGGTGAAGAGCAGAATCCCAATTACTTCGCCTGACTCACCAGGAAGAAAACTGCCGAGGATCTTGAGCATGTGAAAGGGGGCCATAAAATACCACTCGGGATGAATCCCAACCGGGGCGGGCGTCAGGGAGTCAGCCTGCTTGCCGAGGTCCCACGGGAACACAGACGCCAGCAAGGCAAGCACATTGAGCGAGATCAGCCACATGGCCAGATCTTTCTGCAGAAAATTGGGAAAAAAAGGAACGCTCCTGCGCTTCGCTAGCGGCTTCGCCAACTCACTTTCAGGCGACGCGTTTCCATGCTTCTGCACCAGCCAAAGATGAAGACCCAGCAGCGGCAAGAAGAGCAACGGCAGGATCACCACATGCAAAGCAAAGAAGCGTTGCACTGTGAATTCGCTCACATCCGGACCGCCGCGCAGAATCGTCGCGGTGAATGGCCCTAGCAGTGGAATCGATGCTGGAATCTGCAAACCCACCTTGGTCGCGAAGTAGCTCAGCTCATCCATTGGCAAAAGGTAGCCGCTGAATCCAAAGAGCGCGCCGAGGAACAATAGCGCAATCCCGGTGAGCCAGCCCACCTCGCGCGGCTTGCGATACGCCTTCATGAAATACACCGAGAACATGTGCACCAGAACCGCAAACATGAACAGGTTCGCCGACCACGAGTGCGCCGAACGGATCAGCCATCCGAAGTGCATCACATAGGTGATCTGGCGCACGCTCTCAAAGGCTTCAGAGCCAGGCCGGTAATAAACCAGCAACAGAATGCCGGTGAACACCTGAATCAGGAACAGAAACAGCGAGATTCCGCCCCAGTAATACCAGAACGACTGCGCATGCACCGGCACTCGTTTGTGCCGCGCAAAGGCGATAGCCTCGGTCAAACCCAGCCGCTCGTCCACCCAGTTATAGATCGAACCAGTCATGCCCCTCACCCTTCTCTGCATCTGTCTGTCAAATCCCGCAAGACCGCTTTAGCAAGCCTGGTCTTTCAAGTCCGTGATACCACGATGCCGTCCACGTCGACGTTGACCTTGTAGGCCGTCAGGGGTTTGGGTGGCGGACCGCTCACATTCTTGCCTGTATGCGTGTCATACACGCCGCCGTGGCAGGCGCAGTGAATTCGATTCATCTGTGGCTCAAATTGCACCGTGCATCCCAGGTGCGTACACACCGCACTGAAGGCCACCCATGAATCGTCCGCACCGTGAATGAGCATCGCAGGAGAGCTACCAAACTTGAACATCAGAGCGGATGCCGGCGCCAGCGTCTGCGCGCCTTTGAGCGTGACTTCAACAACCGCCGACTCATTCGCAGCCATCTCCGCGGGAGAAGCCAAATAGCGATAAATCGGATAGCCCATTGCGCCCGCGTAGCAGAGTCCAGCAGCAGCCGCTGCCGCTACAAACGCCCTTCGCGTCCGCGTCGGCTCTACTTCTTCTATCTCCGGCTTTGCAATCACAACGTCACTCATGGTCAGATCGCCCTTTCCATTACGCGTTCGGCCCGCGCCACCACTGAAATCAACCAGCCCACCATGCCCAGTCCTGCGACAAAGAGCACGAGGAAGAGCCCGACAACGCTCCAGTTAGTAACTACTGTCCGCTGCCAAACGTCGTAGCCTTTGCTCAACAGCGTGAAGTCGCGAATGCCATCCCGATAAAGCGTCATCAGCGCGATCGACAGGAAAGACAACAGCACCGCCACCCAACTGGTCTCTGCGCCCATTGGCCGCGAGATTGCGACGAATCCCGCAAAGATGAGGATCAGCATTTCAAGCAACAGCCAACCTAACCCTGCAATCTTGTAGAGAAGATGTTCGTTTAGCGCCGCTTGAACGACGATGGGCTGTGTGTGATAGACCGCATACGCGGCAATCAGCTGTCCTATTGAAGCGATGCCGGCAATGCGCCCGCCTAGCACCGACAGATATCGCCGGTCGACTTCGACAAAGCTCTTTCTGCCCGAGAGATAGATCAGCCACAGGCCAGCCGCCACGAAACCGCCGATCAGCATAAAGAGGAAGCGCGGCAACCCTGTCGGATCGCCCGTTGGCAGATGCGTGCCAAGCGGTGAGGCCGAATACATCTTCTGCCAGACTTCGGGTCGAAGCATGAGCGTCATATTGGTGGTGTAAACGTCCGCGATCCCGCCGGTAATGATCCACGCCAAAAGAGCCATCCACCATACTTTTCGGCCCTCTTCGATGCCCGCAGCGAAGCGATATAGCAGCCAGTAAACCAGCACCAGAGCAGGGATAACACTGATCCAATACGCGCCGATCAGCACACTGCTGGTATAGATTGCGCGTCCATAAAGAACCTGCGCGAACAGCAACGGAGGAACGCCCAGATTGATCACGTAGGTCATCACCACCGTAAGCCTTCGCGCGATCGCTCCGGCCGCAAGATTGGTCGATCCAGACCGCCCCAGCAGATTCAGCAGCGCCGCAATCAATAACGCGCCAACGAGAGTCTCCATAGCTACGAAATGCAGCGAAAGCGTTACGATGTGCAGCAGTTTGAAGAGCCAGACCGGGGCGGGAAGCGGAATGGGATCGACAATCGGAAAACCAGGCATCGGCACAGCTCCTTCATAACGCCAGCGCGGCGTTCCCATGGGGAATAGGGAGTTTCTGCTGATGATCCTACGGAAAATCGTTATCGATAGAATGTGATTCGCGTCACGGATAACTGCAAGTCACAAAATCTGAACTCAGGCGAAGTGTTCCCGTTCTCACGAGCGGCGTTTGGCGCCTCGCAGATCAGTTCCCGCAGATCAGAGCCCGCAATTGTTAGCGGCTCCGATCAACCGGCGTGTGCAATCCCGTACTTCCGCTCCAGAAACTCCTGCAACGGTCCGGGAAGCAGCGAAGCCAGCTCCTGCCAGGTCAGCACCTTGCAGCGCACCCGCATTTCCGCGCTCCGCACCGCCGCCATCACCTGAAACCAGGCCTCGCGCAGATCCGGCCTTCGCTGGTCGTGCAGCACGCAAAAGCTGCATCCCGTTGCGTAGGCCGCTAGCACATTGCGGATCAGTTGATAACCCGCGTAGCCCGGCTCCCAGGGTTGTTTCGCCGCTTCCTGAGCCATAATCGCTGCCTGATGCGCATTCGCTATTCTGGCCCTCGCATTGATCTCATCGTCCGAGAGATCGCTCGCTTCCCACTCCTGAGAGAACTCTTCGGGAAACTCCACCGCAGCCTTCTGCCTTGCAGTCTTCAATTCGACTCTCGGCAGAAGTTCCCGATCAAATACCTCATCGAAGTCCTGGTAGCCCTCGACTACCGCAGCGGAGCGCGTCTGGAAATCCGTCTCGGTCAACTTGGCCTCAACCATCAAGCCGCCCCACCGCAAGTCCACTTCAGTGCGGTCCCCACGGCCGTTCTTGAGCGGTACGCGCGCCTTCCATCCAAAGACCGGAGGCTCATCTTCCGCGAGTCCCAAGGCCTGGCGCACCCTCGGCGACTCCACCACCCCCGGCGTGCAAAAAACATTCATCAACAGAGCGTCTGAACTGGTCGAGGAGTCCAGTTCGCACCATCGCCGGCCGGCCTCATGCCTGGGCAACGACCGCGCCGCCTGCGCATGAATTTTGTTCAGCCGCTGCAACAACTCCGGCCGTGCGTAAATCGCTGCATACGCTGGGTCGAAGAAGTTCCCGTGGCGCCCGCCATCCGGTGCGTAGACGATCACCGGCTGTCTACCATAGCTCTCTACGTGCGCACAGCCGACAGCGTACTGCCGGTTGCGTAGGCAAAGCTCCTGCCGCAGTTGGCTCGCGTAGCTGCCGTTCCTCTCCCTCATAGGGAAAGCCTACAGCGGTTCAACCGTACCTACAAATGCCGAGAGCCTCCTCTCAGACACGCCGCCCTTCCGAGGCTTCGGTCTGATTGAGGAGGCTCTCGTGGGTTTCCGTGAGCTACCTTCCGTTGGGACCGAAGCCCATCTGGAAGGTCACCATCACGCTTCGCCCTGGCACCAGCGTGAGCTGATCCCCACCGTTTGGCGTGAACGGAACAGCAACTGCCCCGGTATTTGCCGCGGTCGTCGCGTTGTTGTTGTTGAACAGGTTATTGAAGCTTAACCTGACCTTCGACTGATCGAACGTCGATCCATTCCTGAGGGTGTAATTCAGGAACAGGTTCGCCACGGAGAAGGGATCGATTGGAATCGCCTGATGCAGCAGGTATCCGCTCGCATCCGTGTTGTCATTCCACTGCGTTCCGACGCGCTTGATGAAGAAGCCAAGATCCCCGATCTTGTTCTGGTACGTGATGCCTTCAGTCTCTGTGTCATGCGGGGCGCCCGCTACCCAAAGCGAAGGAGTCGTGGCAGTCGACACATATTTTGCTGAAGCCACCGTTCCGTTGAGGAAGACGCTCAGGCCGTGGGTCAGAGCCACATTGCCTTCGGCCTCGAAGCCGGTCGAATTCGAAGGCGGCGTGGTGTTGTAGGTAAAGCTGTTCGCAACCGGCGTGGCGACATAGGAGTTTTCAAAGTGGATGTAGTAATAATCTGCATCCAGGCTCAGGTGGTTCAGCTTCAGCACTGATCCACCCTAGTACGTCGAGGCGATCTGCGGCTTGGGCAACACAGTAACGCCCGCGGCCGTCCCTGAGGAGGACGCCGTCTGATTCACGTCGAAGACCGAACTGGGCGGAATCTCGCTGCCCATTCCATATTGCACATAGGCAGACCGGTTCGGCCTGATGCGGTAGTTGGCCTCGAACGAAGGCAGCCAGCTGTTATAGTTCGCGTCATTGGTCACGTACGGGGTACCGTTCAAGCCGCCCACAATCTTGCCGTTGTCCGCGAACTGCTTAAGGCTCATGTTGTAGTACGCGTCCTTCAGGCCGAACGTAATCGTCCATTTGGGGATCGCCACCGAGTTGGTCCAGAAGTTCTCGTGAAAGTTGATGCCTGCCGTTCCCGCCTCATCGATCCAAGTCAGAGGATTGGACTGGATCTGATAGCGGTTGCCCCTGCATATTCGTACCAGAGACCGGTGCGGAAGACACCGTACTTCGAAGCCGAACTGACCGAAAGAATTTCTCCGGCCTTCTCGTACTGGTTCATCTTATCGATCGCGCTGGTGGCAGTTACTGTAGGCAGCGGCAGCCCTGTCGTTGGATCATCGAGCGTGGAGTTTGCGGTCTTGTTGTTGTAGTGCTGATGATTGGAATAGCCATGGGTGTACGCCTTGGTATCGAGCTTCCAGCCATTCCCGAGATCCTTGTTGAGATCCGCGTACTCGAATTTCGTAGGCACATGGTAGAAGTAAAACTCGTACCGCTGCGAATCGACTGAGGAGCCATCGGAATAGAATTCGGACCCATCCAGAAGATAGTTGTTGCCATGCTCGGCAATCTGCGCACGCGTCGGATTGTTGTTGCGTGTGTTGCTATCGAGAATCACAGCGTTGCCATCTAAGGTCAGGTAGGTTTTGTCAGAGAACTTGTAGGTGAACTTGGCAGCGCTTGCAGTGCGGTCTTGAAAGTTGAAGGTCTCATAGCCGTCCGAGCGCATGGGATGGCCGTCGAACCAGAGATTGGCCTTCGGATTGGCTCCGCCGAACAATCCTGTGTTGTACTCGCCGTCAATCAGATTCGTATTGAAGGAACCGTAGGACTCAGACATTCGGTAGAGTTGATCGGTCGGCAGTTGCGGCGAAAGGAAGTGGATCGAACCACCATAGTTTGCCGGTCCAATGTCCGAAGCCGTGCCCGGACTGCGGTCAAAATCGACGCCGCCGATGGTTGGACCCGGAAAGAACGGCCACGAGTGATGTGATGGCGTGTTGGTGTCCTCAAAGGGTATGCCGTCGTAGGTGACCGTGTAGTCTCCGTCGATGAAACCGCGAAAGGAGGTATTGGTCTGACCCAGGCCGACGCCATTCGGGCTTACGCTCACCGTGCCCGGCGCAATTTGCATCACTTCGGTAAAGTCGACAACCGGCGAAGTGAACTCGCGAATGTACGAGTTGGTGATCTCGGCCCTCGCCGAACCCGCATCCAGATGTGCCTTCACGGGGGATAGTTGCGCGGCAACGGAGGTGTTGTCTTCCGCGTTCACCGTCACTTCTTCTGAAACCGAGGCGAGCGTTAAGGTAATCGAAAGAGCGGGGCTTGCATCCGCACCCACACGAACACCATGGCGCGCAACCGATGCAAAGCCCGGCGCCGCGATGACCACGGAATACTTTCCATCCCCCAGTCCTGAGAGCGTGAACCGCCCCTCACCGTTTCTCACGACCTTGCGCGCTCCGGAATTGCCTTCAGCCTGCACCGTGACGGAAGCACCCGCTACTGCCTGCTCCTTCGGATCGACGACTGAACCCTGCAACGTCCCAGGCGCATACGATTTCGCCCACAAAGAGGACAGCGAAGCCATCCTCATCAAAATTAAGGCTGTTGTGAAAACAGCGAAATGCCAACTTTTCAAAAAAACGCCTCGATAGGTTGACTCTTCAGAAATCTCTTTCCGAGCTCCGCGAGCGCGTAGACTCGCAGCTTTAACCCATGGAGCGATTGCGAATATTTGTTAACATTCCCGTTAAGACCATTTAACCGAAGTGCGCATAGTTTTTAATAGAATTTAGCGGAAAAACTTCAGCCATATTGCCTTTTGATCTCGTCTAATCCGACCTAAAACCGCCCGTGATTACCCCTTCCGATTGAACCGATGCCGGGTATTCGATGCGAGAATAAAAGATGTGACCGTGCTCAAGACTCGACTATTTCAGCCCCCTACTTTCTTGATCTTCCTCTGCTTTTTCGCCGCTTCGTCCGGCACCGCTTTCGCCGCTGACTCAAAGGCAGTTGCAGGCGCGACTCTATTCCGCGACAAAGGCTGTGCGTATTGCCATGGAGCCAACGCCCAAGGCACTCAAAAGGGACCCTCGCTGGCTGCGGTTCGGAAAAACATGAAGCCAGCGCAGATTTCGGCGCAGATCGAAAATGGCGGCCAGAAAATGCCCAGTTTCTCAGATTCGCTTTCCCACGACGAAGTGGCCCAACTGGTAGCTTTTCTTCGCGCGAAACACCGCCCAGCACCTGCTCCCGTCGCCGAACCGGCGAAAACTCCTGCTTCGGTGAGCAATCCGGGACAGTAAGCCCTTCATTCATTTGCGACTATCATTTCCGCGCCATCCCCCAGGCGTAGCTCCAACTTTAAGGAGCACTGGAGAAAACCATGCTTTGGACCATCTTTGTAGTCCTGCTCGTACTTTGGCTTCTGGGCTTTTCCTTTCACATCGCCGGCGGCCTCATCCACCTGCTGCTTGTTCTCGCAGTCATCATGCTCATCTACAACCTGATCGCGGGTCGAAGAGCGGTCTGATACGGTCGCAGCCGGAATCGGTCGATCAACAGAATGTTCACCTTGATCGACCTGATTTCCCTGGGACTTGCTCCCCGGGTTGGCTGCCAAAAGCCCCAATGTCAACCGCTATCCCGAGACTGTGCGCCCAAATGAGCGCCGCAGGATCGCCTAACCACCAACCTCGTTTTGAGAAGAATGTCTCGTGTCGGAAGCTCGGGGTGTTCGAGCCGTTCGAGCATCGTGGTCATTGCCGTCACTCCGATGGCGGAGCAGTTCTGGTGCATCGTAGTCAATGGAACTGGAAGCAGGCTTGCGTATTTCACGTCGTCAATGCCTACAATTCGAATATCCTCCGGAATCCTGCGTCCCAGCGCAATGAGTGACTGCATGAGGCGTGCCGCTGTGACATCGTTGGCACAGACGATGCCCTGCGGTCGCGAAAGTTCCAGCAAATTCTTGACGAAGTCCTGATCCTGAGCGCTGCCCCGCCAGGCCGGGTCGATCTCTGCACGGATGCCGCGCCTCCGCATTGCCTCATGAAACCCTGTAATGCGCGCGTCGACGGTTGAGGCAGAATCGACTTCCGCGACAAAGGCAAGCCGTGTGACATCATGCTGAATCAGATGCTCCGTAGCGATGTATCCAGTTCGACGATTGTCGATCCCGACCAGGTCATGCGCGGAACGCTCCGGATAGGGAAGGTAGCAACGATCCAACAATACTGTTGTCATGCGCGCTCGCTCCAGGGTGCGCATGATGCGGCGGTTCGCTGCATCTTTGTCTGGAATCAGCTCCAGGGGTGCAAAGAAAATTCCAGAGACTTTCTGGCTGATGAAGCGCTGAGCCATGTGCTCCGCCTCGTCCGCCGCTTCTCTTCGCGAACCGGAAGCACCCGGTCCCGTTGCATTTCCCCACAACAATGCGTCCGGCCGCGCCGAGGGCGAGCGCATCATCCCATGACAGATCGGCTCGAAAATCTCGGTCAGGCCCAGTTCAGGAATGAGTAATCCAAAGGTGTGACCATCCGCCTGCTTGGTGGCCTGAACATGCGTTCCAGCCCCGGGGCGGCGTGTCACAAGATTCATCCGCTGCAGTTCGAGCACCGCCTTGGCTACGGTGATACGCGAGGCATCGAACATCGTGCCCAGTTCTGCTTCGCTTGGCAACCGGTCGCCGGCCTTGTACTCGCCGGACTGAATTCTGCTGTACAGATATTCGAAGACGACTTGGTGTTTAGGCAGCTTTCGCGACAACTCCTCGGGCGAATGGTCGAGGCTGGTTAGCTCCGAGTCAGATAACTTCGGGCCAGATTGGACAACCGTATGTGGAGTCGTCGGCCCAGGCGCCGTCTTGCGATCTCTTGCCATTCACCAACCTTGCTTGTGGAGGGATCGCGCACTCACTTCAAGCGTCTCGATCCGCAACAAGACTTGGTTGAAACGTTAAACGAATGTATGCTTATTTGTCGATACATTAAAGAACAGCAACCTGCTTCATCCTTCGATCTCTCTTGAGATTCTCAGGTGGGTTTCATGGCTTATCTCAGGCATCGCCCCAGATTGCGACGCGACAAAGCTGCCCCAGCGATTTCCCGCCTCATTCAGTGTGCTTAGTGGCGCGCCACGAAGCAAGTAGTGCGTCATGGCAGCCGTGAATGCGTCGCCAGCTCCAATCGTATCGGCAACCTTAATCGAAACTCCCGGATGCTCATGCCACTCCGTGCGTCCCACAAGCAAACTGCCTTCGCCGCCGCGCGTAATGGCGACGAGAGTTAGATTAGGGAACGTGCCCAGCAAGCTGTTCGCACCCATGAGCAACTCAGCCGTGGTTGCAGGCGAGTGGATATGAGACGCGGACGTGTCAGGAGAGGAAAGCCGCAGTAGCCTGAGCACCAGCGGCACCTCGACGTCATTCATTTTCATGACCGATGCCAGCTTCAGCGATTCGCGCACGACACCCTCGTTAAAAAACGGCGGCCGCAGATTCACATCGAAGATCCGCTTGCATCCCGGTCGCGCTGCTTTTACCAGCGCATGAATCGTCGTCCGCGATTGTTGGCTTCGTTGCGCAAGAGACCCAAAGCAAACCGCATCCGCGCCGCGCGCCAGATCCAGCCATGGCTCCGTCAACTCAAGAAAGTCCCAGGCCACCGGCTGATGAAAGGTATAGCTTGCCTGGCCGTCTTCCAACTCTACCGTCACGCGCCCCGTCGCCTGCTCAGGATCGACCTGCAACGGTCCGCAATCGACCGGAAACGGTCTCAGCACATCGAGCGCTTTCCCGCCAAGATCATCCTTGCCGATACGGCTCAATACCGCAGCGTGATCTCCAAGCCGCCCCGCCATTACTGTATAGTTCGCCGGAGCCCCGCCCAATTGTGGACCCTCAGGCAACATATCCCAAAGCAGCTCGCCGATCCCTAGAATGGTATACACAATTGATCCTCGCAGATTTCCTTTGGCTCAAGTCTCCAACCGATTGTATTGCCATGGCCACCCATCGTGTCAGCCCTCATATTCTCTCGATCTCCGCTGCGGCGCGTAAAAGGTCCCGACCCACCCGAAAATCAAGCTGGGCAATGAAAGACATGTACGCTTGACATTTAGAGTAGAGAATGTAGTGTTTACTTGTCACAAAGGAAAGGAAACGAGACATGAAGTTTTGCAGAAGACAGTTCAGCGACTACCGGCGGCGGTCCATGCACACGATCGAAATCATGATGGGGATTTGCATCGCCCTCAGCATCCTCCTCCAAGCGGTTATCGAGCGTCACAGCCTCA
>Ga0302313_10002503_pt1 | contig 12764 bp, 11 predicted proteins | sample III_Palsa_N2_2_FD_200454 | JGI IMG/M metagenome (GOLD analysis project Ga0302313, IMG submission 200454) | Peat permafrost microbial communities from Stordalen Mire near Abisko, Sweden - III_Palsa_N2_2 | ecosystem: Environmental > Terrestrial > Soil > Palsa > Peat permafrost | place: Sweden...
GACGCAACCCACGATCATCTACGACTTCCCCCTGGCCGTCAGCCCCCTCTCCAAGATCAAACCCGACGAACCCGACTGGGTCGAACGCTTCGAGTTCTACATCGGCGGCTTCGAGGTCGGCAACGCCTTCTCCGAGTTAAACGACCCCGACGACCAGCGCGCCCGCTTCGAAGCCCAGATGACCGAGAAGAACCGTGGCGACGCCGAAGCCATGGACATGGACGAGGACTACGTCCGCGCCCTCGGCTACGGCCTTCCCCCCACCGCCGGAGAAGGCATCGGCATCGACCGCCTCACCATGCTCCTCACCAACTCCAAATCCATCCGCGACGTCATCCTCTTCCCCCTCATGCGCCCGCAAACCAAACAGGCCGACACCAGCGAAGGCAAACACGGCGAATCCGCCGAATAGCCCACCCCAACTCCGGGTGCCCCATCCTTTGCGCTTTTGCAAAGGGTGGGGTATCGAGCGAAGCGAGACCGCCCTCCTTCCAGGGAGGTAACCAAATTCCACGAAGTCAGCAAACCGATCAGCCCCCCACTTTTCCACAGCCACCCAAAAATAAACTTCAAAACCGTGTCACATTTTTCCTCTCCAAAAAGTGACCCTCAACGAACCACGTTTTCACCACAACCCACCACGAATTCACCACAAAAAACCATCCACAAACACGCACTTTTCCCAAAACCCCCTTCAAAAACACCAGCAAAAACAACAAAACCCCGGCTCTCACCGGGGCTTACTTTTTTTCTGCACAAATCAGCTAAAAATCACTTCCCCTTCTTCAGCCGTTTCACCACTCCTGCTAGCGAGTGTTCATTCATCGCCGCCACCGCATCCCCCCGCACCTTCTTCATCAGCGCGCTAACCGCCTTGTCCTCAACACTCAGCCAGTCTCCAGCCGTCGCCTCGAACACATCCCCCAGCCCGACCTGCTTGGCCGGAACCTTCAGCTTCGCTCCCCCATGCGGCCCTTTCTTCTGCTCGATCAACCCCGCCTTATGCAGCAGCAGAAACGTCCGCCGCACCATCACCGCGCTCTCCTTCAGCGCCTCCGCAATCGCCGACGACGTATGCATCGCATCCGGCTCACTCGCCAGCACCGCCAACACCCGCACGCTCAATTGAAACCGTCCACTCTGTGCCATGCACAAAAAGCTACCACACCCAACCGCGTCTCTGTCAGCCATACTGCACGATCTCCTGCAATTTCAGCCTTAATCGCACCCTTTCTCCACCACGTCCCCGTGTAAACTTCTTCAGTGAACATCCTTTTTGTCGGCGATGTCTTTGGCTCCGCCGGCCGCCACATCGTCCGCGAACACCTCCCCCACGTCCTCGAATCCAACGCCGTCGACCTCCTCGTCATCAACGGAGAAAACGCCGCCGGCGGCTTCGGCATCACCCCTTCCATCGCGGAAGAGCTCTTCGATCTCGGCGCCCACGTCATCACCACCGGCAACCACATCTGGGACAAGCGCGAGATCTTCGAATACATGACCGTCCCCGCCGACTCACACGTCCGCGGCCGCCGCGTTCTGCGCCCCGCCAACTACGCCGTCGGCACCCCCGGCTTCGGCGTTTATCAGGGCGAACTCGGCAACGGCCAGACCTACGCCGTCATGAACCTCCAGTGCCGCGTCTTCATGTCCTCCTGCGACGATCCCTTCCGCAAGGCCGACGAACTTCTCAGCAAAATCACCGCAAAGGTCATCCTCCTCGACCTCCACGGCGAAGCCACCAGCGAAAAAGTCGCCCTCGGCTGGTACCTCGACGGCCGCATCACCGCCCTGCTCGGCACCCACACCCACATCCCCACCGCAGACGAGCGCGTCCTCCCCAACGGCACCGCCTATCAGACCGACGTTGGCATGTCCGGCCCCTACGACTCCGTAATCGGCGTCGAAAAAGAGCTTGTCCTGGCCCGCTTCCTCACCGGCATGCCCGGCAAGTTCGAACCCGCCAGGGGCAACCCGAAGATGTGCGCCGCCCTCATCTCCTGCGATGGAGCCACCGGCCGCGCACACCACATCCAGCGCATCATGCTCGGCGAATAGTCCCGAACGTTACTGCCGAATCGCATTGCGCAGCCACTCGCACTCGTCACGCGTTACGCGGGAAAAGTGTTTTTGCTCCATGCTCGGAAAGCGAACCCTGGGAAGCTCACAACTGGCCGGACGTGCAAAAAGATATCCCTGCATCAGATTGATTCCAAAGCTCCGCAGGGTTCGGCACTCCGCGACGGTCTCCACGCCTTCAGCGATGATCGCAACCCCGATCTTCCGGCATATCTTCGTGAATGCCCCTACGATTGTCTTCTTTGTTTTGTTGGTTTCAATGTCTTTGATCAATTCACGATCGAGCTTCAGCACGTCCGGCGTGCAGATCGCAAGTACATTCAATCCTGCATAACCTGCCCCGAAATCATCCATGGCAATCACCGAGCCCGCCGCACGGTGGTTTTCCAGTATGCCGGCCAGTTCAACGCAATCCATCCTCACACCCTCTGAAAACTCCAGCACGATGGACGTCGGTTTTATCCCATAGTGTTTTGCCAGCCGGGCAATGTAATTCGCATCCCTGCCCACCAGGTGCGTCTCGGGTCCTACGTTGATGGAAATCTTTGCGCCCTTCTCCTCAACGCGCAGCAGGGCCGCAAGCCGCATCGACCGCGCCATGGCAAGCTTGTCAAAGGAAAGGAGAAGGGACGGGTCGAGATCAGCTATAAGAGTCGGGTGAGTCTCCCCGTAAGGTCCCCGACACAAGGCCTCATACGCGTACACCGTACGTGTATCGACGTCGACAATCGGTTGCAGGACGATCTCAAATTCGGGAAATCGTCTTTTCGACCTATGGGCGGTCTCGCCGCCACTCTGCTTACTGTGGAACATAGGTGCCTCCTGTTGCTCTGACATATTTTCTGATCAGGCATCACAGCAGGTCTGGGAGCATCCAGCGATACAGCACTACTCTATATTTCATTTCCTAAACATAGGACTATCACGAACGAGATCCCATGACGATCCAGAAGAACTACTCATACTATTGACGATTTCCACAATGGGATGGATTTTCGAAAGAAAATTTAATTTTTTCTTTGACCTTTGATGAACAACCCGGGCTCCGCCCACGTCCTTACAGACCGGTCTTCCGCTTCCGCACCTCTGACTAAACAGGAATCTCGCTCTGCTGACGACTGCAGACAAAATCCCATATGCTAAAGAGAGGCAGCTCAATGAGCTGCCTCTCTTTAGCATCAATCGTCGATAGTTAGTTCGTTGGGCGATGCGTATGATGCACAGGAGCAGCCTTCTTCGGTTCCACCACCGCTCCATCGCTCATTGTGATCATGATCGGGGTGGGCGTAAATGAGGCATACGTTCCGGTCACAGTTATCTTGGCTCCCACCACCGGAGGAGTCTTCAAAGGCTCCTTCAACTGGAAGGTGAAGTCTGCAGTCTTCGACTGAACCGCATCGTCGGAGACAGAGACCTGCAACGCGCTGTCCGTCACCGAAACAACGGTCACATCAGGGAACTGGACCGACTTGCCCTTGATCGTGTCCCAGACCTTGGCTGCATCCTCAGGCTTGCCGTTCGCGAGAATAAACTCCTTATCGCTCACAGCCAGCGTCGCCAGATCCGGCGTACTCGAAATGACCTGAGCCACGATGTCCGCCGGAGATGGTGCCGGCTTGATCGTGAAGTCGGACGGAGGATTCAGGTTCGCCTTCGCCGCCGTAGCCACCGCGTCATAACCGTCATCCGCACCGTGGTACTTCTTGTAGCAATACTTTGCCGTCGGTTCATATTGCGCTTTCAGATTATCCGGCGCATAGGATGCAACGCGTGCCGCGTAGAAGGCGCAATTAACCAGATCAGGTGGAGTCGACTGCAGATAAGCTACTGCGAGGAAGTAAATATCCTGCAGCACCGTTCCCGGAGTCTGCGTTGCTGCCGCCGGTACGACGGTCAGTTCCTGCTTGTAGTTCGTAATGGCTGTCGCAGTATCCTTCTTGTTCAGAGCGGCAATACCAAGCGCGCTGTAGAAGATGGGATATGCACTCTCCTTCAGCTTGGCAAAGTCGGCATCGCTCACGTCCTGCCCCTTGGTGGCGTTGAGCCCCTTCTGAGCGTACTCAGCCGCTTTGTCCAGCCCCGCCTGCTTTGCCGTAGCATCCGTCAACTGTTCAGCGGCTGATCTGCGGAAATAAACCTCAAACGTCAGCGCACGCAGGTTGTTCGGATCGACCTGCAGCAGCCGGTCGGCTGCGTCCAGAGTCTTCGCCGGGTCAAAGCTGCTGTACGCCAGCATAAGCTGTTCCAGCGTAGCCCCCTTCACGGCAGACTGCGGATAGGCAGTCAGATAGGCTTCCAGTGCCGGCGCCTTGGTCTGCGGCGTTGTTTGATTGATTGCATTGTTGTACGCAGCATACTCGGCCGGCGACATCTGAACCCCGCCGCCCGCAGACTGCGCATTTGACCCCAGATTGACCGAGGCCTGTGCCACCGCGATACTCGCAACACCCGTCAAACTGGCAACAGCCAGAAGAGACGCAACGACTGCCTTCTTCATTCCACACTCCTCAGTAAAGCTCTTCCATCAGATGTCCCACCGAGCTTCCGGGGTAACTTTGGATATAACACGAATCACAGCCTGAATCATAATCTATCCAGCAATTTTGTCCTGCCTCACCTTTGGGCAAGGCATTTGGAGTATTGGCGGCATCCGGGGATGATGATGCGGATTATAGAAACGCCGCTGCCCGGATGGCAAGCCCATCCCTTCGATAACCAGATAAACCTTCAGCTCAACCGGTGTCCGAGCCGGTTTTCTCAGGGTGGATTATTCTGTGGCCGCGCCGCCGCAAACCTTTTCCCTACAAAGAATCACCCTGGCCGCTTCTAAAACCAGCCAGGGTGTCCGGTTCCCGATGAGTCGGGGCTATTTGTGGGCTGCTGACTTCTCATGCGCGTCGGTCGAGTGATCGTGCGCCGTTGTCGAGTGCTCATATGCCTTCACCGCATGCTCATGGGCGGTGTGGTGGTCGCCCTTTGCATGGTGCTCGGCGGCTGCATGGTGAGCCTTCGCTGCGTGCTCGTGATGCTCTGCTGCCTTCCTGTGCGCTTCGTGTGCCATAGAATCACCTTTGTGGAGCGTCGTTTTACTACACCGCGACCCTACGCCGGTTTTGCGTTAAACAACGTCCACGCTGTGTTAAGATTCAGCGCAAATTGCGCCTTCTGCCATATCTCTCAGCGTCTCAATCCTGATTTCCCTGGGCGGTGATCCCTGTTTCTGACCGTCAATTTTGTTTCAACTGCCCATTCGTAGTGTTATGTACTTCTTATCCACAACCAGTAGTATTGTTTCCGTTGATTCCCGCCCCAACCGCAGCTACATTGGAAGCAGTCTTAACAACCGGGCGAGACCTTCCCGAACCTAATCGCTCTCGCCGCAGAGGTCGCATTTGCTCAAGCTCAAAAAAGTCCAGATCCTCGGCTTCAAATCCTTCTGCGACCGCACCGAGGTCCAGCTCTCCGGCGAAGGCATCGCAGCCATCGTCGGCCCCAATGGCTGCGGCAAATCGAACATCTCCGACGCCATCACCTGGGTCCTGGGTGAGCAGTCCGCCAAGAGCCTCCGCGGTATCAAAATGGAAGACGTCATCTTCGCCGGCACCCGCGACCGCAAGCCTACCGGTATGGCCGAGGTCTCCCTGACCCTGGTCGACCCCGAGGTCTACGACAGCGCCAGCCTGAACGACGAACCCGAGATTGTCATTGATGAGTCCATCCCCACCGACTGGGACGAGACCAGCCTTCGCCAGCAGCGCGCCGAAGAGACCGAGGAAGCCGTCGCCGAGGCCCAGCCCGGCACCGTCATCGAAGGCGAAGCCAAAGGTCCGCACATTCTTCCGCCCCCAACCGAAGCCGACGCCGCAGCCGAACTCGCCAACCCCAACAACGTCATCCTCAAAATTCGCCGCCGTAAATTCGGCCGCGCTCCTGTTCGCGCCGGCGAACTCACCATCACCCGTCGCCTCTTCCGGTCCGGCGACAGCGAATACCTCCTCAACGGAAAGATCTGCCGCCTCCGCGACATTCAGGACATCTTCATGGGCACTGGCCTCGGCGGCGAGTCCTACGCCATCATCGGCCAGGAGCGCATCGGCCAGCTTCTCTCTGCCAAGCCTCACGACCGCCGCTCCATCATCGAAGAAGCCGCCGGCATCACCCGCTTCAAGACCAAGAAGCGCCTCGCCGAGCTCCGCCTCGAGTCCGCCCGCCAGAACCTCGCCCGCGTCAACGACATCTTCGACGAGGTCACCCGTCAGATGACCACCCTCAAGCGCCAGGCTGCCAAGGCCGAACGCTACGGCGCCCTCCGCGACGAGCTCCGCACCCGCCTTCGCGTCGTCCTCGCCAGCCGCATGTCGCAACTCGACACGGAGCAGACCGCAACCACGGAAAAGATCACCACCCTCGGCACCCAGATCGACGCCCAGGCCGCAACCGTCGAGACGATGGACGCCCAGCACACTGAGGGCGTCAACTCCGGCTACAGCCTCGACCAGCAGATCCGCGAAGCCGGCACTCAAGCCAACCAGTCCGCCGTCGAACTCGAACGCATCACCGCCCGCTCCGCTGCCAACACCGACCGCATCACCGAACTCACCAACCGGCTCGCCACCGGCGCCGACGACCTCGCCCAGGCCCGCGAACAGCTCGCCTCACTCGCCGGTGAGCTCGAGCAGCACCGCAGCTTCCTCAACAGCGCCACCGCCGAGTCCACCGGCTCCCGAGAGGCCGCACAGAGCCATCAGGCACAGGCACAGGAGGCCGTTCGCGCCGTTGCCTCAGCCGAGCAGCAGGCAGAACAGAATCGCCGCTCCACCATGCAGCTCGTCCAGCGCATCGCCCAAACCCGTAACGAGCAGGCCCAGGCAGAGGCTGCGCTCGCCGGACTCGACCGCGAAGCCGAGCGTCTCCTCTCCGAGTCTGAGATCGCCAAACAGGAGCTCGAAACCCTCGGCCTTCAGCGTGGCCAGGTGAAGATGTCCTTCGAGTCCGTCACCGAGCGCCTCAAGCGCCTCGAAGCCGAGATCGCCGACCTTCGCAGCGAGGTCGAGGCATGTCGCAGCGAAGAGGCCCAGTCCAAGCGCCGTGGCGACCAGCTCCGCGGCGAGGTTGCGACCCTCAACGGCCGCCGCTCTTCCCTCGAAGCGCTCATCCGTGAGCACAGCTACTCCACCGACACTGTCCGCAATCTCTTCAAGACCGATGCCTACAAACAGAACAGCGACGGCATGGCCGCCGTAGGCACGCTGGCCGACTTTCTCGAAGTAGACGGCAAGTACGAGAACGTCGTAGACGAGTTCCTCCGCGACGAGCTCAACTACGTCGTCGTCAAGAGCTGGGACGCCGCGAACGCCGGCATGCATCTCCTTCAGACCGACGTCACCGGCCGCGCCACATTCCTCGTGCATCCCAACGATTCCCAGGCTAACTTCGCCTTCGCCGAGGGCATGCAGAGCGTTGCACAAACCAACATCGACGGTATCGAAGGCGTCGTCCCCCTTAAGGAGTGCATTCGCGTCCTGGACGGCTTTGGCAAGTCCCTCGAGGTCATCCTGCCCAAACTCCGCGAGGGCTTCGTCGCACCCGACTCCTATACCGCCCGCTCCCTCGCGCTGTCGAACCCACAGGCCTTCTTCCTCTCTCCCTCCGGCGAAACCTTCCACAACGTCACCGTCACTGGCGGCCGGCCACGCACGCAGGGCCCACTGGCCCTCAAGCGCGAGCTCGCGGAGGTCCAGCAGAAGGTCGAAAAGGCCGAGCAGGAGCTGGCCCAGACCGACCGCAACACCGTCGAACTGCAGCACCAGATCGCGGCTCTCCAGGCCACCATCGAAGGCAAGACCCACGAGCGCCGCGACGCCGAGCGCGAGTCCGCCAACTCCGGCGCGGCTCTCCGCCAGATGGAGTCCGAGGTCGCCCGCATCGAGCGCCGCCTCCAGGACTGGGCTCTCACCAACGAGCGGAACCTCTCCGCCCGCAACCAAAAGTCCGAGCTCATCGCCCGCCGTCAGCAGGAGGCAACAGCCTTCGAGAACGAGCGCGCCACACTCGAAGCCAGCCTCACCGCCCTTCAGGATCAACTGGAGGAGCTGCGCGGTCGGCGTGAAGAGCTCCAGCAGGCAGCCTCCGCAGCCTCTGCCTCCCTCGCCGGCCTCGAAGAACGCCGACGCAATGCCGCCGCCAACTTCGAGCAGACTACCCGCCTCCACAACGGCCAGAACCAGCGTATCCAGCAGCTCGACCAGCAACTCTCCTCCGCCGGAGCAGAGAAGCTTCGCCGCGAAGAGGAGACCGCAGCCCTTACCGTCCAGCACGCCGAACTCTCTGAGGTGCGCGCCAACGCCGTGGCCCAGGGCGCACGCCTCACTGAAGAGGCACGGTCACTACGTGCTTCCATGTCCGAACTCGACGCCAGCCTGCGCACCCTGCGCCACGAGACCGAAACCCTCCGCGAACAACGCGCCTCCCTCACCGCCCGGGCTGCCAAACTCGCCTCCGACATCGAGCACATCGACGCAACCTGCCTCAACGACCTCGGCGCCGAAGCCATCACCCTTCGTGAAGACCAGACCATCGCCCGCATCGAAGGCGACCAGCTCCACACCGAAGAAGAAGAGTCCCGCGCTCTCAAACAAAAGCTCGAAGCAATGGGCCCCGTCAACATGATGGCCCTCGACGAGTACAACGAGACCGTCACCCGCCACAGCTTCCTCGAGACCCAGCGCAAAGACCTCCTCGACTCCATCGAGAACACCCAGTCCTCCATCAAGGAGATCGACGATGTCTCCCGCCTGAAATTCGACGAGGCATTCAAGGTCATCAACGAAAACTTCTCCGTTACCTTCACCAAACTCTTCGGCGGCGGCCAGGCCTTCATGAAGCTGACCGACGCGGAGAACTCCAACGAGAGTGGCATCGACATCGTCGCCTCACCTCCGGGCAAGAAACTCCAGAACATCCTCCTGCTCTCCGGCGGAGAAAAAGCCCTCACCGCTCTCTCACTCCTGGTGGGAATCTTCCAGTTCCAGCCCGCCCCCTTCTGCATCCTCGACGAAGTCGACGCACCACTCGACGAGACCAACGTAGGCCGCTTCGCCAAACTCATCCACGACATGAGCGCAACGACGCAGTTCGTCGTCATCACCCACAGCAAACGCACCATGTCCCAGGCCGACGTTATCTACGGCGTCACCATGCAGGAGCCTGGGGTCTCGAAGATTGTCAGCGTAAACCTCAACCGCCGCGACTCCACAGAGAACCGCCGCGCCGTGGCCTGACAGCCAACGATCCATCCCGCCTTTGCGCAGCTGGAGCGGCTGAACCAGCCCTCCAGCTTTTTTTTCTCCTTAGTGAAGTAAAAACAGGACGGCTCATACCCGTTGTGCACAAACGACGTATTCCTGGCCCTCATTGATCCGTGGTCGATTATTCTTAAGCAGTTCGCTCCAGGTTCCCTCTAAGCTCAAAACATGCACGTACCGATTACAACCGCCACGCTCGCACTGCTGACGTTAGCCATCTTCGTGCTGAGGATCTTCTGGTTGCGTGTCCCCGAAGCAGCGCGCTTCTTCCTCATTCGTGCGGCTGTCGCTCTGGTCATCCTTCATGTTCTCTCCAGCGCAACCCAATGGGGCACCGCATCCGACCGAGTCAACGTGCTTATCAAATGGGGCGGAATCGTCAGCTACGAACTGCTTCTGATGTTCTTCTCGCGCATGTCTCCGCGATGGCTCACCTCGGTTTGTGCCCTCATTCTTCTGGTGCCCGTCTTCGCCTCCAGCATCATCATGCCTCTGACGCACATCTTTGACTCCAATACGTATGGAGTCGCATCCATCGATAACGATCTGGCCTATCAAAAAGTCCCCTGGGGGGAGGATGCGTCAGCAAACACCGGAGTCGACCTCCTCATCTACCACCGGCCGCGCTTTGCGCCATTTCTGCGTCACCTTCAGATGTCCATCCCGTTCAATAATCGGCAGTGCAACGCAGGCGCAACCTTTGTCATACCGGGACCCGATCCCAAAACCGTCCTCGCTCGCTGCCCGCAATGGCCTTCGCAGGGTCCAGGAACCGTAGACCGGCTCCTGCATCTGCGCTAACCTCCATCCCACTCTGAACACTTACCCAATCGAGGTGGTACCGTCAACGTGATGACAACAGCGCTTCTGCAAACCGACCTGGGCTCTCTTCCCCTCACCGCTCGCGGCAAGGTTCGCGACATCTACGCCCTCCCGAACGACGAGCTGCTCTTCGTCGCCACCGACCGCATCTCCGCCTTCGATCACATCCTGGGCAGCGGCATCCCCGACAAAGGGAAAATTCTCACGCAGCTCTCTCTCTTCTGGTTCGACTTCCTGAAACTCACCGTCCCGAACCATCTCATCACCGCGACGACTGCGCAATTTCCGGCCGAGTTGCAGCCTTTTTCTTCCCAACTCGACGGTCGCAGCATGCTGGTCAAACGAGCAAAGATGTTCCCGGTCGAGTGCGTCGTCCGCGGCTACCTCTCGGGCTCCGGCTGGAAGGACTATCAGCAGACCGGCGCAGTCTGCGGCATTGAGCTTCCTCGCGGCCTCCGCGAATCGGACCGCCTGCCCGAACCCATCTTCACGCCGGCCGCAAAAAACAACGTCGGCCACGACGAAAACATCTCCTTCGCACAAATGGTCGATACCATCGGCCAGAAGCCCGCGGAAGACCTGCGCGACCTCACATTCGCGATCTACGAGAAGGCAGGCAAACACGCAGCCGGCAAGGGTCTGATCCTCGCTGATACCAAGTTCGAGTTTGGCGTCATCGACGGCAAAATCATCCTGGCAGACGAAGTTTTGACCCCCGACTCTTCGCGCTACTGGCCTGCCGAAACGTACAACCCCGGCGGCGCACAACCCTCCTTCGACAAGCAGTACGTCCGCGACTACCTGGAATCCATCCACTGGAACAAACAGACTCCTGCGCCCTCGTTGCCCGACGAGGTCATTGGTCGCACCCGCGAAAAATATCTCGAGGCCTTCCACTTAATTACGGGCCGCACCAGCCTCTCCCTCAACGCTGCCTGAACCCTATGAATCTGAGCAGCCTGAGCCTCTTCGACTGGTTCCTCATCGCCATCCTGGCCTGGTCCATGATCGTGGCCTTCGTGCGCGGCATCATCCTCGAACTCTTCTCGCTTGGCGGTCTCATCGCCGGAATCCTGCTCGCCAGCTGGAATTACCATCATGTGGCCCTTCTTCTCAGCCGTCTCATCACGACGCCAGCTACGGCGCAGATCGTCGCCTTCCTGCTTATCGTTGTCGTGGTTATGGTTCTCAGCTCTCTTCTGGGCAAACTCCTGAACCGCACCGCTCACGCCATCGGCCTGGGGTTATTCGACCGGCTTCTGGGAGCGGTTTTCGGCTTCGCCCGGGGCTGCCTGCTCGGCGTCGCCATCCTGATGGCCGCCGCCTTTCTCCCTCAATCTCAGTGGATTGCAAATTCACAGCTATCTCCCTATTTCCTTGCGGGGGCTCATGCTGTATCCTTCGTTGTACCTCACGACCTTCAGCAAAAGATCATGGACGGCGCCGCACAGCTCAAGCACAACGCACCCGACTGGATCAAGCCGCACAGATAGGTCACAATGAGAATGCGGTTTCAAAAAAAGACTGCAAGCGAGGATTAACCTTGAAGCGCGAACTGGATGGACTTATCACGCAGATGCACAGCGCCGGCATTCCCTATACCGATGCCATTCGTCAATTCAAGAAACGCTACATTCTCGAAGTGCTCGCGCATCACAAGGGCAACCAGTGCAAGGCTGCCGAAGAACTCGGCATGCATCGCAACACGCTCAGTCGCACCCTGGCTGAGCTCGACATGGACACAGCGCAGATTCGCAACGGTATGCGCCGGCCACCCAACAGCGAGCGCCCGCGTGTTCAAAGCATCGCCAGCGCCCGTTAGCTCTGTGCTTCGTCTAACCCGCAGTAGATGACGCTCTCCATCCAGCCTCGAATCGCCGCAATCACCCGATGCACTGCCGTGCTCTCGATCTTCAGTGCCGCCTTTACTGCCGTGGCGGAGTCTGCACCCGTCACCCCGCCGCAGGCCACAGGCACAACGCAACAAACCGCCACTGCTCCCGATAAAAACACCCAGGCGAAAAACGCGCCATCCGGCCAACGCCAGGCCGAAGCAGCTGAGGAAGCTTATCTCGCAGGCGCACGCCTTGTGCAGCGCAAAGATCTCAGCGCCGCGGAAACCGAGTTCACGAAGGCGGTGAAGCTTAATCCCGCCAACCGCGACTACTCTCTGGCGCTGACCCTCACTCACGAGCAACATGTCTCCGCGCTCGTTCAGCAGGCTGGCAAAGCGCGGCTCCTGGGAGAAAATCAGAAGGCCGACACCCTCCTCGCCGAAGCTCGTCTCCTCGACCCGGAAAACAGAATCGCCCCGCAAAACGCTGACCCCAGCGTAGCTCCCAGACTCTTCCATCCTGAGATCGAACCGTGGATCAAACAGGGCCCTTCTATCGCCGGTCCAGTCACTCTCCTGCCAAACGCAGGCAGGCTGAGCTTCCATCTCCACTCCAATGAACAGGATGTGATCACCAAAGTCATGTCCGGTTACGGCATCCGCGCTGTCTTCGACGAATCCGTGCAGCACGGGGATCTTCGTTTCGACTTCGACGATTCACCCTA
>Ga0302313_10002507_pt1 | contig 12755 bp, 12 predicted proteins | sample III_Palsa_N2_2_FD_200454 | JGI IMG/M metagenome (GOLD analysis project Ga0302313, IMG submission 200454) | Peat permafrost microbial communities from Stordalen Mire near Abisko, Sweden - III_Palsa_N2_2 | ecosystem: Environmental > Terrestrial > Soil > Palsa > Peat permafrost | place: Sweden...
CGCGCCGGGCAGCGAGAAGAACAGATACATCGCCCCGAGCGGCGCCTTCACGTCGACGCCCGGCAGCGCGGAGAGCACCTGGACCAGGTGATCGCGGGAAGTCTTCAGGTCGGCCACCAGTTGCCGTGTGAGCTGCTCGCCCTGCTGAACGGCGGCCACCCCCGCCAGTTGCACGAAGGCCGGCGCGCACGACGTGTTGTATTCGACCAGCTTGCTCAGATCGTCCATCAAGGCCGCCGGCGCGACGATCCAGCCAAGCCGCCAGCCGGTCATCAGCCACGCCTTCGAGAACGAATTGACGCAGATCACGCGCTCGTCGCGTCCAGCCAGGTCGAGAAAAGACGGCGCGCTGCGGGCCATGTCATCGGCATAGTAAAGCCGCTCGTAGACCTCGTCGGCAACGATCCAGATGCCATGCCGACGGCAATGCTCGAGCACGACACGCTGCTGGTCCGCGCTCATCACCCAGCCAGTCGGATTGTTCGGCGAATTGATCAGCAACAACTTCGTTTCGGGCGTGAGGGCAGCGAGCAGGCGCTCGAGGTCGAGCGTCCAGCCTTGTGCGCCGTAACCGAGCGCAACAGTCTCGACGTGGGCACCCAGAATCTTCGGAATCTCGACCAGATTCGGCCAGAGCGGCGTGACCGCCACCACCCGGTCGCCAGCGCCTACCACCAGTTGCGCAGCCAGCATCAAGGCGTTGACCCCGGCACTCGTGACCGCGATGTGGTTGACCGAGGTCTCGCCGTGCAGGTTGCTCACATAGCCGGCAAGCGTCTCGCGCAGCGGGGCAATACCGAGATTGTGGGTGTAGAAGGTGGCGCCCTGGGCAAGGGCATCGCTCGCCGCGGTCCGGATGAATTCCGGGGTCACACGGTCGGACTCGCCGAACCAGAACGGCAGCACGTTTTCCACACCAAAACCGGCGTTGGCCACTTCACGAATCTGGGAGGGGCGCAGCGCGCGGACGGCATCACGCGCGTTCGACAGGAAAGAGGTAGACAGATCGGATTCGCTCATCAAGGCATCCAGGCAGGTCGGTTCAGATCGTGAGGCGTGGGTCGCGCAGGCCGACAGTTTAGCCTGCCGCGCCCGCATGTTCCGGTCGGGACGCAGGTTTGCCGGGAAGCCGGGACACGGGGACGCTGAACCCCCGGCCGCCGGAACGTCAGACCGCCGGACCGCTAGCCCGCCCCGTTCTAGCGCAGATCCTCCGCCCGTGCCGGCAATTGCCGGATCAGGCCCCACACCGCCTCCGCCGCCGGCGACAGCGACCGGTCGCGCCGTCGCACCAGTTCGACCGTACGCTCGGCGCGCGGCACCAGCGGCCGCGCCACCAGCGAAGTATCCGCAGGCAGTGGCAAAGCCAGCCACGGCAGCACGCTGACGCCGACGCCCGCCTCCACCAGCCCGAACACGGTAGCCGAATGCCCCAGTTCCTGCACCACCGTGGCGCTGACGCCATGCTCGCTCATGACCGCGTCGATGATCGGCCGGCTGCCCGACGCGTAATCGAGCATCACGAGCTGCTGCCCTTCGAGATCCGACCACGCCACTCGCGTCTTCGCCGCCAGCGGATGATCGGCGCGCGAGACGAGACAGAACGAGTCGGTCATCAGCGGCTCGCTCAACAGATCGTCCGCGGAAAACGGCCCAATGACGACGCCAAAATCGACCTCGCCCGATTTGACCTTGCGTACCACATCGCTTTGCACGTCGTCGCGCAGCCCCAATGTGATGAACGGAAACTGCTTTCCGCACCCCGCCACCACCTGCGGCATCAACCGGCACGCGACCGTCGGGCTCGCCGCCACCACCACCCGCCCGCGCCGCTGCTCGCCGATCTCGCGAATCTCGCGCAGCGTGTCGTCGAGGTCGGTCAACAGGCGCGATACGCTCGACACCAGATTGCCGCCCACATCGGTCAACTGGACCTCGCGGGTAGTCCGATCGATCAGCTTGAGGCCGATTTCCGTCTCCAGCTCACGCACGCAGCGGCTCACGGCCGACTGGGTCAGCCCGATCTCGTCGCCTGCCCGGCTGAAGCTCTGCAAGCGCGCGACCTCAATGAAAACCCTTAGCTGGCGCAGCGTGACATTCATCCTGCTTCCTCATCAATGACCACATTTGATGAGCATTGTATTGTTTCTTTTGGTGCTTCACACCTATTCGATCATTTCGCTGCGATGCAGCAATAAGGCGCAAACGCACGTTGCGCGGGCCTGATTGCACAAGATTGGTGATTGTCCCGATTTGCGGGACGGCTTTTTTGGATTCTTATACGCCCCTGACTAACGCCCGCGCTGGCCCGATGTTACGGGGCTTCGAGGTAGTTTTTAACAAGATGGCACGCTTCGTGCATTTGGATGCGCACTGGGTCGGCGCCATGGACCTGGTTGCACAACCAGAACCGTGGCTAGCCCGACCCCGCCTGGCACTCGCGATTGAGTGCATGGAGAGTGCGCGGCGCGGGGCAGCGCACCGGAGTTAGCTTCGCTGAGGTGAGACATGATGCTGTTCGACGATTTGAGAGACAACGAGTGGGCGCTGGTCGAGGCGTTGTTCTGTGCGGAGCCAGCACGGAGCGAACGACGCGGTCGGCCACGCGTGGAAGCACGCGCGGTTGTCAATGCGGTTCTGTGGGTACTCTCGACAGGAGAAGGCTGGTCCAAGCTTCCCGGCCGTTACCCCTCGCCGCCGACCTGCCGCCGCCGTTTCGACGAGTGGCAAGCCGATGGTACGCTCGCCGAAATAGTCAAGCGACTCGGCACGAGCGGCCGCGAAATTTCGCTGCGTGGCCGGATTGGCGCTACGGCTGCCAAGCCGCCCGCACCGCCGAGCCGCGACCGCCTGCGCGGCGCCTTCTGGACCAATCCGGAATCGTGGCGCGCGCCGGTCAAGATGGCCTGAGACACCGTTGTTCTGCCGCCGGGCGCTCTTGGGCGCCCGGCGTGTATCTGCCAGGCGGAATCCGGCTTGGGCTGTGTCGGCGACGGCGCAACCTCGAGAGTCGGCCTACGTGCGCGGTACGCTGCCCATCAGCGCCGTGCAGGAATCCCGACCGCCAGGCTACGGACACGCAATGAAACATCCATTTACGATTACTTACAGCGTGCTTTCGCTCCTGGGCATACCGTATGAGTATGCACAAAAGCCCAAGCCATCGGGTTTGAATGGAGCCCAGCATGAAACCAATGTCACTGCTTCTGTGCGGCATTGTTGTTTCATTGATTGCCGCACCTACCTTCGCGCAACAAAGGTCCCAAGGCTGGAACTGGCGGCCTGACCGTACCGCCTCGGTCGACACGTGGCAGCAGGGCCAGCGCCCTCGTGAATTCACTCCGCCCGCGCCGCGCGGCGATCTGCGCGGCGACATCGCGAGTAACGTACGCACGCGGCCGGAGCCGCCGCGCGAAAATGAGCAACGCCATCGCTAAAACGGCGCGCCACAGGACTCCGGATGAACCCCTGAATCGATTGCGAAACAGACAGGCCGGACGCGGGTAAACCTTGCGGAAAATCGCAGGAATTCGCGAGTGTTCGTGGGAACCAGCGGGACGGGAGCCAGTCTCATCTATGCCATCAGCACAGCGTGGCAGTAGTAATTCCGGTAAGCCCGTATCCTTGCGATACGGGCTTTTTTTTGCAGAATGGCGAAAGTGCGCAGCAATGCCAAAGCACCGGCGGCGACGCGCCGGCGCCTGTCCTCGAACGGCGCAGTCGGCCTACGGGCGGACTTCCAGATCCGCCGTACGTCTCTCTGCGGCGACGTAATCGTTCATCCTGCGCGCGGTCCAGTTCAGTGAGCGCTCATCGCGCTCGAGGCGGGCAAATTCAGCCCGGCCCCGATCGGTCAGCACAGCAATGTCGACCGGCGCATGAAAACCCGGAGCGGGTGCGACCGTGCGTTGCCGAACCGTCTCCATCAGGCCGAGCGCGCGAAGATATTCGAATACACCCGGGCGCCGGGCCCACGGGACCTGGCGGTATTGCGCCCGCCGCAGCGCTTCAAGAACTGCTTCGTTGGAATACGTGGTCATCTCACTTCTTTCTTAAAGTGCAGCCCATGACACATCTTTGCGCAGCACATCACCGCGCCACCAGTGACGCGCGTAGCACCCACCCATGGCAGGGAGCGCATCGCAAGGGCGATGCCACCGTCTCCCGCCAGGCGCCACCTGTTATTTCATGTTTTGGGGTCCCCGATCGAACCACGTGTTAGCGTCCTTTTCACGTGCCTATGATGCGACCTAGGTGGCGCGATAGCGGCAGGCGTGAATGTCCCCAAAAACCATACGTTACCCCATTTAAATTGATTCTATTCACTTTATTGGCGCTTTTTTTTGCAGCAATTCTGCTAACGCGGCGAGCGCGCGTCCCGCTCGCATTGGCCGTTATGGCCCTCTTCTGGCTGTTTGCAGCGGGCTGGCTAGCAGCGCCGCTGCTCGACTGGGCGCAACGCAATCCCCAACCCCCGACGCCACCAAAGTACGGCACACACACGGTGATTGTCATGCTGGGCAGCGGCACATACTATGACGACGATCATAAACTGGTCCCGAAGCGCGACGCATTGGCGCGGATCGCGGCGAGCGCCGAGATCTATTCGGCATGCAAACGAACCGGCGCACTCTGCGAAGTCATCATCAGCGGCGGCAATCCGCAGCAACACGAGGCATCGGAAGCCGATACCTACCTGCCCTACCTGCTGCAAAAGCAGGTACCGCGTGCAGACGTCGTCCTGGAAAACCGCAGTCTCACGACCTACGAGAACGCCCGTGACGTCGCCGCTGTCCTGCAGACGCTGCACTACGATTCGCTGATCCTGGTCACGTCCGCATTTCAGATGCCGCGCGCCCTGCTCGACTTCCATCGCTTCGGACTCACACCTGAACCCGTCATATCCAACACGCGCCACGTACGCGTCGGGCTGCTGCCGCGCTATGAGAATTTCGTCAATGCGGAGATTGCACTGCATGAACTGGTCGGCATTGCGCAGTTTCATGTGTACCGGTGGCTTGGATGGTTCTGAGCGCGACGCTCGTCGTGCGCGCAGCGGTCGCCACGGATCTGTACTTCACGCATTTAGTTAGTTATACATATTTATTTTCGAAGAGCCCCGGGAACTGCCTCGATAGGCGCCGCTAGCGTACACCGTTGAGACCGCGCAGCTTCTTCCGATACCGTCAGGCTTAGGCTTCGCGACGCGGCAATAACGCCCGTAGCCTATCGTCGTTCATCTCGGAAATACGCCGCAAACGTAAGTAAATGTAACTATCTGTCAAAACTGTTACAAAGCTTCGGTTGGAGCGGATATTGCTCGCTAGAATGCATTGTCCTTCCTGATCGGACAGGCAGTACCTAGCCACAACCACTCTACGGAGGTAACGATGAAGAAAGTGTCCCTGGCGATCCTGGTTTCTCTCTCGGCCCTGACGGGCGCAGCGTATGCACAGACCGACAACGGCGTCACGATGAGCACCGATCCGGCCAAGGCCGCCGACGTCGAACAACGTGCCCAAGATTTGCAATCCCAGCAACAGGCTGCGGAAAGCCAGCATTCTTCCATGCCGGCCATGCATCACAAGATGGAACACAAGAAGGCGCCGCATCATATGAAAGCGGCAAAGCCCGACGCGGCCAGCCAATAATTGCAGCTGACACGCACCCGACCGATTGGCTGCCCTGCGCAGTCGCTCCGCGAAAGGTCAAAAAGCCGAAGCTGGTTATGCCAGCTTCGGCTTTTTGTTGTCTGACGCGCGCAGACGGTATGCTAAAGTCGCGCACCGAAGAATCACCCCCAACCCGTGCGCACCCTGGTGCGGAGGACAGAATGAGCAACATCCAGCTTGACATCGAATGGACCGAAGCGGCTTCCCGCAAAATCGAAAAACTGATGCCGCGTGGCGGTCAGGAAGCGTATCTTGCGCTGCCGCCGGTTGAATGTTTGCCGATGGAGGGCGACGTGCTGTTCCTCGGCCCCGATGGCAAACAGCAACCGTTTATTGTCGCGGAACGCCAGTATCACCATGATGGCGACGCGGACTGGACCATCATCCTGATTCTCGACGTGCCGCAGTCGACGCACTAAGCGTCGCAGACAAACGGCGGGCGCGCCGCGCGCAATCGTTCTTCGTCGCCCGGTTTCGCCATCGGGATTGCCGCAACGCGATTTCGCCGCGCTGAGCCCGGTTTAGCGAAAGAGCAGGCCGCCTGCCGCCTCGCCCCCCAGGCAGCCTGGCTGCACCGCGTTGCAACTGCAAACGTCTGCACAAAGGCCTGAAATCCGGCGTCGATGAGAGACCCGACCTCGACTTTGGCGGGCGGCCTCCCCACCCCCGTGCTACCGTTATTCCCATGCGTAGACAGCTTTGCGCGTGTGTGATAACCCGTACATTCACGCCAGGTTCGAACTGCTAGACTGTTTTTCGACCTATTAGTCGGAGGCCAGCGTGGCTGGAATCGAGCTCCGTCTCTTCGGGCAGCGTCTTCGCCCTGCCAACGCCACGGCCCAGTTCCGGCGCGGCGCAGGACTTCGTTGTGCCGCATCGCACGTCTGAGACCACGCCACCATGCCCACCGTCGAAGAACTGACGCTGACCGGACTTCTGCCCCATCTGGTGCGCGACGAGACCGGCTGGACCGCCACATGGCGGGCACTTACGCTGCACAGCGTGTTTCAGCCCGTACTCTCGATCACCCATCAACGCATTGTTGGCTATGAAGCGCTGTTGCGGGCCTTCGACCCGGTCGGGCTGCCCGTCACACCCGATGTGCTGTTTTCGGGCACACGCTCGGCGAGCGAGGCACGCGAACTGGACCGGATCTGCCGTTGCCTGCACGTGGCCAACTTCATGGAGCAGAACGTCCCGGTGGGCTGGCTGTTCCTCAACACGCGGCCTCAGGTGTTCGAAACCGGCTGGCCGCAACGTGCCTTTATCGACGAACTGTCTGCGCACTTCGGACTGCCTCAGGAACGCATCGTCATCGAGGTGCTAGAGCAGCCGGCCGACGATGAATCGGCGGTGGCCAGCATGCTGACCGCCTCTCAACCGCGCGATTTCCTGATTGCCATCGACGACTTCGGCACCGGCTTTTCGAACTTCGACCGGGTGTGGCGCTTCCGCCCCGACATCGTCAAGCTCGACCGTTCGCTGGTGGCCCGCGCAGGCAAACGCCAGGGCGAGGAATCGCTGATCGGCCATCTGATCGCCATGCTGCATCAATCGGGCACGCTGGTGCTGGCCGAAGGCGTCGAGACCGACGATGAGCTAATGATCCTGATGCAGGCCGACGTGGACTTCGTCCAGGGATTCTGGCTAGGCCAGCCGATGGGCTCCGTGCAGGCCGCTTGCGAGCGCGTGCCCGCGCTGATCGACTCGATGTGGCGCAAGTTCGCCGACTACGAACGCAAGTACGCGCGTCATCAGCGTCTTGGCTTCGAAGGATTCGCAGAGGCGGTTCTGGCTGCGGCGGGCAGCTTTGCCGCGAACGGCGATCTGGCGCAGGCTGCCCAGTTCGTCTTTTCGATTCCGGAGGCGCGCCGGGTGTTCGTCACGGACGCACAAGGCGAGCAAACCTCTCCGTCCATCTCTGCGCCTTCGGTGCCACCGCCGCCCGAACGGCTCGCGCCGCTATTGGCGACGACGCGCAGCAACTGGTCTCGCCGGGCCTACTTCAAGCACGCGCTGGCCGCGCCTGGCCGGGTTGCCATGATGGGTCCGCACTACTCGCTGATCGACGGAGAAGATTGTTACACCGCAGCCGTCACGCTCGAGCGCAATGGCCAGACAACGATCCTATGCGTCGATTTCATCCCCGCAGCCCGCACCGCGCCCAGCACGCGCAAGCGTTGAGCTAACCCCATTCACTCGTCAATGCGCCCGCGGCCGGACTTGATCTCGCTGCGCTGAGCCTTGGTCTCGAGCCGGCGCCGGTTTGACGCCCGTGTGGGCCGCGTTGCGACACGCGGGGTACGGGTGACGCTGACGCTCTGAATCAGCTCGTCGAGCCGCGCCAGTGCCGACGCACGATTCATCTCCTGGGTGCGATACTCCTGCGCCTTGATGACGACGACCCCGTCTCGCGTCAACCGGCGATCCGACAGCGCAAGAAGCCGCATCTTCAGGACGTCGGGCAACGACGACGCGCGCACATCGAAGCGCAGATGTATCGCGCTCGACACCTTGTTGACGTTCTGCCCACCGGCCCCTTGCGCGCGCACGGCGGTCAGCTCGATTTCATTGGGCGGGATCGGGTAGCGAGATGTCATGGCATGGTATGGAGCAACGAACACGCAAGTGTACACATGCGCCCTGAGGCCGTCTTGCACGTCAAAACACGTATATCAAAACAAACAAAAGAGCTCCCGGATAGCGAGCCAACTCCACCAAAGCCCCGCCATGGGCAAGCCGGCCCAATGCAGAAAAACGATTGCCGCCTGCGCCTGCCTCGCCGATACTCGCACCCATCGCTTACGACTTAAATCAGTATGAAACTACGCCCCGCTTTCCTGCTCGACCTGGCGGTCAACCTGTTGCTGCCATGGCTCGCGTACCGGCTCGCGGCGCCCCATTGGGGCGAGACCGACGGCCTGATCGCTTCGGCTGTGCCGCCGGTGATCTGGAGCCTCGTCGAACTGGCGCGCTTTCGGCGCGTCGACGCCCTCAGCGTGATCGTGCTGCTCGGCATTGTGCTGTCAATCGGCGCAATGGCGCTGGGCGGCAGCCCGCGCATGCTGCTGTTGCGCGAGTCGCTGGTGTCCGGCGCGGTCGGTGTGGCGTTCCTGCTCTCGCTGCCGATGCCCCGGCCGCTGATCTTCTACCTCGCACGTGCCACAGTGGCGCGCGAAATGGCCGGTGGCGGCGCACGCATCGACGCGCTGTGGAACGAGCGGCCCGCCTTCGCCTCCTCGATGCGCATGATGACCGCCGTATGGGGCGTGGGCCTCACCGGCGAAACAGCCATACGCTCATGGATGGCCTGGACCTGGCCGATCGAACGCTTCCTGGTAGTCTCGCCATTCATCGGCTACGGTATCTACGGCGGCCTGCTGGCGTGGACGCTGTGGTATCGCAAAAAATTACGCGACCGCGCCGGCGGCGACGTGCAAGCGACCAGCATGCTCGGCTAGGCAGCACCGGGCACGCTAGCCCCGATCCTTGAGAGACAGCATAACAAACGCATCCACGCGACGAAACCTGGCCTAACGGACGAGGTCAGTTGAGTTCTAAAATCAGTTAGACTCAACATCGGTTTAGGGCTTCCCTGCAGCCTCATTTTTGTCGTGGTACGCAAACTCCAGGCAGTCGATGCGCTATTCGGTCGAGATCAAAAAATTCCTATATAGCCAGTACTTTTATGGCGGCCTGCGGATCGCGGTCGGCGTGTCGTTACCGGCCATCGTCTGCCTGCTTCTATTTCATAACCAGGAGCTAGGCTTCACGATCGCCACCGGTGCGCTCGGCGCGTGCGTGGTCGATATGCCAGGGCCGCTCAAGTACAAGCACAACGAAATGCTCGCGTGCAGCGTGATCGGCTTTCTGTCCGCGCTCGCTACCGGCATCGCCACCGTCAACCCGGTGGCGCTGTGGTGCACCGTGGTGCCGCTGACCTTCGTGCTGTCGCTGATCGTCGTGTACGGCAACCGCTGGCCGCAGATCAGCTTCGCCACGCTCTTCATGATGATCATGACGCTTGAAGAGCACTTCACGCCGCTACAGGCGCTCGTCAATGCGGCGTGGATCCTGGCGGGCGGCCTCTGGTACACCTACTGGTCCACGTTCGTAAGCCGCTGGCAACTGCACCGAATCGAACAGCAGGCGCTCGCCGAAAGCGTGTTCGCCTGCGCGGACTACCTGCTCGCGCGCTCCGACTTTTACGACCTCGATAACGACCTCGACGACTGCTACCGCAATCTGGTCGCCCGGCAGATCGCCGCGGTCGAACGTCAGGACGCGGCCCGCGACATCGTGCTGCGCAATCTGCCCAAGCTCAAGAGCGGCAAGCTCGAACCGCGCCGCGCCATGCTCTTCAACCTGTTCATCAATACGGTGGATCTGCACGAGCTGTTCGTGGGCGCACATACCGACTACCCGATGGTGCGCAATACGTTCGGCGGCTCGGACATGCTCACCTTCTACCGCGACCTGATCCGCAAGGCCGCCTCCGACCTCGAAGAGATCGGCCTTGCCGTGCTGCAGAACCACCCGCCGCGCAGCCGCATCAATGTGAAGGCCGAATTGCGCGCCATCGAGTTCGAGATCGAACTGATGCGCAAGCACGATATGCCGGTCAAAAATCCCGAGGCCTATTCGGCGGTCTCGGCTACGTTCAGGCGTCTGTGGAGCGCGACACGCCTGATCGACAAGATGCGCCAGAGCCTCTCCAGCGAGGCGCGCACCACGGAAACCGAACTGCGTCTGGACCAGGCGCTGTCGCGCTTCGTATCGAGCCGGCGGGTGCCGTTCGGGCAGATCTTCTCGAACCTGACCATGGCTTCGCCGAGCTTTCGTCACGCGTTGCGCGTGACGATTGCGGTGGCCATTGGTTTCTGGCTCGGGCGGCTGTTGCCGCTCACCAACGCGTACTGGATCGTGATGACCACCGTCATCATCCTGAAGCCCGGCTATTCGCTAACCAAGCAGCGCAACGGGCAGCGGATTATCGGCACGCTGATCGGCTGCGCGGCGAGCATCGCGCTGATGATGTTCGTCAAGAGTCCACATATTCTGCTCGTCGTGATGTTCGCCTCGATGGTGATGAGCTACAGCCTGCTGCTGTTCAACTACGCCGCGAGCGTGGTGTTCACCTCGGCGTACGTGCTGTTGATGTTCCATCTGCTCGCGCCGGGCAGCATGCGGATTATCGGCGAACGGGCTATCGATACCGTGGTCGGCTGTGCGATCGCGATTGCCGCCAGCCATCTGTTCCCCTACTGGGAATACCGGCTGATGGGCAAGCTCGTCAACAGCATGATTGCCGCCACCCGGCAGTATCTCGAAGCGAGCTGGTGGTGGAGCGGCAAGCCCACCACGGTCGCCACCGAGGTGGTGACGGAAGCCGGTGCGCGCGCGCCGGCCGCGGCAATGGCGGATCCGTCGGCGGTTGCCGGGGCAGCCAGCTTTGGTGCAGCGGGATTCGCTGGCGCCAACTTTGGCGGAGCGAAGCTCGCTGCGGTTGGTGCGAACGGCAGTGGCGCAACAAGCACGGCGCCTGCGGCCGCTGCCGTGGCTCCGGCGGCCACGTCCGCTGCTTCCGCCGCAGCCGTCGCGCTCGAACGCGACTACCGCTACCGTCTTGCCCGCAAAAACGTGCACGTGGCGTTCGCCAACCTGGGGCAGGCGTTCCAGCGCATGATGCTCGAGCCGAAGACGGCGCAAAAGTTCGTTCCCGAACTGAATGACCTGCTAGTGCGCAGTCACGTGCTGGCCTCGCAGATCACGGCAGCAGCGCCATTGTTGCGCACCTCGGCGCAGCAGCCGGAAAGTGTCTCCCTGCAGCCGCTACAACGCGTACTAAGCGTGGTCCGGGACAATCTTACGGAAGCCGAGGCGGGCACCGCGCCGCCGGCGAATCAGGCCGACCTGACCAAACAGCTCGCGCGCGATCTCGATGAGATGGTGATCGAGGCCGAGAAATCGGCAGACTATCCGGCGGAGGCCGTGCATGAGCTGAAACTGCTGTCGCATCAATGCAAGCAGATGCTCACGGCAGCCAATCTGATCCGTAGGGATGCCAGCGTAATCCGTCTGCCGGATGCATAGGCCGTATAGGCCAGCGACCGAAGTGGCACGCTGGTTGTGATCTCACACAGCGAAAGCGAAGCGCAGGCGCTAGCGAAACCGCCACGGCGTCACGCAGCGCGTCACTGCGATGCGCTGCTCGCGCCGGTAGCTGCCGCCGCGGCCGAGGCGACGCTGGGCGTCACGGCGTTTTCACGCTCGAATTCGCGCTTTCCACTGATCGCGTTGTACAAAAGCGTCCCAATCACCACCAGGACTGCGATCACGATAAACACGGCGATGCCAAAGGTCGGGTTCTTCTTGCGCGGTTCGTTCATGGGGAAGCTCGACTCTCGGGTAATGAATGACCAGGAAGCCTGGCATTCTACGCCCACCCAGCTTGCGCGGGGCTTGCGGAGTACGCCCGCGCCAACAAGAGTCGAGGTTTTTGCACAATGACGCAATAGCGAATGTGGCCCCTGTCACTACCTTTCGCGCACACCACCTCTCCTCTCGAATATCGGGCTCGACACCGCGTCATAGGACACCGTCACCGTGTCGAGCGCCGCAAGAAAATCCCGAGCATCGAAAAGCTCTCCAAGGCTTGCGACACCGCCCCGTAACACGCCCTTGCCGCTCAGCAAACGCTCAGTCGCCTCCACGACAATCGGTGCGCTCACCGCATAGATGTCACGCCCCATCGCGGTGACACGGCGCGCTGCTCCGTCCTGCGCGATCACGATGTCTACAACGAATTGTTGAGCCGATCGTCCCTGTTCATCATGCGCGCGAGGCGCGGGTGTATTCGGATCGCGAATATCACGCAGGGCCGAAACAGCGAGCCAGGACTCGACGGTGTCAACGTCCAGATGACGCGAGACCGTGAGCACCTCTGTAAAGGGAAGCATCATCACGTCCATATTGCCGAACGGCGACGGGAAAGACCACTCGCCTTCGGGCACAGGCTGCGGCACAGGCACCAGCGTCCCCTGCCCCTGGATGAGTCGTGTCGCACGATTGCGTGCGCCTGTA